>Ga0247832_1001252_pt1 | contig 46199 bp, 44 predicted proteins | sample LaCruzMarch2015__10_FD_192407 | JGI IMG/M metagenome (GOLD analysis project Ga0247832, IMG submission 192407) | Freshwater microbial communities from meromictic Lake La Cruz, Castile-La Mancha, Spain - LaCruzMarch2015_4m | ecosystem: Environmental > Aquatic > Freshwater > Lake | place: Spain... | reverse complement strand
AAGCCGCTACATGACAATCTCTGAAGAAGCTGCGACATCTCCCGAAGAAACAGCGACCTCCCCCGAACAAACAGTGACCGAACAACCAACCCCCGCCGAAAAACCTCCGATGCGCTTCGCCGATCTCGGCGTCCGGGAGGAGATCGTCCGCGCTCTTGCCGAGCAGGGCATCGAGAACGCGTTCGCGATTCAGGAACTCACCCTGCCGCTGGCGTTGGCCGGCGATGACCTGATCGGCCAGGCGCGCACCGGCATGGGCAAGACCTTCGCCTTCGGAGTGCCACTGCTGCACAGCATCACTACCGGAGCCGCCGCAGACCGTCCGCTGGACGGGACCCCGCGCGCGCTGATCGTCGTACCCACCCGTGAGTTGTGCATTCAGGTCCACGACGACCTGACCGGCGCAGCCAAGTACCTCAGCGCTGATGGCGGACGCAAGCTCAGCGTCATCTCCATCTATGGCGGTCGGCCCTACGAGTCGCAGATCGAGTCGCTGCAGACCGGTGCCGACGTCGTCGTCGGCACCCCGGGCCGACTGCTCGATCTCGCCCAGCAGGGCCACCTGCGACTCGGCGGGCTGTCGGTGCTGGTGCTCGATGAGGCCGACGAGATGCTGGATCTGGGCTTCCTGCCCGATATCGAACGCATCCTGCGCCAGATTCCCGCCCAGCGCCAAGCGATGCTGTTCTCGGCGACCATGCCGGACCCGATCATCACCCTGGCTCGCACGTTCATGACCCAGCCCACCCACATCCGCGCCGAAGGCGTGCAGGGTTCGGCCACCCACGACAGCACCGAGCAGTTCGTCTACCGCGCCCACGCACTGGACAAGGTGGAGATGGTCAGCCGCATCCTGCAAGCCGAAGGCCGCGGCGCGACGATGATCTTCAGCCGCACCAAGCGCACCGCCCAGAAGGTGGCCGACGAACTCGCCGAACGCGGCTTCAAGGTCGGGGCCGTGCACGGCGACCTCGGCCAGGTCGCCCGCGAGAAGGCGCTCAAGGCGTTCCGCACCGGTGAGGTCGACGTGCTGGTCGCCACCGACGTCGCCGCTCGCGGCATCGACATCGACGACGTCACGCACGTGATCAACTACCAGATTCCCGAGGACGAGCAGGCCTACGTGCACCGCATCGGCCGCACCGGTCGGGCCGGCAAGACCGGTGTCGCCGTGACACTGGTCGACTGGGATGAACTGGAGCGCTGGTCGATGATCAACAACGCGCTCAAGCTTGACCGCCCGGATCCGGCCGAAACCTATTCCAACTCTCCGCACTTCTACGAAGAACTCGGTATCCCCGCCGACGCCGTCGGCACCATCGGAGGTGCCCGTAAGTCGAGCAGCCCCCGGCCGAGCCGCGGCGATACCCGGGGTGAGACCCGGGTGAGCTCCACCGACCGGGCGCGCTCTGGCGGCAGTGCATCGCGGCCCAGCGGTAACCGATCGCGGCAACGCACGCGAAGCGGCGAGAATTCCAGCGGCCACGTCGAGAATTCCTCTGCGGCAACAGCTTCCGCGAACCCGGAGTCGTCTGCCGCTGCCGGCGAGGGTGCCGCGCGGCGTCGGCGTCGTCGCCGTCCGCGCAATGCGGCCGGGGCCAGCGCGACCCCGAACTGACAACCCTTGCTCGCACCGGAGCGCCGCACCAAAGGTGATCTCATCGCCGCTGCGGCGATCGTCGCAGCCCTCGTGGTGTTCATTGCGATCATCTGGTGGCATAGCTCAGCGCGGGCGACGATCAGCCGGCCCGCCGCCGATGCCACCTCGACTGCCGCCGAGGCCGATGCGGTACCGGCGGCACTGACCCAGCGCTGGAGGGCCACCAGCGCCCGCACGCTGGCGCCCGTGGTGGTGAGCGGCACGGTGGTGACCGGCGACGGCCGCACCGTCACCGGCCTCGATCCGCAGACCGGCCAGCAGCGCTGGGTCTACGCCCGCGACACCGACCTGTGCGCGCTGTCATTCATCTACGACCTCGCCGTCGCGGTCTACCCGGACTCACGCGGTTGCGGCCAGGTCAGCGGGATCAAGGCCAGCACCGGCCAGCGCGGCCCGACCCGGACCAGCTATGCCGACAATCAGGTGGTAGTGACCTCCAACGGCAGCGCGGTGCTCTCGGCCGGGCCGACCCGCCTGGAAATGTGGCGCTCGGATCTGGTGCGGATGCTGTCCTACGGCGAGATCGACGCCCGGATCAAGTCCGTCAACCAGGGGGTCGGAACCGGTTGCGCACTGATGTCGGCGGCGGCCAGTGACACCGCCGCCGCCGTGCTCGAGGTCTGCCGCGACGACAGCAAACTGCGACTGACCCTGCTCAAGCCGGCCAAGGAGGAAGACGAACCCGACACCAAAAATGTCGACTTGCCCGGCCTGGCCATCGATTCCGAAGCCCGGGTGCTGGCGGTGGCCGGCACCACGACGGCGGTGTTCGTGCCGACTCCACGACCCCAGGTGAACGTCTACGACGAGACCGGCACCGTGGTGTCCCAGACACCGCTGGACTCGCCGCCGACGCTCACCGGACGCGCCGCGGCGCTGACCCGGGCCGGTGAGTTCATCACCTGGTGGACCGGGACCGCAGTGCTGGTGTTCGACGACGAACTGAACTACCGCTACACCTTTCGCGACGCCACCGCGCTGGGCCCGGCCACGATGATGGCAGACCAGTTGCTGGTTCCGGTCGCCGACGGACTCGCCGTCGTCAACCCCGCCGACGGCGCCGTGCAGAGGGTGATCCCGGTCGACCACCCGGCCGGTGACGGCCCGGTGATCCCGGCTGTCAGCGGGACGATGGTGATCGAACAGCGCGGGGCCGCGGTCGCCGGTTTCGGGCCGGGCTAGTCGTCGGGGCTGAAGGTCGGCAGCTTCTTGCCGGACTTCCAATACTTGATCAGTGCGGCAGCGAATTCCCGATACGCCTTGGCGCCCTTGTTCTTCCGTCCCGTCAGCACCGAGGAACCCGACGCGCTGGCTTCGGCGAAGCGCACCGTCCGGGGAATCGGAGGCCCGAGCACCGGCAGATCGTATCGGTCAGCGACATCGAAGAGAACGTCGCGGCTGTGGGTGGTGCGCGCATCGTAGAGCGTGGGCAGCGCACCGAGCAGTTGGAGGTTCGGGTTGGTGATCTGCTGCACGTCGACCACCGTGCGCAGGAACTGCCCGACACCGCGGTGCGCCAACGTCTCGCACTGCAGGGGCACGATCACGTCGTCGGCGGCGGTCAATCCGTTGAGGGTCAGCACGCCCAACGACGGCGGGCAGTCGATGATCACCACGTCGAAGTCGTGGTCGGCCAGTTTGGCCAGGGCCCGACGCAGGGCGTACTCACGCCCGGCCCGCATCAGCAGCATGGCCTCTGCGCCGGCGAGGTCGATATTGGCGGGCAGCAGTGTCATGCCCTCCGGCGTCTGGACTAGAGCGGCGTCCGGTTCGACGTCGCCGAGCAACACATCGTGGATCGACACCGGCAGCTTGTCCGGATCGGTACCCAGCGAGAAGCTCAGGCAGCCCTGGGGGTCGAGGTCGACCAGCAGCACCCGCTGGCCGGCCTCGGTGAACGCCGCACCCAGGGAGGCGACCGTGGTCGTCTTGGCCACCCCGCCCTTCTGGTTGGCCACCGCCAATACTCGGGTCACCTGACTCAGTGTTCCAGGTTCGGGCACAATCGGTGAACGTGAGCGTCGGCAATCACCGGTTGGTCCTGTTCCGCCATGGCGAGACCGAGTGGTCGCGGGACCGCAAGCACACCGGCCGCACCGATATCGACCTCCTCGACGAAGGCCGTGAGCAGGCCCGGCGAGCCGCGAACACCCTCGCCCACCTGGGCCTGAACGAACCGATCGTGTTCAGCAGTCCGCGCCGGCGCGCGCTGCTGACCGCGGAATTGGCCGGCTTGGCCATCGACGAGGTGTCCCCGTTGCTCGCCGAGTGGGACTACGGCGACTACGAGGGCCTGACCACCGACCAGATCCGCACCACCGCCCCGGGCTGGCTGGTGTGGACCCACGGCTGTCCCGGTGGGGAGAGCGTCGATCAGGTCAGCGCGCGCGCCGACCGTGCGGTCGCCCTCGCGCTGGAGCACATGAGCGACCGCGACGTGGTGTTCGTCAGCCACGGCCACTTCTCCCGCTCGGTGCTCACCCGCTGGGTGGAACAGCCGCTGAGCGAGGGCGTCCGGTACGGCTTCGGCACCGCCTCGGTGGCGGTGTGCGGCTTTGAGTACGGAGTCCGCCAGTTGTCGAGCCTGGGTCTTACCACCTACCGCACGCCGGACATCGGGACGTGACACAACGGGCGTCCTTCATTGTGACCGGACCCGCCGAAACCGTTGTGGCACAGGGAATCAGGAGCGGATACGACGACGTCGACGCCGCGGCAGCCGCCCTGCGTGACGGCCGCGCTGACCTGATCGTTGGTGCGCTGCCGTTCGACATCCGCCGCGCCGCAGCCCTGATCGAACCCCTCAGCGTGAGCGCCACGCTGCCGGCGCCGCCGGCCGCCGCGATGCCCGCGGTACGCATCGTCGAGACCATGCCCACACCCGAGGTCCACCGCAGCCGGATCAGCGCCGCACTGCAGCAACTGCGCGACGGCGACAACCCCTTGGCGAAAGTGGTGCTGGCCCGGGCCCTGCGGCTGCGCGCCGAGGATCCGTTGGACCCTCTGACGATCCTGTACCGGTTGATCGAGGCCGACGCGGGCGCGACCGCGTACCTGACCGACCTGTCGGCGGCGGGGGCGCCCTTCGCCGGGATGACACTGTTGGGAGCCAGCCCCGAACTGCTGGTCGCCCGCGTCGGAGACCGGGTCCACTGTCGCCCCCTCGCCGGGTCGGCGCCGCGCAGCGCTGATCCCGACGACGATGCCGCCAATGGCGCCGCGCTGGCCGCCTCCGCCAAGAATCGCCACGAGCACGATCTCGTCGTCGACACCATGCGGGCCGCACTGGAACCGCTGTGCAGCAACCTCGATGTCGCACCCGAACCCCAGCTGAGCCACACCCCCGCGCTGTGGCACCTGTGCACCCCGATCAGCGGGACGCTCCGCGATACATCAAACACCGCAATCGATCTCGCGCTGGCGCTACATCCGACTCCCGCCGTCGGGGGGGTCCCGACCGCAGCCGCAGTGGACCTGATCGCACAACTGGAGGGCGATCGCGGCTTTTATGCCGGCGCGGTCGGTTGGTGCGATTCCCGGGGCGATGGCCGCTGGGTGGTGGCGATCCGAGGCGCCCAACTGTCCGCAGATAACCGCAGCGTGATCGCACAGGCCGGCGGCGGAATCGTCGCCGAGTCCGACGATGGTGAGGAAGTCGCGGAGACCACCACGAAATTTCGGACGATTCTGTCGGCCCTAGGAGTGCCACAGTGAGCCCACTGATCCGCTTGGCGCGGCCCGGCGATGAACCGGCGATCGTCGCAATGATCTACGAACTCGCGGTCTTCGAACGGGCTTCTGAGCAGTGCACCGTTACCGAAAGTCAGATCACCGCAGCACTTTTCGGTCCTCAACCGCATGTGTTCTGCCACATCGCCGAAGTTGCCGGTGCACCGGCCGCGATCGCCCTCTGGTTTCGTAACTTCTCAACCTGGGACGGAGTGTCAGGTGTCTATCTCGAGGACCTCTTCGTCAGGGAGAGATTTCGGCGCAACGGCCTGGCCCGCGCGCTGCTGGCCACGCTGGCACGCGAATGTGTGGCACGCGGATACAGCCGACTGAATTGGTCTGTGCTGGATTGGAACTCACCCGCAATTGCACTGTACGACACCATCGGCGGGCGGCAGATGCCGGAGTGGATCACCTACCGGCTGGACGGTCCGGAGTTGTCGGCGTTGGCCGGGGAATAGGACATCCAGCGCAGCGCGGCCGGGCTGAATAGCAGCAGCAGCGCCCCGAGTGCCACCGCGGCGACCGGGATCCCGTAGAACCACCGGTGCGAACCGACAGCCACGTACCAGGTCACCGGCAGGATCAGCAGTTGGGTGAACACCGCGATACCCCGGCCCCACCGTCGACCGGTCCAGAGCGCCCACGCCGCGGCGAGCACGCCGGAGCCGAGGATGCCGAACCAGGCGGCATTGCCGAACCCGTTGACGATGTGCCGGTCGGATCCGGCGAATCCGCGCACGATGAAGACCAGCGCGGCAGCGACCGCGGCGGCACCCTCCAGGCCCACCAGCGCCGCAGCGACCCGGACCGCCCGCGGTGCGCCGGCACCTGTTTCAACGACCACGACCCTGAGCCTAAACGTGCCGTTAGGCTCAGTCCCCGTGCGCGCCGTGCTGATCGTGAATCCGAACGCCACCTCGACGACGCCGGCGGGCCGCGACCTCCTGGCGCATGCGCTCGAGAGCCGGGTGGGGCTCGTCGTCCGCCACACCGACCACCGTGGCCACGCGATCGAGATCGCCGAGGCGGCCAAGCGCGACGGCACCGACGTGATCATCGTGCACGGCGGCGACGGCACGGTGAACGAAGTGGTCAACGGTCTGCTGGGCGCACCCGGACCTAGTCGGCCAGACCCCGCCACCCTGCCCGCGGTCGCGGTGGTCCCCGGGGGATCGGCCAACGTCTTCGCCCGCGCCCTGGGCATCAGCCCCGACCCCATCGAGGCCACCAATCAACTGATCGACCTCCTCGGCGCGCACCGCCGCGGCCAGCCGTGGCGGCGCATCGGCTTGATGGACTGCGTGGAACGCTGGGCGGTCTTCACCGCCGGAATGGGCGTCGACGGCGATGTGGTGGCCGCCGTCGAGGCCCAGCGCGCCAAGGGCCGCAAGGTCACCGCCGGCCGCTACATCCGCATCGCGGTGCGCGAGATGCTCGGCAGCGTGCGTGACGCCCCCCTGCTGACGGTGAGCCTGCCCGATCGTGAACCCGTTTCGGGCGTGCATTTCGCGTTCGTCTCCAATGCCAGCCCCTGGACCTACGCCAACAGCAGGCCGGTGTGGACCAATCCGGACACGACCTTCGAGACCGGCCTTGGTATCTTCGCCGTCACCAGCATGAACGTCGTGGCGAACCTGCTCGTCGTGCGCCGGATGCTGGCCAGGAAAGCCGCCATCAAGGGCCCGAACCTGATCCGGGCGGACGACCTGCCCTGGGTCCGGGTGACCGCCGCCGAACCCATCGCCTGCCAGGTCGACGGGGACTTCCTCGGCATGCGCGACGAGATGGTTTTCACCGCCGTCCCGGCCGCCCTCGCGGTGGTCGCGCCGCCCCGCGATAACCAAGTTGAGCTGAGTAAATAGGCGTACACCTAGCACGATCGCGGGCAGTGTAGTACAACAGGAGAGGCCACGGGCGACCACCCCTTCGAGTGAGATTGCCCACGGTTGACCAAAGTTCTCTTGACAACCGTCGAGCCTGTGAAACCATCGATGGTAACAGTGCGACAACATTTGTGTGTGCACGCGTTAACACCCGGGAGCAACCGGCTTCACCGCTCCCCTGCTGCACCCACTGAAAACGGTAAGGAGTAATCGAAAATGGATTGGCGTCATAGGGCGGTCTGTCGGGACGAGGATCCGGAACTGTTCTTCCCCGTCGGGAACAGCGGTCCGGCCCTCGCACAGATCGCCGATGCGAAACTCGTCTGCAACCGCTGCCCGGTGACCACCGAGTGCCTGACCTGGGCCTTGGAGTCCGGGCAGGACGCCGGCGTGTGGGGCGCGATGAGCGAGGACGAGCGCCGCGCTCTCAAGCGCCGCAACGCCCGGACCAGGGCCCGCACCGGCGTCTGACACCGTCAAAAAAGGGCGGCCCCGGCACTGCGCCGGGGCCGCCTTTTTCGCTGGAGGCGACTTTTTCGCTGGACTAGGGCGCCGGGGTGTTCGGATTGGGTGTCTGCCTGACCACCGGGATCCGGGCGGAGGACCGGTTGCTGCCCCGCGGCACCTGCAGCACCACTTCGGTGCCACCACCGCGGGCCGGGCGCATCTGCAGGGTGCCGTCCAATTCGGCCGTCACCAGGGTTCGCACGATCTGCAGGCCCAGCCGGTCGGAGGTCTCCAGCTCGAACCCCTCGGGTAGCCCGCCGCCGTTGTCGGTGACAGAGATCTCCAGAGATCGGGCCGAACGCTCAGCCCGGATACACACGTGTCCCTGTGGGTCCGTGGAATCGAAGGCATGCTCGATGGCGTTTTGCACCAACTCGGTGACCACCATCACCAGCGCGGTGGCCCGGTCGGCGTCGAGCACACCCAGGCTGCCCTCGCGGCTGATCCGGATTGGGCTGGCTACTCGTGCGACGTCGTTCATCACCGGCAGGATCCGATCGATCACCTCATCGAGGTTCACCACCTCATCCACCGATGCCGACAGCGCCTCGTGCACCTCGGCGATGGCGGCCACCCGTCGCACCGACTCGGTCAGGGCGTCGCGGGCCTCGTCGTTGTTGGTCCGGCGGGCCTGCAGTCGCAACAGTGCGGCGACGGTCTGCAGGTTGTTCTTCACCCGGTGATGGATCTCCCGGATCGTCGCGTCCTTGGACAGCAGCGCGCGATCCCGCCGTTTGACCTCGGTGACATCGCGGATCAAGACCGCCGCACCCGCCGCGGCGCCACCGGCCACCAGTGGCAGGGTGCGCAGCAGCACGGCCGCACCGCCCGCGTCGACCTCGAGGCGCATGCTGGCGCCACCGGTCAGGGAGTCGCCGACGTGGGTGGCGACTTCCTGGGCCTCGAAGGGATCGGAGATCAACGGCCGAGTGATCGCGACCAGGTTGTGGCCCTCCAACTCGGAGTTCAGGCCCATGCGGTGATACGCCGACAACGCGTTCGGGCTCGCGTAGGTCACCACGCCGCGCACATCGAGGCGAATGAAACCATCGCCGACGCGTGGGCTGGACCGTGGGATGGCCAGATCGCCGACGTTCGGAAAGGTGCCCTCGGACAACATCTTCCGCAGCTGCTCGGCGCAGTCGAGGTAGGCCTTCTCCAGCCGTGACGAGGACCCCCGGCCACCGCCGGCGCTCTGGTGGGTCAGCAGCGCCACCACCTCGCCGCGATAGCGCACCGGCAGGGCACCCAGCAGACCCTCCTCGGCCACCACGGTGCCGACGGCGTCGGTGATCAACAGGGTGGCGGCGGTGTTGGGCCGACACTGCGCCACACAGACCACGGTGCCGTCGTCGCCGCGAACCCACATCAGATAGTCGCCGAACGACATGTCGGCCAGCAGTTGCCACTCACCCACCACGGCGTGCAGATGATCCACGGCGGCACCGGGGAGTTCGGTGTGCTCGGCGAGCAGGTCACCGAGGGTTGACATCAGTCACCGATATCGCGATGGCACGTTCAGTCGACGACGGCGATGAGGTCACCGGCCTGGATCACGTCGCCCACCGAGACGCTGACCTCGGTGACGGTGCCGCCGAACTCCGCGAGCACCGGGATCTCCATCTTCATCGACTCCAGCAGCACCAGGATGTCGCCGGCGTCGATCCGGTCACCCGCGGTGACCACGACCTCCAGCACACTCGCCACGATCTCGGCGCGTACCTCCTCAGCCATGGCCCTATCGAACCACACCACCGGTTCACTAGCGGATCACAGCGCCGTGAGAGACTAGAAGCAACATCTGGATCATTTGGAAGGTAGAGCCATGGCCAAACGAGGCCGCAAGAAGCGCGACCGCAAGCACAGCAAGGCCAATCACGGCAACCGGCCCAACGCCTAGGACTCAGGCGAGCTAGACCCCCGGGCGGCGGTAGATCGTCGTCCGACTGATCTGCAGACGCACCCGCTCGACGAGGTATTCGGGTGCCTTCTCCCCGCTGGCCTTGGTGGCGATGAGGGCCTTGACGCGCTCCTCAACTCCGTAGTGCCGTAGGCAGGCCGGGCACTCGTCGAGGTGGCGTTGCAGTCGTTCGCGGGAATCCTCGTTGCATTCTCCATCGAGCAGCGTCCAGACCTCGGCGATCACCAGCGCGCAATCGGCGTGACCGGTCTCGTGCTCGTCGGCACTCATCACGACACCTCCTCGGCGGCGTCAGACCGCTCGCCGCGCAGGAGCCCGCGTTCACGGGCGACGTCGGCGAGCAGGGTGCGCAACTGGCGCCTCCCGCGGTGCAGGCGGGACATGACAGTCCCGATCGGCGTCTCCATGATCTCGGCGATCTCCTTGTACGGCAGGCCCTCGACGTCGGCGAGGTACACCGCAAGCCGGAACTCTTCCCCTAACGCCTGCAACGCCTCTTTTATTTCACTGTCCGGAAGCAGTTCGAGCGCCTCGACCTCCGCCGAGCGCAGTCCGGTCGAGGTGTGCTCGGCCTGGGCGGCCAACTGCCAGTCGTGGATCTCCTCGGTGGGGTACTCGGCCGGGGATCGCTGTTTCTTGCGGTAGGTGTTGATGTAGGTGTTGGTCAGGATCCGATACAGCCAGGCCTTGAGGTTGGTGCCCTCCCGGAAGGACCGGAACCCGGCGTAGGCCTTGACCATGGTCTCCTGCAGGAGGTCCTCAGCGTCGGCGGGGTTGCGGGTCATCCGCATGGCGCCGCCGTAAAGCTGGTCCATGAGCGGGATCGCGTCACGCTCGAACCGCGCGGTCAGTTCGGCGTCGGTTTCCTCGCGGGCCACCTCGTCGGTCTTCGGCGCTGACATGATCACCGATCCTAGAGCCCCGATCGGCTACTGGCGCCAAGGCCCCATAGGCTGGAATCCATGTCAGCCACTCCGCCCCGGTTCGCCGGCAAGACCATGTTCATTTCCGGAGCCAGCCGCGGCATCGGTTTGGCGATCGCCAAGCGGGTGGCCGCCGACGGCGCCAACATCGCGCTGGTGGCCAAGACACAAGAGCCGCACCCCAAGCTGCCCGGCACCATCTACACCGCGGCGAAAGAGATCGAGGAGGCGGGCGGTCACGCCCTGCCGATCGTCGGTGATGTGCGCGACGGCGACTCGGTGGCCGCCGCGGTCGCGGCCTGCGTCGAACAGTTCGGCGGAATCGATATGTGCGTCAACAATGCGTCTGCGCTCAACCTCGGCTCCATCGAAGAAGTTCCACTCAAGCGGTTCGACCTGATGAACGGTATCCAGGTGCGCGGCACCTACGCCGTAACCCAGGCATGCATCCCGCATATGAAGGGCCGGGAGAACCCGCACATCCTGACGCTCTCCCCGCCGGTGCTGGTGGAGTCCAAATGGTTGCGGCCCACCGGTTACATGATGGCCAAGTTCGGAATGACGTTGTGCGCCTTGGGAGTTGCCGAGGAGGTGCGGGAATACGGGATCGCCTCGAACACCCTGTGGCCGCGCACCGCGATCGCCACCGCCGCGGTGCAGAACCTACTCGGCGGCGATGAGATGATGGCGCGCTCCCGCAAGCCCGCGGTGTACGCCGATTCGGCCTACGCGGTCATGAGCCGACCGGCCCGCGAGTTCACCGGCAACACGCTGCTGTGCGAGGACGTGTTGCTCGACAGCGGTGTTACAGACCTCTCGGTGTACGACTGCGTTCCGGGTTCGGAGTTGGGGGTCGACTTCTGGATCGAGTCCCCCAACCCACCCGGGTACGCGGCGCCTTAAGCCTCAGCCCTTGCGGCCGAACCGGCGCTTGCCGCGCCCGGAGAAGGCCCGGATGGCGGCGCGGGCGAAACTCGACTGCTTCTGCGTCGAGGAGTACCAGAGCATCTCCGACTTCTGGGTCGGGATGCGCGGGGCAGTGATCGCCTGCTGGCGGCAGAACTTGATCAGGCCGGCGGCGCCGCCACCGCGGTAGCCGATACCGGACTCCTTCCAGCCGCCCATCGGCAGCGAGAAGCAGAAGACGTTGGTCATGGCGTCGTTGATGTTCACCGCGCCGGACTCGAGCCGACGGGCGATCCGTTCACCGCGGGCGGTGTCACCGGTCCATACCGTGGCCGACAACCCGTAGACCGAATCGTTAGCCAGCCGGATGGCCTCTTCCTCGTTGGCCACCTTCACCACCGGCAGGGTGGGGCCGAAGGTCTCCTCGGCCATACAGCTCATCTCCGGCGTGACGTCGGCGAGGACGGTGGGCTGAAAGAACGTGCCCACGCCCGTCGACTTGCCACCGGTGAGGACCTTGGCGCCGCCGGAGACGGCCTCGCTGACGTGCCGGTCGACGATGTCACGCTGGGCCGGGGTAGCCATCGCGCCGGTGTTGAAGTTGAAGCCGGGGCCGGACTCCTGTCCCTGCTGCACCTTGGCGACCTGCGCGGCGAGCTTGGCGACGAACTCGTCATAGATCGGAGCCTCGACGAACACCCGCTCCACCGAGATGCACACCTGACCGGAGTTGAACATCCCGCCCCAGGCGATGCCGTTGGCGGCACGGTCGACGTCGGCGTCGGCGAGCACGATGGCCGGGTCCTTGCCGCCCAACTCCAGGCTGCACGGGATGAGCCGCTCGGCGCAGGCCACCGCAACCTTGCGGCCGGTGCCCGTCGACCCGGTGAAGTGGACGTAGTCGGAGTTCTCGATCACCGAGACTCCGGTGGCGCCGTACCCGGTGGCCAATTCGAACACGGCCGGTGCGCCAGTCTCTTTCCAGCCACGGGCCAATTCGACCGCCGACAGCGGTGTCACCTCAGAGGGTTTGAGCAGCACCGCCGCGCCGGCCGCGAGGGCGGGCACCAGGTCCAGCGCCAGCATGGCGAGCGGAAAGTTCCATGGCTCGATCATCCCGACGAGCGGGTAGGGCCGGTAGACGGTGGTGAGCTTCTTGACCTTGAACAGCGGGCTGTGCGCGCCCGGGTGGCGATCGGCGAGGAACTCCTCGGCATTGCCGGCCCAGTATTTGATGGCGTCGGCGATCAGCACCGCCTCGATGCTGGCATCGCCGCGGGACTTGCCGGTCTCGTTCATCAGCACCTCGGTGAGGAGGTCGGCGTTGTCGAGGACCCAGTCCTGCCAGAGCATCAGCCACTTCTTGCGGCCGCGGGGGCCGATGGCCTCCCACTCGGTCTGGGCGGCGCGCAGCCGGCGGGCCTTGGCGGCGACGGTCTCGGGGCCGTCGATCGGCACCGAGCCGGCGACCCGGCCGTCCGCGGGGTTGTGCACCGTTATGGTGTCGATCTTCTGCTCCACAGCGGTCATGTCGGATTCCTCTCGCACGCAAACTGAACTGCCGCGATCTTATCGCCACCGCAGCCACTCAGAAGAGCCCCACCGGTTGGTCTCCCAAGTCGACCGGTTCGAGAAGCTCAGCAGAATTGTTGGCCACCCGGTTGACCAACCGGGAGACCTCCCGGATCGCGATCTCGCTGATATCGGGCGGTGAGGCGAGCAGATCTTCGGGCGCGGGCTCGTCGGGGTTAAGCCAACGGTCCCAGTCGTTCTCGTTGAGCATCAGCGGCATCCGATTGTGTATCTCGGCGAGGTCACCCACCGCGTCGGTGGTCACGATCGAGCACGTCAACGTCGGCGCGCTCGCCTCGTCGGGTCGCCAGGACGACCACAGGCCCGCCACCAGAATCGGGGAGCCGTCGCGCCGATACATGTAGAACGGCGTCTTCGCGCCGGGTTCTCCGCTGGGCATCCACTCGTAATATCCGTCCATCGGCACCAGGCAGCGCTGGCTTCGGGCCGCCGCACGGAACGCCGGCGCAGTAGTCAGGGTCTCGGCACGAGCATTGATCAGCAATGACTTGGCCAAGGGCTTGCCACCTGCGCCGGCTTTGACCCAGGGCGGCAGCAGGCCCCAGCGCACCGGAAGGATCCGCCGCTCGGTCCCGTCGTCCTCGTGGCGAGTGAGCACGCTAGCCATGGTCGTCGCCGGGGCGACGACGGCCGCGATGGTTGTCGTCGGGGCGACGTTGTAATTCGGTCCGGCCAGACGCTGCCCGGTCTCGTCGACGGCGTGGAGTCGCGCAGCCAGGCGCGCGGGATCGGTTGTGGCCACGAATCGTCCGCACATGACTCCATGATCCCCCGGGGCCCCGGCAGGGCAGGATGGAGATGTGAACCCCTGGCCGGCTCCCCATGCCACGGCGCCGGTGCATGCCACGGTGACGGTGCCGGGGTCGAAATCACAGACCAACCGAACCCTGATACTGGCCGCACTCGCTGCCACCGGGGGTCAGGGCCCGTCGACGATCAGCGGGGCACTGCGCAGCCGGGACACCGACCTGATGATCGGGGCGCTGCGCGGACTAGGTATCGACATCACCGGCGATGGGCCTGAGCTCACCGTCAGCGGGTCGCTGAACCCTGGTGCGGATACTCGGATCGATTGCGGTCTGGCGGGCACCGTGTTGCGGTTCGTTCCACCATTGGCAGCCCTGAGCAATGCCGGGGTGCTCTTCGACGGTGACGAGCAGGCCCGCGCGCGACCCATCGCGCCACTGTTGGATGCGCTGCGCGCACTCGGTGTGGCAATCGACGGGGACGGTCTGCCGTTCGCCGTGCGCGGCCGCGGCATGGTGCGCGGCGGGTCGGTGCGGATCGACGCGTCGGCTTCATCGCAGTTCGTGTCCGGTCTACTGCTGTGCGGTGCGGCGTTCGACTCCGGTCTTGAAGTGCTGCACACGGGAGCCTCGGTGCCGTCGGCGCCGCATATCGACATGACGGTGACGATGCTGCGCCAGGCCGGGGTCGCCGTCGATGACTCAACAGCCAATCGTTGGGCGGTGGCGCCCGGGCCGATCGCCGCCAGAAGTTGGGCGGTCGAACCCGACCTGTCTAATGCGGTGCCGTTCTTGTCGGCGGCGGTGGTCACCGGTGGTGTCGTGCAGATCACCGATTGGCCCACGGTCAGTGTGCAGCCGGATGACACCATCATCGGGATCCTCCGGTTGTTGGGAACGACTGTGCACCAATCGGATTCAGAGCTACAGATCCGGGGTGCATCCAGCTACGGTGGTTTCGACATCGACCTCCACGATGTCGGCGAGCTCGCCCCATCGGTGGCCGCGCTGGCGGCGCTGGCCGCGCCAGGGTCGGTATCGAGGCTCACCGGGATCGCGCACCTGCGGGGCCACGAGACGGACCGATTGGCCGCACTCCGTACCGAGATCAACGCCCTCGGCGGCGACTGCACCGAGACCGCCGACGGTCTGGTGATCGCCGCGACGCCGTTGCACGCCGGCGTGTGGCACTCCTACGCCGATCACCGGATGGCGACGGCCGGGGCCATCATCGGACTGCGCACCCCGGGAGTTGCCGTGGAAGACATCGCCACCACCGCCAAGACGCTGCCGGGATTTCCGCAGCTGTGGACGGCGATGCTCGAGGGTCACACCGTGCGTGAGGATCGCGGTTGACCAGTCGGGAGTACGACGAGTCAGACGTGCGCGTCCGGTCGGGCCGCGGATCACGTCCACGCACCAAGACTCGGCCCACCCATGCCGACGCCGAAGAGGCCATGGTGGTCACCGTGGACCGCGGCCGGTGGGGTTGCGTGCTCGGCGGCGACCCGGATCGCCTGGTGACCGCGATGCGGGCCCGGGAACTGGGCCGCACCCCGATCGTCGTCGGCGACCGGGTGGATATCGTCGGCGACACTTCCGGTCGCACCGATAGCCTGGCGCGGATCGTCCGACGGGGGGCGCGCCGCACGGTGCTGCGGCGCACCGCCGACGACACCGACCCGACCGAGCGCGTGGTGGTGGCCAACGCCGACCAGATGATGATGGTGGTGGCATTGGCCGATCCTCCCCCGCGCACCGGCCTGGTCGACCGGGCACTGATTGCCGCCTATACCGGCGGCTTGCGCCCGATCCTGTGTCTGACCAAGACCGATCTGGCACCGGCGGCGCCGTTCGCCGAGCAGTTCGCCGACCTCGACCTCACCGTCATCACCGCCGGCCGTGAGGAGCCCCTCGACGGACTCGAGGCACTACTGAACGGCCGCGTCACCGTGCTGCTTGGCCACTCCGGTGTCGGCAAGTCGACGCTGGTGAATCGGTTGGTGCCGCAGGCTCATCGGCCCATCGGCGCGGTCTCCGGCGTCGGCAAGGGCCGGCACACCTCAACCCAGTCGGTGGCGCTGGCGCTGCCGGGCGGCGGCTGGGTGATCGACACACCCGGTATCCGCTCATTCGGCCTGGCGCACATCCGCCCCGATGACGTCGTGGCATCGTTCTCCGACCTCGCGCACACCGTCGAGGACTGCCCGCGCGGCTGCGGGCACCGAGGCGCCCCGGCCGACCCGGAGTGCGCACTGGACACGATGACCGGCGATCCCGCCCGGCGAGCGGCCGCGGCACGGCGACTACTCGCCGTGCTGGAGGACTGAGCCCCGTCGAGTCTGCGCACAGATCGCGAATTCGCCCCGAATCGCGATCCCAACGCAGGGTCGACTTCAGCGCAGGGTCGATATCAGCGCGGGGTCGCTGACGCGGTTCATCGAGGAACTCCGCGTGTGCCTCTGCGGCTGCGAGGTGACCGACCTAGAAGCACTCGCCGGATTGGCGCGACGAGCCAAGATTGACGCCAAGGCGGCCAACTGCGCGCTACTGGCCAGCCCCCGCGGGAAACCTCGGGATGACCACAGGGATGGTGACATCCGGCTTCAACGAGATGACTGGATTGGACGCTGCCGGGCCGGCGGGCGCCGGGATCGCGGGATCGGACACCGTCGGCACATCAAGGACGATTGGACCCACCGGGTGCGGAACCGGTTGCGGTGTCACTTCCGGTACTGACACGATTGGCGGTTCGACCTGGGGCGCCGCGACCTCGGGCGTCGCGACCTCGGGCGTCGCGACCTCGGGCGTCGTGACCTGGGGTGTCGCAATCTGGGGTGTCGCGACCTGGGGAACTGTCACCTCAGGGGCTGAGACCTGCGGAGCGGACGGCCCTTGCGAGGCTGGCGGAAGCGCGGGTGCAGCAGGCGCGGGGGTTGCGGCCGACGCGCCGGTGCGGACCGGTGCAACCGCGGTATTAGACGGGGCCGGCGCTAACGGTCGGATCGGGCCGCCCTGATGTGCGGATTCGCCGTTCAGCTGGGAGACCACCGCGTTCTTAGCCGGCTGGATGACCGCCGGGGAGGTTGTGGGCGGCGTGATGTCCGCGTTGACAAACGCAACCAGCAATCCACCGACGGCGGCTGCGGCGAAGCCCGCGACAATCCCAAACAAAAGTACCGAGCGGCTATGCCGGGGGGCGGAAACCGATCCGGCGGCGTCCGCGGCGCAGTGCACCGTTTGGCGTGAGTCCGCCTCCGACACGGTGAACTCCTCGCCGATATACGGCAGGTACTCGCCGACGGAGTCGTCGTCCTGGGACCAGGCGAGGGCCCTGAAGGTGGCCGACTGCGATTCGTCGTCACGGCTCGTGGTCCAGGCGGTGGGAATCCGGCCGGTGAGGGGCTCATGTGCTGCGGTGCGGATTGCAGCCGTTTCGCCTGGGAGGGAAATGCTCGTCATGGGGTTCACCTTCGCGTGGGCGCAGCCCCCGTTGGGCTGCTCTCGCAGGTAGGTGTAATCAGCCCGTGCCCGAAGCACGCTTTTTGGAAAATCTTTTCTCGCGCGTGCCGTCACCGGGTGTTGGGGCGCCGACGATGGGTCTGAACCCCGCCCCATTACGAGAAAACGGCTGTTCAGCGAGCCAAGGAAATATTTTGCGAAAAAAGTGTGCGACGAACCTGGGGTGGCTGCACCTACCTGTGAACGCAAGCCCAATGGGGGCTTCGAACACACGAAGGAGAAACTCATGTCTACTACTTCTTTCCTCGGCAAACTGGGTGCAGTGGCCGCCTCTGTGGCGGCGCCGGCGATGTTGTTCCTCGGTGCAGGCACCGCCGCCGCGGCCGGTAACGCGCTCGACGTGTGGGGCACTTCGGCACCCGGCGGCGTCAACGTTTTCGTTACGACCCCGGCCGATGGACTGAGCGGCTGGTGCACCTACAGCTCATTTGTGCGGGGCAACCCGATCGGCAAACCCCTCCCGGCCATCGATGTCCCGTTCTACCTGGCACCGAAGCCCGGTCGCGCGAACACCGCACTGCTGTGGTTCCCCAGCTATCCGACCGGTTCGACCTGGGACACCACGGTGAGCTGCCCCAACGGGGCGATGACGGTCCCGACCGTCTGGTGATCACCGATCAGGGGAAACGGTTCGGTACCTGCCGCGATGTTCGCCGGTACCGGACCGTTTCCACCAACCTTCACGCAAATCAGGACTATGATAACTCGAAATTGGTGTCGGCCTCGGGGGGCTCGTCATGACCGGAGCACTGGACCTTCAGCCCAGCGTCAGCGACGGCGATCTGGCTCGCGCGGCGGCCGACGGTGATCGTGAAGCGTTCGCCGAGATTTATGACCGTTATGCCGACCGGCTCTATGACTTCTGTGTCGGGCTACTCGGGGACCGTGACGCTGCGGCGGACTGCGTGCAGGACGCCTTCTGTGTTGCCGCGACAGACCTCGGAGGTCTGCGTGAACCCGACAAGCTCCGCCCGTGGCTGTACTCGATCGCCCGCCATCATGCGATGCGCCGTCTTCGGCTCCGCTACCGCGAAGAAGTCTCTGATGAGTTGCCTGACATGATCTCTCACGAAGCGAGCCCGGAAACGCTTGCCGGACACAGCGAATTAGCCCGTCTGGTTGCCGAAGCCGCCGGCGGGTTATCGGACCGCGACCGCGAACTGCTTGATCTGTCCTATCGGCACGGACTGGACGGCCCTGAACTCGCGGAAGCTCTTGGAGTGACGCTGACGAGCGCGAACACCATGATGTTCCGGCTGCGCAATACCGTCGAACGCTGCCTGGGTGCCCTTCTGGTGGCGCGCGGCGCGCAGGCCAATCCACACGCGTGCCCCGAGTTAGCGGAAATTCTCAAGGGCTGGGACGGCAAGTTCTCCGTCCTCATGCGTAAACGCATGGCCCGCCATATCGACGCCTGCCACACCTGCGAACAGGACCAGCGACAGCATGTCAACCCGGTCGCACTGCTGGGCAGCACGGCCGTATTCATCCCAGCCCCGGCAGCTCTGCGTCGTCAGACGTTGGACCGCGTACAGCTGACGTCCGCGAGTTCCAGCATGGTCGAGGCGTCCGGTCCTTCCGCGCGCTCCAGTTCGGCCGAGATATCCGGCCCCACCTCCGGTTCGCGGTTGGCCGGGAAACGGCGAATGGCCCTCGTCGTGGGTATCCCTCTGCTGTGCCTGGGTTTGACGATCCCCTTGTTCCCGCGCCAGGAGGAGCCAGTCTCCCGGGTAGTCGACATCGGCACTGGTTCGAGCGAAGGTTCGCTTCCGTTAGTACCCGCAGCCATCCAGGGCGCCCCGACGCCCGCCCGTCAAAAGCCGGTCCCGAGTGCGGGCATAGCTGGAGAGTCAGTGCCGACCCAGCGGGCGCAGACGCCTGCCGGCGGAAATACCCCTGTTCCGGCCAGTACCCCTGGTCCGACTCCAGAGCCAGACAACCCCGGCCCGGCACCGGACATCATGCTTCCGAACACCGTTCCGGATACCGCTCCTGCCCCTCCCCAGATCTACTCCGAACCCGCCCCTGATTCAGACGCGAAAACCACCACCGCCGACTCCGAGGGCGCCATCGAGACCGCCGAAACCGTCGACAGCCCAACCGGCACAAATCAGATTGACCCCGCACCCGAAGGTCCGATCAACCTCGGTGGATTGCCGAACCCGAATCTGACCACGAAAATCGCTTCGCCCTTTCCCAAGACGAACACCGTGACCATTCCAAATATGAATGACACGTCCATCAACCTACAGCCGAGTGGTCCGCCCAATTCGATCACGACCACCGGCAGCGGCGGCAAGGCCACCTGGAACACCAAACCAGATGGCGGCACCACCTCAGGCGGCACCAAACCGGGTACCACCTCAGGCGGCACCACGGGCGGCGGCACCACCTCGGGCGGCACCACGGGCGGCGGCACCACGGGCGGCGGCACCACGGGCGGCGGCACCACGGGCGGCGGCACCAAACCGGGCACCACCTCAACGTCCAAATAACGTCGAGCGATCACCGATTCGGCTACTGAAATATCCTGCGGCTCAGCACCGTTCAGCCGTCAAAGCTTTGCCACAGCCCCAGTGCTCGTCATTCCAACGCTCACCGGGCGCGCCAACGCCGCACCGCGGCGATCGCGGTATTCAATCCCCGGCGGCCGCCACTGAAGGAATCGCCACCGAGAGAATCGTTGGCCGGGAACCCGGACCCGAGCGAGGCGAACATCCGCTCGCTGCGGGTCTCGGGCGCGTCATCGGCGGTGTCGCGGAGAAACCGATCCGGCAGCGACAGCTTGGCGATGGTGCGCCAGGTCTTGGCGTACTGCACCAGCATCGGCCCACTGGTGTACGGCAGGTCGTACTTCTCGCAGAGGGCGCGCACCTTCACCGAGATCTCCGCCAGCCGATAGCTCGGCAGATCCGGGTAGAGATGATGTTCGATCTGATACGACAGGTTGCCGGTCATGAAGGCCATCACCGGTCCGGCATCGATGTTGGCGCTGCCGAGCATTTGGCGCAGGTACCAGTGCCCCTTGCGTTCGCCGTCGAGGTCCGAGAGCGCGAACTTGTCGGCGCCGTCGGGGAAATGACCGCAGAAGATCACCGCGTTGGCCCAGACGTTGCGGATGAGGCCGGCCACCAGGTTGGCCTTCACCGTCGAGGCGAAGCCGGCCCGCGGCGACAACGCGGTCAACGCCGGGTAGGCGAGGTAGTCCTTGACCACCTGGCGAGCGGTCTTCGCGCTGAACTCCCGAACCCGGGTCACCGCAGCGGCCCGTGCCTCGGGACCGTCGAAGGCCTTGCGCAACTGAAGGTGCTGCAGGCCGATACCCCACTCAAAGCCAACCGCGAGCATGGTGTTGAAGAACAGGTTCCCGACGTTGTAGGGCCGCCACGGTTCATCGCGGGTCACGCGCAGAATTCCGTAGCCGACGTCGTCGTCCATGCCGAGGATGTTGGTGTAGGTGTGGTGGGAGAAGTTGTGGGTGGCCCGCCAGTGCTTGGCGGCTGCGGTCATATCCCATTCCCAGGTGGCGGAATGGATCTCGGGATCATTCATCCAGTCCCACTGGCCGTGAATGACGTTGTGACCGATCTCCATGTTCTCGATGATCTTGGCCAACGCGAGGGTCGCGGTGCCGGCCAGCCAGGCCGATCGCTTCGATCCGAATGCCAGCAACAGTCGACCGGCCACCTCGAGTCCGCGCTGGGCGGCGATGGTGCGGTGGATGTAGCGAGCGTCGCGCTCACCGAGGGAATCAGTGACGTCCTGTCGGATCGCGTCGAGTTCGTCAGCAAGGCTGTCGATATCGGCCTCAGACAAATGGGTGAAAGCCTCGATGTCGCTGATCGCCATCAGATATCCACCACACAGTCTCCACTCGGCGCCGTGACGCAGGTCTGCACTCGGCTTCCCGGCTCATACTCGGCACCGGTGCGCAGATCGCGCACGCGGCCCGCAGACAAGCTCACCACACAGGTGTGGCAGATGCCCATCCGGCAGCCGAACGGCATGCGAACACCTGCCTGCTCGCCGGCCTGAAGGATCGAGGTCGCCGCATCGGAGGCCAGCGCGGCTCCACTGCGGGAGAAGGTGACCGTGCCGCCGCCGGCACCCGAGGCAGCGGCGGAGTCGCCGGCGGCCGAGGTGGCCGTGCGCGGCGCGGCGAAACGCTCCCGGCGCAATCGCTGGGTCAGACCCGCGGCGGCCCAGTGCTGCTCGACGGCCGCCAACAACCCCTCCGGCCCGCAGGCCCAGGTGTGACGGTCCCGCCAGTCGGGCACGTACGCGGCGAGATCGGCGACGTCAAGGCGGCCCTCGGTTCGGGTGTTCCGAATCGTGAGCCGGTATCCGCTGTGATCACGTCCGAGGGCGGCGAGTTCGTCTGCAAACATCATCTCGTCGGCAGTCGGCACCGAGTGGATATGCACAACGTCACCGAGGGTGTTGCGGCGCTTCATGGTTCGCAACATCGACATCACCGGGGTGATACCGGATCCGCCGGTCAGGAACAGCACCGAGGCCGGCGGGGGTTCACTCATGGTGAAGTCGCCCCGTGGAGCGGCCAGACGAACAACCGTTCCGGGCCGCACTCCTGCAACGAGGTGGGTGGACAGGAAACCCTCCGGCATGGCCTTGACGGTGACGGTGACGGTGCGTGCACCGCTGTCGCGGGGGGCCGACGTCAGCGAGTAGGACCGCCACCGCCAGCGGCCGTCGATGAGCAGGCCGATCCCGATGTACTGCCCGGGTTGGTAGTCGAAGCCAAAGCCCCATCCGGGCTTGATCACCAGGGTGGCCGAGTCGCGGGTCTCGGGGCGGACCTCGACGATCCGGCCGCGGAGTTCGCGGGCGGACCACAGCGGATTGATGAGCTTGAGGTAGTCGTCAGGCAGCAGTGGAGTGGTGACCCGGCCGAGCAGGGAGCGCATCGCGGCGCCGACCGTGACCTGGGTGCTCACGCAACCTACGGTACCGTAACTTGCGCCGTCGCAGGCTGCTACTTCAGAGCAGGTCGAGCAGGAATGGCAACTCCTGGGTCGCGTACCAGGCCAGGTCATGATCCTGGGCGTCACCCACGGTCAGTTCGGCGTCCTCGTCGCCCAGATCCGCGGAGTCGATGACCGCAACGGCGGCCGCCACCGCGGACTCGGCGGCGGGGTTGTCCACGTACACCGCCGCCACCTGATCAAGTGAGACCGGCCCGCTGAGGCGCACGACGGCATCGTCCAGATCGGGCCTCGGCACGGCCTCGGCGTCAGCCACCACCACCGCGCGGCGCAGCGGTAAGTCGGACGAACCGGTGGCGTCGGCGAGCAAACGCAGCGAGGCCAGCGCGGCCTCGGCGATGGCCACCTCGGCGAGTTCGTCGTCGTCGCCGCGGGCGTAAGCCTCCCGTAATGCGGGGGTGACGGCGAAGGCGGTAGCACTGCGCGCCACCATCTCGCCGTCGTCGACAAGCGCCTGCAGCGCGGCCAGGGTGGCCGGAATGTAGACCCGCATCAGTACCGGCCCACCCGGCTATTCACAATCACCGAGCAGGGTGGCCGCGTAATCGTCGACGTACGTTGATAATTCGCGCGACGGTCGGCGGTAGTTTCCCGTTACCGGACTCTGCGGCAGGTCGACGATCTCGGGTTCCGCTTCTTCGTAGGGGATGCTCGACAACAGGTGCGCGATCATGTTCAACCGGGCGTGCTTCTTGATGTGCGATTCCACCACGAACCACGGGCTGCCCGGGATGTCGGTGTGGACCATCATGTCGTCCTTGGCCCGCGAGTAGTCCTCCCAGCGGTACACAGACTCCAAGTCCATCGGACTCAGCTTCCAGGCGGGTTGACCTTTGGCCATGACGCAATCCTACGTCCGTGCGGCCTCGAGTAACTCCTCGAGGGATTCGGCCAGCAGTTCGGGCAGCACCTCGACGTCGCTCATCGCGTCACGGTCGGCGTTGATGCCGAAGAACAGCGTGCCGCAATAGGAGGTCACACCGATCGCCAGCACCTGATCGCGCAACAGCGGTGGAACCGCGTAGGTCTCCGCCAACTTGGCCCCGGCGATGTACATCTGCGACTGCGGTCCGGGCACATTGGTGATCAACAGGTTGAACTGCCGCGGCGGGAACTGGGTTGCCACCCGCGTTCCCATGGCATGCAGCGTCGGGGGCGCGAAACCCGACAGCGTGACGATGGTCCGGGCATCCACCAGTGCGGCCCCCACCGAGTGCGACTCGGTTGCGTGCGCAACCTGCGACAGCCGCACCACCGGGTTTCCCTCGCCGACCGGTAAGTCGATCAGGAACGGAGCCACCTCACTGATCGCCTGACCCGGGCTCGACGACTTTTCGTCGACATCCGGATAAATCGACGTCGGCGCCATCGCTCGTACCGTCAACCCGGCCGTCACCGGTTCGCCTCGCGACAACAGCCAGGCGCGCAACGCCCCGGCGATGACCGCCAGCACGACATCGTTGACGTCACAGTCATACCGCGCACGCACCTGCCGGAAATCGGAGAGCTGAGCCCGCGCCACGGTGAAGCGGCGATGCCGCGACACCGCGACGTTCAGTGGACTGCTCGGCGCGCTGCCCCGCACCAGCGTGCGTGCCACATCGGCGACGCGACTGACTCGCTGGGCCACCTCACCGCGGTCGGTGGCGACATCGGCCACCGCAGACCGCAGAGCGGCCAACTGTTGACCGGGGCGAGCCAGCCAGTCACCGACCGCCTCGGCCAACAACTCTGCTGCCGATGGTTCCCGGGGCGGCAGCCAGATGTCCTCACTGATCGAGCTGCGCGCGCGGGTCCGGTCGGCGATCACGTGGCCGAGTTCCACCGCCGCCATGCCGTTGATCAACCCCTGGTGGGACTTGATGAACAGCGCCAGCCGATTGTCCGCCAAGCCTTCGATGAGGTACATCTCCCACAGTGGCCGGGATCGGTCCAGCGGGCGGCCGGCCAGTCGGGAGATGAGATCGTGCAGTTGGGCGTCGCTTCCCGGGGACGGCAGTGCCGAACGCCTCACGTGATAGGTGATGTCGAATTCGGGGTCGTCGACCCAGACCGGCCGCGCGATGTTCAGCGTCACCTCACGCACCTTTTGGCGGTACCGCGGGGTCTGCGGCAACCTGCGCTCCACGGTCTCCAGCAGGGTCTCGTAACTCAAGGGTTCCCGGGGCTGACGCAGGATCGACAGCGAGCCCACATACATCGGGGTGGTGGTGTCCTCCTGGCGGTAGAACGCCGCATCCGAGTTCGACAACCGATTCACAGGCCAACGGTAACGGTGAATACTCGCTCGCGCTGAATGTGCGACCATCAATTCGGATTCGCCACTCTCCGGCAGCCGGCCCGTTTGCCACCGAGAACCGGAGACTGTGCCCTGCTTACCAACATGATTCAGCCCGCCGTAACGCCGATCGCGGACTACGAGCCACCCGCCGACCGCGGCGCTGCGGGGTTGCCCGCAATCTCCGCGCAGCCGCCCCCGACCGTCGGGCAGCCAGCACCGGCGCAGCCGGGACGCGGGTCGGGAAACACCGACCACAGCGCGCGGGCCGCAGCGATCTTCGCCGACGCGGCGCTGCGCCGAGTGCTGGAAGTCATCGACCGTCGTCGCTCGCTCGCCCAGTTGCGGCCACTGCTCGACGGCGCCCTGGTGGACACGCTGCTGCCGGCCGCGCGACACGGTGACGGCGTCGGCTCCGCGCGACACGGTGACGGCGTCGGCTCCGCGCGACTGCGGCGCGTTCGGGCGCAATCAGTGCGCGCCGACGGCACCGCGGCGGAGGTGGCCGCGAACTACACCCGGGGCGAGCGCGTGCACGCCATCGCCTGCCGCGTCGAGCAGATCACCGGCGCAACCGGACCGCGCTGGCAGGTGGTCGCGCTACACCTGGGCTGAATTCAGCCGCGCCGCATGGCCTTCTGCTCACGGGCATCGGCGCGCTTGGCCTGCCTGCGCTGCCTACGGCTGGCACCGGCCACAGCCGGCTCGGGGGCGCCACCGGAACGCTGCACTTCGGCGTCGCCGTCCTCGGACGGGCCGACGTAGGTCAGCGGCGTCGAGTCATCCGCACCGATTCCCTTGACCCGCAGGCCCTCCGGCATCGCCTGGGCCGCGACCTGAGGCATCCCGGGAGCGGCTTGGACCTCAACGTTGAACAGCAGGCTGACCGACTCCTCCTTCAGCCCCTCGAGCATGCCGATGAACATGTCGTAGCCCTCGCGCTGATACTCCACCAGAGGGTCGCGCTGCGCCATGGCGCGCAGACCGATGCCCTCCTTGAGGTAGTCCATCTCATAGAGGTGCTCACGCCACTTGCGGTCCAGCACGGTCAGGAGCACGTTGCGCTCCAGCTGCCGCATGGCGTCCGGACCGGCGATGGCCGCGATCTCCGCTTCGCGGACGGCGTAGGCCTTTTCGGCATCCGCGATGAGCAGATCGCGAAGTTCGTCGCGATCCAACTCGCCGGCCTCGCCGACGGCCTCGGAGTCGATCAGGTCATGGTGGTCGATGCCTACCGGATAGAGGGTCCGCAGCGCGGCCCACAGCGCATCAAGGTCCCAGTCCTCGGCATAGCCCTCGGCGGTGGCACCGTCGACGTAGGCGGTGACAACGTCGACGAGCATGTCGTGGGCCTGCTGTGCCAGATCCTCGCCCTTGAGGATGCGCCGACGCTCGTCATAGATGACCACGCGCTGCTGGTTCATCACCTCGTCGTACTTGAGCACGTTCTTGCGGATCTCGAAGTTCTGCTGCTCGACCTGCGTCTGGGCGCTCTTGATCGCCCGGTTGACCATTTTGGCCTCGATCGGCACATCGTCGGGGAGGTTCAGCCGGGTCAGCAGCGACTCCAGGGTGGCCCCGTTGAAGCGGCGCATCAGTTCATCACCCAGCGACAGATAGAACCGTGACTCGCCCGGGTCGCCCTGACGGCCGGAGCGCCCGCGCAACTGATTGTCGATCCGGCGCGATTCGTGACGCTCGGTGCCCAGCACGTAGAGCCCGCCCACCGCGATGACGTCCTCGGCCTCCGTGTCGGCCTCCGCCTTGACCACCGGCAACTCGTCATGCCAGGCGGCTTCGTACTCATCGGGCGTTTCCACCGGGTCCAAGCCGCGATCGCGCAGGCGCAGATCGGTGAGGAAGTCCACGTTGCCACCCAGCACGACGTCGGTGCCGCGGCCGGCCATGTTGGTGGCCACGGTCACCGCGCCGCGCCGCCCCGCTTCGGCGACGATGGCGGCTTCCTGCTCGTGGAACTTGGCGTTGAGCACGTTGTGCGGGACACCGCGCTTTTGCAACTGCCGCGACAGGTACTCCGAGCGCTCGACGCTGGTGGTGCCGACCAGCACCGGTTGACCGGCCTCATAGCGCTCGGCGATGTCGTCGACGACCGCGATGTACTTGGCTTCCTCGGTCTTGTAGATCAGGTCGGTCTGGTCGGTGCGAACCATCGACCGGTTCGTCGGAATCGACACCACGCCGAGCTTGTAAATCTCGTGCAGTTCGGCGGCCTCGGTCTCGGCGGTGCCCGTCATGCCGGCCAGCTTGTCGTAGAGGCGGAAGTAGTTCTGCAGGGTGATGGTGGCGAAGGTCTGGTTCTCGGCCTTGATCTCCACCTTCTCCTTGGCCTCGATGGCCTGGTGCATGCCCTCGTTGTAGCGCCGACCCGGCAGCACCCGACCGGTGAACTCGTCGACGATGATGACCTCGCCGTCGCGCACGATGTAGTCCTTGTCGCGGCTGAACAGTTCCTTGGCCTTGAGGCAGTTGTTCAGATAGCTCACCAGCGTCGAGTTGGCCGGGGCGTAGAGATTCTCGATACCTAGTTGGTCCTCGACGAATTCCACGCCCTCTTCGTGCACGCCCACCGTGCGCTTGCGGATGTCGACCTCGTAGTGGACGTCCTTGTCCATCATCGGAGCCAGACGGGCGAATTCGGAGTACCAGTTCGAGGCGCCGTCGGCCGGTCCGGAAATGATCAGCGGCGTGCGGGCCTCGTCAATCAGGATCGAGTCGACTTCGTCGACGATCGCGAAGGTGTGGCCGCGCTGCACCAGATCGTCCAGCGAGTGCGCCATGTTATCGCGCAGGTAGTCGAACCCGAACTCGTTGTTGGTGCCGTAGGTGATGTCGGCGCCGTAGGCCGCGCGGCGCTCATCGGGGGTGAGCCCGGAAAGGATCACCCCGACGTCCAGACCCAGGAAGCGGTGCACCCGGCCCATCCACTCGCTGTCGCGTCTGGCCAGGTAGTCGTTGACCGTCACGACGTGCACGCCGTCGCCGGACAGGGCATTGAGGTAGGCCGGCAGCACGCAGGTCAGGGTCTTGCCCTCACCGGTCTTCATCTCGGCGACGTTGCCGAAGTGCAGCGCCGCGCCCCCCATGACCTGGACGTCGAAGTGGCGTTGGGACAGCACCCGCCAGGCCGCCTCGCGCGCGACCGCGAAGGACTCCGGCAGGAGGTCGTCGAGTTTCTCGCCGCCGGCCACCCGGGCCCGGAACTCGTCGGTCTTGGCCCGCAGTTCGGCGTCGGTGAGCTTCTCTACGTCATCGGAGAGGGTGTTGACGTAGTCGGCCACCCCCCGCAGGCGTTTGACCATGCGGCCTTCACCGATACGCAACAACTTCGACAGCACGTTTTCCCCTGAACGATGATTTGGCGGCGTCCCCGTTTCGGGAGGCTTGAGCGCCCCCCATCTTAGGTGACGCGCCGATATGGCCTCCTCAGGCCAGCCGGATCAATCCGTAGTCGTAGGCATGCCGGCGGTAGACCACCGTGGGCCGGTCGGTCTCGCTGTCGTGGAACAGGAAGAAGTCATGGCCTACCAGCTCCATCTCATAGAGGGCGTCATCGACCGCCATGGGCTGGGCCGGGTGCTCCTTGACCCGCACGATCCGGCCGGGTTCATGGTCCTCCGCCGGGGCGCTGGCCGCGGCCTCGGCTCCCGCGACGGATCCAGCGGGGTCGAACGCGGTCTCCAGATCCGGCGCCGCCGCGGTGGCCTCCCGCACCGAGACCGGGGTCTTGTCGCCGTAGTGCACCTTCTGGCGGTCTTTGCCGCGGCGCAGCCGGCTCTCGAGTTTGTGGGCGGCGGCCTCAAAGGCTGCATAGAAGGTTTCGGCGCGTCCCTCGCCGCGCACCACCGGGCCGCGTCCGGCATGCGCGGTGATCTCGACGTGCTGGCAGTTCTTGCGCTGACGGCGATTGTTCTCGTGGGCGAGTTCAACGTCGAACCGGTGGATCGAGTGATCGATCCGTTCGGCACGGGCAAGCTTGGTGCCGACGTAGACGCGGAAGTGATCGGGAATCTCGACGTTACGGCCGGTCACCTGGACGTCAGCCGTCGCGGCGGGGGTGGAATCGGGGGCGGGTGAATTCACGGATTGGGTTGACATTGTCGGCAACTCGATTCTTCACGGAACGGCGTGGTTGTCCCGACGGTAGTCGCAGTCCCGCGACGCCGCCACTGTTATCCCGACATGATCCAGACGTCGCTGGACCACCCCTCACGCGTGCGCCAACGCCAGCACGGCCGTCACCCGAACGCCACCGGCGCGCAGCACCCGCACCGTCTCGCGGGCGGTCGCGCCGGTGGTCACGACGTCGTCAACCAGCAAAACCTCCCCCGGCGGTTGTGCGCTGAGCCGCACCCGGCCGGCGATGTTGCGCTCCCGGGCAGCGGGGCTCAGCCCCACCGAATCGTGAACCGGCCCCACGATTCGGACGGCGTTGACGACGGCGATGCCGGGGTGCGCCGCAGTCGCTGCGGCGGCGATCCGGGTGATCGGGTCACCGCCCCGGCGACGGGCCGCCGAACGGCGCGTCGGAGCCGGCACCACCGTCAGCGGCACTGCCGCGACGCCCCACTCGATGAGGTGGTGGATGCCCAGCGCCAGCGGCCGAGCCAGTGGGACGACCAAGTCGCGGCGGCCGTGTTCCTTCACCGCGACGATGGCGTGGCGGCGCGCGCCCGCGTAGCGACCCAGGGCGAAGACCGGTACGCCCGGATCGGCCCGCGGGGTGATGACGTGGGGTTGGTCGGCACACACTGCCAGGGCGGCCGCACAGGCCGCACACCAACGCCTCGACGGCGCACCGCAGCCACCGCACGCCAGCGGAAGAACGAGATCCAGCACGCCGCCAGTGTCCGGTTTCGATCCGACACCAAGCTCGGTCTGACACCAAGCGCACGGTCCGACCAGTTCAGCCGGGCAGCACCGGCACCGCGCCGGGGACCATGAAGCCGCGCAGATCCGACCATGCCTGACCGTCACTGCCACTGGTGGACAACTGCAGGATGCCGCGCGCATCGGAGACGTAGACCGCCGAGGGGTTGGCCGCCACCGCGGACACCGGCATCACCAGATTGGTGCTGGGTCCGTCGGAGTTGACGCCGTCGAGGTTGACGTAGGACACCGGGTGGACGGGATCGCCGCGAGTGACCACGATGTCGTCGCCGGTACGCCACGACAGCGCCACCACCGAGTTCCCGAGTCCGAAGCCGATCCGCCGCGGAAAGGTCAGGGCGAACTCCCCGCCCGGGGTCTGCTCCACCCCGGCGAGCACCACCTCGCCCTCGATGACCATGGCCACCCGGGTTCCGTCCCGGGACAGTTGCAGTTCGGCGATGGCCCCGGGGAACCGGGACGTGACCGCGGCCGCGTCGACCGGGATGCGCGCCGGTTCGCCGGATGCCTCCTCGCGGATCACCCGCACCACGCTGTTGCCGTCCACCGTCACCCACACCGCGTCATCGAGTGCCCAGGACGGCCGCGACAACGTTTTGGAGTCGACAGCACGCACCGCCTGCCCGCCGGAGGGTCCGATCCATAGCGATGCCCCCGCCTCCGGCGCGACGACCACCGAGGCCACATCACGGCCGGTCCGGGAGAGCGCGGCGGCACGCTGGTCGACCATCGTCCCGAAAGATCCGGGCACCTTGGCCGGGCCCTGCCCGTCCAGCGCCACCAGGGAGCCATCGATTAGCGCGTGCACACCGGCCGTTGCGCCATCGGCGGCGCCGGGGTCGGTGGCGGCGACATCGGTGGTCTTCCACCCGTCGACGAACCGGTCGTCGAGGGCAGCACCATCCACGTCGATCAGGTACGGGCCCGTGATGTCGGCGCGGGCGAGCGTCCAAATCAGTTGGGCGGCAAGCAATAATCGGCTGGCCGGGTCGGTGGTGGTCAGATTCTCCAGATCGATCCGCGCGCCGCCGTAGCCGCGACCCACACCGCTCTTACCACCGTCGGCCCGACTCACCGGGCCGCGGAGTTTCAACGGCGGACCCAGCAGGTTGCGCACCGCTTTGGCCATCTCCGGCCGAGGGCCGGCGATCAGTTTCGCAACGAGTTCGGTCGGCAACTGGTCCGGGTCGGACACCGCGAGATAGCGCGGGTCGGGAACGACGGTCTTGCCGGTGGGATCGACGAAGTACAGCGTGCTGCGCTTGTAGGCCGACTGGAACTGCTGCCAGTCCAGAAAGACCCCATTGGGCAGCCGGTCGATCCGCCAACCGTTGGCGGTCCGGAGCAGTTCGATCGGCCCCGGGTCGGGAAGCTGACCCTCACCGGTCTCGAAGACGCCGATATCGGACAGCGAGCCGAGGATGTCGGCCTTCATGGTCACCGAAACCTTGTCCAGGGAAGGGGTTTCGGTGAACACCACCTTGTCGATCAGCAGCGCACTGCCCGCGTCGTCCCACGCCTTCGACGCCGACTCGGTGAGGAACTGACGTGCCGCGGCGTGCCGGTCAGCGGGGTCGGCGGTGGCCTTGAGGAACTCCCGCAGCGTCTGATCGGGATTCATGCTGGAGTTGGGTTCGGGCAACTGCTTGGGCGCCGGACGCTCGACGGTTCCGATCGCCTGGGGCGCCGAGGACGTGGGCACGCCGGCGCATCCGGAGGCCACCACGATCACGGCGGCCAGCAGTGCGGTCAGCAACCTGCCCCTCACACGCGCTCCCCGGTGAGCTCCTGTTCGCGCTGACGCTGCGCGGCAACGGGTTTCATGGGCAGCGGACTGGTGGTGACCTTGTGCCCGCGAATCAGTGGCAGCGTCAGACGGAAGCAGGCGCCCTTACCCGGCTCACCCCAGGCTTCCAGCCGACCCTGGTGCAGACGGGCGTCCTCGATACTGATCGCCAGACCCAAGCCGGTTCCCCCGGAACGGCGCACCCGGGACGGATCGGACCGCCAGAACCGGCTGAACACCAGCTTCTCCTCCCCCGGCCGGAGCCCGACACCGCGGTCACGGACCGTGACCGCGACGGTGTCGGCATCGGCGGCCATGGTGATCAGAACCGGTTTGTGTTCGGCGTGGTCGATGGCGTTGGCGATGAGGTTGCGCAGGATGCGTTCGACCCGGCGCGGATCAACCTCGGCGATGACTGCCTCGGTCGGCATCTCGACGAGCATTTCGACACCCGCCTCGTCCGCGAGGTGCCCGACATTGCTCAGCGCACGGTTGACCGTCGTGCGCAGATCGACCGCCTCGACCGACAGTTCGGCCACACCGGCGTCGTGGCGGGAGATCTCCAGGAGATCATTGAGCAGCGTCTCGAACCGGTCCAACTCGCCGACGAGCAACTCGGTGGAGCGGCGCAACGCCGGGTCGAGATCCTCGCTGTTCTCATAAATCAGGTCCGCGGCCATCCGCACCGTGGTCAGCGGGGTGCGCAGCTCGTGGCTGACGTCGGAGGTGAAGCGCCGCTGCAGATTGCCGAACTCTTCGAGGGTAGTGATCTGACGCTGCAGGCTTTCGGCCATGTCGTTGAACGACACCGCGAGCCGCGCCATGTCGTCCTCGCCGCGCACCGGCATCCGCTCAGACAGGTCGCCCTCGGCGAAACTCTCGGCGATCCGGGAGGCCGACCGGACCGGCAAGACCACCTGCCGGGACACCAGCAGCGCGATGCCGGCCAACAGCAGCAGCAACACCAGGCCGCCGGTGGCGATCGTTCCGCGCACCAGCGTGATGGTGTTCTCCTCGGCGGTGAGCGGGAAGATCAGGTAAAGCTCGAGGTTGGTGATGCGGGACGGCGCCGGCGTGCCGATCAGCAGGGCCGGACCGGAGAACCCCTCGGTGCGCACCGTGGCGTACTGGTAGCTGACCTGCCCGGCTTTGACGAAGTCGCGCAGTGAGCGCGGAATCTGATCCACCGGGCCGGCGGCCGTCGCCTCACGGGGTCCGTCGCCTGGCACCACCAGCACCGCGTCGAAGGTGCCCGCCAGGCCCGCACCGGAGGTCTGTCCGGTCTTGGATATCAGGGTGGTCCGAGCCAACTGAAGGCTACTGTCCAGCGACCGCTCCTCTTCGCCGCTGACGATGCCGCTGACGGTGGTGCGCGCCCGGTCCACCTCCTCGGTGGCGGCGCGCACTTTGACGTCGAGCACCCGGTTGGTGATCTGGCTGGTCAACACGAAGCCCAGCGCGAGAATGACCACGGCCGACAGGCCGAGGGTGAGGACCACCACGCGCAGTTGCAGCGAGCGGCGCCAGATGGTCGCCAGTGCCCGACTCAGCGCACCCGTACCCCGAAGCAGTGGGCCGGAACGCCGCCTCGAGCTGAAGATCACGGCGGGCCGGCCTTGTACCCCACTCCTCGAACAGTCAGGACCACCTGCGGGTTCTCCGGGTCCTTCTCGACTTTGGCCCGCAACCGCTGGACATGCACGTTCACCAGACGGGTGTCGGCAGGATGGCGGTAACCCCAAACCTGTTCGAGCAGCACCTCTCGAGTAAACACCTGTCGCGGTTTCCGCGCCAACGCCACCAGCAGGTCGAACTCCAGCGGTGTGAGCGACACCTGGACGCCCTCGCGGGTGACCTTGTGGGCCGGCACATCGATCTCGATGTCGGCGATGGACAGCATCTCGGCAGGCTCGTCCTCGTTGCGCCGCAGGCGCGCGCGGACCCGGGCGACGAGCTCCTTGGGTTTGAACGGCTTCATGATGTAGTCGTCGGCACCGGACTCCAGGCCCAGCACCACGTCGACGGTGTCGGTCTTGGCGGTGAGCATGACGATCGGCACGCCGGAGTCCGACCGCAGCACCCGACAGACGTCGATGCCGTTCATGCCGGGCAACATCAAATCGAGCAGCACCAGATCGGGCCGCAGTTCCCGCACCGCGGTCAGGGCCTGGGAGCCGTCGGCGATCACCGCAGTCTCAAACCCCTCGTTGCGCAAGACGATGGTGAGCATCTCGGACAGCGAGGTGTCGTCGTCAACGACCAGAATTCTTTGCCTCATGGAGGCCATGGTGTCACCGAAACGCGATAATCCCCGGAAACCACGCCGCTAGACCTGCAGCGAGACCGCCAGCCGGGCTGGGTCGACGTCGGCCCCGGCGAGCAACCAGCGGCCGTGCCAGCCGGCTTCGGCCAGTCCGGCGTAGACCCCCTGGGTCCGCTGTTGCAGGCCGGTGTCACGCTCGTAGGCATCGCGCGCCCGATCGGCCTCCAGCCCGGCCCGGCGCTGCGCGCGCTGCGCGGCCAGCGCGACCGGCACGTCGAGCAGGATCTGGTGATCGGGCTCGGGCAGACCGAATCGGTCGTACTCGAGTTCGCCGACCCAGGAGACGACCTCCCCGTCGGCACCCTGGTGCAGTCGAGCCGCACTGTAGGCGGCGTTGGAGGCCACGTACCGGTCCAGGATGACGACGTCGTGGCCCTCGCACAGCGCCGCGAGCTGTCCGCGGGCGGCGGCTCGATCCAGGGCGAACAGCACCGCCATCGCGTGCACCGACTCGGCCAGGTCGCCATGGCGGCCGTGCAGGGCCTCGCTGGCCAGATCGGCGGTGATCGACTCGCCGTACCGCGGGAACGCCAGCGTGCTCACCGTCTTCCCGGCCGCTTCGAAGGCCGCCCGCAGACCCTGGGTCAGCGTGCGTTTGCCCGCGCCGTCGAGTCCCTCAATCACAATCAGCACGGCACGCACTCACCGCTAGGCGAATCCCACGAATGACGCGACAGCGCCGTCCGTGGTGCGACGCGACTGCACGTGGTTGGCCACGAATTCCTCGTCCGGGTATCCCATCGCCACACAGGTCATGATCACCTGATCGGCGGGAATGTCGGCGTTCTCGCGCACCACCGAGGACTGCATGATGCCCTGGCCGTTGATGACGGTGCCGAGGCCTTTCGACCAGGCTGCGAGCACCAGCCCGTACGTCACCGCGCCGCAATCGAAATGGGCGATGGTGTCATTCGCCAAGGCTTTGTCGACGGTGATGACGACGGAGACCGGCGCATCGAACTGGCGGAAACCCCGCATCACCCAATCCTGGCGCCGGTCTTTGTCGTCGCGTGCGATCCCCATGGCTTCGAAGAGCTGGACCGCGATCTCCACCTGGCGGTCGCGATGGGGACCTTCGTATCCGTGGTTCAACGTGATCTCACGGTCGATCGCCGAACCCGCCATCATCTTCTCGGTGTTGCCCTTGCGGACACGGTCGAGCGGTTCGCCGGTGAGCACGTGGAAATGCCACGGCTGGGTGTTCATCGATGACGGTGCCCGTTGGGCGATCCTGATCACGTCCTCGAGCACCTCGCGTGGCACTGCCTGGTTCTTGTAACCGCGAATGCTTCGACGTTCGAAGACGATCGTCTCCAGGTCGCTGCTACCGCTGTGGAGCCGTCGCGCCATTGCTCAGTAGCGGTAGTGCTCGGGCTTGTACGGCCCGTCGACGTCGACGCCGATGTACTCGGCCTGGTCCTTGGTGAGCACCGTCAACGTGCCGCCGAGTGCCTCGACGTGGATCTTGGCGACCTTCTCGTCGAGATGTTTGGGCAGGCGGTAGACCTCGTTGTCGTATTCGTCATTCTTGGTCCACAGTTCGATCTGCGCGATCACCTGGTTGGAGAAGCTGTTGCTCATCACGAACGACGGATGGCCGGTGGCGTTACCGAGGTTGAGCAGCCGGCCCTCGCTCAACACGATGATGGAATGGCCGTCCGGGAATACGAACTCGTCGACCTGCGGCTTGATGTTGATCCGCCGGATCTTCGGGTCGCGCTCAATGGCGGCCATGTCGATCTCGTTGTCGAAATGGCCGATGTTGCCCAGGATCGCCTGGTGCTTCATGGCCCGCATGTGGTCGAGGGTGATGATGTCTTTGTTGCCGGTGGAGGTGATCACGATGTCGGCCCACCCGATGGCCTGCTCGACGGTCTTGACCTCGAAACCATCCATCATCGCCTGCAGCGCGTTGATCGGGTCGACCTCGGTGACCGCGACGCGCGCGCCCTGGGCCTTGAGCGCCTCGGCGCAGCCCTTGCCGACGTCTCCGTAGCCGCAGACCAATGCGGCCTTGCCGCCGATCAGTACGTCGGTGCCACGATTGATGCCGTCGATCAGAGAGTGCCGGGTGCCGTACTTGTTGTCGAACTTGCTCTTGGTGACCGAGTCGTTGACGTTGATCGCCGGGAAGGTCAGCTCGCCGGCGGCGGCGAACTGGTAGAGCCGCAGCACGCCGGTGGTGGTCTCTTCGGTGACGCCCTTGATCGCGTCGGCGATCTTGGTCCACTTCGTCTTGTCGGTCTCGAAACGCTCCCGGAGCAGGTTCAGGAAGACCTTGTACTCAGCGGAGTCGTCCTCCTCGCCGGGGGGAACCACGCCGGCTTTTTCGAACTGGGCGCCGCGCAGCACCAGCATGGTGGCGTCGCCGCCGTCGTCGAGGATCATGTTCGCCGGTGCGGGGACGCCGTCGACATCGGGCCAGGTGAGCATCTGCTCGGCGGCCCACCAGTACTCCTCGAGGGTCTCGCCCTTCCAGGCGAAGATCGGCACTCCCCGGGGTTCCTCGGGGGTTCCGTGCGGGCCGACGACGGTCGCCGCCGCCGAGTGGTCCTGGGTGGAGAAGATGTTGCACGACGCCCAGCGCACCTCGGCGCCGAGTGCGACCAGCGTCTCGATCAGCACCGCGGTCTGCACCGTCATGTGCAGTGAGCCCGAGACCCGTGCGCCCTTGAGTGGCAGCACGTCGGCATACTCACGCCGCAGCGCCATCAGACCGGGCATCTCGTGCTCGGCGAGCCGAATCTCCTTGCGGCCGAATTCGGCGAGCGAGAGGTCGGCGACTTTGAAGTCGATTCCGTTACGGACGTCGGCGGTCAGCGTCATGGGCACTACGGTAACCCGGCCGCCTCACGCCGGTTCGGTGGCCCCGTGCCGCTCGGCGAACGGAGTCATCAGCCGGGCCAGATCAGCGGCGACATCGTGATCGGCCTCCGGCGGCATCGACACGTAACTCAATGCGAGCCGGACGATCGCGCGGGCCAGCACGCCGGCGTCCTCGGCGTCGGCGTGCACCCACGTCGCCAGAAATGCCTCGGCAAGCCGTCGACTGCAGTGGGTGATGATCGGCCCGCTGTCGGTAGTGATGATCTGCAACAGATCAGGTTTGGCCGAACCGGACAGCAGCGAGGCCACCAGTGGGTCGGCGGCGGAGTCGGCGAAAAAGGCCCGGAAGCCGGTCAGGAACGCCGCATGGACGTCGCCGCCGCTGCCGTCGATCGCCCCGCCAACGGCATCCACCAGCCGGTCGGCCAGTCGCAGCGCGTATCCCTTCGCCAGGCCCTGACGGGAGCCGAACTCGTTGTAGATGCTCTGCCGACTGACACCGGCGGTGCGGGCGACATCGGACAGCCTGATCGCCGGCCAGTCCCTGGTGAGCAACTCCTCGCGCATGGCGTCGAGCACGGCGTCCCGGAGTTGCTCGCGCGGGCGGGTTGCTTCGACCCGGATCGATCTGCCTCGCCGCACCCGAGTGGCCCGCACGGTCAGATTCCAACCGTGGTGCGGAACAGTCGGGCCGGGTGTGTCGCCTCGACCCTGATCGGCCCGTCGTCGGCGGCCACCCATGCCGCCGACCCGCGTTGCATCCGGACTTCGTCGGACTTGCTGCGCACGACGACCGATCCCTCGGTGCACACCAGGATCTGCGGGCCTTCGTGCCGGCAGGGGGCATCCACCTCGTGGCCGAGATGCTCACCGTCAAATGTCAGAACCGATCCGGCGAATTCCGCCGTCGGGGTGTCGTAGGTCAACTCGATGCCGTCGCGGGTGGTTCTGACCCGGGCGTCGGTCACCGGCGTGAAGTCCAGCACCCGAAGCAGTTCGGGCACATCGACGTGTTTCGGCGTAAGCCCACCGCGAAGGACGTTGTCGGAGTTGGCCATCACTTCCATGGCCATGCCCTGCAGATAGCTGTGCAGATTACCGGCGGGCAGGAAGATGCCCTCCCCACACTTGAGACTGATTCGATTGAGCAGCAGCGCGGCCAGCACACCGGCGTCTCCGGGGTAGCGTTCGCTGAGTTCCAGAACGGCGCGGGATTCAGCGGCGAATTCCTTTGCACCGGAACGAATGTAGGCGACAGCTCCTTCAAGAACCATCGGAATCAACGAGTCGATTTGGGCTTGCGGCGCGGTGATCCAGGTGGTGAACAGTGCACGCAACCCGGGGGCATCGGCTTGGCCTTCGAGCAGCCCGATGAACGGTTCCAGACCTGGAACCTCAAAGGCGCGCATCAGGTCAACCGAGCGTGCGGCCGGCCGGAAGCCGGCCAGCGCCTCGAAGTCCGACAGCGCAACGAGCAGTTCCGGCTTGTGGCTGCGATCGCGGTAGTTGCGCATCGGCGAATTCAGCGGCACGCCGCGGCGGTCCTCGCGCTGGTAACCGTCGACGGCCTGTTCCGCACTCGGGTGCGCCTGCAACGACAGAGGTTCGTCGGCCGCGAGCACCTTCACCAGAAAGGGCAGCACGTCTCCGAACCGGTCCCGCACCGCGGTGCCGAGCTGGGCTTGCGGATCGGCAGCGATGGCCCCCGACAGTGACGTCTCACCACCGGTGTCCTGCAGGTGGGCCGGATCGCCGGGATGGGCGCCCAACCACAGCTCCGCCTCGGGGTGGGCCGTCGGGGTCGGCCGGCCGGTGAACTCGGCGATCGCGCTGCGAGACCCCCAGGCGTAGGTACGAATTGCTCCGCGTAATAGCTGCACGATTGCCGCTATCCCCCGGCCAGTCGCAGGTACACCGCTGACATCTCCAGACGCAGAGCCAGGGTGGCCAGCTGCTGTTCCGGCCGGCCGGCAGCCGGGATGGTGCCGGCGTCTCCGACGTCGGCGACGCCCACCAGATCAAGATCGGAGATTCCGGACAGCCGCGCGGTGAGCAGCTGCCGCTCGGCCGCCAGCGCCAGCACCAGCGCCAGCAGTCGGGGCCGGGCCGGAAGCGGTCCGTCGATCTCGGCGTCATGAAACAGCGCCTGCACCGGGTCGTCGAAACCACCCGATGCGGCGCCGCGGCCCGAGCGCATCGCGACGACGGTGTCGGCCAGGCCGGCGGCCGCGACCGCGTGACCGGCCACCCGTAACAGCACCGCCGCGCCGTGCCGGGCCAGCGCCAGGGTCCCCGGGCCGTCACCGGCAAGCACGGTGTGACGCCCGGACATCCGTTCGGCCAGTGCCTTGGCCGGGTTGGTGAACATGTCGCGACCGACGCTGTTGCGCAGTGCCTCGGCGTCGAGTTCGTCGGCCAGGGCGGCGAGGTCGGTGCTCACCGCCGGGTCGACGGCCGCCAGCGTGGCCAGGCCGACGGCCAGGTACCGGCACAGGCCGAACTCCTCCGGCACGCTTACTCGCGGCGCCAGAACCGCGGCGCGTCCGGCGGTGGCTTCCCGCAGCGGTCCCTCGTAGGGCGCGGCCACCACCACCCGGGCGCCGCGGCGCGCGGCGGTCGCGGCTGCGGTCACCAGCACCGGGTCGCTCGGATCGTCGCCGGCGGCCACCAGCACGTCCAGGGGGCCGACCCACGGTGGTGAGTCGGAGAGGATCACCAGGGGCTCGGCCGCTGATCCCGAGAGGGCCGCGGTCAGCATCGCACCTGCGGCCTCGGCCGCTCCGCGGGCGCCGACCCAGATCACCGTGCGGGGGCGCTGGCCGCCGGTGATGGACTCCAGTGCGCCCTCGTCAACAGCCGCGGCGGTCGCACGGACCTGGGCACCCGCCTGCGCCGAGGCACGAAGGAACCCGTCGCGATCGGCCTCCAGCAGCCCCTCGGTGTCGTCGAGGTCGACGGTGGCCTGCGCCGAACTCACGGCGCGGCGATCTGTTCGGCGGCCTGGGCGACGATGCGGTCGATCTCGGCGACCGTGCGGGCTTCGGCGTTGAGCCGCAACAGCGGCTCGGTGTTCGACGTGCGCAGATTGAACCATGCCCCGTCACCCAGGTCGACCGTGACACCGTCGAGGTGATCCAGCGAAACAGTCTGCGGTTGAAAGGATTTCACGACCGCATCGACACACGCGGGTGCATCGTCCACCCGGTAATTCAACTCACCGGATGCCGCGTAGCGCTGATAGCCGCTCATCAATTCAGACAGTGGCCGGGGCTGCTCTCCCAGCGCGGCCAAGACGTGCAGGGCGGCCAGCATGCCGGAATCGGCGCCCCAGAAGTCGCGGAAGTAATAGTGCGCCGAATGCTCCCCGCCGAAGATGGCGCCGGTCTGCGCCATCAGCGCCTTGATATAGGAGTGCCCGACCCGCGACCGCACCGCGGTTCCGTGGCGTTGCGCGATGAGTTCGGGTACCACCCGCGAGGTGATCAGGTTGTGGATCACCGTCGCGCCCGGTTCGCGGGTCAGTTCCCGGTCGGCGACCAACGCGGTCACCGCCGACGGAGACACCGCGTCGCCGCGCTCATCGACGACGAAACAGCGGTCGGCGTCGCCGTCGAATGCCAGGCCGATGTCCGCCCCGCTCGCCAGTACGTACCGCTGCAGGTCGACCAGGTTGGCCGGCTCCAGCGGATTGGCCTCATGGTTGGGAAAGGTTCCGTCGAGTTCGAAGTACAGCGGTAGCAGGGTCAGGCCCGGAATCGCTCCCAGCACCGCCGGGGCGGTGTGGCCGGCCATCCCATTGCCGGCGTCCACGGCCACCCGCAGGGGTCGCAGTGCGCTGACGTCGACCAGCGACCGTAGGAACGCGGAGTAGTCGGCCAACACATCTTGATCGCGAATCTCTCCCCGGGCGCCGTCATACGTCGGGACCCCGTCGATGAGTTCCTCGCGGATCAGCGCCAAGCCGGTGTCGGAACCCACCGGCTTGGCCTTCGCCCGGCACAGTTTGATGCCGTTGTAGGCGGCCGGGTTGTGGCTGGCGGTGAACATCGCACCGGGGCAGTTCAACAGGCCGGAGGCAAAATACAACTGGTCGGTCGAGGCCAGCCCGATGCGCACCACATCGAGTCCCTGGCCGGTGACTCCCCCGGCGAAGGAATCTGCCAGGCCCGGCGAACTGTCGCGCATGTCATGGCCGATGACCACCGGGCCGGCGGCGCCGGCGTTCTCCTGCCGGAGCATCCGGGCGAACGCCGCGCCGACATCGCACACGAAGCCTTCGTCGATGTCGACGCCGACCAGGCCGCGGACGTCGTAGGCCTTGATCACGCGGCGCACCTGGTCGGCGGGCCTGGGCATGGCGGGGGCTCCTGTAGCGAGGGGACTTTCGTGTCTCGCCAGCCTAGCCGTTGGTCAGTCGGAGGGGTCGGGAAGAACCCGCAGGTGCCCCCGCCGACGACCCGCAGATGTCGGGCGATGAGCACCGGCGGAAACGCCGGCACCCGGCGCGCCTGCGTGCACTGCGCCGTGCGAGTCGGAGAACCCCGCCAACGGCGTTGCACCCGGTACCCGACCCTCACGCACCGCATCGGCCAGGGCGATGAGGTCGTCCTCATCGGGATTGGTCGGCAACGGACCGGCATGCCGCATCAGCTCCCACCCGCGGGGCGCGGTGATCCGACTGGCGTGTCCAAGGCACAGGTCCCAGGAGTGCGGCTCGCGGGAAACGGCGAGCGGTCCCACGACGGCGGTCGAGTCCGAGTAGACGTACGTCAGCGTCGCCACCGCGAAATGGGGACACCCGGGCCGACTGCAACGACGGGGAACATTCACGTTCGCGAGATTAACCCCGTCAAATGGGCCCCGACGCCGGACACGCGCAGCCACCGACGTGCTGATGTCCAACCGTTACGATCAGCATTCGTGGCCGATTCCCGAAGTCCCGGGCGTGGCGGCGCAGCCCACGGCGGGTCGCGTCGCGGTCGCGATATGCGCGGATCACTGCTACCCCAGTCGGTACCCGGCTGGCGCAGTCGCGCGGAGCGGTTCGATATGGCAGTTCTTGAGGCCTACGAACCGATCGAACGGCGATGGCAACAACGACTCACCGGACTCGACGTCGCCGTCGACGAGATCCCTCGCATTGCGCCCAGGGACCCCGCCAGCGTGCAGTGGCCACCGGAGGTCGTGGCGGACGGACCGATCGCGTTGGCCAGACTGATCCCGGCCGGAGTGGATGTGCGCGGTGACCCCACGCGCGCGCGGATAGTGTTATTTCGCAAGCCCATCGAACGACGGGCAAAGAACGCAGACGACCTGACTGATCTACTTCATGAAATCTTGGTGGCCCAGGTGGCCACCCATCTCGGCGTCGACCCCTCGGTGATCGACCCCAATCTCGAACGCGACTAGACGATGCCGCGCTTGAGCCGACGACGCTCCCGTTCCGACAGTCCACCCCAGATGCCGAAACGTTCGTCGTTGGCCAGGGCGTACTCCAGGCACGAATCCCGGACCTCGCAACCCAGGCAGATGCGCTTGGCTTCGCGGGTCGAACCGCCCTTTTCGGGGAAGAATGCTTCCGGGTCGGTCTGCGCGCACAGTGCGCGCTCCTGCCACTGATCCTCATCAGTGGAAGCCGCCGTCAGATCAATCGGATCCGGCACCAGACTCAAATGCGCGCGGGCCGCGAAGTCAAGATGCGATGACCCGGTTGCGATGCGCGGCTCGCCCAGTGATCCGAGTAATTGGTCGCCGAGAAAATTGTCGTAGGACATATCCGCCCCTCCTCACCTAGTTCGTGTCGTGCCGATTCACTTTATTCGAACATGTGGTCGAATCACGGTCTGCGACAGCGAAATCGGCAGGTAGACCGGGAAATGACACTGGTGTGATTAGACATTGTCACAGTGCCCCGGTCAAGGGTTCGGCGAAAGTTTCTACCATTCGAATCCACAATTGCGGCGTGTCGACACTCGCGGGTGTCTGTGCGGTGACTCACCCGTGACCACTCGGGGATCGACCGCCTAGTGTCGGTCGGTGTGAAGATCACCGTTCTCGTCGGCGGAATCGGCGGGGCCCGGTTCTTGCTGGGCGTGCAACGACTGCTCGGGTTGGGCGAGTTTGCCGGGCAGTTCCCCCGAGCCGCAACCGATCCCGAACACCACCTGACTGCGGTGGTCAACATCGGCGACGACGCGTGGATGTTCGGGGTTCGCATCTGCCCCGACCTGGACACCTGCATGTACACCCTCGGCGGTGGTATCGACTCCGAACGCGGATGGGGCCATCGCGACGAAACCTGGCACGCGAAAGAGGAATTGGCGGCCTACGGCGTCCAGCCGGACTGGTTCGGCCTGGGCGACCGCGACCTCGCCACCCATCTGGTGCGCAGCCAGATGTTGCGCGCCGGATACCCGTTGTCCGACGTCACCGCGGCGCTGTGTGCCCGCTGGTCACCGGGCGCAACGCTGCTTCCGGCCAGCGACGACAGGTGCGAAACCCACGTCGTGGTGACCGATCCGGACACCGGCGACCACAAGGCAATCCACTTCCAGGAATGGTGGGTTCGCCACCGCGCCAAGATCCCCACCCACAGCTTTGCCTTCGTCGGGTCGGACAAGGCCACCGCCGGGCCGGGTGTCGTGGCGGCGATCGAACAGGCGGATGTCGTCATGCTCGCTCCGTCCAACCCGGTAGTCAGCATCGGCGCGATCATGACGATCCCCGGAATCCGGGGTGCACTGCGCACCACGTCGGCACCGGTGATCGGGTACTCACCGATCATCGACGGAAAGCCCTTGCGAGGCATGGCCGACGACTGCCTCAGGGTCATCGGGGTGGCGAGCAGTTCAGAGGCGGTGGGCCGGCACTACGGCGCGCGTTCGGCGACCGGCCTACTGGATTACTGGCTTGTTGACGAACAGGACCGTGCCGATGTGCCCGGGGTGACGGTCGCGTCGATTCCACTGCTGATGTCGGATCCGGATGCCACCGCCACAATGGTTCGGGCCGGCCTGAACCTGGCCGGGGTGGCACTGTAATGAGCGGGACACCGCCGTCGGGAATGAGCGGGACACCGCCGTCGGGAATGAGCGGGACGCCGCCGTCGGGAATGACCGGGACACCGCCGTCGACCGACGGCCCGAGGGACCATGGAACTGCGACGGCCGTCGAGATCCTGCCCGTTGGCGGGCTCCCGGAGTTTCGACCCGGTGACGACCTCGGCGCCGCCATCGCCGCGGCAGCGCCGTGGCTGCGCGACGGCGACGTCGTCGTGATCACCAGCAAGGTGGTGTCCAAGTGTGAGGGCCGGATCGTCGCTGCGCCGGCTGATCCTGAGGAGCGGGATGCGTTGCGCCGCAAGCTGATCGACGCCGAGGCAGTGCGAGTACTGGCGCGCAAGGGCCGCACGTGGATCACCGAGAATCACCTGGGTCTGATCCAGGCTGCCGCCGGCGTCGACGGCTCGAATGTCGCCCCGACGGAATTGGCGTTGTTGCCCACCGATCCGGACGCCAGCGCGCGGAGCTTGCGCGCCGCTCTGGGGCGCAGCCCGGGCGCCGACGTCGGGGTCGTTATCACCGACACCATGGGCCGGGCCTGGCGCAACGGTCAGACCGATGCCGCCATCGGATCGGCCGGCCTTGCGGTGCTGCACGGTTATGCCGGAACCATCGACGACCAGGGCAATGAACTTCTGGTCACCGAGGTCGCCGTGGCCGACGAGATCGCCGCGGCGGCCGATCTGGTGAAAGGCAAGCTGACCGCGGTGCCGGTGGCGGTGGTCCGCGGCCTGACATTCCATGATGACGGATCCGGCGCCGCGCAGCTGGTGCGCCGCGGGGAGGATGACCTGTTCTGGCTCGGCACCGCCGAGTCGATCGAACTCGGCCGCCGCCAGGCCCAACTACTGCGCCGCTCGGTGCGCAGTTTCGCCGCCGCGGCGGTGGACCCGGAGCTGATCGAGGCGGCGGCCGCCGAGGCGCTCACCGCACCGGCTCCGCATCACACCCGTCCGGTCCGCTTCGTCTGGTTGACCGACCCGCATCGCCGAATCGACCTGCTGGATCGGATGAAGCAGGCGTGGCGGGCCGATCTCGCCGCCGACGGCCGCGCGGCCGACGCCATCGAGCGGCGGGTCAATCGAGGGCAGATCCTCTACGACGCCCCCGAGGTCCTGATTCCGGTCCTGGTGCCCGAGGGCGCCCATCACTATCCCGATGCGGCGCGCACCACCGCCGAACAGACCATGTTCACGGTCGCCGCCGGTGCGGCGGTGCAGGGTCTGCTGGTGGCCCTCGCCGTGCGAGGCCTGGGCAGTTGCTGGATCGGGTCGACGATCTTCGCCCCGGACATCGTGCGCGACGTACTCGAGCTACCGCCGGACTGGCAGCCACTGGGCGCGGTTGCGATCGGTCACCCGAATGAACCGCCGCGGCCCCGCGAGCCGGCCCCGGCGGGCGATCGGCTGCTCCGGCGATGAGCGTGCGCGACTCGGCGATCTCGATGCTGACCGGTTGGCAGGCCCCCGACGCCGACCAGGATGCGCTGCGCCATGCCGTGCTGGCCTTCCTGTACGCCCGGCCGGACGGTTGCGACCGCGCCTGCGTCGCGGGCCACGTCACCGCATCGACACTCGTCGTCGACGCCGCGGCCGAGTCGGTCCTGCTGACGCTGCATCCCCGGTTCGGACGTTGGCTCCAACTGGGCGGGCACTGCGAGGGCACCGATGCCGACATCACGACCGCCGCACTGCGGGAGGCCACCGAGGAATCCGGGATCGACGGGCTGCGCCTGGATCCGACGCTGGCCGCAATTCACGTGCACCCGGTGACCTGCTCGCTGGGGTTGCCGACCCGCCACCTCGATCTGCAGTTCATCGCCACGGCGACCGCCGGAGCCGAGATCGCGATCAGCGACGAGTCACTGGACCTGCGCTGGTGGCCGATCGATGATCTGCCCGAGGGAACCGACGCCGGACTGTCTCGTCTCGTCGACGCCGCCCGCAGGCAGCGTCACGCGTCGCTGGAGTAGCGGATACCGCAATCCGGGATGACCACCCCTGGCCACACCCGGGCCCCGCGCAGCAGTTCACACCGCGCACCGATGTCGGCACCATCGCCGATCACTCCGTCACGGATCAGCGAACGCGGTCCGATCCGCGCACCGAAACCGACGATCGACCGCTCGACGACCGTGCCGGCCTCGATCCGGGCGCCGTCGAAGATCACCGCGCCGTCGAGGCGGACCCCGGGGCCGATCTGTGCGCCGCGGCCCACCACGGTGCCGCCGATGACTACCGCACCGGGAGCCACCGTCGCATCGTCGAGGATCAGTTGCTCGCCGTGGCGGCCGGCTAGTGCCGGCGAGGACACCACCCCGCGCACCAGATCTGCAGAGCCCCGGACGAAGTCCTCCGGCGTGCCCATGTCGCGCCAGTATCCGGAGTCGACGAACCCGCAGACAGTGGCGCCATCGGCTAGCAGCGCGGGAAAGACCTCCCGCTCTACCGATACCTCCCGGCCGCGCGGGATGCGTTCCAGCACTTCACGTTTAAAGATATAGCAGCCGGCGTTGATCTGGTCGGTCGGCGGATCTTCGGTCTTCTCCAGGAATGCCAGCACGTTGCCGTCGGCGTCGGTTGGCACGGACCCGAACGCGCGCGGGTCGGCAACCCGGACCA
>Ga0247832_1001248_pt1 | contig 46351 bp, 38 predicted proteins | sample LaCruzMarch2015__10_FD_192407 | JGI IMG/M metagenome (GOLD analysis project Ga0247832, IMG submission 192407) | Freshwater microbial communities from meromictic Lake La Cruz, Castile-La Mancha, Spain - LaCruzMarch2015_4m | ecosystem: Environmental > Aquatic > Freshwater > Lake | place: Spain... | reverse complement strand
TTACTTTGTAATTGGATTGCAAAGGAGCGTTGGTTTTCTTTACTACCACATCCATTATGGCTTTGTAAAGATTGTTCATTCCCGGGTCATTAAACTGCGATGCAATCGTACCAAACACAGGCATTTCATCAGGATTGGTGTCCCATAAATTATGATTGCGCTGGTATTGTTTTTTCACATCACGCAAGGCGTCTAATGCTCCGCGCTTATCGAATTTATTCAGTGCAATAATGTCGGCAAAGTCCAACATATCAATCTTTTCCAATTGCGTTGCAGCACCATATTCTGGCGTCATTACATATAAACTGGCATCGCTATGGTCCAAAATCTCCGTATCACTTTGTCCAATTCCTGAAGTTTCTAGAATTATTAAATCAAAGTGTGCAGCTTTTAAAATAGCAACGGCTTCTTTCACATGCTTGCTCAAAGCCAGATTACTTTGACGGGTTGCCAAACTACGCATGTAAACGCGCGGATTGTTAATGGCATTCATCCTGATTCTATCTCCTAACAAAGCGCCACCGGTTTTACGTTTTGAAGGATCTACTGAAATTACTCCAATATATTTATCGGGGAAATCGACCAAAAATCGGCGTACTAATTCGTCTACCAAAGAAGATTTTCCAGAACCACCTGTTCCAGTAATTCCTAAAACCGGCGTTTTACTTTCTTTAGATAATTGATGAACCTTGTCTATTTCTGGTCCAGCGATATCTGGATTATTTTCTGCTGCAGATATCAATTTGGCGATACTTATCCAATCTTTTTCACCTAAATGACTTACTTCACCATTTAATCGTTCAACTGTTAAGAAGTCACTTTTTTGCAATAAATCATTTATCATTCCTTGCAAACCCATCGACCTGCCATCATCAGGATGATACAACCTAGTAATTCCATAAGCTTGCAATTCTTCAATCTCTGAAGGTAAAATGGTGCCTCCGCCTCCACCAAAAATTTTAATGTTTCCAGCTCCTTTTTCCTTCAATAAATCGTGCATGTATTTAAAATATTCCACATGTCCACCTTGGTAAGAAGTCATTGCAATGGCTTGTGCATCTTCTTGAATGGCGCAGTTTACAACCTCTTCTACACTTCTGTCATGTCCTAAATGAATTACTTCAGCACCGCTGCTTTGAATAATTCTCCGCATAATATTTATCGCTGCGTCGTGTCCGTCGAACAAAGAAGCTGCTGTTACAATTCTAATTTTATTTTTAGGTTGATATGTTGAAGTATCCATCATCGAATGCATTGATTTTCGGGGGTAAATATAAGTATTATCAATTGTATGCAATAGGTGAAAATAAAGGAGATATTGCCTTACATTTGCATCCCGATTTTTTTAAAATAATGAGCAGCATAATTCAATTACTTCCTGAACACGTAGCCAATCAAATTGCTGCTGGAGAGGTAATTCAGCGCCCTGCAAGTGCTGTAAAAGAATTATTGGAAAATGCTGTAGATGCAGGAGCAACCCATATTCAACTTATAATTAAAGATGGCGGAAGAACACTCATTCAGGTAATTGATAACGGTTCTGGAATGAATGAATTTGATGCACGTATGTGCTTTGCCCGTCATGCAACATCAAAAATTAAACAAGCCGATGATTTATGGGCAATTAGAACAATGGGCTTTCGCGGTGAAGCAATGGCCTCCATAGCAGCCGTTGCACAAGTTGAAATGCGCACCAGAAAAGCAAATGATGAAGTCGGAACTCAAATTATCATTGAAGGTTCTGAGATAAAACGCCAAGAACCAATAGCTTGTTCTGTAGGAACTTCTATCTCCATAAAAAACCTTTTTTTCAATGTTCCGGCACGTAGAAATTTTCTAAAATCTAATCCTGTTGAAACCAAGCATATTTTTGATGAATTTCAAAGAATTGCATTGGCTTTTCCCGAATTATCATTTTCACTGCTTAGCCAAGAAAATGAAGTTTACCGATTAAATGCGTCTAATCATAAGCAACGCATCATGGGAATTTTTGGCGCCAATATGAATGAACGATTGGTAAATGTAAAAGAAGAAACAACAGTTTGTACCATCAACGGATTTATCGGAAAACCGCAATTTGCCAGAAAAACGCGTGGTGAACAATTTTTCTTCATCAACAACAGGTTTATTAAGAATTCTTATTTGCATCATGCTGTGCAAGCTGCTTTTGAAGAAATCATTCAATCAGATACTTACCCATCTTATTTTATTTGGTTTGAAGTTGACCCTAAAACCATCGATATCAACATTCACCCAACTAAAACTGAGGTAAAATTTGAAGATGAACGCTCAGTTTATGCAATTCTAAGGTCAGCAATAAAACGAGCAATTGGAACTTTTTCGCTTTCTCCAAGTTTGGATTTTGAAACCGAACAAGCCTTTAACATTCTTCCAAATATTAGCAACCGCAATTTGGAAGCTCCCGGAATAATGGTAAATCCGCAATACAATCCATTTTCTAATCCCAAACCTAGTCAACATGAGCGTCCTGATGCAATTCGGGCATTGAGTCAAGCCAAATGGAACGACTTGGTAGGCCTGCCAGAGCGAGTATCTACTAATTTAGATAGTAACTCACAAATTTTTCCTGAAAGTTCTGATAAAAAGATTGAAACTACAGAAAAGTCAAAACCTTGGTCTTTGCATGGAAAATACATTTGCTCTCAAATAAAAAGTGGAATGTTAATGATTGACCATGCAGGTGCTTTAGAAAGAATTCTATTTGAAAGATTCACCAAGAATTTCAATCATGTTATTGCTTCACAACAATTGCTCTTTCCTGTTGTAAAAGAATTTTCTGGTGCAGATTATGAACTCATCATCGCTTTACAAGAAGAATTGCATGCGCTAGGATTTAATTTCGAGCCATTTGGGAAGCATACGATTGTTATAAATGGCATTCCAGCAGAAACAGATAAACTTGACCCAAAATCTTTGATTGATCAGCTGTTAGAACAATTCAAAACTACACAACAAGATTTAAGCTTAAGTCGCCTCGAAAAATTAGCTAAAAGTCTGGCTTTTAATGCCGCTAAAAACTTTAACAAAAATCCTTCATCTGAACAAATGTCTTTACTAATTGACCAACTATTTGCCTGTGAAACAACAAATTACACTCCTTCAGGTAAAGTAATAGTTAATATTATTACATTAGAAGAATTAGCAACAAAATTCAATAAAAACACAAACAGTTAAAATATAAATTACTCATCAATGAAAAGCATTGCAGTTATTGGTTCTGGAACAATGGGAAATGGAATTGCCCACACTTTCGCTCAATTTGGAAACAAAGTTATTTTAGTAGATATTAGTCAGGAAGCGCTCGATAAAGGAATTGCCACCATCTCAAAAAATCTGGATAGACAAGTTGCTAAAGGAATAATTTCTGAGGAAGAAAAAGCAAGTACACTTTCTAATATTACTGGAATAACGCTCATTGATAGCCGATTGGCTGACATTGATTTGGTAATTGAAGCTGCATCAGAGAATTTCGAAATCAAAAAATCTGTTTTTCAACAGTTAGATTCAGTTTGCAAGCCTTCCTGCATTTTGGCGAGTAATACATCTTCTATTTCTATTACTAGAATTGCAGCAGCTACAAAACGACCTTCACAGGTAATTGGAATGCATTTTATGAATCCGGTTCCTTTGATGAAATTGGTTGAAATTATAAACGGATATTCAACATCAAAAGAAGTTACAGATGCAATAGTAGCAGCAACTACACAATTAAACAAAATACCAGTTGTTGCTAATGATTATCCTGGTTTTGTTGCCAACAAAATTTTAATGCCGATGATCAATGAAGCCATTATAACTTTGCACGAAGGTGTGGCTGGTGTGGCTGAAATTGATACTATTATGAAATTAGGAATGGCGCACCCAATGGGTCCTTTACAATTGGCGGACTTTATTGGCTTAGATGTTTGTTTATCAATTTTAAAAGTCTTACAAGACGGGTTTGGAAACCCTAAATATGCTCCAAGTCCTTTATTGGTAAATATGGTAACAGCTGGACATTTAGGAATAAAATCTAAAATTGGATTTTACGATTATTCAGCAGGAACTAAAGAATTAGTTGTAGCGCCTCTTTTTAAAAATTAGTTCACAAAAGTACCATCTTCGATGGTGTGAATAATTTCTTCAATCATTTTGTCTTCAGGGTCTTTTTTTGGATCGTATCCTGATTTTAAATTAGAGCCAAAAATCCGCGCAATAGATTGCCAAAAAATAGCTTGAAAACTTCCCCTGAGGTCTTTTACCAAAGCAAATGAGGTATTTCCTGTTTCTCTGTCAATTAGTTTAATGAGAATTCTACCTTGATTGATAGTCATGTTTCGGATGTCTCCCTCAAACTGTTTTTTAATATCTGCTTCTGCTTGACGTAAAATACGTTTTTGTTCTTTATCTGACTTGCCCACCATCATATCATTGTATTCCTTGAGTTTCTTGCCAGCAATTTTTGAATAAGGGTAAACTTTTGCTACATCACGTTTCAGGCGACTCCACTTTCTTTCTTCTCTTTTGGAGGCAAATATTCTATTTTCTACAACACTTACAGCTTGCAGGTTTACAACTGGAACTGTATCACCTTCATCAGTAACAAAATAGGACAATTTAAAACCAATAGTTTTGGGTTGTTCAGAAAGCTTTTCTGGAGTTTTAACACTTATTTGAGAAATAACTGGCAGTTGAGCCAAACAAAAAGCAATCGAAAAATAAGAACGCATATATCGTTTTTTAATACTAAACAATTTACTGGCCATTTTTTTCAATATGTAAATGTAAAGCCTCAATAATAAGTTGTGGAACTCTAATAGGACGCATCCTGGCTGCATCTAAAAACACCAAAGTAGTCTTCGCTCTATTAATTACTTCCTTTTTTTCATTCAACGATTCATATTCAAATAAGATTCCTGATTTAGGTATTTCTTTGATTGTAGTAACTATTTCAATCATTTCATCATACTTCGCAGGCTTCAAATAATCGATTTCAAAATTTTTAACAGGCATCAAAACTCCACTTTCTTCTAATGACTTATAAGAAATACCAAGACTTCTGAGTGCTTCTACCCTTGCAACTTCAAAGTAAGCAGCATAATTTCCATAATAAACAAAGCCCATTTGATCAGTTTCTGAATATCGAACTCTAATAAATGTATGATGTTGTAAAATCAAAATTAAAAAATTGCAATTTAGTACTTGATAGAACGACAAATTTTGCTCATTCTTGTTGAATGTATTCAATAGTCCCAACTAAAGTTATTCATAGAGTTATCCACCTCTTTATTTTAGGTCTCAGCTTAACTGCATGTCAAGTAAAATATACCGTCCAAAAACCTGCTATCACTTTTCAGGAAATAAAACAAGAAGATGAAAACAGGAGTTATAAAGTGGCTGAAAAATTAATAGAACCTTATCGCACTCCAATTGATAGTTTGATGAAAGAAGCTGTTGCTTTTACAGATAATGAAGCTACTAAATCTAGACCTGAAGGAACCTTAGGAAATCTAATTGCTGATATTACAAGAGAAATCGCTGCCAAAATGTCAAAAAAAAACATTGATGCTTGTTTTTTAAATAATGGAGGATTAAGAATAGAATTGCCGAAAGGAACTATAACAAGGTCAATGGTTTTTGAATTGTTGCCTTTCGATAATGACTTAGTGGTTGTTAAATTCAAAGGAAACCAATTAAAGGAGATTTTAAACCAAATTGCTCTAAAGAAAGGTGAGCCCGTTTCAGGTATCAGAATGAAAATTAGCCAAGACATTGCAGAGGAGATAACTATTAATGGTGTAGCACTTCAAAACGATAGCACTTACTATGTTGTTAGTTCTGATTATTTAATTAATAATGGAGATAATTTTAAAATTCCAGTTCCATTAGAAAGGATTGATTTGAATATAAAACTAAGAGATGCTGTTTTCAACCATTTTTTGGAATTAAAAAAACAACAAATAATATTAAGCCCTAAACTAGATGGAAGAATATACTAACTCTCGCCGCGGTTTTTTAAAAGGAGGTTTGTCGCTTGCTGCATTGATGAGTATGCCAAGTTGGGCGCAAGAAATTGAAAAAAAGGAACGATTTAAAACCTTAACTATTCTGCATACCAACGATTGGCATAGCAGAATTGACCCATTCCCGATTAATGACCCAAAATACCCAGGAAAAGGCGGAGCTGCAAGAAGAGCTGCTTTGATTGATAAAATTAGACAAGAAAATGATAATGTTTTGCTGTTAGATGCAGGTGATGTTTTTCAAGGAACACCTTATTTCAATTATTATGGTGGAGAAATTGAGTTTAAGTTAATGTCTCAAATGGGTTATGATGCTGGAACATTAGGAAATCATGATTTCGATAACGGCATCGATGGATTCCTAAAAATGAAGCCTTTTGCCAATTTCCCATTTATTAATTGTAACTATGATGTTTCAAATACTGCTTTAAACGGATTGCTGGAGCCATATAGAGTCTTCAAAAAATCGGGGTTGAAAATTGGAATAACAGGTGTTGGAATAGATTTAAATGGACTTGTACCAGCTAAAAGCTTCAAAGATCTTATTTATTTGAATCCAATTGAAAAAGCAAACGAAAATGCGCGTATATTGAAGGACGAATTAAAGTGCGATTTGGTGATTTGTTTATCTCACCTAGGACTTGAATATAACACTCAAAAAGTATCAGATATGATTTTAGCAAAAGAAAGTATGAACATCGATTTAATTATAGGTGGTCATACCCATACTTTTCTAGATACACCTAGAATTTTGGCAAATAAAATTGGAAAAGAAGTCATGATTCATCAAGTAGGTTGGGCGGGTCTAAGACTTGGTAAGATCGATTACGTTTTTAGTAGCCAAAACAACAGCACCAATAAAGGGTTTTCTAAAATTGAAGTTTTTAAAAAGTCAATAGCAATTTGATTTTTTTTTAAGAAAAATAAAGTAAATATTTGCCCTGTTCAAACGATGAGCCCCCTAGGAAATCGAGAAAACAGACAGAAAAATCGTTAAACAACACAACATTAATATTTTAGATACGGTATGGAGAAAACTTTTGATAAGGTTTGGGAAAAATGTCTTGACATAATCAAGGATAATGTAAATCAACAAAGCTTCAAAACTTGGTTTGACCCAATTAAACCTGTTAAACTTGCTGGGAGCGTATTAACTATTCAAGTGCCAAGTCAGTTTTTCTATGAATGGTTAGAAGAACATTACATTGACTTATTGAAAAAAACAATCAATAAAGAATTAGGTCCTGATGGTAGACTAGAATACTCTATCATTATGGAAAATAATTATAGAAATGCAAATCCTTATACGATAAATATTCCAGCGGTTAATTCGCGCTCATTGAAAAACCCTCCAGTTTCAATGCCTATTGATTTGAATGGAAATAGCATTAAAAATCCATTCATTTTACCTGGACTTAAAAAGATGAATGTTGAATCTCAGCTCAACCCAAATTATTGTTTTGATAATTTAGTAGAAGGAGACTGCAATAGACTTGCGCGCTCAGCAGGATTTGCAGTAGCAAACAAGCCGGGCGGAACTGCATTCAATCCATTACTAATATATGGTGGTGTTGGATTGGGTAAAACGCACCTTGCAAATGCAATTGGAATCGAAATCAAAAAGAATTTCCCAAATAAAACTGTACTTTATGTGCAGTCTGAGAAGTTTTGTCACCAATTTGTTGATGCAGTAAAAAGCAATTCTCACAATGATTTCATACATTTTTATCAAATGATAGATGTATTGATAATAGATGATGTTCAATTCTTCGCAGGAAAAGAAAAAACCCAAGATGTATTTTTCCAGATTTTCAATCACTTGCACCAAACTGGTAAACAACTAGTCTTAACTTCAGATAAATCACCAATAGAATTGATTGGATTAGAGCAAAGATTATTATCAAGATTCAAATGGGGCCTTTCAGCAGATTTACAAATTCCAAATTTGGAAACAAGAATCGCCATTTTAGAAAAGAAAATTTATGCTGACGGTATTGAAATGCCGAAGGATGTTATTGAATATTTAGCTTATAACATCACTTCAAATGTAAGAGAATTAGAAGGTGCACTAATTTCGCTTGTAGCTCAATCTACTTTAAACCGTAAAGCGATTACTATGGAACTTGCCCGTCAAATGATAGACAAGTTTGTAAAAAATACTACACGGGAAATTTCAATTGACTTTATTCAAAAAGTAGTCTCTGATTATTTCAGTCTTCCACTCGAGTTATTAAAATCAAAAACAAGAAAAAGAGAAGTTGTTCAAGCACGCCAAATAGCAATGTTTTTCGCAAAAAGCATGACAAAGTCTTCACTTGCTAGCATTGGTCTTCAATGCGGAGGAAAAGACCATGCAACTGTTTTGCACGCTTGCCGTACAGTAAATAACTTAATGGAAACTGATAAAAAATTCAGGGTGTATATCGATGAAATTGAGAAAAAAATTGGAAATCAATAATCTTAATTTCTAAAAGTATAAATTGCCGTTAAAGAAAATTTTGGTTGTTTGCTTGGGTAACATTTGCCGTTCTCCAATGGCTGAAGGGATTCTAAGAAATAGAATTCTTATGGCAGGCAAAAAAGCTATAGTAGACTCTGCAGGAACTTCAGATTACCATAATGGTGATACTCCAGATTTAAGGGCTGTAAAGACGCTTGCTCAAAAAGGTATAGATATTTCTGGACTTGCCGCCAGAAATTTTACTGTAAGAGATTTTGATGATTTTGATTACATCTATGCCATGGACTTTTCTAACTATATGAATATTATTTCAAAAGCTAGAAATGAGGAAGATAAAGCTAAAGTGGCTATGATTATGGACGTGGTTTCTCCAGGAAACAACCGTTCTGTTCCTGACCCTTTTTATGGTGGTTTAGAAGGGTTTGAAGAAGTCTATGAAATGCTCGACGAAGCTGCAAAAAAAATTGCAGAGAAACTATGAGGCCTAATTCAGGCACTATTTTTCTCTTGCCAACTTTGCTAGGCGATAATGCAAATCAAAACACGCTTAGCAATTGGGAATTAGAATTGGTTCAACAACTTACTATTTACTTTACCGAAAATGAGAAATCTGCCAGAAGATTTTTGCGCAAAGCTGGATTTACAGGTGACTTAAATAGCATTCAATTACACCGTGTAGACAAAGACACGAAGTTGGAAGAGCAAATTGAGTTGCTGCAACTACTAAAACAAGGAAACGATGTTGGTATTTTATCTGAGGCAGGTTGTCCAGCTATTGCTGATCCTGGTTCATCTTTAATTCGTTTAGCACACGATTTTAACATTCCTGTAGTTCCTGTGCCTGGCCCCTCTTCTATTTTATTGTTATTGATGGCATCTGGTTTAAATGGGCAGAATTTTACTTTCAACGGTTACTTACCAGTTGAAAAACCTTTGAGAATTAAAGCCATTAAAGAATTAGAAAGCCTTTCCCATAAATCTGGAGCTACTCAAATATTCATTGAAACACCTTATCGCAATAAATCTCTATTAGAAGACATTCTTTTGCATTGCAATCCTCAAACATCTTTATCAATTGGTGCTAATATTACTGTAGAAAAAGGTTGGGTAAAAACGAAATCTATCGCCAATTGGAAAAAAGAAGTACCTGATATTCACAAGATTCCATCTATATTTGCATTGTTGAAAGATTAATTTCTTCTATCTATTAAACCTTTAATTATATGCTCGGTCAATGCACCAAACAAAAATAAAAATTTTATGAAAACTTTAAAAAACAATTTAAAATACACTTTGCTATTAGCAGCTGCATTTTCGTTAGTTTTAAATTCTTGTAATAAAAAAGATGATATCGATAATGATACTGCTTCAGCAAAAAATGAAAGTACTGCAGAAAAAACTTTCAATGAAGTAAACGATATTGCTGACCAAGCTGCAAAAAATGGAAATCTTAGCGGATTTAAAATAGAAGGAAGCGATGGAATTTTAGCTTCAGACTGTGCAATTATTACAATTGACACTTCTTCATCTGTTTCTGCTGCAAATCCAGACACAGTTATTATTGATTTCGGAACAGGTTGCGTAGGAAATGATGGTAAAAACAGAACAGGTAAAATCATTGTTAGCGCAACAGGAAGATACAGAGATGTAGGAACAATTATAACAATTACTCCTGTTAACTACACTGTAAATGGCAATGCTGTAAGCGGATTTAGAAGAGTAACTAATGCTGGCCCCAACGCTAGTAACCAGCCAACTTTTCAAATTGAAGTAAATGGTACTATAGTTTTAGCGAATGGTGGTGGGACAATTAATTGGACAGCAAACAGAACCAGAACATGGTTAGAAGGATTTAACACACCTGGAATTTTTAACGATGATGTTTTTAGTGTAACAGGTGGTTCAAATGGCACAAAAGTTAGTGGTGCAACATGGACAAGCGTAATCAACACACCATTAGTTCACAAACGCATTTGCCGTCAAATTGTAAGTGGAACAATGACAGTAACTCCTTCAGATAAACCTGTAAGAAGCATTGATTTTGGCAACGGGGATTGTGACAATCAAGTTTCTGTTACAATAAATGGTAACACTTACACGATAATAGTTCAATAGAAAATATATAAAAATTAAATAATTAAAAGGTGGCTTCGGTCACCTTTTTCGTTTGAATAAATCTTGTAATTTAGCAGACGATGAAATCATCTAAAATCAGGCATACATTCAAGCTTTTCGCTAGCATTTGTATGTTTTTATTGCTGAGTAATTGTAACAATGATAAAAAAACAGAATGGGACACAAACATTCTGGGACCTTTAGCAACTTTTAACATTGGAGTAACCGATTTAATTGCAGATTCTCTTATCATAAACGATCCTGAACAACCAGTTTTTATAAGGTATATAGATGAATTCAATTTAATACCAATAGATTCTGTTTTACAATTCCCTGATACTGCTTTTGAGGAGAATTATTCAACACCGTTTTCTTTCACAATTCCTGCAGGAACAGATATTTACAGTGAAAATCAACAATTAAGATTCGTTTATAAAGATGTCCAAATTACTAAGGCTATTTTAGAACAGGGAAACTCTATTCTAAAAATAAATAGCACAGTTTCAGACAAACTTTTCTTTGACTACTCTATTCCCAAAGCTACATATAATAATAATTCATTTGCCTTAAATAATCAAGAAATCTTAGGTTTTGATGGAGTTAATCCTTCTATATTTTCTATTACAACAAATTTAAGCGGATACAATCTAGATTTAACTGGATCAGATGGTAATTCATTTAATAGCCTTTCGATAGCATTAAACGCAAAATTAAATCCAGATGGAAATGGAACGAGTGTAATTGCGGGTCAAGAATTACTGAATTATTCTTCAAAGTTTATAGGTTTAAAACCTTATTATGTAAAAGGATTTCTTGGAACCAGCTCATTTTCAGATGTAAATAAAACTATAGATTTAAATGATTTAAAAAAGATTTCCGGAATTCTTTCCATTCAAGATATTGTAATGAATTTAAATTTGGAAAATTCCTTAGGTGCCGATTTTGGCTTTACAATTAATAATCTTAGTTTTACTAAAATTGAGAGCAATCAAACAATAACCTTGAATAGTTCAATCATTAATAATGAACAACTTATTGCAAGAGCTCAGCATATTAATAATGGAACTTTTCCTTATTCACCAACTTATAGAAGTTATTTATTCAATACAAGTAATTCCAATATTAAAGATATTTTCGAATTAATTCCCGACAAGATTAATTATTCATTGGCAGCCAGAATAAATCCTTTAGGGAATATTTCAAGCGGCAACGATTTTTATTATAACACAAGTAATTTAAAAGTTAAACTTACAATTGATTTCCCATTAAGCTTCTCAGCTAATGCATTAACTTATAAAGATACATTAGAAACAGAAGGTTTTGAATTTGATGAAGAAAATAGTTTAAAATCGGCGACGCTTTCAGTTTTGGCAAGCAATACATTTCCATTTGATTTGAAATTAAAAACTTATTTGCTTGATAAAAATAAAATTGTTTTAGATAGCTTGTTAACCAACGATATAATTAGTGCTGGAAATGTGAATACTTCCAATAAAGTAGAACAACCAAAAAACTCAATGCTAAAAATAATTTATAATGAAGCATTAAATTCTAAGTTAAAAAACACAAGGTATATTATTGTTAAGGCAACAATGAATACGCAACCAGGTAATGTATTGCTGCCTATTTACAAAAATTATGATTTAAAATTACAATTAATAGGAAATGGTATTTATAGAATTGGAATTAAATAAAAGTATATGTTAAAGCCATTCATATTATTTTGCATATCAATTTTATTCTTTTGCCCTTCTAAAGGACAGGACAGTACTAAACTTAAATCTAAGGTTTTCGTGCATGTGGATGAAATACCAATTGGTAAACTTTACCGATGGAAACTTCCTAATTACAATTTGAAATTCATTATAGAAAGCGAGGCACAATCAAATAGTACTGCAGTTCCTGCATCTTTCAGTAATTCATTTTTATTTCCTCGATTTATTGATGAAATACGTAAAAATAACGCAATTGACAGATTAAACTCAAATAATAGATTTGGTGCTTTATTTCAAACAAAAATTGGAGTTATTTTTTATCCCGATTCAACTTGGAAAGCAAAGCAGCAGGGCATTGAGATATTTTATAAAAACCAAAATATTATTGGAAGTCATTTTCATTCAGATTTCTTCAAATTAATATTTAATGGAAATGCTCAATTTGCAGGACAAACAGCAGATTTAAGTAACTCGAGATTTTCAATTTTAAATTTTGAAAGTTTTAACATTGGTTATATCAAAACATTTAAATTAAGTGGATTGTCTGTGAATGTAGGATTAGTAAGAGGCAGATCTTATACAGATTTAAATATTAGAAATGGTAGACTTTTCACAGCATCAAATGGTACACAATTGAATGTAGATTTTAATGGAAGCTTTGAGCAAAGTTCTAGGTTTTCGAATGTTTTTAAAACAACGCCTTCAATGGGGGCTTCGTTTGGTTTTGAATATAACATTCAACTTCCAAAAGGAATTAACTTAGATTTTAAAGTTGAAGATATTGGCTTTATTAATTGGAATGAAAAAACAGATTTAATTGCGAGAGATACATCATTTGTATTTAGCGGATTAAATGTTAATGATATAATTGATTCAGACAAAGACCTCGCATTTATTGGCGATTCTTTGTTTGATAAGCTGCGCGGACCTGAAATAAAAGGTAGCAATATGATTGCATTACCAGCTTTTTTTCAATCAAGAATTTCAAAATATTTTTTTAATAAATGGAGCGCTTCTTTTACTCTAAATTATAGGTATTTTACAGGTTATTCGCTCTTTAAGAAAATTGAAATTGGTAAACGTTTTAGAAAAGACAGGTATATTTTATTGAGTATCGCTCAAGGTGGTTTTGGAAATATTCAAACAGGAATTCAATTGGTTTTAATAAATAGTCAAAGACATTTTTTTAAGATTGGAACTTTAGCCAACGAAGGTTTTATTTCTAAAAAAATGTCAGGAAATGGTATCATGATTAATTACAATTTTCATTTATGAGAAATTTAGTGTTTTGTATACTTTTGTGCATTGTTTATTCTTCAAAAGCACAATCCATATTCACTAGAACTTATGGAGCTCCGGGAAGTTTTAATGAGGGGAAATCAGTTGGTCTCACGGCAGATTCGGGATATGTTATTTTTGGCTCTACTGGGGGATGGGGAGCTGTAAATGGTGATATGCTGTTAATAAAGACTGATTCATTCGGAATACAAAAATGGGCTAAGACATACGGAAGCAATAATACAGAACAAGGTGTTTCTATGAAAATCTGTGCTGATAAGGGTTATATCATGGCTGGAAACACAAATAACTCAGCAGATGGAAATTATGATATTTATTTAGTGAAGACAGATAGCTTAGGTGATACAATTTGGACAAGAACTATTGGGGGAAGCAATTGGGATTTTTGTTCAGAAGTAATAGAAAGCCCAGATGGTTCTTTTTACTTGCTTTTGAATTCAAATGCCATTGATACGTACGAGAACATTATTACAATTTTCAAGCTAGATGCAAATGGTTCAGAATTGTGGAATACAAATTTTTCAATTGGTGAAGGAAACAAAGCAAATGCATTAATTTCTTATAACAGCGATTCTTTGTTGTTTTGTGGAAAATCTTTCAACATTCTGACTAATAGCGAAGATGTATTTGTTACAATGATAAATAGCAATGGAGATAGTCTTTGGACATATTTTTATGGTGATCAAAGAAAAGAATGGGCAAATTCATTAGTAAAAAATATAGATGGTAATATTGCCGTAAGCGCAAATAGATTAATGGCTGAAGGAAATAGACGTCCATTCCTCTTATCAATTTATAAAAACGGCAATGTTCAATACAATGAATTTGTTGAGGGAGTTGAAGACATTGAATGTAAAAATATAAAGTATAATCCCCTACTCTACAATACGTATAATATTGCAATTGAATTTAACACTGATTTTAATTCTGCAGGAATTTTTAATTTAACCAATTCATTCATTTACAGGTGTAGTAATGTGATTGATGGCTTAGGTAACAGTAAAGTAGGTGAAATTGTTGTTAATAACGATAGCAGTTGCACTGCTGTAGGAACAGCTTATTATTTAACTCCAGGCCAAAGCAGTATTTTTTTGTTGAAATTGGGAACCTCTTGTGAGAGATCAAATACCATTTCATTGAGTATTGAAAATCAAGAAGAAAATAAGTCAACTGTTTTTCCTAATCCTGCAAATGATGTTTTAATGCTGAATGAATCGATTAAAGATGTTGTTTCTATCTTTAATATTGCAGGCCAATCAGTTACTTTTATACATAATCAAAATTATATTTCAACCAAATACTTAAATAATGGCATTTATTTTTTGAGTTATATTAATAATTTGAATCAAGTTAAAACCATAAAATTTTTGATTTTTCATCCATAACTATAAATGCTTCAAAAGGCGAAAAACTTATTAAGACCTGTTTTCAATTTTTTACATTTAGATGTAACAAAAAATATGCAGTATGACAGAGCTGCTATTGCTGTTATGAAGCAAATCCTGAATAAAGATAGTATTTGTATTGATATTGGTTGTCACAAAGGAGAGATAATGGATGAAATTCTTCAGTTATCCCCTAATGGAAAACACTTTGGTTTTGAACCCATTCCTTGGATGTATGAAACATTATGTAATAAATATAATAATAAAAATGTAGCTATTTATCCTAATGCTGTTAGCAATTCTGAGTCAAGTACAACCTTTAAAGTAGTAAAAAACGCTCCTGCTTATAGTGGATTGAAAAACAGAAAATATGCAATAAAAAACCCTGATATAATTGAAATACAAGTTGTTCAAGTTAAACTCGACACATTTTTTAAAGATTTAGTTAAACTAGATTTTATTAAAATAGATGTTGAAGGTGGTGAATTAAATGTAATAGAGGGAGCTTCTGAAATCATAAATAAATTAAAACCCAAATTGTTATTTGAATTTGGAAAAGGTTCTTCAGAATATTACAATTCTACTCCTGAAAATATGTTCGATTTACTAGAATCATTAAATATGAATATTTATTTGTTAATTAATTATTTAAAATCCCCAATACCTTTAAATAAAAAAGTATTCTGCCAAATATATCATGAAGGGACAGAATACTATTTTGTTGCAATGCCAAAATAAGATTTATTTGCCGATATTAGGAAGATCTGTTGGTGCTAATTCGAATTTATCTTCAACTTCTTTAAATTTCATTACTTGTTGCAATGCATCTGGCACTACATCTGAACAAATTACTATAAAGGCTCCCTTTTTAGCATTATTTATAGCATAATCAATTGCTTCAATCTCTGATTTAATGACTTTAACCTCCTTTTGAGGATCGATAGTTTTAACTCCAGCCAGCATGAAATCTATAATTTCGCTTTCGGTTCTTCCTCTTAAGTTTTTATCTTGACGAATGATAATTTCATCAAACATTTGAGCTGCAATTTTACCAAGGTTTATAATATCTTCATCTCTACGGTCACCAACACCTGCTATGATACCAACTTTTGGTTTAGCTTCAACTTTTTCTAAGAATTTGGCAATAGCATTGAATCCTGCACTGTTGTGAGCATAATCTACCATTACTTGGAAATTACGGAATTGGAACAAGTTCATTCTACCTGGCGTTTGTGTCGGAGAAGGAATGAACGTTTCAAGGGCTAATCGCATGTCTTCTATTTTAAAACCTCTAATAAATCCAGCAAGCACAGCTGGAAGAATATTCTGAATATTGAAAACCGCTTTACCTGAAAATGTTAAGGGAATATTTACAACTTTATCTACCCTAATCTTCCAATTTCCTTTACAAACTGTAACATAACCGTTTTCAACAATAGTTGCCAATCCACCTGCATTGCAATGTTCAACTATTCTAGGATTGTTTTCATCTAAACTAAATAAAGCAACTTTACATTTCAAATTATCTTTCATTGCATATACTAAATCATCATCTGCGTTTAAAATTGCAGTTCCATCTTTTCTTACACTTTCAGGAACAACCCCTTTTACTCTGGCCATGTCTTCTACAGAGTTAATGTCTTTTAGACCTAAGTGATCAGCTGCAACATTTGTAACAATGGCTATATCGCATTGGCTAAAACCAAGACCTGACCTTAAAATTCCACCGCGGGCAGTTTCTAACACTGCAAAATCAACCGAAGGATCTTTCAAAACAAATTCAGCACTTACGGGACCTGTGCAATCTCCACTTTGCAACATTCTGTTTTGAATATAAATTCCGTCTGTTGTTGTAAATCCAACCTTATGCCCCATTGTCTTAACTATATGAGCGGTTAAACGTGTTGTGGTAGTTTTTCCATTAGTCCCAGTAATTGCGATAATTGGAATTCTTGCAGAAGTACCAGTTGGAAACAACATATCAATAACTGGTTCTGCCACATTTCTTGGTAAGCCTTCGGTTGGAGCAATATGCATTCTAAAACCCGGTGCTGCATTAACTTCTAAAATAGCCCCACCATTTTCTTTAATTGGAGAAGTTAAATCTGGAGCCATGATGTCAATACCACAAATATCAAGACCAATGATTCTTGCTATCCTTTCAGCCATAAAGACATTATAAGGATGCACTAAATCAGTCACATCTGTAGCTGTTCCACCGGTACTTAAATTCGCTGTAGATTTTAAATATAAGGTTTCACCTTTTGGTAAAACATCGTCTAAACTAATATTTCTTTCTTTTAGAATATTTAGAGTCATTTCATCAACCTTAATAGCAGTGAGGACCTTTTCGTGTCCATAACCTCTTCTAGGGTCAGTATTTACCTCATCAATTAATTGTTGAACTGTTAGCTTTCCATCACCAATTACACAAGCAGGGGTTCTCTTTGCAGCTGCAATTAATTTATAATCAATAACTAATAATCGAAAATCGAAACCAGTAATAAACTTTTCACAAATAACACCACGAGAAATTCTTTTAGCAACTGCTAATGCTTCTACCGCTTCTTCCCAAGTTGAAATATTAATGGTTGCACCTCTTCCGTGATTTCCATTTACAGGTTTTAGAACAATAGGATAACCAACTTTTCTAACAGCATCTTCTAAATCTTCCTCATCATATATTATATATCCTTTAGGAACTGGAACACCAGCTGCATCTAGCAAATTTTTTGTTTCTTCTTTATCACAAGCTATTTCTACACCGATGTTGCTTGTTTGAGAGCTAACTGTAGCTTGAATTCTTTTCTGATTAATACCATAGCCAAGCATTACCAAAGATCTTCTATTTAAACGTATCCATGGAATGCCTCTATTTACGGCTTCTTCTACAATAGAACCAGTTGATGGCCCTAAGCGCTCATCTTCTCTGATTTCACGCATTGATTGAATATCACTTGATAAATCATAATGCTCACCTTTTACCAGTGCATCTGCAATTCTAACTGCCGATTTAGCAGCAAAAATCCCTACTTTTTCTTCCATGTAGGCAAAAACTACATTGTATACTCCTTCTTCTGATGTACTTCGTGTTCTGCCAAAACCTACTTCCATACCGGCTAATGTCTGTGTTTCAAGCGCTATGTGTTCAATAACATGTCCCATCCATGTTCCTAATCTCACACGATGAAAAAAACCACCAGCTTTTTCCTCAGAACACCGATGTTCATACATACTTGGAAACATTGCTTCAAGTCTATCGGCAAATCCATCAATTTTATTTGTAGGTAATTCCTCCAACTCTTGAATATCAAGTTTCATTACAATTAACTTATGACGGCGAACTGACCAATAATTGGGGCCACGCATGGCTCGGATTTCAAGAATCTTCATAATATCTTAATTTGAATTTTTCGAAAATAGTTTATTCTTTCATATCAACCACCATTTTGTTTAAAATGATGTTAATATTCAGTTAATTTAGTTTTCAGCCCAATAAATGAAAGCCTTAGATTTGCAAAAAACCAAAAAATTTAATTATGGCAAGGCCCAAAGGCATTTTAATTTCGATTGGGGGGGACGTTGATAAAGGCACTGCAGATGAGCCAAACTACAGAAAGGCAAATGTACTTTCTTTCTTTGACGATGGTATTTTAAAAAGAATGCTATCTGAAATGAAAGGAAAAGACAGCCGAGTTGAGGTAATTACCACAGCATCAGAGATTCCTGAAGAAGTCGGAAATAATTACATTGAAGCTTTTAAAAGACTCGGTTGTGAGAATGTTGGAGTTATTCATATAAAGAAACGTGAAGATGTTCAGATAACAGAATATTCAGACAGAATAAAAGAATGCGATGGAGTTATGTTCACGGGAGGAAACCAATTGAGGTTAAGCATGATATTGGGCGGTACTGATTTTTTAAAAATAATTCTTGATCGCTACAAAAACGAGCACTTCGTTGTGGCCGGAACTAGCGCAGGGGCAATGGCCATGTCAAATACAATGATTTATGAAGGTCCAAGTGATGAGGCTTTGTTGAAAGGAAAAGTAAAAATAACAACTGGATTATCATTTATTAAGCATGTAATAATCGATTCTCACTTTATCAAACGCGGCCGCTTTGGAAGATTGGCGCAATCTGTAGCCACAAACCCTGCTTGTATTGGAATAGGATTGGGAGAAGACACAGGAGTTTTAGTAAGAAACGGAAATGATATGGAAGCAATTGGTTCTGGTTTGGTGTTAATATTTGACGGACATTATATTTTACATTCAAATATTGCTGATATCGAGGATGGAATGCCCATATCTATCGAAAATCTTTTAGTACATGTTTTAGCTAAAGGAAATCATTATGATCTTAGTGAAAGAAAATTTATAGTTAGCAAAGGAGCGCTTGTATAGTCTTATTTTCAACAATATTTAATGTTTTAGCGTTTATTTTTTTCTTATTTTTAGACCTTAAACCTACTTCCTAAAAACATTGAATTATGTTAAAAATGTTGTTAAACTTCAAACGAATTAGCCAAATAGCAGCCTTATTGGCTTTGTTGTTTTTTTTACCTCATGCAAATTCTCAAATTCAAGTTATTGTTCCCAACGATATTGTTGGAAGTGATTTACTAAATTCGACTAATCCAGGATGGAGATTATTATCGACTGGTAATTCAACCGCAAGTCTTGTTAATACCGCAAGTTTTTCTATCCCTTCTAATTTTGGCCCAAACAGCATTCGTGCAACAAGAACAGGAGGAATTGGTAATAATCGTTCATTTTTAGGATATTTTGAAGGAGTAAGAACACTTGCATCCTTAGCTTCTGTTTCTTGGAATCGTTATTCTGAGCAAGGAACCGACAGTTATCTAAATATTTATATTACAAATGGGCAAGCTGTTGCGACGATTGTTTTTCAACCGGCTGTTGTTTTAAATTCTTGGAACACTTTTATCTATAATAATACAGCAACTTCTGCAAATTTGAGTATCCGGTTTAACAATCAATCAACTCCAATTTCTTATGCAAATTTAATTGGAGAGTTTGGAACCTGGCAAATTTATAATCACCCACTGCAATTCGTTTCTCAAACTGATGCCAGCGATTTTATTGGCGGAATCGTTTTAGTATCTGGCTCTAGCAGTCCATCTGCTGCTCAAACGCATACATTTGATGGAGTTTCAATTAACTTTAGTAACCAACCAGAAAAGACTTTCGATTTTGTTGCACCAACTGTGAATCCTCCAAGTGGCTGTTTCCCATTAAGCGTTGTGAATTATGAACCAAAAAACAGACAAGATGGAACGCCAGTTTTACCTTCTCGTCAGTTTTTTAATAATGCGCTTACACCTGAAAACAGTGATGCGAATACATCAGAAGAAGGAGTGAACTTTGTTTCTTTAGGTTTTGGAGGCCAAATAATATTGGAAATGGAAAATCCTATTTTAAATGGCCCAAATGCTGATATAAAAGTTTATGAAACAACCTTTGGAAATGCCGCTGGACAATGCGGAAGAAGTCCTGAAAAGATAAAAGCTTATGCTTCCCAAGACGGGTGTAATTTTGTTTATTTAGATGAGGGTTGCCAAAATGCAACATTTGATTTAGGAATTTTAACTTGGGCAAAATTCATCAAATTAGTTGATTGCAGTGATGCTAATAATTTGTTTTCTAATGGTAATAATGGTCCTGAAGATGGTTACGATTTAGATGGAATAGAGTGTTTAAATGGAGTAGCAACAGATTTAACACCCGCTAACCTTGTTTCTGGATACTTAACGCAAGCAGTAAATTTTACTGCGAACTTAGAAGCAAGAAGAAAAAATAATTCACTGATTATCACAGCAACTCCGGATAGAAGAAATTTAACAAAAATGTTTGGAGCTCCTCAGAATAACAATACCATTAACTTTTTCTCTTTGGGTTTTGGTGGATTTGTAACAGTTAAATTTGATTATGTTGTATTTGATGGCCCGGGAAATGATTTACAAATCTTCGAAACTTCATTTGGAAATCCTACATGCACCAACTACCCAGAACGCGCTTCTTATGAGGTTTCTTTAGATGGCGATACTTGGATTGATTACCAAACAATTTGTCAGGATGGTTTTATTGATATTTCTGCAACTGGTTTTCAAGGTATTCAATTTGTACGCATAACAGACAGATCTCCAATTACATCAAACAAATTTCCGGGAACTGCTGATGGTTATGATTTAGATGCAATTGTTGATTTACATGCATGTGTGGCTAACACAACTGCAAAACTAGATGCAGATTCAGGAGAAGAAATTGTTGAAGGATCTTCAACAGGCGCTACAATTTATCCAAACCCTGCAAATGAATTAGTAAATGTGAGTTTCATTAACGAAAGCAGCGATACAGAAGTCTCCGTTTCTATTTACAATATGATGGGGGCTGAAGTATTAGTTAAAACATATGTTATTCAAAATGTAGCGTTCTTTAATCAAAATTTAGCACTTACTGAATTACCTTCAGGTCTTTACGTATTAAGAATCTCGAGCGCATCCATTGAGCAAACAGAGAAAATAATAAAGAATTAATTGCCCAAAATAAGTATAGAATCAGCTACGTTAATGCCTAAAATTAAATATGAAAACAGGGCTTTTAAATAAAACAATTCTTTTTAGTTTTTTCTCACTTATTCTACTTTTAGCAAGCTGTGATAAAGATTGCTACAATCCTTCATTAGAAGCAGAATTTAAAGATAAAATGTGCACTATGGATTGTCCTAAAGTTATTGGTTGTGATGGTATAGAATATTGCAACGAATGCGAAGCCAATAAAAGAGGAGTAGCCGTAGATAATTAAAATAAAATGCAACAAAATTTGTTTGGGGCAACTGAAGAAAATATATTGCCTTTTGACGGTGAAGTATTTTATTTTGGAAGAATAATGAAAGAAGAAAAAGCTGCTAGTTATATGGAACAATTGTTTCATAAAATTGAATGGAAAAATGATGAAGCTTTTATTTTTGGAAAACATTTTATTACGAAAAGAAAAGTTGCTTGGTATGGCGACTTTTCTTTTTCGTATACTTACAGCAAAGCCACAAAATTTGCTTTACCTTGGACAGAGCATTTATTAGAGATTAAGAATTTAGCTGAATCAATTACGAACGCTAAATACAATTCTTGTTTATTGAATTTGTATCACGATGGTAATGAAGGAATGGCCTACCATAGCGATGATGAAGCAATGCTGTTAAAAAATGGTTCAATAGCTTCTTTGAGTTTTGGTGCCGAACGAAGGTTTTTATTCAAGCACAAAAGAGCTACTAAATCATTAGGAATTGTCCTTGAAAATGGCAGTTTGTTAGAAATGAAAGGGGAAACCCAATTAAATTGGTTGCATAGATTACCAACAACCAAAAAAGCAGTTCCACCAAGAATTAATCTCACTTTTAGGACGATAGTTACCTAATCTAGGGCCTAATCTATCTCTTTTAAGATTCGCCAGCTTTTAGGTAAACCATTGTTTATTCTATTTTGCAAGGCGTTTCCCCAACCAATGTTAACGTTTTGGTATTTCATTAAATTCCAACCACTTGCATTAAATGTATTGGGAAGAGCTTCTTTTTTAAGAAATCTTAATGCTAAATTAAAGTCAAGATCAATGGATGGTAAATCTTGGTGAACAATGGTACTTAAAGCCAATTCATGGTTTGGAATTACGTTACTACCTTTTAATTCCCCAGCATTCACACCACTTTTGAGTATGTGAAGGTATTTATGTAAAGTGTACAAATGAGGGAGCATTATTTCTGTAACTATTGAATTACCCAAATGCGAACCAATTAGTATGTATGAAGGTGTTGATTGAATAAATTCAGCAAACGGATTACTTTTCTTCACATCAATTTTTACTTGGTCTAGTTTAGTTAATTTATGTGATGGATTTTTTCTAAATGCCATTAAATAAAAACCTTCACCTTTAATAAGATGTGGATAAAAACGGTAACCAACTTCTGATTTCAGAATCCCATCAATTTCATCTAGTTTTTCAATTGATAAAGGTTCTGCATCATATTCTTGGATTATAAATTTTGATATGTTCTCATTTTCAACTTCGGAATAGCTGCAAGTAGAATAAATCAAAATGCCATTTGGTTTTAATGCTGGCCAGATATCTTCAATTATTCTTTCTTGTCTTGCAGCGCAATGGTTTACAGCTTGTTCAGACCAATGCAGCATTGCATTTCTATCTTTTCGAAACATTCCAGACCCGCTACAAGGCGCATCCACCACTATACAATCGAAGAAGCCATTTAATTTTCCCAATTGCAAAGGATCGTTGCTACTAACAACAGTATTTGGACCTCCCCAGCGTGTGAGACTTTCAGAAAGCACTCCTGCCCTACTTTTAATTACTTCATTAGAAACTAAAAGTCCTTTGTTATTTAACCAATCGGCAATCAAGGTACTTTTTCCACCGGGGGCTGCACATAAATCAAGGATGATGGGATTATTTTCTTTTTCAAGGTATTGATCCAAAACAGCTTCAATACTCATAGAACTAGCTTCTTGCACATAGTAAGCACCCGCATGAAAAAGCGGATCTAATGTAAAATCCGGCCTTTGTTTCAAATATCTCCCTTTTTCATTCCATGAAACTTTATCAATCACATTTATGTTATCATTCGGCTTAGAAGAGTTAATCCTCACAGAAATGGGAATAGACTGGTTATGACTTTCGGCAAAATCATCCCAATTTATTATTGCGGTCTGTAAATGTTCTTTAAAATTTTCGGGAAAGCTGATAGACATAAGTAAAAATGAAAAAGCACTTCTTTAAGGGAAGTGCTTTTTGAGAAAGAAAATATAAATCTGAACTATTTAATTGCGTCAACAATTGCTTTGAAAGCTCCCGGATTGTTCATTGCCAAATCGGCAAGTGCTTTACGGTTTAGTTCGATGTTTTTTGCGTGAATTTTACCCATGAATTCGCTGTAAGACATGCCGTGAAGGCGTGCTCCTGCGTTAATACGTTGAATCCACAAAGAGCGGAAATTACGTTTTTTGTTTTTGCGGTCGCGATACGCATAGGTAAGACCTTTTTCAAGTATATTTTTAGCTATTGTAAAAACATTCTTGCGGGCACCCCAGTAGCCCTTGGTCATGCTGAGGATTTTCTTTCTTCTGGCGCGTGAGGCAACGTGGTTGACTGAACGAGGCATAATTTTTTAGGTTTTGTGACAAGCAGCGCATCCCAAAGGGAGTCTTAAGAGCTGATTATCTGGTTAATAATTGATTGTTACTTTCCAATGCAAAGCATTCGTTTTACGTTACCTTCATCAGCCACTGAAACAATAGCAGAATTGCCAAGGCGGCGTTTCTGAACAGTTGATTTTTTGGTGAGAATGTGCCGTTTAAAAGCATGCTTGCGCTTGATTTTTCCTGACGCAGTAAGCTTGAATCGCTTCTTTGCGCTAGAATTGGTTTTCATTTTCGGCATTGTTATTTGTATTAGGATTTATTTTATTTCTTTTTCTTTGGTGAAAGAAACAAGATCATTCGTTTACCTTCCAGCTCAGGTAAGCTGTCGGCTTTGCCAAATTCTTCTAATTCAGCTGCGAATTTCAATAGCAAAATTTCACCTTTATCTTTAAACAAAATCGAGCGGCCTTTGAAGAAAACGAAAGCTTTAACTTTAGAACCTTCTTGCAAAAATTTCTTTGCATGGTTCAATTTGAAGTTAAAATCGTGTTCATCTGTATTTGGACCAAATCGAACTTCTTTAACTACAATTTTAGAAGCTTTGGCTTTCATTTCCTTTTGCTTCTTCTTTTGGTCGTAAAGAAATTTTTTGTAATCGATTACCCGACAAACCGGAGGGTCAGCGTTTGCAACAATTTCAACAAGATCCATTTCTAAATCTTTCGAAATTTTTAATGCATCTTCCAAAGAATATAAGCCGGGTTCAATTTCTTCCCCAACTAAACGAACTTTAGAAACACCTATAATTTTTTCATTTATGCGGTGTGCATCTTCTTTTTTTTGCTGTCCCCTATTAAATGGCCTGGGTGGGCGTGGTGGCATTGCTATGGCTTGGGTCTCCTTTCTTTCGTTATTAAATAGTAATCAAACTGTCAATTTCATCGTTTACGAGTTTAGCAAATGCTTCAAGTGAAAGGCTTCCCATATCACCTTGCGAATGTTTACGAACAGCAATGGTATTAGATTGCTCTTCTTTTTCACCCACTACAAGCATAAACGGAACCTTACTAATTTCAGCATCCCGAATTTTTTTTCCTGCCCTCTCATCACGTTCATCAACGGCGGCGCGAATATCGTATTTTTTGAGTATTTGTGCAACTTTTATTGCATAGTCATTATACTTCTCTGAAATAGGCAGTATTATCGCTTGTTCTGGAGTTAACCAAAGAGGAAAATTACCTGCACAATGTTCAATTAAAACTGCAACAAATCTTTCTAAAGAGCCAAAAGGAGCTCTATGAATCATCACAGGACGATGTTTTTGGTTGTCGGCGCCCATGTATTCTAGCTCGAAACGATCAGGTAAATTGTAATCTACTTGAATGGTTCCTAATTGCCACTTTCTTCCAATGGCATCTCGTACCATAAAGTCGAGTTTTGGGCCGTAAAATGCGGCTTCACCTAATACTACAACTGTATTTAAATCTCTTTCTTGAGCAGCTTCAATGATTGAGTTTTCTGCTTTTTCCCAATTCTCATCAGAACCAATATACTTAGTTTTGTTTTCGGGATCTCTTAATGAAATTTGTGCAGTATAATCAGTAAAATCAAGCGCTTTAAAAATCATCAAGACCAAATCAATCACTTTCACAAATTCTTCTTTTACTTGGTCAGGACGACAAAAAATATGGGCATCATCTTGCGTAAACCCTCTAACGCGCGTTAAACCATGTAATTCTCCACTTTGCTCATATCTGTAAACTGTGCCAAATTCTGCCAATCGTATTGGTAAATCTTTGTAAGAATGTGGCTTGTGTTTATAAATCTCACAATGGTGCGGGCAATTCATTGGTTTTAAGAAAAACTCTTCTCCTTCAGCCGGTGTTTTTATAGGTTGAAATGAATCTGCGCCATACTTATCATAGTGACCAGAAGTAACATACAAATCTTTATGCGCAATATGTGGCGTAATTACTTGTAAATAACCAGTAGCTGCTTGTGCTCTTTTTAAATAATCTACCAATCGTTCTCTCAAGGCTGTACCTTTTGGCAACCAAAGTGGTAAACCTTGTCCAACTTTTTCGCTAAATGTGAAAAGCTCTAATTCCTTACCTAATTTCCTGTGGTCGCGCTTTTTAGCTTCTTCCAGTAATTTTAAGTAATCATCTAATTCGGTTTGTTTTGGAAACGTAATGGCATAAATTCTTGTAAGTTGCTTATTTTTCTCATTCCCTTTCCAATATGCACCGGCAACATTTAACAATTTTATTGCTTTAATTCTTTCTGTATCAGGAATGTGTGGTCCACGACACAAATCAGTAAAATTACCTTGTTTGTAAAATGTAATGGTTCCATCTGCTAGGTCTTTTAACAAATCGAGTTTGTATTCATCACCTTTCTCTGTAAAAAAAGCAATGGCATCTTCTTTTGAAACTTCTTCACGAATGTACTGGCTTTTCTTTTTTGCCAGTTCTTTCATTTTATTTTCAATATTGGTAAAGTCGTCCGAAGAAACTGTTCTTTCTCCTAAATCAACATCATAATAAAATCCGTTTTCGATTGGTGGACCAATCCCGAATTTAACTCCTGGATACAATTCTTCTAGAGCTTCAGCTAAAAGGTGAGCTGAGCTATGCCATAATGTTCGTTTGCCTTCGGTATCATTCCAAGTTAACAATTGTAAAGTTGCATCGGCATTTATTGGTCTGTTTGCATCAACTACTTCACCATTTACTATGGCTGATAATACATTGCGTGTAAGTCCTTCACTGATACTTTTGGCAACATCCATTGCAGAACTTCCTGCTTCAAACTGTTTAACTGCGCCATCGGGCAGGGTAATATGAATCATAAAATTTGTTAAAAACGAGGCGCAAAGATACAAAGTTGCACCTTATAAATATTCAATTAAAAATTAGCTCTTATAGCTAAAAAAATATTTCTTCCTGCTCCATTTATTCCGCTTGAAAAAGTACGGTATTGCGTATCTAAAATATTATCTATTCCAGCCTGTAACGCTACAGCTGTGTGGACTTTGTAGCTTGCTCTTAAGTTTAATGTAAACCAAGCAGGCATTCCATTAGGTGTAGCATATTGAAAATTATCTTCTCCAATTATATTATAATCTTTTATTTTTTTTGCACCATTATAATTAACAAAAAAATCGAGCGCTAATTTTTTTACATAGTATTGAAATTGAATGCGTGCCATTAATGGTGGAATATGATCTAAAGGCGCATCTGTTGTATCTGTTTTTATTCTTCCATATATATAATTCAAAATTAAATTTGCATTGAATTTATCTGTAAATGCAACTTTTAAATTTGAAGATGCTCCATATAAAAATGCTTTCTGCTGGTTTTGATTGGCAACCACCTTACTCAATTCGCCATTGTACATAATAGAATCCTGACCGTTAAAATTAAATGCCGAATTGGTAATTGCATTAATAAATTGGGTATAATAGGCTGAACCTTCCCATTTCATTAAGTTACCGAACAATTTAGCAAAACCTATTTCATAATTAAAAGTATTTTCTGGTTTAAGATTATTATTTGGAACGATTACGGTCCCGGGTTGAGACTCGAATATTTTAGCCAAATCATCAATATTGGGAACTCGAAATCCTGAGGAAATTAAAGCAGAAATTTTAAGTTTTTTATTGATTATCCTAGTAATGCCTGTATTGCCAGAATAAACTGGATTATTTTGAATAATAGATTTAAAAGGAAAATTAAAAAAAGTTGTATCTAACAAATTAGACTTCAATTGAATATATCCCAATCTAATGCCCGTGGATAAAAACAAATTTTCTTTTACTTTTCTTGTATAGGAAATATAAGCTGCAATATTTAACATAGAATTATTTCCATCTGGATAACGTGTATCGAGCGGACTTTCAACTTCGGTAACAATGTTTTTTTGATTTGCAATTGATTTCAATGTATTGTATTGAGCATCTAATCCGATTCTAATTTCACCGCTTTTGGTTTTTCTTAAAACGTCGAGATTTATGCCTCCAATGTTTACATTTTCTGTTCTATTTTGTAAATTATCATTTTGAAATCTTCTGCTATGTCTACTTTCTTTAATTTGCTGGTAATTGGTTACTAGATTTACTTCTTGAAAGAAAGCTGTATTATTTTTCCAATTGAACTTATAAGATGCTAACAACCTGGTTTGTGGGCCATAATACCATTCAGCAAATCTTGGCTTTCCATTAGAAAATTCTGTTAATCTATCATAACGAGGGACATTGTTCGTATTAGAAAATTGAAAATTCAAAGTATGAATTAATCTCTCATTTTGTTTGAATAAAAATTTTTGCAAAAAATCTACTTGTTTATACCCAGAGTTTACTTGCTTAAACCTATTGCTATTAGGAACCAGAGAATCTTTCCCATTAAATCTTTGTACAAAAAATGGTCTTTCACCATAACTTTTGTGGTAAAATGGATTTAAACTTTTCCCACTTCGTAAATCTCCAAAGTCATTGGAAGTAAGTGAAGTAAGCGATGCAAACTTCTTTTTTCCAAGGCTTAAATCTGCATGAAATGTTGTTTCATTGTTTACAGAACCGTATCTAAAAAGCGCATTAGCCTTAGCTAAGAGCGTATCAGTTAATGAAAAATAAGGATTCTTAGTAAAAAAATGTATTGTTCCACCTAAGGCATCACTTCCGTAAATGGTAGAGCCAGGTCCAAAAACAATTTCAGTGCGTTCTAAAACATTGTTGTCTAATGTAATTACATTTTGCAAATGCCCACTACGATAAATTAGATTATTCATTCTCACACCATCAATTACAAGTAAAATTCTGTTTGCTTCAAAGCCTCTCAAAACAGGGCTTCCTCCGCCCATTTGGCTTTTTTGCACAAACACATTACCCGTATTCGCCAGCACATCAGCAGTTGATTGCGCTTGAATAGAAGCAATTTCGCTGCTTTTAAGTATTTGAATTTGATTAGGAACTTCAATTAGGCTTTGTTCAGTTCTATTGGCTGCAATGGTTACTTCTTTGAGTGTGAATTTACCTTTTAGTGTTGTATCAGAAATTGGTTCGTTTTCTGCAAAAAGAGTTGATAATTGAATTAAGATTAAAATGAGAATTAAGCAATTTTTCAAAATAAGCGATATCAGTTAATATCTAGAAACAATTCTACTAGAATCGCCCAAAAGTATTACATTTGACACATATGTTTTTCAACTTAGTTAAAGAAAGTTTTAGGTTTGCAATAGGCTCATTAACAGAGAACAAACTCCGAACTTTTCTATCACTTTTAGGAATCACCATAGGAATTTTTGCGATTATCTCGGTTTTTACAATGGTAGATTCCATTAAAAGAAATATTGATAAAAGCATTAATAAACTAGGCGATAACGTAATTTATGTTCAAAAATGGCCATGGACTTTTTCATCAGATTATCCTTGGTGGAAATATATGAGCAGGCCAGTTACTGCATTAGACGAATTAGATGATGTGCGCGAAAGAAGCAAATTGGCTGAAGTATGCGCCTTTTTAATTCAAACTAACGTTACCTTAAAATTCGGGTCAAACAGTGCTGAAAATATTGGTATAAGTGCAGTAAGCGAAGGCTACGATCAAATTAAAACATTTGATATTGCTGAGGGCAGGTATTTTTCTGAAAGTGAATTTAGAAGTGGCAGTGAATTGATTGTAATCGGAGCCGAAGTAGCTAATCAGCTCTTTGGAGATGCGAATCCCGTTGGGAAAAAAGTTATTTTAAGAGGTGATGAATTAACAGTAATTGGCATTTTTAAAAGAGAAGGGCAGACTTTATTGGATTTTGGATTAGATAACGCAGCTATTGTTCCGCTGAATTATGCCAGAACCAAAGTGAATATAAAAAATGAACAAGTGAATCCTTATATTGCAGTAAAAGCTAAACCAGGAGTGAGCAATGCTGCCATAATGGACGAATTAACAGGCATTATGCGTTCTATCCGTAAAATTTCTCCGAGTGAGGACGATAATTTTGCATTAAATGAAACAAAGTTGATTTCCAATGGATTTGACCAATTGATTGGAGTTGTAAATGTTGCTGGTGGCGTAATTGGTTTGTTTAGTATTCTTGTGGGAGGCTTCGGAATTGCAAATATTATGTTTGTTTCTGTAAAAGAAAGGACTAACATTATAGGAATTCAAAAATCACTGGGCGCTAAGAATTACTTTATTCTATTTCAGTTTTTATTTGAAGCGATGTTACTTTCTATTATTGGAGGTTTGATAGGATTAATGCTGATATTCCTGCTCACGCTAGCAGCTTCTACGATACTCGATTTTGATATTTCATTGAGCGCTGGCAATATCTTTACAGGCATTTTAATTTCATCTGTAATAGGACTGATAAGTGGAATTGCTCCGGCACTTTCTGCTTCTAGATTAGATCCTGTAGAGGCGATCAGGTCGAAGTAGTTTTCAAGCCTCTCAAACTATTTCACCACCACCAAAAAATAATTCTTCTTCCCTTTTTGCACCAAAATGTATTTATTGTTGATTAACTTATCTGCATTCACTTGTCCATTTTCGTCGGTAAATTTCTCTTTATTGAAACTTACTGCTTGTTGTTGAATCATTTTACGTGCTTCACCTTTTGATGGGAATATTTGCGTTTGAGTGGCCAATAAATCCAACACATTTATGCCTGATTGTAGCAAACTTGCTGCTACTTCAAATTGAGGCACACCTTCGAATATTTGCAAAAACAATTCTTCTGATATTCCAGCCAATTGTTGTGCCGTGCCGTTGCCGAAAAGTATTTCGGTGGCGTTTATAGCAGCCTCGTATTCGGCTCTGCCATGCACCAAAACGGTAACTTCTTCGCCCAATTTTTTTTGCAATGCGCGTAAATGTGGCGCTTCGAGGTGAGTTGCAATAAGTGATTCTATTGTAGCTTTATTTAAAAAAGTAAAAATGCGGATGTATTTCTGTGCATCCTCATCGCTTGCATTTAACCAAAACTGGTAAAATTGATAAGGGCTTGTGAGTTTAGCATCTAACCAAACATTTCCTTTCTCTGTTTTACCGAATTTGGAGCCATCTGCTTTTGTTATTAATGGACAAGTCAAGGCAAATGCTTCTCCGCCTTCCATTCTCCTAATTAATTCGGTTCCGGTTACTATATTTCCCCATTGGTCGGAACCTCCGAGTTGTAGCATTGCATTTTTATTTTTCCATAACCAATAAAAATCATAACCTTGAATAAGCTGGTAAGAAAATTCGGTAAATGAAATGCCGGTTTCTAGACGCTTTTTTACAGAATCTTTGGCCATCATGTAGTTAACACTCAAATGCTTGCCAACATCTCGTAAAAAAGAAAGCAATGAGAAATCTTTGAACCAGTCGTAATTGTTTACTAGCTCTGCTCCAGCTTCGAAATCGAGAAATTTGCGCAACTGCTTTTCAATACCAGCAACATTCTTTTGCAATGTTTCTTCCGAAAGCATCGACCGTTCTTCTGCTTTGAATGAAGGGTCACCAATCATTCCTGTTGCGCCACCCACCAATGCAATTGGAAAATGCCCGTGTTTTTGCAAGTGCATCAAAAGAATTATTTGCACCAAAGAACCTATGTGCAAGGAATCAGCTGTTGGATCAAAACCAATATATGCTTTGATTTTATTGGTATTTAACAACTCCTCGGTTCCGGGCATGATATCGTGGAGCATACCGCGCCAGCGCAATTCTTCTACAAATGACATTTTACTTTTTTTGGCAAAAGTAACATATATCAGCTAAATACTTTTATTACTCCTGCTTTGAATTGATTTGGGGTAAAAAACTGGGCCTTCTCAAATGCTGATTTGGATAGTTGCTGATATAATTCTTTGTTTGAATATAGTTGAATGATATGGGCCTTTAAATCTTCTTCTTGTGTAACATTAATCTGGTAACCGTTCATTCCATCATCAATTAACTCGACCACACCACCAACTTTTGGCACTATAGCAGGAAGTTTGTAAACCATTCCTTCTAAAATGGTCATTCCGAAGGTTTCTACCCAAGCATCAGGATGAGATAAATTGAGCACCAATGAAGCATTCTGATAAAAACGGTGCACATCTCGCTGGTTAAAATGAATGTGCAAATTATCAGATGGTGGATTTTGTTTCAAATAAGCTTCAACTGCAGTTTTATCAGCATTTAACACCAAATCAAATTGAATGTTAGGAATGCTTTTGGCCAATTTAAAAAATTGAGGCACACCTTTATAATCTTTTAAGGAACAAAGCATTAGCACACGAAAATCTTGTTTCTCTTCAATATATTCCCGATTAGCTCTTTCAATAAACTCAGGAGCAAGGCAATTATAAATAACAGTAGATTTGGGTTTTGAAAGTGGTTCTTCCTGACTTAAAAATTTAGAAACATAAATTACTTCTTTGGCTGTATTATTTACGACTCCAAACAAGAATTTCTTTAAAAGTGCTGGTTTTATTGATGTTTCATGTAGGTGATAAATAATCTTTATTCCTTTTACTTTTGCTGCAAGGGCTGCTCCAAAGGGAAGTATAGAATTAATGTAGAAAACTGTATCCTTTTTATCATACTTCAATAAGGCAAAAAACAAGGTAATCTGGCTTCTTAAAAATTCGAATAACCTCAACAATGCGTTTGATTTGAATGCATACTTTTTAGGAAATAAAATAGCTCCAGAAATATTACTTAAGGCACCTGGAGTTTCATTGCTCGTGAATATGTGAACTACGAATTTATTTTGAATTAATGTATGCAATGCTGTTGCAAAAACTTTTGGACTTCCACTAAAGTCATTGTAAAGATGAACTGCTACAACTTTCTTTTTATCAGGCATTTAACACTTTATTATACGCTTCATTTAAAATCTCACCTTTTACATCCCAATTCAACCAAGTGATGAATCTGTTAAAGGCTAGTTTCTTTTCTTTTTCCTGAAACATAGGCGATAAATAAAACAAATGCATTAACAAAGAAAAATCTAAAATGCTTTGGTTGTAATTAGTGTATGCAACTCTTAATATTGAATCGGGATGTAGAAATTCTCCAGGACCTGAATTGTTAAAACACAATACTGGAACTTTATAAGAAAATGCTTCTGCTACAACCATTCCAGCTCCTTCGTGTGATGGAAAAAGAAACAAATCTGAAGATTTATAAATTTCGGCCAATTCGGCCCTATCTATCCAATCAATAAACCTAACATTTTCTGATATACCTAATTTATAGCTTTGTTCCATTAAATTATCTTTTAATGGACCTTTTCCAACAATCGTAAGCCTTACAAAGTTTCTTTTTTCTTTTGGCATTAATTGCAAAAAAGCATGAAAAGCATCTATTGCAATTCCAAATCCCTTCAAAGGAACGAATCTTCCAACAGATAAAATCTCAAAAGTTGCTTTCTCAGCTTTTAGTTCGTTTTCTGTAGGAAACTCGCAACCAACTGAGGGTAAAATCTGAACTTTAGAAGGCTTTGGACTTAACACGTCCATTACTTCAGAATTCATTGCAAAAATCAATTTAGCCTTTGATTTACTAATATATAACCAAGGGTTCAAATTCCAATATATTTTTTTGATTGCCCAAATTGCTGATTCCCGAAATACATTTTTAAATCTGTTCTTTTTGGGTAAATACTCACTAGGAATTCGCGGATGATGACCAACTGGTCCCCAAACCAATGGCTTTTTAAGTTTATAGAGAAAAGTTGGTGTCCAATCGTTGTGGAAGTTAACGTTGTGAACTATGTCTATTTCATTTGCAAATTGCTTGGCAAAGCCAGCCACACCAAATTGCCATAAATTGTAATATAGCATTGCCCCACGCTCTCCTTTCTTCCAGAAATAAGCCCATTTAGGTAAATCGTAATATTTGAATTTAATGTTTTTATACAGTGGATTTGGATTTTCCACCATGTACTTTTCGATCTGTTGTTGGTTGTTTTCTCGCGTAATGGCAATTACTTTATTGAACCTGGCAATTTGTAAAACAAAGTTCCAGCCCATTCCATCTTCGGAGCCTTTATAAGGATTTACTGCATATGTTGTTGCGAGTATGGTATGCGACATTCAATTTAAACTGCTCTTCTCAATGGTTCGTAATCTTCTATTCTCATTCTTAGCACTTTTGCAGGCACGCCTCCAATTACCGAGTTAGCGGGCATACTTTTAGTGACTACAGCTCCGGCTGCAATTACGCAATTGTCTCCGATAATTACACCATCTAAAATAGTAACTTTTGAACCAATCCAACAATTTTTACCAACAACAATTCCTTTGTGTGAAACTCCTTGAAAGCGGATAGAAATTTCGGTACTTTCGAAATGATGATTTTCGGGATGGCAAGAAAAATATTGCCCAATAATGCATTCATCTCCAATGGTAAGTCCACCTGCTCCACCTAAATAGGCAAATTCGCCAATACCAACATTGTTACCTATGCGAATAAAGCGACCAAATGCTGACATAGATGTTGAAACTATTACTCTGCTAAATGCGCCAATATTGACATGATTTCCTATTGAAATTCCCTCAGAACCAAAAGCAGATACGTAACAATTGTCGTCAATGCGAACTGCTTTTCCGAATTTAAAACGATTGCTAAAACGAAATGTAACATGCTTACCAAGCATCATCATTTTAGGATTTCGAAACCTCAAAAATAGTTTAAAGCCTCTTAATATTGCAACGCATTTTTCAAGCACAACCCAAAAAATCATAGAAGATGAGAGTGCGGGATGAAAGGAAAAATGTGGATTCCTTTTCCTGATAACAGAAGTTAACAATTGTTTCATTACAACTTGGTTCTAATTTGCTTTAAGATAGTGCTCAAGGTGCATTCTAACTTATCGTTTTCTACGATTTGAAAGCGCTCAGGTTGCTGTGTATGCAAGTTTCCAAACAAACTTTTGTAATGTGCGTCTAATTGAGAAATGGTATCGACTTCTAATTCTTGTTTTCTGGCCCTAATCATTTCGGGTGATGCATATAAATAAGCATTGAAATCAGGCTTACTAATAAAAGGTAAAAAACTCTGTGTAAAAGCAGACGGTAAGTGAATGTTGCTGCGACGACCATCAACAATAAAATCGAAGTAATATCTGTCAAAAAGTACCACTTTGCCGCGCAATGTATATTTGAAATAAACAATCCATTGACCGATTAAAAAGTCAGTAAGATAATATGCGAATCTTGCCAATGAAGATAAGTAGTTGGTGTTTGTTCCTTGTCTTGGTAAAGTTGTAGCGGCTTTCAATTCTGCTTTTTCTTTTCCTTTTGCAATTGCACTTAAAATAGGGAAAATTGAAGGTCTATGACGCAACACTACCACTTGTTTTCTATAAAGTGTTTCTAGTTCATCTTTAATGGTATAAAGCACAGTAGACTTCCCGGCACCGTCTACGCCTGAAAACGAAATAACTGCACCTTTTTCTGCTATGATATCGAATGGAACGGAAATTAATCTCCTTAAAAAATCGAATGGTTTTCTTACGCTCAAGCGAATGTGTTCTCGCTTAAAGTATAATAAAAACGCCCTTTTATGATTATTAGTAGAGGACCAATGTCTCATTTTAGTTACAAATACGCGATTTACTTCATCCAATAATTCACCATTCATTTGAAGGTCAATTTCTTGATATCGCATGATGTACTTTTCAGGAAACTTTGCACCATTTAGAAAGTAGAAAGCTAGCAGATACTTTATTTGGTCGAATGGATGCAAAACATCGAAACCATAAGCTGATGGCTCGCGGCGATCAATCATTTTGTCAAACTCAATTACATTTTTAATTCCAACTTTTAAACTATGCAATAAATCAAGTCTTAAGAAACCGCCATCTTTAAAATACAATTCAATGGTTTGCATGTAAGACCTTTCTGTGCACTTGAATCTTTCTATCAAATTATGATCTGTGGCTAGTGAAACCAAAGCTTCTATTTGATTTTTCTTAACCGCCAAATCAATATCAGACGACATTGATAAATTTGAAACCTCTTTTCCAGGATTCTTAATTAATGCAACAGGTGAATTTTGTAAAGCAGCCTGAAGATAAATTACATATGCTTCTCTGTCAGTTTTATCAGCATTTACAGCCGTTTTACTTAATTCATATAACCAGAACTGCAATAAACGTTGTGCCTGTTGGTGTAAATCTTTTTGTTGGGAATAGACCTTTAAGTAATAACTGCAACTAAGCGCCAAGTATAAGGAATAATAGCGCATTGGATCAACATCATACTGTTCAGAAATAAATTTAATTTTAATGCTTTTACAACATTCTTGCAACAAAAGTGAAGTTTGTTCGGTCGAGAAATTATCAATCATGATTGCTTTCTGCACATGAAAATGAAAAATATCGAACAGGATAGGCGTTTCAAAATTTGACATTTCTAAATCATAAACACCCAATTTATTATTGTTAATATATACATTCCAAGGTGTAAAATCTTTGTGCGCAAAAGTTGTTACAAGTGTTTCATTGGGACGAAAAGATTCAAGCACATTAATCGAATAGCCTTGCAATGCATTAAAAAGTAAGCTTTTTCCTGATTCAAAAGCTGTAAGTTGTTTTTTTGCTGATTCAATCTCTTTAGAAGTTTGAAATGGAATAACGCGTTTTGTAAGCGCATACCATTCTTTTACAGCCTTATAATGCAATTGGCTAAAAACAAGGCTTCTTTTGCTCTGTGAATTTTTAACATTACTCACATACACATTGGGACCAATACTTTTTGCAGTAACGAATTCTGAATAAGTTGTTTTTAGTTGACCCAGCTCGTCTGCCATCAACTTTTCATTTAAAGTGAGAGATTTTGCAGATTCCTTCAAAGGAATTTTGAGAAAACCTTCATGTCCACCATCCTTGCCAATATAAACAACCAGTTTCCTATTTGGGCCAACTGTTCCAGTAAAAAGACTCCATCTTGAGGGTGAAAGTTCTTTTAATAATTCATTAATATAAAGTGGAGATTTTGAACTTATATTTATTACCCTTTTAAAATGGAATTTGAAAACTCTTAAATTAAACAAAGCCCTTGTTATTCTTCCAAACCATTTAGATTTTGAAGTAAGTTCAGCATAAAAATTCAAGAAATCAGCTTGTTTATTCTGGGCAGGTTGCATCCATCTAAAACTTCCATCGGTGTTGCAAACTACGTTTAATGAAAGTGTAAAAGGATAAATTTCTGATGTTGGAATTTCATTGCTACTAACTATTATATCTGCCTTACTATCATATAATAAACTAATATTATCTGAATAATAAATTGAACTCTTTTGATTTCCACTTAATTGAGACAATACTGCATAGTCTTGCTCTTTTATGGGTGGGTGAATTACATGTCTGGTAGAAGTTTTTATCATGCAGTTTTAGTGTGTAGACTGTTATTTAATACGGCATTTTTCTTTAATTGTTCGGCAAACTTCAAAGGAATTGAAGCATTTCTTAATTCCAGGGTTTTCAAGTTATACCTATCAAGTTTAAAGTTGTATTCGAGGGTGATGTAAATGATGAGAATTTGATAAAATAAGATGCCATAATTGGTCTCTCCAAAAATTCCAAACTCTGTGAAAGAGTTGATTAATATGGGAATGAAGATTCCTAGAAACGTAAATTTCCTTATTTTATCACCATCTTTAATGAATGCTCTTACTGTTGTTGATACTTGAGATAATACGATTGTTAATCCAACAAAGCCCAAATTCATTAATACCTGAATAAAAGTATTGTGTGTCATTTGTCCTGCGTAAGTATGCACACTTTGAAAAAAATCGCGGTATGCAATTCGCATAAAACCAAAACCGAGCAAGGGTTCTTTAGGCAAACCCTCATTTAGCAAAGCCGTCCAGAAAGGCAATCTTCCTGTCATACTCATTACTTCTTCAATATCGCCTTGTTTAAAGATAATGGTTTGCAACACCACTGGAATAGCCAGAAACATTCCCATGTTAACCACAAGCTTCATTTTTGCATTATCACTTTGCATGATGAAATAAGTGGTAATCAAGAAAAAGCCAATTGTGGAAGAACGAGAACCTGTCATTACCAATGCAATCACATTTAACAAAACAAAAGTAAAATGCATTGCACGGTTTCGTTTTTCATAAATCTCTATGTAAGAGCAAGAAATTCCAACACAGGCCAACATTCCCAACTCATTTGGATTCATAAAAAATCCACCTAATCGAGCTTCTTCCCCACCGTGTGTTAAGCGATAAAAATCATCTGGATTTACAATTACACCAATCAAAAAAATTGACATGATGAGCATAATAGCTATTGCCATCATTTTGCTGAGATACAATTTCTGGTGTTGGTGAAAAACATCTAATAACAGCGCAACTCTCACAAAATACCAGCAAAAAACGAAGCTTTCGAAATCCATTATCCATTGCAAAGCCGATACGCCAACATCAGACGTCCAAAGCATAGATGTTAAGCCAAGTAAGAGATATCCGAAGTAAAGAAAAACGGGAAAGAAATGGGTAGATTTGAAGGAAGCAATGTTGCCTCTTGCTTTTAGCATTTCGTAAATCCAGAAGATGGCAACTGTCATCGATATGCGCGATATAACTTTAAATACTCTTGTTATAGCAACATTTTCGCTCCAGGTAAAGAAACCAGCAATTTTTATTGCAAGAATCAATACCAGCCAAAAGCCTAGTAGCTTTATGAAACGATCTGTTTTATGCCCGTAAAGCTGTTGCATACACTTCCTTGAGTTGTTTCACAATTTTTGTCCAACTAAAAGCTTCATGCGCCATTGTTTGCGCGTTTCTTTTCATCATTGTTTGAACTCCTGCAGCTTTCCAAATGGCTACCGCATGCATTGCTTCTGTAATAGATAATGCATTGTTAGGATTCAAGACAATTCCTGCATTGTAATCCAAAATTTCTTGTGCTACGTTGGTAGCTTCACTCACAATGCAAGGCACTTCCAACATGGCACTTTCGAGCACTGCTGTGGGAATTCCTTCGTTTCTTGATGGATGAAAAAATGCGTCTGAAATTGCGATTAATTCAAGCTTTTCTTCACCGAATTTTGCACCTACAATTTTAACCTTATCACCATTTATCATTTTACTTTGAATCGCCAATAATTTTGGCATTTCAGCACTGTCGCCAATAATGGTGAGTGTTGCGTTTGGATAATCAATGGCAAAAGCTTCAAAACCTGCCATTAACAAATCGAGGCCTTTGGTATGAATATCTATTCTTCCACAAAAAGAAAAGTTGATGCTTTGCTTTCTAATATCATCTTCTAATAAAACATTGTTTGAAATAGTCTTTGCAATAGTTTTAATTGGAATAATGCCATTGGGAATTACCGCAACCTGTTTGCCTGGTAAAAATTGATCGAGCCCATTTTTTTCTGAAATACCAAGTAAATGCACAATTGAAGCACGTTCTAATAAACTACGTTCAAAAAGATATCCGTATAACTTCTTTCTCCAGGCACTTTTCTTCATGGCAATTACATTGTAACTGCCGTGTGGCGTAAACACGAAAGGAATTCCATAAAATTTTAACAAATAGGAAATCGTATAGAAATAAGATATAAATCCACCATGCACATGCACCACAGTGTCTGATGAAAGCGCTGCAATTGCAGTAATGAGTGAGCGCGGAACCAAAAAAGGAATACGACTTTGGTGAAACAAGAAAGTTTCAAAATTTCTGGAAGGATAATTATGTTCAGGATTTGGTGTTATTCCCCAAACGGTCACGGGAATGCCTTGCTTGGCTTGATTTTCTGCAAGTTGAGCCACTGCCCTACTTACACCATTCATGCGTTCAGGATTTGCCTTTCCTAATATGATGTGTATTACGTTCATAAACTTTTCGAAAATTTTAAACTGAAAAAGCCAGTTGAAATCAAAATAAATTGACCAGTAATTAAGCCAGCAGCTACAGCCATGGCGCTATTGGGCATCCATTGCGAATAAAAGAAACTAAAAATAGCACTCAAAATGTAGCCTATAAAAAGGTATCTTTCTAAGCGATAAATTCTCAACAAATACCTCACCGGATACCCCAAAAATATAAGCATGTACAATACACAAAAACACTGCAAAATCAATATTGGCAACGCTTCGCTTGTATGATACAACATTGGAATTAACCAATGCGCGGTAACAAACAAACCTGTTAAAACACAAGCCATCACCAAACCGGCTTTAAGCGTAAATTTCTTTACATAATCTGTTACTTTTTCCTGACCCGATTTTACATAAATGGTCATCAACACAGAAGGAAAATAATTATCTACCGCTAAAAAAACTACATTCAAAATTCCCATTACATTTTGCGCCATTCTAATAGAACCAGCCATTAAGGGACCTCCAATAGTAGATGCTGCTACTATTATAAAATTTCCTGAAAACCATTGTAAGGAAGAAACTCCCAAACGCCATTTCGCATCCCAAAAACTAAAACGCAACAGCCTTGTAGTTGCATCATCAAATGGAGCATGCACAAATGCATTCAAAAACATAATTAGCGCTGGGCAATAAGCAATTCCTACAATTAGTAAAATGTCACGCAAAGAGTTAATCGGAATATAATTTACCGCAGTAAGTAGTATTAAGGCCGTAATCACATCCATAGACAAAACCCTTAAACCTTCTGCCTTTATTACCATGTATTTGCGGTAATATTCTAATGATAAATAACCTAAAATGGCAACTAAAAGCAAATAAGTATCAACTAATTCTAGCCAGTGCATTCCTAAAAAGAAAAGCATTATCACAATGGCCGTAACCATTATAAAAGCAGCTTGTAAAACGTGAACAGATTGCTTAGTAATATTTTTACTTTCAAACAAAGTTGAATTTTGCAATGTGCCAATTATCCATGCTTGTTGAAAGCTGTTTGCTACCAAAGCAGTCATCCAAATCAAACTAAATTCTCCTAACTTTTCCAATCCTGCATTTCTGGCCAAAAAGAGAAAAAACAAGAAGTTACTTCCGCTAGAAACTGCCTGGTCGGCTAGTACCAAAATCTTAAAATAATGTAGCCAAAAAGTAGAAGTTAATTTTTTCATGCCATGCTCCCCTCTCTTTGATAATTGCGCTTAACCTTAAAAGTTGTCACAACACCTACTATCCAATTTTTCAAGTTTTTAATAGGCTTTCCAACATTCAAACCTTCTTCTACCATGTTGTTTATTACAAAAGCATTGCTAATTCTTAATTCTAACATTAGCTTATTGAAATATGCAATTTGAGAAGAAGTGCTTTTTCCAAATCTATAAACCACAATAGTTGCAGAAGCTTCTGGTACAAGCGCCACCATTTCTTCGTTTTCTTTCAACGATGGCACATCCAACAAAACGTAAGTATATTGTTCCTTTAAAACTTGAATCAATTGCGTCAATTCTTTTGAACCTGGAAACAAAGCATATTTGTTCATGATTGTTCCCAATTGAATGGTATCTAATCCATTTTTCAAATCTTCCTTTATATATTTTGCTAATTCACTAGTCGACAAGCCTTTTGCTATGGGGCTCACATCATCATTGTCGAAGTATCCAGAAAAATCTACCCTAATTGCAGCATGACCGGCACGAACCATTGCTTTCCCAAATTGATTGGCGAGATATGTTTTGCCTTCTTGCGATTTATATGAACTAAAAGCAATCACAGAATTTACGCCCAACGAAGGATGCATTGCCATTCTAATTGCCACTGCCGAAAAAGCATTCCTACCTTTTCCAGTTAAATTTGGCACCTCAGCAATGATAGATAAATGACTTACTTCCTCAATCTGCGCTGAGTCGTAAGTATTAGAACGGATATTGTCTAAAACGTACACAAAAGTTATACTTAACACCAAAGCTATAAACACTGCCAAAATCATAGTAATGGTTGGCTTGGGAGAAATTGGAGCAATAGGTACTTCAGCCTTCGAAATTACCCTGTGAAAATTCAGTGTTGCACTTTCTGCAATAGAAGCTTCGGTGCGTTTCTCTGACAAGAAATTATAAATATTTTGGTAATGATTAAACTCTCTTTCAAGAATCGTAATCGTTTTTTCTTTGGTTGGTAATCCAATAAAATCGCGTTCTGCAAAGGCTATCGCTTCTTCTATTTCACCATATTTAATTTGAAGGTTGTTTCTGGTGTTTTTAATGCTTTCGCGCAAATAACTGGTAATGTCTTTTAGCTTGGCATCAATTATTTTAACTTGAGGATTTCCAGATGTGTATTTCAGTAACAAGTCTTTTCTTTCACTTTCCAGTTGCTTTATTTTCTTAATCATTTCCGTAGAAAGTAAGTCGGTAAAAGCCTCGAAGTTTGGCGCCAATGTTAAAAAACGAACATCATCTACTTGCACATATTCGTACAAAGAATCCATTGCACTTAAGTTCATCTTCATATTGCTGAGTTGAATTTTCATTTCAGCAATTTTCTTCAAATTGGTTTCTGTTTCTTGTCTAATGTTGATGATGTTTTTGCTATCTCTATATGTTTCAATATTATTCTCAGAATTTGCCAATTTACCGCTCACATCATCTAATTGTGAATTAATAAATTCAACCGTTTTTCCAGCTGCATTGGTTCTGTTTTTTACGTAATCGTCTACGTAAGCTTTTGCCAATGCATTAGAAAATGCTGCAGCTTTTTCAGCCACCGGACTTTTATATGTAAGTCTGATAATCGGTACATCTTTATCAATCGCAGTAATGTCTATGTTATCTCCAATTATCTTATCAATTACATAATCTCTTGTATTAATGTTGAAATAATATTTGTCCACAAAATTATAATCAGGTCTCTTTTTCAACAAGTTGGTATTCTTATTCAACATCAAAAAGCCCTTGCTTATAAAAATCATTTCACCAAATTTGGCGACTCTTGTAGCAGGATTTGCCTTTGGAATCGTAATTCTAAATTGCTCTTTATTCAATATTTCCACAGCAATTCTTTTGTTCATTACACTACTATCGTGTAAGCTGTATTTTACACTAAACGGAGGTTCTTCATATATTTCCATATCATGAATTTCCCCTTTTCTAAAATAAGCAACATCAAAACCAAGACTATCTAGCGCATTGCTAATAATTAATTTCGATTTTATAAGCTCTACTTCTGCAGCTATTTTATTTGAACTGGTAAAAATGTCGAAATCCTTATACAAGTTAGAATTGGGAACACCTTCATGAATATCGGCCAACTTTAATTTAGCCGTACTTTCGTACATAGGTGTGCTGTATTTTAAGTAACGAGAAGCAATAATTACCGCTGCCAAAACAGAAATTGCTATAATTGGCCAGTAAGTTACCAGCGGGCGCAATAAACGTTTAGAACCAGATGCTTCGCTCATATCTATTTTGCTAAATATCCAAGTAAAATTCCCACTGTTGTAATCAAGCTCGCCACAGGTATTAGGTTAGTAATCTTACGGTCAAACATTTTTCCCTGTCTTGGTGGCACATACACAATATCACCAGCCTTCAAAAATATAGGCGTAGCATTCATTTTCGGCAAATCGGTCATATCTATTACCATCGATTTGTAAATTTCCCCTTCCAATCTCAGCAGCTTTATATGTTTCATATCCGCATAAAATTCTAGCGCTCCAGATTTAGGCAACATTTCTAGTAAGGTAACATGTTCTTTTTCCAGCGTAAACGTTCCTGGATTTCTTACCTCACCTAAAATGTTTATCTCCCGATTTAGTATTTTTAGCTTTATCACTGGAGCTACAATAAACTTCGAATATTCTTCAGCTACTTTTTTCTCAGCTTCAGTTATCGTGAGTCCTTCAATGTTTATAAGGCCAACCTGTGGCAGCGACACAAATCCTTTTTGATCCACCAACACCCACTTGCCATACACCTCATTAGAATTGTAAATGCCGTATAAAGAACCAATGCTCAAATCGTCGTGGTTCCAAATACTCATGTTTACTTTGTCGTCTTTGCGAATAATGTATTCCGCCTTGCGACTTTCCAGAAACGTAACAGAATCGATTATTCTCTTATTGGCTTTGTCCTGAAACAGCACATGCACCTTGCAGGAAGAACTGCCCAAAACAATTGCAGCAGCTATTAAGAAGAAGATAATGTGTAGAGTAGATTTCATGCCATGCGTTACCAGCAGTTTTATAACTACAAGTGTACATGGGTTCAACAACTTAGGTTTTATTGCATCACTTTTATGCTTACACATGTAAGATTTAATCTCTTACAGTAATTTTTTGGGCGGCTGCCTCATACGGCATGCGAATAAAAGAAAAAGCTATACGTAATTCGGCAACGCGTGTTACGCAGTAGTCCTGTTTCTTTCAGAACCAGAAGCTACTTTGCTTCACCCGCTGCCGCAGGCGTTTTTTATAGAAATAGCATTTTACCATCAGTACCGAACTATAAAAATATTTTGGAGTCGATGCGGTAACTCTTAAGATACTCTAAGCATTTTTTTAAGTTCAAGTAATTAACTCGAATATAAAAGCAATAAAAAAGATGCAAAAAGAAATACAAAACCCAATATAAAAAGGTGAATATAGCAAAATAAGAGATAATTCGATTTTAAAATAATTATTTTGTTACTTTGCAAAAATTTTAAAATAACTAAGCTCTTAAAAAACATGAAGAAATTTTTACTAACCTTAAATCTTTTTGCACTTTGCATTTCAGTTGCTAATTCCCAAATACCAAATTTCACACCTACGAATGGCATGAATGCTTTTTGGCCTTTTAATAACAATGCCAACGATGCTTCAGTTAATGGCAGAAATGGTACAGCTATCAATGTTTCAGCCATAGCCGATAGAAATGGCACAGCTAATAACGCGTATAGTTTCACTGCAAATTCAAGTTCGGTTTCTGTACCATGGATTGATTTATCACAGAATATGACCATTTCATTTTGGATAAAAGCTAGTTCTAATGCAACGGAACTAACGTTTTTTAATAATTCATGGGATTTATACCCCTACATTTATCAAAGTATCGTGGTTGGTGGTAATAGTATATCATTTCGCGCTGACCCCACTGGTGCTGGTGCTGCTTTTGTAATTGTGTCTGATGTTATAGATAACACCTGGCATCAAGTAGTATTTACTTATGCTAATAACAATACACTAAAAGCATATTAAGGATGGAAAAAAAGTTTCTGAAACTCCTGGAGTTCAAAATATTATAAATCCAGGAGGTGGTGACAGTCAAGGTCCAATGATTTTTGGAAATCAATTTACTGGATCTGTAGATGACATTGGTATGTGGAACAGAGCCCTTACAGATTGTGAAATAGCTACAATGTATTTGAATAATGAAATAATTACAACACAGCCACAAAATTCGAATGGATTAGTAAATAACTCTGCCCAAATCACAATTACTGCAGGCGCAGGATCAACATTTCAATGGCAAACTGATAATGGCACTGGTTTTCAAAATATTACTAATGCAGGCCAATATTCTGGAGTAAATACCAACACATTAAATGTTTCAAATCTTAACATTTCAAATAACAACAATCAACAATTTAAGTGCATTGTTAATTTTGGAGAATGCCCTTCTACATCTAATTCAGCTGTTTTAACTGTAACTGACCCTTCAAGTATAGAAGAACAAGCAAGCGCTAACCAATTTTCTGTTTATCCTAACCCTGCATCATCAAACGCTACAATTAATGTAAATCCAAAAATGATAAATTCTACTTATGTTATTCTTACTGCTACTGGCAAAGAAGTTATGAGTGGAACAATAAAAAAAGAAATAACTAATATTGACCTAAGTTCATTCTCTTCTGGTGTTTATACAGTTCAATTAGCTGGAAAGTTGAATAAAAAAATAATTGTTACTAAGTAAAATAACATTTTAAAATCGCTTTAAATTCTTTGTCAATTTGCAATTTCAATAAAAAAGTATTTAAAGGGTTAGGAATTAAAAAAGGGATTAGAAACGAAAGTTTTCTAGTCCCTTTTATTTTTGGAATTATTTTCAAAGGTCAAATTTAGAGTTGCTATTTAGCTTTCACTCATAAGCATTTAAAAAATCTTAGATGCTGTGTTTAAGATGGACCCCATTATTAGACAAGAACAATATTAGTATTATTACTCGTTGTGCGGTTAAAATGCAAGTGCATGTTTAGTATGATTTAAAGGTCTTTCGCTTATTGTATTAAAGTATTGTAGACAAGTAAAACTACCAATTTTACTTGTAATTCTAGCAAAAA
>Ga0247832_1001244_pt1 | contig 46447 bp, 42 predicted proteins | sample LaCruzMarch2015__10_FD_192407 | JGI IMG/M metagenome (GOLD analysis project Ga0247832, IMG submission 192407) | Freshwater microbial communities from meromictic Lake La Cruz, Castile-La Mancha, Spain - LaCruzMarch2015_4m | ecosystem: Environmental > Aquatic > Freshwater > Lake | place: Spain... | reverse complement strand
CATACGTTGTCGGATAAACCGCATGGGGATGTCCAGCAGCAGCCCAAGCAACGTCGTAATCGTTTAACGCTTCATCAATAAGGATTATTTCTGGCTTTGAAATCCACCCCAATGGGCTCACTCCACCGATTGAATAACCGGAAATTTCTTTTACAAAGTCGGCGTCAACTCGCACAAGTTTTTCGATTGCCAAATTCTTTGCAACCAGATCTGTATCTACGCGATGGCGACCACTTGTAATGATCAGGAGAGCTCCTCCTGATGGGAGTTTAAAGATTAATGAAGATGCAATTTGGCCCACTTCAACACCGAGGGAATCGGCGGCTTCTTGAGCTGTGCGGGCACTTTCACTTAAAGCATGAATGCGGCCTGTGACATTGAGTCGATCCATCGCCTCTTGTGCACGTTTTACCGATGCGCGCTCGAGAATGTGCTCCATAGATAAAGAGTACGACATAGCCAGATGCATGCGCATTGACGTTGCAGATGGTTTAGCGTTAGCCGCTATGAGCCCCCAAAGATTTCGAGCAACAGCCCCTGTCGCGATTGCAGAGCAGGCTCGCAAGTCACTTCTAGCGATGTTCTTACTTATGGGCATGGTCTCCATGGGTTGGGTGCCACGAATCCCTGAGATTAAAGATGCTATCGGGCTAAGCAATGGTCAATTTGGATTTATCTTGCTTGCCAGCACATTCGGATCTGTGAGCGGCGCCCAAATAGGTGGCAGAGCTATTCACACCTTTGGTTCTCGCAGAGTTACTCAAGTTGCAATTTCAATTATGCCTTTAGGCCTTGCAGGGATGGGTCTTGCCAATTCTGCGCCGATGCTTGTGCTCTCGCTCTTTGTGATGGGCTTTGGATATTCACTCATGGATATCTGCCTCAACTCACAAGGATTTATCGTTGAGAAGATCATCGAAAAGCGCTGCATGTCGCGACTTCACGCGATGTGGAGCGTGGGCGCATTTCTCACCACGGTTATTGGTGGATCAATTGCACGCTTTGTTTCTTTCGAAGTAAACCTTGTAGCGATCGCAATTTTTGCAGGTATTGCATTTATTCCTGCGGCTTTCTTCTTACTTCCAGGTGATCTTGATGATCATGATGGTGGCGAAGAAGAGACGACTGCAAAGATCCCCCTCTTCGGTAAGAGCGTTCTCCCACTCTGGGGACTAGGTGTTGGATTACTTGGTTCTCTGATTGGTGAAGGCGCAGCAAGTGACTGGGCTGGAATCTTACTTCGCGATGACATGGGATATGGCAAGGGCGTGAATGCATCTGGTTTTGCCTGCTTTGCATTGGCCATGATTGTCAGCAGATTGCTTGGCGATAAGACTTTGGATCGCTTTGGACCAGCTTTAACGGTTAAGTTAGGCGGATATTTAGGTGGCGCAGTATGGGGTGCGGCGATTCTGATTGCAGTTCCGCTCTCTGATTCACACCCTTTGCCCGCACTCATTATTATCAACATTGGATTTATTGCAGCGGGATTTGGAATCGGTCCAATGTTCCCGGCATTTATTTTGGCAGCTGGAGCTACGCCAGGAGTTGCATCTGCCGTAGCAATTGCTCGTGTTGGCGTGATTGGTATTGCAGGTTACTTCTTCGGCCCAACTCTGACCGGACTTATCTCAGAAGTAACAAGTCTTCCTGTCGCGCTCTTCTTCCCAATCGTGATGCTCTTTCTTTCAGGCTACTTATCGCGCACAATCCACACTGATAAGGATCGAAACTAGGCGATAAAGAGTCTCTCCACCAAGCTAAAGATCGCGACGGAAAATAGTAAGAAAGCAAACACTTTTCGCAGAAGTACATCCGAGATTGGCAGTTTGATGCGCGAGGCAATTTGGGCAACAACAACTGCACTTGCACCCATAACCAGTGGAATATCCCAAGAGACTTCACTCCATAAAGCGTTGTGACCAAGCAGCGCGGTAGCTGAGTTCATGGCAATAACTAAGAGCGCAGTTCCTGCAGCGATTACATGTGAGGTGCCAAATCCCAATACGAGGACAGGGATGACAAGGAAGCCGCCACCGATTCCAAAGAGTCCGGTGATCGATCCGATCAGAAGAGAGATGCCAATAAGTACAGGCCAACTCATGCGCTTATGAATTGTTGTCAGCGGTGAGCCGAGCATGCTGAGCCCTGCGAAGATGATGACGAGTGAAAAGCCGATTGCAATAAAATCTTCTGAGAGTTTATAGACGATGGAAGAGAAGCCAATATTTGTCGTTAATCCGATCGCCCAGATGACTACAGCATCTCTGTAGTAGATCTGCTTTGTTTTAATCTTGGCGCTAGCCCCCGAGAGCGCTGCCGCACCGACGACTGCAAGGGCGGCAGTAGATGCAACAGAAGGTTCAAAGCCAAATCCGTAGATCAAGATTGGCACTGCCAGCATCGCACCGCCGGCACCCACAAATCCAAGGACGCTGCCGATAAAAGTTCCCGCTAGCAGCGCGCCAAAGATCTCCATAGCTGAATCCTCTCAGATTCGGATGGGGAAAAGAAGAAAGCCCCTAGTTTCCTAGGGGCTTTCTTGTGAACGTTCAATTTAGTTAAAGAATGAGACGCTTCCGATATTGAATAGAAGATCATCTGCTGTGACTGCTCCTGATGCAAAAAGTGCAACGAGGATGAGAGCAGCACCCGCAAGTGAGATGTCCTTGTTAAAGGCGATCTGCTCCTGCATCTTTGTATTTGCATCAGTCTCTTTCCAGAAGTTATGGAAGATCACTGCTGCGAGCACGAGTGTGATTGCGATAAGAAGTGCACCGAGATCGACGTATGTGCCGATGACGATCAAGATTCCGCCAACAAGGAAGAAGAGTCCACTTGCCATAACTCCGAGCTTTGCTGCTGGGAGCTTCTTGTATTGTGCATAGCCGGTCATTGCCTCAAGCTTTGCGAAGTGACCAATGCCTGATGTGATGAAGAGCGCTGCGAAGAGCACCTGGCCGATAAATAGGACGACGTTCATATTTCTCCTTGATTTCACTTATGGGATGAGGCCACCGTGTGTGGACTCTCTTACCTGCTTAGGGTAGGGGATATAGTTGAAATTTCAACTATTTTCGCCTCATGCTGCGCGGTGTGTTGCCTGCTCAGGCTTGCTCTTGTCAGGGGTCTGGGCTAGTTTTCGAACATCTGTTCGAATTGTCCACACGGCAAGAAAGAAGGCGTTAAAGATGTCAGTCCCGGAGATACGTCCATCTCATGAAGTCCTTGCAGATGGCGTAGGTGCGTTAGCGACACCGATCGAGTTCACCTTTAAAGGTCGTCGCTTTCGTATCCACACCGTTCTCTCGCGTTGGCGTGAAGCAGGTGGATGGTGGAACCGAGTGAGCGATGGCATCTATCGCCCTGATGATGGAGCGCGTGCTCTATGGACTGTGGAGGCTGCACCAATTGGCGCAGTGACAACATTTGAAATCGAACGCGATGAAGCTACAGGGCAGTGGCTTATTAGGTCGGTCTAGATAGCTCATGAGTTTTATCCATCTTCGCGTTGCTAGCGCTTTTTCTATGAAATATGGAACAACGCAGCCAGGCGACCTTGTCGAGCAAGCGCGTGAATATGCAATGCCGGCATTGGCACTGACAGATCGTGCAACTCTTTCAGGGGCTATTCGTTTTGCTAAGGCATGTGTTGCCAATGGCGTTGCACCGATTATCGGAATCAATCTGCCGATAGAGATCACAGGTAACGATAAGAAAACTCCGGAACGACGTGTAACTGTCTTGGCGCATGGTGATGGGGGATGGGCTCACCTTGTACGTTTTCTGACAGGGCTACATATCAATAAAGATGGCGGTAATACACGAATCACTTTAGAGCTACTCGAAAAGTTCAGCGCACATAGCACCCAGCTTCATCTTCTCCACGGCCCACAATCACCGCTGAGTTATGAGTTAGCGGCTCACCATCCAGAACGGGCCCTCGATCTCTTTAACGCCACTCGTGAATTCTTTGCAGATCACGCTATTGAATGTGTCTCTCATCTAGTTGCAGGCAATGGACCGGGATCTACAGCTCACGCTGCTAGGTCATTAGTCTTTGCACGCGATCACGATATTGATGCGGTGATTACCAATGCAGTACGGATGCGCAGTCGCAGTGATGGCCCGATTGCAGATCTCTTGGATTGCGCTCGCCAACTTGTTCCGCTGGATTATCGACACATTGAACGTCGTAACGCTGAAGCGTATTTAAAGAGCAGTCAAGAGATGACACTTGTTGCAACCGAGATTGCACGTGCAGCAGGTGAGGCAACCCCGCGAGCACTTTTAAAAACTACGCGCGAATGGGCAGAGCGTGCTCTACTGTCTCCGGCGCGCGATATTGGTCTTGGCGGAATTCATCTACCTGAGCCACATATTGTTGGAGCCACATCGCAGAGTTCTATGCGCACACTTTTACGTTCGCGAGTAGAGGCTGGGATTCATTGGCGCTACAACGCAAATGCAGATGTGAAGGCTGCCCGTATTCGTTTAGATGATGAGTTAGCAACAGTTGCATCCCTTGGTTACGAGTCTTACTTTCTCACCGTTGCCGATATTGCACAGATGGCACGCGATAACGGAATACGTGTTGCAGCACGAGGTAGCGGTGCTGGTTCATTAATCTGCCACTTACTCGGTATTTCAGGGGTAGATCCGATGCGCCATGGACTTCTTATGGAGCGTTTCTGTTCACCGTTACGCGCAGCCCTTCCCGATATTGATATTGATGTCGAATCAGATCGCCGCCTTGAGATTTATCAGATGGTCTTTGATCGCTATGGATCACAGTCGTTGCAAGAGCCAGGTGCTATCTCGCGCGCTGCAACAGTTGCCATGTTTGATACGTATCGTGCCCGCCATGCCATCCGCGATACCGGTGCAGCACTGGGTCTGCCGGCTGCTGAAATTGATCTTCTTGCTAAAGCGATGCCACATGTACGTGCTCGCAATATCCAAGCGGTGTTGCAATCACTACCTGAACTTAAAACTTTAAATACATCGGCGCCGCTAATGGCGATGACGGTAGCTCTTGCGCAAGAGCTCGATGGTCTACCGCGCCACCTTGCAATGCACCCCTGCGCAATTGTTCTCTCCGATGGTGGGCTCTTAGATCGCATCCCACTACATATCAATGCCAGCGGATTTCCTATGGTCGAATTTGATAAAGATGATGTTGAAGATATCGGTCTGCTTAAACTCGATATCTTGGGCGTGCGGATGCAATCAACAATTGCTTACACACTAGCCGAAATTGAAAAAACGCAAGAGAAGAAGATTGATATCGATGCCATCTCACTCGATGATGATCAGACCTATCAGTTGATTCAATCCACGCGAACCTTAGGAATCTTTCAGATTGAAAGTCCGGGACAACGTGAATTGGTAGGTAAATTAAATCCTCATTCATTTAACGATCTGATTATCGATATCTCACTCTTTCGCCCAGGACCGGTAAAGAGCGACATGATCGCTCCCTTTCTCAACTCACGTCATGGCTTTACCGCAGCTGATGTCATCCACCCTGATTTGGCACCGATTCTGCAAGAGACTGAAGGCGTTGTTGTCTTTCACGAACAAGTGATTTCAATTATCGCCACGATGACAGGGATCTCTCTGGCAGCAGCTGATGAGAAGCGGCGATCACTGGGGGATAAGGCGGGCCAACAAGAAGTCTGTGATTGGTTCTTTCCTGCTGCAACCCAGAAGGGATACGCACTTGTTGTCATCACTAAGGTCTGGGAGATCTTGCGCGCCTTTGCATCCTTTGGATTCTGTAAGGCACATGCAGCAGCCTTTGCTTTACCTACCTATCAATCTGCCTGGCTGAAGACTCACTACCCAGCAGAATTTATCGCCGGTGTTCTTACACATGATCCAGGGATGTATCCCAAACGGTTAATCCTTGATGAGGCGCGACAGATGGGAATCACTTTAGCTTCCCTTGATGTTAATAAATCTGATTCAACATATCGGGTGGAAGAACGCGAAGGTGGGCAAGCAATTCGTATCGCGCTTTCATCTATCTCTGGCATTAGTGATCAAGAGGTGAAGTCAATTGTTAGCGGTCGTCCCTATATCGATATTGCAGATTTCATTGCACGCAGCGGAGCCTCTACTCCTGTTACCGAGTCACTGATTCTCACCGGTGGCTTTGACGAACTTCATTCGATTGGTACTGGCGAAATCAATCATCGCGATCTTCTTCTGCACTTAAACGATATTGAGAAATCACATTCGGCAAAGAGTGGCAAGAAAGGTATCGGCGGTGCACAGATGACATTTGGTTTTACGCCTCCTGCGCTGATATCAAGTGGGCTACCTGATATCACCACTAACGAACGAGTACGTCATGAGGTAGAACGGTTAGGTATGGATATCACTCATCACATGCTCGAGTTCTACGCGCCATTTCTCAATGCAATGGGCGCGGTACGTTCGTGCGATCTTCTTGCTCAGCGATCAGGGGCCGAGGTTCTGGTGGCCGGAGTAAAGGTTGCGCTACAGACTCCGCCGATTCGTTCTGGTCGACGCGTGATCTTTCTGACTCTCGATGATGGATATGGCTGCAGCGATTGCACCTTCTTTAGTGACGTGCAGACAAGTAGCGCAGGCCTTCTCTACTCAACATCGCTGATTCTTGTGCGTGGAGTTACTAGGCGTACAGGAGAACGCGGCATTTCTATCCGCGCCACAGGGGCGTGGGATCTACGTAACGCCTATGAGAAATGGCAGAACAGTAAGGTAGCTATATGAGTGGCGAGCACGAATCCACAATCCTGCATGTGGATATGGATGCATTCTTTGCATCAGTGACTGAACGCGATCACCCAGAGCTCAAAGGTAAAGCTGTCGTTATTGGCGCGGGAGTGCGCGGTGTCGTGACATCTGCAAATTACGAAGCTCGCAAATTCGGAATTAAAGCTGCGATGCCGGTGGGGCGTGCACAAAGGCTGGCACCACACGCAATCTTCATTCCTCCAGACCATAAGCGCTATAGCGAAGTCTCAGAGCACATCATGGAGATCTTTCATTCTTTTACACCTCTTGTTGAACCGATCTCACTTGATGAAGCATTCCTTGATGTTACAAAGGCGCGCCGCCTACTCGGTGATGGTCGCGCAATCGCCACAGCAATTCGCGCAAAGGTAGAAGCGCAAGAAGGAATCACATGCTCTGTCGGTATCGCATCTTCTAAGTTCATTGCAAAGCTAGCATCACAACGATGTAAGCCAAATGGGATACTAGAAATTCCTACAGATCGCGTGCTTACTTTTCTACATCCGCTACCTGTCTCTGCGCTGTGGGGAGTAGGGCCAAAGACCAATGAAGCGCTCGAACGTTTGGGACTTCACACTGTGGGAGATATCGCGCAGACGCCGCAACAAACTCTGATTCGCGCGCTAGGACAGGCAGCAGGTGAATCACTCTATGAACTTGCGTGGGGCAGAGATGATCGCGATGTAATTCCGGAAGAGCCAGATAAAAGTATTAGCGCTGCCGAAACATTTGATCGCGATATCGATGACCCCGAGATAGTTGCCAAAGAGATTCTTCGTATGTGCGAACGTGCCTCCTCTCGTATGCGCGAACGCTCACTCTTTGCTAAAACCATTACCCTCAAAGTTCGCTTTGCTGATTTCACTACAGTTAATAGATCAAAGACTCTTCCGCTACCGATAGATACAACCCATGAGATCTACGAGGTTGCTAAGGCGCTCTATGAAGCGCTCTCGATTGAACGCGCTCGGATTCGACTAGTTGGTGTGAGTCTGGAAAACCTCCATACCGATACCCACGAACAGCTGGTCTTAGGCGCGCGTGAGTCGAGTTGGCGGGAGCTGCAGGGCGGTATTGACGCTGCGAAAGCGCGTTTTGGGGGCAATAGCGTTCGGCCGGGGCGCTTGATTGATGAGAGTGACGAATAACTTCCTACGTGGACGGCTCTACGAGTAGCCCTATCGAAAAAGTTGTTCTAGAGTATCTATATGCCACTTTCCGAGCACGAAAGACGCTTATTGGCGCAGATGGAAGAAGCCCTCGCCGTTGATGACCCACGTCTTGTCAGCGCAATGTCTGGCTCCTCTGGGGTTTCGCGCAATCGACTTGGTCTTGGGGTTGCCCTAGTTATTGCAGGGCTAGCGATCCTCTTCGGAGGGCTGATTGCTCAAATTACGATCATTGGCCTAGGTGGCTTCCTTACCGCCCTCACAGGCTCAATTCTGATCTACCGCGCTGTTACCGCTCCAGGTGCCCTCGTTCCAGCCGCCTCTAAAGGCTCCGGTAAGTCTCCACGCGCTCGCAAGAAGCTCGGTGACCGTCTGCAGGATCGTTGGGATCAGCGAAACTTCGAGTAAACCCTCCACTTTTCCCCTTCAAGCCCGCCCACAAGGCGGGCTTTTTTCATGTCGCAGCGGTGGTGAGAGGTGGGGCGAAAAAGGGGGAATGGTGGGGAAAGGTGGTTGAAAAAGGAGGAAAGTGGAGTAAAGTGGGGGATTGAGAAGAGATACACGCTCAATCAGATTCAACCTTGGGCCAGACAATCAAGGGGATAGGGGGTAAGAGATGTTTCTAGGCACTCACGAACCCCGCCTTGATGAAAAAGGTCGATTAATACTTCCCGCGAAATTCCGCGAAGAACTTTCTGCAGGTCTTGTTATTACAAAAGGTCAAGAACGTTGTCTCTATGTATTTCCATCAACTGAATTTGAAACTCTTACACAGACGCTAAGACAAGCGCCAGTTACTGCAAAAGCAGCTCGTGATTATCAGCGCGTGATGTTTGCCGGCGCACACGATGAAATTCCTGATCGTCAAGGTCGCGTAACGATTCCACAAGGACTTCGTACTTATGCAGGACTTGAAAAAGAGTGCGTTGTTATTGGTGCAAATACTCGCGTTGAAATTTGGGATGCGCAGGCATGGAATAAATATTTGGCAGATCGTGAAGAAGGTTTTGCCGATGTTTCAGAAGAGGTATTTCCAGGACTCTTCTAAGTTATAAAAAAACTAAATAGAAATACAACAACTACATAGCGCTCTCTCGATTGTGGCCACCGTCGACCCAATGCCTAGGTTTTAAGGCCGACAGCGGCGCCCCTTCCCCGGCGTCGCTTTCGTGAGATCCGTCGGCCGGCGGTGACCAGAGTTGAGAGAGCGAAATATAGAAAGCAAATGGAAAAAGATAAGGAATGGGGGAGAAGATGAAGCACATATCAGTAATGCGAGATCGCTGCATCGATCTCCTTGCGCCTGCAATCGAAACTTCTCGCACTCCAGTTGTAGTTGATGCAACACTCGGATTAGGTGGACACACCGAAGCTCTTCTTGCTCGTTTTCCAGAATTAATTGTTATTGGGATTGATCGCGATCCAAGTGCGCTATCGCAAGCACGTCAACGACTTTCAGCCTTCGGCGACAGATTGATAACTTCACACGCAGTCTTTGACAGCATCACAGATGTCGTAACTTCACACGGGTATTCCCAGCTTTCAGGTGTGCTCTTTGATCTTGGCGTTTCATCGATGCAGCTGGATGAGGCTGAACGAGGCTTCTCGTACTCCCACGATGCTCCGCTGGATATGCGTATGGATAGCACTCAGGTCATTACTGCATATGAGATTGTTAATCACTACGAGCCAGGTGCTCTAGTAAAGATTCTGCGCACATTTGGTGAAGAGAAATTTGCCACACGAATCGTCGAAAACATCGTGAAAGCCCGTGCCATAGCACCGCTTAACTCAACGATGCAGTTAGCGACTTTGGTTAAAGAGAGCATCCCAGCAGCGACTCGTCGCACGGGAGGCAACCCCGCAAAGCGCACCTTCCAGGCTCTACGAATTGCGGTAAATGATGAGCTCGGGGCAATCACTCGTGCGATTCCTCAAGCTTTGAATTTAATAGAAGTTGGTGGCCGCGTAGTAGTGATGTCTTTCCAGTCACTAGAAGACAAGATTGTTAAGGAAATCTTTGTAGAGGCAGCTGCATCGAAGAGCCCTCGCAATCTACCTATAGAGCTTCCCGAATTTGCTGCAAAGTTTTCTCTCGTAATTAAGGCTAGTGAGAAAGCCAGCCAAGCTGAGCAGGATGAGAACTCACGTTCGACATCAGTTCGCCTTCGTGCAATCGAGAGGGTGGCCGCCTAATGTCAATCGCCGCTCTGGCTCAACAAACTCGCGAACGTGTTGTGACACATTCTTCACGCGCACTTCTGAAGATCGTTCCGCAGACAACACAAGGGGCGCAAGCCACACATAAGTACTTCGCTAAGTTTTTATCTTTCGTCGCAGTCATTGGATTCCTAGCTCTCCTGGGCGTAAATACCTTGTTAGCCCAAGATGCATTCGTTCTCTCAGAGTTGAAAATGGAATCAAAGATGATTGCAGACCAGCGTGAGGCGATCTCCCGCAAAATGGAGATGTACTCATCACCTCAAGCGTTGGCCAATCAGGCAACAGCGTTAGGCATGCGTCCATCTGAGGATCCAACATTCCTTCATCTGACCCAAGAAATGCCAATAATTACTGATGAGAGTGGGATTACACGTGGGTAATTTTGAACTCTCAATGAAACGTATGCGCACACTCTTTATTGTTTTGTTAGTGATCTTTACGCTCTTTGCCGCTCGACTTGTCCAGATTCAGGGAATTCAATCTGCCGAATACACTCAAAAAGCATTTAATGAGATGCAGAAAACACGAGTAATCGCAGCTCCTCGAGGAGACATCACTGATATCAACGGCGTTGCATTTGCTCGAAGTGTGTCAGCAATTAGCATTGTTGTAGATCAAGTATTGATTAAGGACCAAGCTCGAGTAGCAGCCTTTGCGGCTCCCATCCTTGGTCTTACCGAGGAAGAAGTCCTAACGGCCATCACAGGAGTTAAGCGTTACTCCATGGTTCTTGAAAGTGCTGAACCAAGCACATGGAATCGACTTTCGCTAGCGATAGATAAATACAATTCGACTCTGAGCAATAAAGAGTACGACAAGAGAATTGTTGGATTTTTTCCAGAACGTAACTACGTTCGCGAATATCCTTCAGGAAATTTAGTTTCCTCACTCGTAGGCTTTGTGCGTAAAGACGGTCTAGGCGCATCGGGTATAGAGCTGAGTATGAACTCATCGATCACCGGAGTTCCTGGTGCATATTCGTATGCAACAGGGCGTGGTGCTGAAATTCCGGGTTCACAAGCTGAAATTGTTGCTGCTCAAGCTGGAACAACGGTAAGGCTCACAATTGACCGTGATATTCAGTGGGTAGCCTCCCAAGCGATCGCCGAAGCTGTAAGAAATGCACGTGCAAGTAGTGGCACTGTGATTGTTATGGATCCAAAAACTGGTGCTGTGTTGGCTCATGCAACTGCACCAACCTTTAATCCAAATAACACCAAGAACGTCTCTCTTGAGTTGATGCGAAACCCTTCCGTCCAGGATGTTTACGAGCCTGGATCAACTGGAAAAGTGATGACGCTGGCAGCAGCCTTGGAAGAGGGAACTATTTCTCCAGAAACTGTCTTTGATGTTCCTTACAAGATTCGTCGCGCCGGTGAAGAGTTTAAAGATCACGACCCTCATCCACTTCAGAAATTAACAACTGCAGGAATCCTTGCTGTTTCAAGTAATACCGGAACAATCAAAATTGCTGAAACCATGAGTCATGACACTTTGCACTCATACTTAACGAAATTTGGCATTGGATCAAAGACTGGTGCGGGCCTACCAGGTGAGAACGTAGGACGCTTGCTGGCGGTCAAAGATTGGTCTGGAACTACAGCTCCAACAGTTGCATTCGGACAGGGATATTCACTCAATGCAATGCAAGCAACAAGCATCTTTGCGACCCTTGCCAATGATGGAATCCGAGTGTCACCAACAGTGATTGCTGGAACTAGCGATGCTTCTGGAAACTTCACTCAATTCAAAAATGAAAAAGGTGTGCACGTCGTGAGTGCATCGACTGCGGCAAAAATGCGCCTCATGATGGAGAGCGTTGTCTCCTCTCACGGAACCGCACCAAGTGCTGCGATTCCTGGATATCGAGTTGCCGGTAAGACCGGAACCGCAACACGCTATGACGACAAGTGTGGGTGCTACAGCGGTTACACAGCTTCATTTATTGGTTTTGCACCTGCTGATGCACCAGCCTTCGTTATCAACGTAACGATTCAAGATCCAAAGGGCGGCCACTACGGCGGTGCACTCGGTGGACCAGTATTTAAGAAGGTAATGACTTTCGTCTTGCAGAGTCGGCACATTGCACCAACAGGAACAACGGTTCTCCCAATAGCTTTAAACAAAGCTGAACTTGATAAAAAAGCTCGCGAAGAGAAAAAAGCAGAGACAGTAAGAGTTTCTCAAGCGAGTTCGAGGGGATAAGCCATGCGCCCAATCCTTGATCACACTATTTCTGTAGAAGACATTTCTCGCCTTATTGGCATCGAGCTTGGCCTTGATCCCACGTTGTCATTTTCTGGCGCGACCTCCAGTGATGCTGAAGTAGTTGATGGAGATCTCTTTCTTGCATATCCGGGAGAGAAAACTCATGGAGCACGTTTTGCCTCCAACGCTATCTCTCGCGGTGCGCGAGCGATTGTTACCGATGCAGAGGGTGCCGCAATTGCCGATGGACTTCCAGTGATTGTTGTTCCACATGTCCGCAGAGCTGGCGCATTAATTAGTGCGAGTCTCTATGGCAAACCCATGCAGGAGATGGTCAGCATTGGGATTACGGGGACCAATGGAAAAACAACAGTAAGTACTTTGCTCTACCAACTATTTCAAGAAGCAGGCCGCGAAAGTGGATTGATTGGCACAGTCGAAACGCGTATTGGTCGAGAGAGTATTTCAAGTGCTCGAACAACTCCTGAAGCAGATGCGCTGCAAGCTCTCGCCGCCACTATGAGTGAACGACATCTGCGCCACCTTGTCATGGAGGTGTCAAGTCATGCAATGGTGATGCAACGTATGGTGGGCTCTCACTTTGCAATGGTTGGATTTACAAATCTTTCACAAGATCATCTTGATTTTCATCAGGATATAGAGAGCTACTTCAAAGCCAAGGCGAGGCTCTTTACCTTGGAATATGCAGATCAAGCATTTATCAATATCGACAACGACTTCGGATTGCGTCTTTTCAACGAGTGTGAGATTCCTGCAACTTCCTTATCACGCAATAATCCTAAGGCGAGCTGGCACTTCACTTCGATCACTTCCACCGCTGGTGGAACTGCATTTACCGCCCGCGGTGCTGGCGGAATTCTCATCGAAAGTTCAACGCCTCTTCGTGGGTATTTCAATCTCGATAACATTCTCTTGGTCTTAGCTATCGCCATTGAGTGCGGTATTGATCCACTCGATTGTGCTGCTCTCATTCCACGTTTAAAGGGCGCACCTGGGCGAATGGAATCAGTTGATTGCGGTCAAGATTTCACAGCGCTCGTTGATTATGCCCACACTCCAGATGCTGTTCGAAATGTCATTGCTACAGCATCAGAGTTCACATCTGGAAAGGTCATTGCAGTACTTGGTTGTGGGGGAGACCGTGATGCGTCTAAACGACCATTAATGGGTAGCGCACTGATTGAAGAATCCGGGATTGCGATCTTTACCAGCGATAACCCTCGCAGCGAAGATCCTGGAAAAATTTTGGAAGAGATGAGTAAACATCTGCAAGTGGCGCAACCTTCTCGAGTGATCGTCGATCGCCACGAAGCTATCGCTTATGCCGTCTCACTCTGTCAACCTGGTGACACTCTTCTTGTACTAGGCAAAGGCCATGAAAACGGACAAGAGATCAAGGGTGAGAAAATCGATTTTGATGATCGTCATGTGCTCGCAAAAATTCTAGAGGAGTCGCGATGAACTCCATGATGGCTTCACAGATTGCCCAAATTATGGGTGGCTCATTATCGGGTGAAGATATTCTCGTAACAGCTGGACCTTCACTTAAATCTTCCGAGGTTGCGCAAGGTGGAATATTTCTAGCCATTCAGGGTGAGAAAGTTGATGGACACGATTTCATCGAGGATGCTTTTTCTCACGGGGCAGTTCTTGCAATTACTACTCGCTCTGTAGCGTACCGACACGTTCTTGTTGCGGATGTGACGGTTGCGCTGACTTTATTGGCACGCTTTGCACGGTCAGAGCTAAAGGATCTTACAGTCATTGGAATTACTGGCTCACAAGGTAAAACAACTACAAAAGATCTTCTGCGCCACATGCTTTCACAACATGGCCAGACTGTCGCCCCATCTGGAAATTACAATAATGAATTAGGCGTGCCGCTAACGCTCTTGGCGTGTTCCTCAGATACTCGGTATGCAGTGATCGAAATGGGCGCACGTCACTCCGGAGATATTGCTCATCTGGCATCAATTGCTCAACCAGATATTGCTGTTGTTCTTCGAGTGGGAATGGCTCACGTTGGCGAATTTGGATCAATCGAAGCAATTGCAAAGACAAAGTCAGAATTAGTCTCTTCACTTTCAGAAAACGGGATTGCAATTCTGGGTCAATACGATCCCTACACCAAGGCGATGAAGAGTTTGCATACTGGTCGCACTGTCACCTTTGGAACGGACCACTCCGATGATGTCCGTGCCACTGAAATTGAAATGCGTGAAGGTTGCCCGCACTTTGATCTGGTAACACCTGCCGGTCGAGCTGCTGTGGGCCTTCGCATTGTGGGCGAACATCAGATTTCAAATGCACTCGCCTGCGCGGCGGTCGGTACCGCACTCGGATTATCAATAGATTCAATAGCAACAGCGCTCTCAACTGCACTGATCGAGAGCAAATGGCGTATGGAGATTCACGAATTTTCCGAAGTTCTTCTGATCAATGATTCTTACAACGCAAGCCCAGATGCCGTTGAGGCAGCCCTTCGCACCGTGATTCTCTTTGCACAAGAACGAGGCGGGCGAGCATGGGCCTTTTTGGGAAAAATGGCAGAACTCGGCGAGTCTTCAGCCAAAGCACATCAGCAAGTTGGCACCCTTGCCTATCAGATAGGAATTGATCATCTCGTCTGTGTGGATGCACCGGATTATCAACCTGTAGGGCAGAGCGAAGGTCAGACAAACCTGCACCTCTGTGATCGCAGCGGTGCTCGTGTTATCGCAGAACAGATTGAGCCGGGAGATGTGATTCTTGTAAAGGCGTCACGATCTGAAAAGTTTGAAATTCTTGCAGAAGAAATAGAAGAAGTTGTAAAGAGAAAAATAGCAGCAGGAGGAGAAGAAGAGTGAAGACAATCCTTGCAGCTGGCGGATTCGCTCTTTTGCTCTCGCTCTTTGGTACACCTCTTCTAATCCGCGCATTAGCGAAAAAGGGATACGGCCAGATCATTCGTGATGATGGCCCGTCATCACACCACGTTAAGCGCGGGACACCCACAATGGGTGGAATCATCATCATTGTTGCCTCAATTACTGCCTATCTCATTGCACATCTTCTGAGCGGAACTGCCATCACATCTTCAGCGGTGTTAGTGATTGGACTTGTAGTTGCTCTAGGTCTTGTCGGATTTTTAGATGATTGGCTTAAGGTTTCAAGAAAACAATCACAGGGACTCTCATCGCGCCAAAAACTTTTTGGCCAGGCTGTCGTGGCTTCAATATTTGCATACTCTGGCACCAAGTTCGCCGATTCCGATGGGTTAACACCAATTTCATCTCAGCTCTCAACGGTGAGAGATACCTCAATTACACTCGGTGCAATTTTAGTTGTTATCTGGGTTGCTCTCATGGTTACCGCAACAAGTAACGGCGTAAATCTCACTGATGGTCTTGACGGGCTTGCTTCAGGTGCTTCAGTTCTTACATTTATCTCATTCATTCTGATTGGTGTATGGGAATTCGGACAGAGCTGCGCGGTTTCACCTGGTATCAACTGTTATGAAGTAAGAGATCCTCTCGACATCGCAGTATTAGCTGCCGCCTTTGCTGGCGCGTGCACTGGTTTCTTATGGTGGAATGCATCCCCGGCAAAGATATTTATGGGCGATACAGGTTCACTGGCCCTCGGTGGCGCGCTGGCTGGAATAGCCACCATGCTACGCATTGAGCTGCTTTTGATTCCACTAGGTGGGCTCTTTGTCATCATCACTATGTCAGTAATCATCCAAACTCTTTACTTTAAAATCTCTGGCGGAAAACGTGTCTTCAAGATGGCTCCGCTGCAGCATCACTTTGAACTAATGGGGTGGGGAGAGGTAACGATCGTCATTCGTTTCTGGATCATCGGCGGCCTCTGTGTTGCAGGTGGACTTGGTCTCTTCTATGCAGATTGGATCGCAGGCTAACGGCTGCGATGAATCAGCGATGAGTTTCTCCCGAGATCTGCAGCATAAGAAGATTCTTGTGCTCGGAGCTGGCGTCACGGGTCTTGCCTCCGCTCGTGCTCTAGTTTCTCGAGATGTAGACGTCACCATCGTTGATGACGCGGTTGCAACCGATAGTGAATTTTCAATTCTGCAACCATCTGCAGTAAATGTCTCTAACTTTGACTTCGTTCTCGTCTCGCCTGGTTGGAAAGAGTCGCACCCACTGATTCAGCAAGCTCAGGCTGCTCAGATCACATTGCTCAATGAAATTGATCTTGCCTGGGCGATTAAAGAGGAAAGATCTCCGAGTCAGAAATGGTTAGCTCTGACTGGAACAAATGGAAAGACAACAACAGTGGAAATGACAGCGGCAGCGCTCCGTGCTGGTGGTGTACATGCAGTGGCATGTGGCAATGTGGGAAAGACAGTCATTGAATGTGTTGAAAGTAATGAAGCTTATGAGGTACTCGTACTTGAGCTTTCGAGTTTCCAACTTCATTGGCTAGAGCGTGCCGAATTTGTGGCATCGGCAATACTAAATATCGCAGATGATCACACAGATTGGCATGGAAGTTTTGAAAGTTACGCAGAAGCTAAGATTTCAATTCTCGACCGGTCAATGACAGCAATACTTAATAGTGACGATAAAGAAGTTGTCACTCGCACAACTCATTGGAATGGCAGAAAAGTTTTTTACTCTCTTGATACCCCTGGCCCAGGAGAAATTGGTGTTGTGGAGGAGCTACTTGTAGATCGTGCATTTGTCTCAGATCCGCAAGAGGCATCAGTGATCGCAGAAGTAGTTGATGTGAAGCCAACAGTTCCGCATAACGTTTCTAATGCATTGGCCGCCGCTGGACTAGCCCGAACTGTTGGCGTTTCGCATGAAGCAATCGGCAAGGCGCTATCGGAATTTACACTTGGTCGCCACCGCATCGAAGTCGTGGCTGAAGATAATGGCATCACCTGGATTGATGATTCAAAGGCTACGAATCCTCATGCAGCTACCGCTTCAATACTTTCAGCCCTTTCTGTCATTTGGATCGCTGGTGGTTTGGCAAAAGGAGCTGATGTCAGCGCCCTCATAGCGCGTGCACATCCGAGGATTAAAGCTGCAATTCTTATAGGAACAGATCGAGCACTCTTTGCAACTGCTCTTGCAGAACATGCTCCACATGTGTCTATCAAGGAGATTGACCCGCCAGCTGATTATTTGCGTGGGGGAGTCTCTAACTCATTTATGGAAGCAATCGTTGCGGCTGCACAGTCGTACGCAATCGCAGGAGATACAGTTCTTCTCGCACCATCTTGTGCCTCAATGGATCAATTTGTTTCATATGCCGATCGTGGCGATCGATTTGCTGCAGCAGTACGGAAGGCGTTGGGATGAGTAAGGCACCGGCTAAGAGCAAGTTACAGAATCCTGCTGCTGCCTTTTACGGGTTGGTGATATCGGCAGGGCTACTTTCAATAATTGGCCTCATCATGGTTTTCTCTGCCTCCTCTATCTATTCCCTAGATACCAAAGGTTCATCGGTAGCAATTTTTATTCGCCAATTAATCTTCTTGGCCTTCTGTATCCCAATGGCAATTGTGCTTTCGCGACTCTCCCTAGAACGATGGAAGTTACTCGCTCGATTTGGATTAGCTATTTCGATAGCACTCCTGCTTGTTGTGCGAATTCCGGGCATTGGAAAGTCAGTCAATGGAAACCAGAACTGGATCTCTCTCAAGGTTGTAGATGTTCAACCGAGTGAGCTTGCAAAGTTTCTTCTCATCCTATGGGCTTCACAATTGTTGGCTTCACGAATGAATGCTGGCTTCATGCGTGTGAACGTTTTAGCTCTCATTGCACCGGGCTTTATCATCGCTAGCGCACTCGTTATGTGGGGGCGCGATCTCGGCACAGCATCGGTCCTGATGGCAATTCTCGGAGGGCTGCTCTTTGTCTCAGGAATTCCATTACGACTGGTTGGAACGCTCGTTGCAACTGCAGCAGTTGCAATTGGCTTCCTCATTGCAACTACCCAATATCGCGCAGCTCGCTGGAGCGTCTTCCTCAATCCCTTCGATCCAGCTCAATATAAGAATGAAGGATGGCAACCTGCCCACAGCCTCTTAGGACTGGCAAGTGGTGGAATTTTTGGTGTGGGCTTAGGAGGAAGTAGACAAAAGTGGGGCAATCTTCCTGAAGCGCATACCGACTTTATCTTTGCTGTCATTGGCGAAGAACTTGGTTTACTAGGAACGCTATTTATTTTGGCTCTTCTTGGAACGCTGATTTACTGCTCTCTGCGTATTGCAATGCGATCAGCTGATTCGTTTACACGCTTTGCATGTGCCGGTATTGCATCATGGATTGCTATTCAAACCATTCTTAATATTGGGTCAGCTGTGAGTCTTCTTCCAGTTGTGGGAGTCACTTTGCCACTGCTCTCATACGGTGGTTCAGCGCTGATTGCTACCTATCTCGGAATTGCATTTATTGCATCGAGTGCACTTCGAGACCCCGAGATTAAGTCAGAAGTGAAGAATTTTGTCGCAGAGAGACTGCATCGATAGATGAGAACTCGAAAAATAGTTTTTGCAGGCGGAGGGACCGCGGGGCACATTCAGCCCGCACTCGCTGTTGCGCGATTGTGGCAGCAAACTTATCCATCTGATCAGATTGTCTTTCTTGGGACATCATCTGGTTTGGAGACAAAACTTGTTCCAGAAGCTGGCTTTGATCTTGAACTCATCACACGAGTCCGTGTACCACGCTCGCTATCACCAGATCTTTTGAAGGTTCCAGGATCACTTCGCCGCTCGATAAGTGAATCCAAAAACATCCTAAGAGATGCGGATCTTCTTATCGGATTCGGTGGTTATGTCTGTGCTCCTGCTTACTTGGCAGCCAAGTCACTCAAGGTCCCGATCGTAATTCATGAAGCAAATGCAGAACCTGGTTGGGCAAATCGACTCGGCGCGCGCTATACCGATGCACTGGCTGTTGGATCTCCAGTTACCCACGGACCTTTTGCCAGTGCGTTGATTACTGGCCTTCCTCTTCGCGATGATATTGCCTCACTACTTGTCGCTCATAAAGGCGCTGATGAATCTAAGTGGAGGGAAATGAGGGCCACTGCCAAGCTTGATCTCGGAATTCAAAGCGAGAACAAAGTAGTTTTGGTTTTTGGTGGTTCACAAGGTTCTCAAGCCATAAATAGCGTTATTGAAGATACTCGAGAGTTAATCAGAGAGAAGCCGATTACCTTTGTGCACTCGGTAGGAGCGGCCAATAATCTGCCAGCTAGTGATGATAAATACCTTGCATTCTCGTATATAGAAAATATGGCTACCGCCTACCTTGCTTCTGATTTAGTAATCGCTCGTAGCGGAGCGATCACATGCTCTGAGGTAGGCGCACTTGGAAAGTATGCACTCTTCATTCCTCTTCCTGTCGGAAACGGAGAGCAGTCGGTCAATGCTGATCATCTCGTTGAGATAGGGCGTGCGAGCGTTCTCGAACAAAGTTCGTTCGCTTCAACCTGGCTTGTCGATAACATTGACTCTATGTTGGCTCTCAGTGAACAATTTGGAGATCTTCCTAATTTTGCTGATCTCGATGCTGCCGCAAAGATCTTAGCTCTGGCAGAACATCGAATTTCAAGCGGTGAAAGATAGAAGATGGTTCAGGTATCTCTCGACCAGTGGGTTGGAAAGCGAATTTACTTTATAGGAATCGCTGGTGCAGGAATGAGCGGCTTAGCTCGCATCGCTCTCTCTCACGGCTTATCAGTATCTGGAAGTGACTCCAAAGATTCATCTGTGGTTTTGGCACTTCGCGCTCTTGGTGCAGAAGTGCATATCGGCCACAATGCCGCACATCTTGATGGCGTAGATATTGTGATTTATTCAAATGCGATTACAGCAAGCAATGCAGAAATCATGCGCGCCAAGGTGTTAGAGCTTCCACTCCTCACACGGGCACAAGCCCTCGCAACTCTCATGTCTTCTAGCAAGAGTCTTGCAGTTGCAGGTACTCATGGAAAGACGACAACATCCTCAATGCTCACTGTGGCACTTCAAGCCTGTGGCGTAGATCCATCTTTTGCAATTGGCGGATCTCTCACCGCATCAGGATCAAATGCTCACCGTGGAACCGGAGAGCTATTTGTGGCTGAGGCAGATGAATCAGATGGCTCCTTCTTGGAGTACCACCCATTTAGCGCAATCGTGACAAATGTTGAACATGATCACGTTGATTTCTTTGCCACAGAAGAATCCGTCATGGATATTTTCACCGAGTTTGCTCAATCGATCTCTCCAGAAGGATTCTTCATCTATTGCAAAGACGATCCTGGAGCAGTAAAAATTGCGGCGACCGACTTTGCGGCAACCAAGATTTCCTATGGTCAAGACGAGAACTCTGATCTCCTCATCGACAACATTAAATTATTGCCGGGTGGCTCAAAGGCGCGAGCGCTATGGAAGGGGAGAGCAGTAGGAACGATTGAGCTACAAGTTCCGGGCCATCACAATCTCCTCAATGCAGCTGCAGCGCTAGCCATGGGGCTCTCTCTTGGTCAGCCAGCAGCTGATCTACTTGAAGGTTTGGCATCATTCCAAGGCGCAGGGCGCAGATTTGAATTGAAGGCAAGTATCGCCGGGATCAGAGTCATCGATGATTACGGCCATCATCCGACTGAAATTGATGTGACACTGACAGCGGCCCGTCGATATGCAGGAGAAGGTCGTGTCCTTGTTCTCTTTCAACCTCATAGGTACTCCAGAACTCAAGCTTTCCTTGAGCAATTCGCAAAGACTCTCGACCTTGCAGATTTTGCAATCCTTTTGGAAATTTACCCAGCGAGTGAAAAACCAATCGCGGGAGTGAGCGCATCACTTATTACGCAAAAGATGGAACGTGGAAAATTCATTCCTAACTTCCTTGAGGCATCGGAGGAGATAATTTCGATGGCCAAACCAGGAGATGTAATTCTCACTCTTGGTGCAGGAGATGTGAATTCTTTAGCGCCAGTAATTATTCAAGGTCTTGAACGACGATTCGAAACACCGACCTCTCAATAATGTCAGCTCGCACGCGAAAACTCTTCTCGCCTCCGGTGGCTATCTTGGTTGCGCTTCTCATCGTCTTGGCATATTTCTTGGGATGGTCATCGTTTTTTAGCGTGAAGAAAATTGAGATCACAGGTGCGCCTACGACGAAGGTGCAAGCCGAGATCGAGCAGAGGAGTCAGATTGAAGCCGGTCAGCAACTAGCACGGGTAAATCCACAATCAGTTGCTCGAAGAATTGAGAAACTAGCGTGGGTCAAAGATGTGTCAATCTCCAGAGATTGGTTGAGCGGAGTCGTGGCTATCGAAATCAGCCCACGACAACCACTCGCCTTCTTTAATTCAGATCAAGTGCCGGGACAGACAATCGATGAAGAAGGTCAGCTCTTCTCGCTGCCTGGGTATTCAAATCCTGATCTGGCACTCATCTCGGCTAAGAACCCAGATAGCGCTTTAAAGGCTAATGAGCTCTTTACTGCGCTTCCTGAAAATTTCCGCAAGAACATCACTTCAATGATCGCGACTTCATCCAATACCTTTACCCTCATCTCAACTCTCGAAGGTCGCGAAATCCGCATTCGATGGGGAGATAATCAAGATATGGCGTTGAAAATCTCAGTCATTAACGAACTTTTACAACTTCCAGAAAACAAGAAAATTAAATTGATTGATGTGGTCGCGCCATATGCACCCATCGTGAAGTAGGTTGAGAAGTAGGTTGTGAAGTAGATTGCGAAATAAACTCTTGAAATAACTCTCAAGTTGTAGATGAGGAATTAGTTCGAGTCGGTGTTTGATTGCAGCCTTTGCGCACCCTAAGTTGACGGCCATTAGAGAGATGAATCGTAAGTCTCAAGGCGAGGTTTATAGTTCATAAGGAGGACTCACGTGGCTGCACCGCAGAATTATCTAGCTGTCATCAAAGTTGTTGGAATTGGTGGCGGAGGAGTCAATGCGATTAATCGCATGATCGATGTCGGCCTCAAAGGCGTTGAGTTCATTGCAATTAATACTGATGCACAACATCTACTCATGAGTGATGCTGATGTGAAGTTAGATATTGGTCGCGCTTCTACAAAGGGCTTAGGTGCAGGTGCTGCTCCCGAAAAAGGTCGTCAAGCTGCAATAGATCACACTGAAGAAATTGAAGAAATTCTTCGCGGCGCGGATATGGTTTTTGTAACTGCTGGCGAAGGTGGCGGTACCGGTACAGGTGGTGCACCAATCGTTGCCAAAATTGCACGAGATCTTGGCGCACTCACCATCGGTGTTGTTACTCGCCCCTTCTCTTTTGAAGGAAAAATTCGTATGCGCCAAGCAGAAGAAGGCATTGAACTTCTTCGTAGCGAAGTAGATACTCTGATTGTTATTCCTAATGATCGCCTTCTTGCAATCTCTGATCGCAACATCACTGCAGTTGATGCATTTAGAAGCGCCGATCAGGTATTGCTCTCAGGTGTACAAGGAATTACAGAGATCATTACTCAACCAGGACTCATCAACCTCGACTTTGCAGATGTGAAAACTGTGATGACAGATGCTGGGTCGGCCCTCATGGGAATTGGTTCAGCTCGCGGCGAGAACAGAGCTATCAGAGCGACAGAGCTTGCAATCTCTAGTCCACTTCTTGAGGCATCAATAGATGGCGCAATGGGTGTTCTGCTCTCAGTCGCTGGCGGTTCAGATCTTGGTCTCTTTGAAATTAATGAGGCTTGCGAACTCGTTCAAGCTGCAGCGCATCCAGATGCGCGCATTATCTTTGGAACAACCATTGACGATGCCTTGGGTGATGAGGTCCGCATTACAGTGATTGCTGCTGGCTTTGATGGTGGAGAGCCAAAGAAGGTCCCTGTTCCGGTCATTGATGCCTCGATTCTCGGTGGTGTAGCTGATCCTCTTCCTGAAAACGATCCTCTCGTGGTCGCAATGGAACATGATGAGACTAAACCTGCAAAGCGCGTCACATTCGAGGATCTCGTTGCTGAAGACGAGATCGACGTGCCAGACTTTATGAAGTAATAGTGAATTACTGCTTTACAGATCGCACCGGTGGTTTATCCACCGGTGCTTTTCTTTCTCGCAATGTTGCGACTCATGTTGGAGATGATCACGCCACCGTACTTTCAAACCGCGCACGACTTGAAAGCGATCTTGCTCTGCCCATCCAATTCATGGAGCAGGTCCACGGCAACGCAGTAGCCACAATAAATGGCCAAATAGTTTCACCTCCAACAGCTGATGCTCTCATCACTCGAACAACTGGTATTGGTTTAGCTGTGATGGTTGCAGATTGCATTCCACTTCTGCTTGCTAGCTCACAGACAGTTGCTGCAGTGCACGTCGGTCGTAAGGGACTGATGAACGAAGTTGCGCTAGCTACAATTCAAGATATGCGCGCTTTCGACTCTACGGAGATCTCAGCAGTTGTTGGCCCATCAATATGTGGCCAATGTTATGAAGTCTCCCAAGATGTTTACGATGATGTGACGAAGAGATTTCCACTAGCTGCATCTAAAACTCGCGATGGAGGATTTGCTCTCGACCTCTCACGTGCACTTATTGATCAATTACAGAGCACTGATGTGAAAGTTGTTGATGAAGGAAGATGCACCGTTGAAGATAAGAACCTCTACTCTTATCGCAGAGATGGTGTCACAGGTCGTCAGGTGGGAGTTGTGTGGCTATGAGCGGGCTTGATCGTAAGGGCGAGCTGACTCGCTCCCTTTCAGATGTGCAGGCCCGTATTCAGGAGGCGGCATCGCGTGCTTCACGTAAGAAAGATGACGTGACTTTGGTTGTTGTTACCAAGACTTATCCGGTCAGTGACGTTGAGATCCTCCACCAATTAGGCGTCACTGATTTCGGCGAAAACAGGAGCGCTGAAGGTCTGGAGAAATCAGCTCTCGTAAATGCGCATTGGCATTTCCAAGGTCAGATTCAGAGTAACAAAATCGCAGCGATCACTTCCTGGGCTCACACGGTGCATTCATTGGATGACCTCTCCCACGTTGCCAAGTTCGATCGAGCTGTAGGAGAAATTCCTGGAAAACGCTTGAATGTTTTTATTCAGATTTCTCTCGATGGAGATTCTTCGAGGGCGGGAGTTAGGGGAGATGACTTACTTGCCTTGGGAGAGTCGATTTCCTCGACAAAAAATCTAGACCTTGTTGGATTGATGGTTGTTCCACCCGTCCAAGCCGAGCCAGAGAAGGCATTTTCTGAAGTCGCTGAAATGGCCCAGCGCTTTCGCATTGATTATCCGATGGCACAATCACTATCGGCAGGAATGAGCGGAGATTACGAAGTTGCAATCGCCCATGGTGCGACACACATCCGCGTAGGTAGCCAAATACTCGGTCCGCGCGCCACTCACGCGTAAAATTATCGCTATGTCTGCACTCAATAAAGTAATGGAGTACCTCGGCCTCGTTGATGGTCCAGAAGGTGCTACCGAAGAAGCAAAGCCAAAAGAAGTTCGTCGCGAAGAGTGGGTCAGACCTGTAACAACGACAACTTCGACAAATGGCGTGACTGTTATTGGTGGGCGTGCAATTGTCGAGGCTGAGCCAGTTCTCGATCTTGAATCTCCATACAACATTGTCACACTGCATCCACGTTCATATTCAGATGCACGTCAAATGGCAGAGCATTATCGTGAAGGCAATCCAGTGATTATCAATCTCGATGACATGGATGAATCAGAACGTAAGCGGCTTGTGGATTTCGCAAGTGGTTTAGCTTTTGGACTTCGAGGCGGAATCGAGAAAATAACTAGCCGCGTATTTCTTCTCTCACCCGCAAATGTAACTGTGCGCACTGAAGATAAGGCTGCGTACGCACAGGCAAGTTTTTATAATCAGAGCTAAGTAATGACCCCTCAAATTTATGTTATTTAAAGATCTGATTCTCAACCTACTCACCTTTTTTAAGTGGGTACTTTTCGCGCGTTTGATCATTGACTATGTAAGAATGTTTGCACGAAATTGGCGTCCGAAGAGTGGCGTGATCGCACTCTTTGAAGTTGTCTATGCGATTACAGATCCACCAATGAAGTTTGTTGGAAGATTTGTTCCACCGCTGAGATTAGGCGGAGTATCTCTCGACCTTGCATTTATCGTGCTTTTGTTGGCGCTCAATTTCGCATCAACTATTGTGAAAGTTACTCTTTAAGCTTTCGTAAGAGAAAGTGCAATTCCAAGTTCGTTATCGCCCAATGCCATCGACTCATTACGAGTAAGTGAAGTTGCTAGTACCTCGCCGCAGATGTGAGAATCCTGAGCAGAGATTGCTGCAGCAGTCTGAGACTGCGCGTTATAGGACACGATAATGCGATCTGAAATATCGAACCCGTCGCTCTTACGACGCTCTTGAATAAAGCGGATTACCTCGCGAACCACACCCGCTTCAATGAGCTCTGGGGTAAGTGTGAGATCAAGGGCTACGGACTCACCGTCATGGCTTGCCACCATCCAACCGGTCTTTGGAACTTCTGTAACGACTAGATCACCTAGATCGATCTCGAAGGTTCCAAGAGTTGCGCTCAGCTGGCTTCGTAGAGTTTTAACCAGTTGGGTTGCATCAGATGCGGCGATGAGTTTGGCGATTGCCTGAACATCTGCACCATATTTTGCACCGAGAGATTTGAAGTTTGCCTTTATTGAGATATCAACAAGGTCGCCATCGGCATCTGCAATATCGGCCAGATTTAGGACGTTGAGTTCGTCTGCGATCTGATCCTTCATCTCAACCGGCAGTTTGTCCCAACCAGCTGCTGAGATGAGAGCACGTCCAAGTGGTTGACGAATCTTGATGCCAGATTCTGCGCGAGCTGCGCGCCCTTGTTCGACAACTCGACGAGTCATAGCAACTTGTGTACTCAATGTGCGATTTATCAATTCTGTATTTGCGATAGGAAAATCATTGAGGTGGACAGATGCTGCAGCCTCAGGGCGTGCGGGACGAATCAACTCCTGCCATGCATGTTCTGAGATAAATGGAACCATTGGTGCAAGAAGTTGCGTCAAGGTCTCTAAGCATTCATGGAGAGTCGCTAGAGCGGCAGCATCTCCATCCCAGAAACGACGACGAGATCGGCGTACATACCAATTTGATAAATCATCGATAAACGCAGCTAGTACTCGACCTGCTTGCTGTGAATCAAACTCGGTATATGCCTTATCGACTTCTTCGATCAGAATATTGAGTTCAGATAAAATCCAGTGATCCATTAATGAACGATCTTTAACTGCAGGGGATTGGGCTAAATCAAAGTTGGATGCGTGGGCATATAGTGAATGGAATGAGATTGTGTTCCAGTAAGTCAGAAGAGTTTTTCGCACAACATCGCTGATTGCATCATGGCCAACTCGGCGAGCAGACCAAGGTGATCCAGCTGCAAGCATGTACCAACGCACAGCATCGGCGCCGTGTTGATCCATCAGAGCAATCGGCTCTAGGACATTTCCTAGATGCTTACTCATCTTGCGCCCATCTTTATCGAGGATGTGACCCAGACAGAGAACATCTTTATATGAGGATTCATCAAAGACTAAGGTGCCAATTGTCATGAGTGTGTAGAACCAACCGCGCGTTTGGTCGATCGCTTCACAGATAAAGTCGGCAGGGTAGGCCGCTTCAAACTTCTCTTTAGAGCCTTCTTTATGCGGATATCCCCATTGAGCAAAGGGCATCGCACCGGAATCAAACCAGCAGTCAATAACTTCTGGAACTCGAAGCATCGTGCTCGCACACTCTGCACATGCAAATGTAATGTCATCAACATATGGACGGTGCGGATCAAGTTCGAGTAAATCCGCTCCAGCGAGTTGGCCAAGTTCTTTAAGCGAATCAACACAGACCTCATGCTTATTTTCACATCGCCAGATAGGTAGGGGAGTTCCCCAGAATCTATTCCGTGAAAGCGCCCAATCGATATTGTTGTTGAGCCAATCGCCGTATCGACCAGTCTTGATGGTCTCTGGATGCCAATTAGTTTTTTCGTTCTCGCGGATGAGAGCATCCTTGATAGATGTTGTGCGGATGTACCACGATGGCTGTGCGTAATAAATAAGCGCCGTATGGCAACGCCAGCAATGAGGATACGTGTGCTCATATTGAAGATGTTTGTAAAGTACGCCGCGAGATTTGAGCTCTTTCACAAGTGGCTTATCTGCATCTTTGAAGAAGAGACCGCCAACCATTGGAACTTCTGGCAGGAATGTTCCGTTCGGTGCGATTGGATTAATGACAGGCAAGCCATAGCTGCGACACACCTGTAAGTCATCTGCTCCGAAGGCAGGCGCTTGATGCACAAGGCCTGTTCCATCTTCAGTGGTCACATAAGTTGCGAGAACAACAAAGTGAGCGTCAGGGATCTCAACAAAGTCCAGTGGGCGTGAATATGTCACTCGTTCAAGGGATGAGCCCTTAAAGGTTTTGAGAATCTCGACTTCTCCAGTCAATCTACCAATCAGCGCCTCTGCTACAACGAGTACTTCTGAAGCTTCTTCATGGGTAACGCGAGCGGCTACATAATCAACATCTGGATGGACCGCGATTGCAGTATTTGAAACTAGTGTCCATGGCGTCGTAGTCCATACGAGTAGCGATGCTTTGAGATCGACTAGCTCACCAGAGATAATTGGAAAGCGGATAAAGACGGAAGGATCTGTAACTGTTTCATACCCTTGCGCTAATTCGTGATCTGAAAGACCTGTGCCACATCGCGGACAGTAAGGGGCGACGCGATGGTCTTGGACGAGCAGACCTTTCTTCCAGATCTCTTTAAGAGACCACCAGACACTTTCAACATACTCTGGTGACATGGTCCAATACGCTTGATCGAAATCGACCCAGAAGCCCATGCGTTCTGTCATTGTTGTAAACGCATCTACATGTCGAGTGACCGACTCACGACATTTGTCATTAAAGGGTGCGATGCCGAACTTTTCGATATCGCCCTTGCCTGAAAATCCCAACTCTTTCTCGACTGCAATTTCAACAGGAAGGCCGTGACAATCCCATCCAGCTTTGCGCGTAACGAACTTGCCCTTCATCGTGTGAAAACGAGGGAAGACATCCTTAAATACGCGAGCTTCAATGTGATGTGTTCCAGGCATTCCGTTGGCCGTGGGTGGGCCTTCATAGAAAGTCCACGGAATTTGGCCTTCGCGCGCTTTGAGCGATCGCTCGAAAATTGATTGGTCAGCCCACATTGCAAGGATTGAGTGCTCCATCGCAGGCAGGTCGATCTGAGCTGCGAGTGGGCGAAATTGTGAGCTCATGAGGGTGCCGAGTCTAATGCAGGGCACTTCACCTGCCGCAATCGGCGCTTGCTTCAAGAGTGGTCCAATATATTCAGCCCGCTACAGCGAGTGGCATATTTGGTAGAAGTCGAAAAAGCGCATAAGGTGCGCGGCGTGTCAGCAAAAAAGGTAGTTAAGAAGGCGGCGAAGGCGGCGAAGCCTGCGAAGGCGGCGAAGAAAACTCCCGCCAAAAAGGCCCCTGCCAAGAAAGCTGCAGTTAAGCCAGTAAAGAAAATTGCAAAGAAAGCACCAGCAAAGAAAGTTGCTGCCAAGAAAGCCCCTGCCAAGGCGCCAGCGAAAGCTCCAATAAAGAAGAGTGCACCAGGACGACCTTTTCCATCTAAAGCTGGAAAGCCAACTCTGACAGTTGATGAGAAGTCACAGACAGTTTCAGTTGCCACAGTAATTGCTCCCGTTGCAGCACCTGTTGTTGAAGAGCGTCGACTAGTGATGCCACCTCCACCTCGTCCTGTGAAGAGTGGAAAGAAAGTTGCACCGCTGAAGCCAATTAAATCTGCACCTACACCTGTCACTGCATCAGCTGGGGAGACCCCATGGAGCGCTGCAGAGCTAAAGGCGATCCGCATTGAACTTTCAAAAGAGCTGCTTCGCCTTAAGCATGAACTTGAATTGATTGAGACCGAGATGGAAGCGTTGATCGCAGATTCTGGCGAAGGCGCAGGCGATGATCAAGCTGACTCAGGAACAAAGACATTCGAGCGCGAACATGAAATGTCACTTGTCATCAATGCCCGCGACATGGTTTTGCAGACTGAGCGAGCACTTGATCGCATCGATAACAAGACCTACGGCAATTGCGAAGATTGTTCAAACCCAATCGGTAAAGAGCGCTTGCAAGTTTTTCCACGAGCAACTCTTTGCATGATCTGTAAGCAGAAAGAAGAGCGACGCTAAAGGTGCCTCTGGCAAGATTTACTTCTTACTGGCAACGCCTCTATTTTCTTGCAGCTCTTGTCTGGCTCATTGATTACTCAACAAAGGTGTGGGCCCTTAACAATGTAAGTGAAGTGCGGCCAATCAAGGTCATCGGATCAATCCTTCAACTGCGGTTGGTCTTTAATCCCGGTGCAGCATTTAGCTTTGCAACAAGCTTTACCTTTATCTTTACAATTCTGGCTCTGCTTGCCGTTGGTGTAATCGCCTACTACGCAATCAAGATTGCAGATCGATGGTGGGCAGCAGTTCTAGGCCTTGCTCTAGGAGGCATTCTAGGAAACCTCACAGATCGAATTTTTAGAGAGCCATCGATATTCAATGGACATGTTATTGATTGGATTGAACTTCCGCGCTGGCCGGTATTTAACGTCGCCGATATTGCAATAGTCTCTGCAGCGCTACTATCAGTGCTCTTAATCGCTAAGGAGATTCCTCCTTTTGCCCCACCAGGCGCGCAGAAGTAATCGAGGAGAATCGTGGCTAGAGAATTACGGACGTTAAGCGTTCCTGAGGGCGTTGCTGGTGAACGTATTGATAGCGCACTTGTGCGAGTGTTAGGGCTTTCCCGTTCCGCAATTGTGCGACTTATCGAAGATGGAGATATCACTTGTGAAGGCAAGGCGCTAGGCAAATCAGATCGCGTCGCAGCTTCACAAATAATCGATGTACTGCTTCCTGAGACTATCGAGCGAGATCCAATCCCACTGACGCCGTTAGAAGGTTTAGAAGTTGTTTATAACGATGACCACATTCTGGTGATCAATAAACCTGTGGGATGCGCAGCTCACCCAAGTCCAGGATGGCACGGACCTACAGTTGTTGGAGCGCTAGCCGCAGCCGGTTACACCATCTCAACATCAGGTGCGGCAGAACGCACCGGAATCGTCCATCGTCTTGATGTCGGCACCAGCGGATTAATGGTGGTTGCCAAGACTGATCGCGCGTTTACAGTTTTAAAAGAAGCATTTCGTACTCGAAGTGTTGATAAGACATATCACGCAATTATTCAGGGACATATCGATCCGCCGACGGGCACAATTGATGCACCTATCGATCGACATCCAAAAGTTGATCACCGATTCGCTGTTGTTGCAGATGGTAAAGAGAGCATCACACATTACGAACTGATCGAGTATTACCGTGCTGTGACCATGGTTAAGGTTGAACTCGAAACCGGACGCACACATCAAATTCGAGTCCACTTCAGCGCGCTCAATCATCCGTTGGTTGGCGACACCACCTACGGGGCTGATCCGGTACTAGCTAAATCGCTGCAGATGTCACGACCTTGGCTTCACGCTAAAGAGCTCCGTTTTGCCCATCCCATCACTGACGAGCAGATGGAGTTCAAAGCTGAATATCCAGATGACCTTCAGGCTTGTCTGGCGTTGCTATCCGATGCAGTCATTCCGTAGGTGCTAATTTAGCCAGCCTATGAGTGGCAATCCATCAGATTCATTTGTGCATCTGCACGTCCACACCGAGTACTCGATGCTCGACGGTGCGGCACGTGTAGGCGATTTAGTTGCCGAGGTTGCTCGCCAAGAAATGCCGGCGATTGCAATGACAGATCACGGAAATGTTTTCGGGGCATTTGAGTTTTATAAGCAGGCGACAAAGGTCGGCGTAAAGCCCATTATTGGTATCGAAGCCTACGTTGCACCTGAATCACGACACGAGAAGAAGCGTGTGCAGTGGGCCAGTGGTGGAGAAGATGATGTCTCAGGTGGCGGCGCATATACCCACATGACAATCTTGGCCGAGAATAATCAAGGCCTTGCAAACCTCTTTCGCCTCTCTTCTCTTGCCTCTCTTGAGGGTTATTACTACAAGCCTCGCATGGATCGCGAACTGCTCTCTCGATATGCAGATGGACTCATCGCAACAACGGGTTGCCCTGGTGGCGAGATTCAAACACGACTACGTATGGGAAATTATCGAGAGGCACTTCGTGCAGCCAGTGATTACCGAGATATTTTTGGGGCAGCAAATTTCTATCTTGAAGTGATGGATCATGACATTGATATTGAGAATCGAGTCAAAGCTGATCTTCTCAAGTTGGGCAAGGAACTTAAGCTCCCATTACTTGCTACCAATGATCTCCACTACGTATTTCATGAAGATGCTCCTGCGCACGAAGCTCTTCTCTGCGTACAGTCTGGTTCGACACTTGCCGATCCCAAGCGCTTTAAATTCGACAATAGTGAGTTCTATGTAAAGACTGCAGCGCAGATGCGTGAACTCTTCAAAGAGATTCCAGAAGCATGCGATAACACCTTGCTTATTGCAGAGCGTTGCAATGTCACGCTGCGTGAAGGCGAAAATCTCCTGCCTCAATTCGAAGTACCTGCTGGACAGAGTGAAGATTCCTGGCTGCGAGCTCTTTCTCATGAGGGCCTAAAGAAACGTTTAGGAGATCGCTCAACTCCAGAACATGTTGCTCGCCTTGATTACGAACTCGATGTCATGATCAAAATGGGATTCCCTGGATACTTCCTCGTAGTTGCTGATCTCTGTTCGCATGCACGTGAAGTTGGAATTCGCGTTGGCCCTGGTCGTGGTTCGGCAGCTGGTTCTCTCGTTGCTTACGCACTCGGTATTACTGGACTCGACCCAATCGAGCATGGATTACTTTTTGAGCGCTTCCTCAATCCAGAGCGAATCTCGATGCCCGATATCGATCTCGACTTCGATGAACGTCGCAGATCAGAGATGATTCGCTATGCCACACAGAAATATGGCGATGATCGCGTAGCTCAGATCATCACATACGGAACTATTAAATCTAAACAAGCTCTTAAAGATGCCACTCGCGTTTTAGGTTATCCATATGTGATCGGTGAAAAACTCACCAAAGCTTTGCCTCCATCGGTTATGGGTAAAGACATCACTCTCGGCGGTGTATTTGATAAGGATGATGCTCGGCATGGAGAAGCGGGGGAGTTCCGCACACTCTATGAAACCGATGTTGACTCCAAACGTGTTGTAGACCTCGCTCGCGGCCTTGAAGGACTCAAGCGACAGTGGGGTGTGCATGCTGCAGGTGTGATTCTTTCGCGCGAACCACTTCTCGATGTTATTCCGATTCATCGTCGTGAAGCAGATGGCGCAATCATTACCCAATTCGATATGGGTGCATGCGAGGCAACTGGTCTACTCAAGATGGATTTCTTGGGGCTTCGAAATCTCTCAGTCTTAGATGATGCACTTGAGAATATAAAGCTCAATCTTGGGATCGATGTTGTCCTCGAGGACCTACCACTGAGTGATGCAAAAACATTTGAGCTACTTGGACGAGGTGACACGCTAGGAGTCTTCCAGCTCGACGGTGGACCTATGCGAGCACTTCTACGCAGCATGTCTCCGGATTCATTTGCAGATATCTCTGCTGTGATTGCACTTTATCGTCCCGGTCCAATGGGTGAGAATGCACATAACAACTATGCAGACCGAAAGAATGGTCGCAAACCTGTTGAAGCAATTCACCCTGAACTTCGTGAGCCTTTGGCAGACATTCTTGGCGACACCTATGGCCTAATTGTTTATCAAGAGCAGGTAATGGCTATTGCCCAGAAGGTCGCTGGCTTCTCTCTTGGTCGCGCAGATCTTTTGCGTAAGGCGATGGGAAAGAAAAATAAAGAGATTTTGGATAAGGAATACATTCCATTTGAAGCTGGAATGAAAGCAAATGGATTTGGCGATGCGGCCATCAAACGTCTCTGGGAAGTTCTGATTCCATTCTCAGATTACGCATTTAACCGTGCACACTCTGCTGGTTATGGAGTTGTCTCGTTCTGGACTGCCTATCTCAAGGCAAACTATCCAACTGAATACATGGCCGCCCTCCTCACCAGCGTCCGTGATGATAAAGATAAATCTGCGCTCTATCTCTCAGAATGTCGACGCATGGGAATCAACGTTCTCCCACCAGATGTGAATGAATCAAATTCTGAATACACCCCGCGTGGAAGAGATATTCGATTTGGCCTTGCGGCAATTCGAAATGTTGGAGAAGGCGTAGTCGCTTCAATCAAGAGCGCACGTGAAGCTAAAGGGAATTTCACTTCTTTCGGTGATTTCTTGGCCAAAGTTGATGCGCAGGTCTGTAATAAGAAAACTATTGAATCTTTGATTAAAGCGGGAGCATTTGATGATCTTGGTCATCACCGAAAGGCACTCGTTGCAGTTCACCTAGAGGCAATTGACGCCGTGATTGAGAGCAAACGAGCAGAAGCTATTGGCCAATTCGATCTCTTCGGAGATATCGGTGGTTCGGCGGTTAGCGGTTTGGAAATCGAAATCCCTCAAGGTGAATGGGATAAAGCAACTCTGCTCGCGTTCGAACGTGAAATGCTCGGACTCTATGTATCAGACCATCCTCTTTTGGGTGTTGAACACATTCTTCGCTCGAATACAGATATGTCAATCAGCGCTCTTGTTGATGACGGGGGAGCTCAGGATGGATTTGTCACAATCGGTGGATTGATTACCGGGATCTCGAGAAAAGTCTCTCGTACTGGATCTTCCTGGGCGATCGTCACGGTCGAAGATCTTGAAGGTTCGCTAGAAGTTCTCTTCTTTGCAAATACTTACAACCAGTATGCGCTCACACTTATTGAAGATCGCGTCGTAACCATTCGAGGTCGAGTTGACCGCAGAGATGATCAAGTTCGTTTCAGTGCAGTTGAGATGACCTCCCTTGATGTTTCCAGCGGTCCAGTTGGTCCCTTAATGATCTCTCTTCCAATCTCGCAATGTACGCCTCCCATCGTCGAGCGAGTAAAAGAGATCTTGCGATCACATCCTGGGAAGCGAGAAGTTCATCTCCAGATTGAAGACTCTGGAAAGAGCACGACAATGAAGATTGATGCCCTCGTCACATCATCGCCAAGTTTGAGCGCCGACCTCAAGAGCATTCTCGGACCAGATTGCCTTGTCCGTAGTTAATCGCGAATTCACGCCTCATCAGCGAGGCTGCTCAAAGTAGACTGACCTAGTGATTCGAAGAGTTGATCTGCGCGGCCTCCGCCGCACGAAGGCAGAGGTCCAAGACCTCTTGCCTCGCGCAACCCTCGATGTCAATGAAGCAATGAAACAGATTGCACCTATTTTGGACCGCGTCAAAAATGGCGTAGCGGAAGATCTTTACACTTTAGGTGAAGAGTTTGATGGGGTACGACCACCGTCACTGCGGGTTCCACAAAGCGCACTGGATGCAGCTCTGGCCGAACTTGATCCTGAGATTCGCACCAGTTTAGAAATATCGATCGAGCGAATTCGCAAAGTTCATAACGATCAAGTGCGCGCACCACACACGACAAAAGTTGTTGATGGCGGAACTGTTACTGAGCGTTGGGTCCCCGTCGATCGAGTGGGTCTTTATGTGCCTGGTGGCCGAGCTGTTTATCCATCAAGTGTGATGATGAATGTGATTCCAGCCCAGATTGCATGCGTTGAAAGCATTGCAGTTGCATCACCGCCACAGAAAGATCACGGGGGATTGCCGCACCCAACAATTCTTGCAACGTGCGCGCTGCTTGGAATCAATGAGGTTTATGCAGTGGGTGGCGCGCAAGCAATAGCCCTCTTTGCTTATGGGATGAAAGATCTATGCGAAAAGTGCGACATGGTTACAGGCCCAGGCAATATTTACGTGGCAGCAGCAAAGCGTGCGCTCCGCGGAGTGATTGGTATTGATTCTGAGGCGGGACCGACAGAGATTGCAATTCTTGCAGACGAGACTGCAGATGCAAGAAATGTTGCCGCAGATCTCATTAGCCAAGCCGAGCATGATGTTATTTCGGCTGCTGTTTTAGTAACTCCTTCACTCGAACTTGCTGATGCGGTCGAGAAAGAACTCGCGCGACAAATCAAACTTACAAAACATTCAGAACGCATCTCTACCGCTCTCTCTGGAATTCAGAGTGCGATTGCTATCGTTGATGATATTGCTCAAGGAATAGATGTTGTCAACGCCTACGCTGCTGAGCACCTTGAAATTCAAACGAAGGATGCACAGGGGGATAGCGCGAAGATTAGAAATGCAGGCGCTGTCTTTATTGGTAATTTCACACCAGTCTCTCTTGGAGATTACTCAGCTGGTTCTAATCACGTTTTACCTACAGGTGGGTGTGCTTGTCACAGCAGTGGTCTTTCTGTTGCGACTTTTCTACGCGGACTTCATTTCATTGAGTACAGCGAAAGCGCATTTAGAGATATTGCACCCACCGTCATCACGCTTGCTCAGGCAGAAGATCTACCAGCACATGGTCAAGCCATGAGCGCACGTTTGGAAGATCGATGACAGATTCACGCTGGCCTACATGGCTTCCTCTGCGAGAATCTCTTGCTCCGCTATCTGCCTATGGCGCGCCACAGATTGAAGCTGAGGCAAGCCTTAACACCAATGAGAATCCCTTTGCACTTTCACCTGAGCTTGTCTCTGCAATTGCAGCGCGCGTTTCAGAAGTAGCTTCAACTCTCAACCGATATCCCGACCGTGATGCACTCGCGCTTCGATCTGGTTTAGCAAGCTACATCAACGATCAATCTGGGACGACATTTTCAGCTTCCCATGTGTGGGCTGCAAACGGCAGTAATGAAATCATTCAATCTCTATTTCTGGCATTTGGAGAACGTTGCGCTATCGGTTTTCTCCCGTCGTATTCAATGCACCCACTTATTGCCCGCGTGACATCAACACAATGGATAGATGGCAATCGGCGTGCGGATTTTTCACTCGATATCGAGAGCGCGATAACTCAGATAACCGCTACTGCTCCTGCTCTGACTTTCATAACGACTCCCAATAATCCAACTGGCGAGGCAATTTCAATTAGCGAAATTGAGAAAATCGCACAGTCAGTTCCAGGGTTACTTGTAGTTGATGAGGCATACGCTGAATTCTCTGACGAGGTATCGGCTGTGACACTCATTGCTAAATATCCGCAGATTGTTGTAATTCGCACAATGAGCAAAGCATTCTCTTTCGCTGGTGCACGCGTAGGTTATTTACTCGCGCACCCATCAGTAGTTGAAGCAATGTTCTTAGTCAGACTTCCTTATCACCTGAGCACTCTTACCCAAGGAGCTGCATTAGTGGCCTTAGATTTCAAAACGGAACTACTCTCCGGGGTGGCACAGTTACGAGAAGAACGTAACCGTGTCGCAGACTCACTCCGTGAGATGGGGCTGACCGTCCTTCCAAGTCAGGCAAACTTCTTACTTTTTTCCGGTTTTCAGATGTCCTCGGCGCAGTTGTGGCAAGAGATGCTCGATCGAGGAATTTTGATTCGAGATGTGGGATTATCAGGTTACTTACGCACCACAATCGGCACTGGCGCCGAAAACGAAAAGTTTCTACATGCGCTACGAGAGTGCCTGGCTAAGGAGAAATCATGAGAACAGCACGCGTTGAAAGAACAACAAAAGAGTCCAAAGTTTTGGTCGAGCTCAATCTTGATGGAAGCGGACAGATAGACGTTGACACGGGGGTGCCGTTCTTCGATCACATGCTCTCCCAACTTGGAAAGCATTCAGGCTTTGATCTCACCGTAAAGACTGAGGGCGATGTCGATGTCGACTCGCACCACACGGTCGAAGATACATCTCTTGCCTTCGGTCAGGCTCTTCGCGAAGCACTCGGTGACAAAGCTGGTATTCGTCGTTTTGGTGATGCCATGGTTCCACTCGATGAAGTACTCGTTCAGGCAGCAGTTGATCTCTCAGGTCGTCCATACCTTGTTCATCGCCAACCTGAAATCGTTGAACTCATCGGAACTTTTGATACAACTTTAGGTAAGCACATTTGGGAATCCATTGTTGCTGAAGCACGTATCGCACTTCATATTCGTGTTCTAGAGGGACGCAACGCGCACCATGTCTTTGAAGCGCAATTTAAGGCAGTCGCTCGGGCACTCCGTGATGCGGTTGCACTTGATGGGCGAGTTAGCGGTATTCCTTCTACAAAGGGCTCACTCTAATTTCAACAATTGCAATTCTGGATTACGGTTCAGGCAATCTTCGATCAGCGGTTCGAGCTTTCGAAACTTCTGGTCACGAAGTGATCCTTACCTCTGATCCAGATGTTGCCCGTGAAGCTACCGGATTAGTAGTTCCAGGAGTGGGTGCATTCACTGCCTGTATGAACGGATTAAATAAGGTGAAAGCGGCTGAAGTTATTCGAGCACGGTATGACGCATCTCGTCCGACGATTGGTATTTGTATTGGAATGCAAGTTCTTTTCGCAGATAGTGATGAAAATGGAACTCATTCTGGAATCAAGATTTGGCCAACTTCTGTAAGCAAATTACATGCACCGGTCTTGCCGCATATGGGGTGGAATAACGTTGAGTCGGATTCCACATCTCAATTATTCGCAGGCGTTGAAGGAGAATCCTTCTATTTCGTGCATTCATATGCAGCACGTGATTTACCTGGGGCGGTAAATACGTATGCCACCCACGGAGAGAAGTTTCTTGCTGCTACCGAAGACGGCGCACTCTCTGCAACGCAATTTCATCCAGAGAAATCAGGGCGAGCAGGACTTGCGCTAATAAAGAATTGGAGCAAGACGTTATGAGTTTCCTTGAACTATTGCCTGCTGTAGATGTTAAAGACGCTCGCGCTGTCCGGTTGGTTCAGGGTGAACTTGCTCGGGAGAGCGTTTATGGTTCACCACTTGAAGTTGCGCTTGAGTTTCAGAGATCAGGTGCGCAGTGGTTACACCTCGTTGATTTAGATGCAGCATTTGGTTGCGGAGAGAACAGCGCTCTGTTAGCAGAAGTCGTCGGTACGTTAGATATAGATGTAGAGCTCTCAGGTGGAATTCGTGATGATCAATCTCTGGCACGGGCACTGGCAACCGGATGTCGCAGAGTAAATCTTGGAACCGCTGCTCTGGAGAACCCAGACTGGACATCTCGCGTAATTGCAGAACATGGTGATCGCATTGCAGTTGGCCTAGATGTGCGCGGGCATGTTCTTGCAGCGCGAGGATGGACACAAGAAGGCGGAAATCTCTTTGAAACGCTGGCCCGTCTAGAGTCAGATGGATGCGCACGTTATGTCGTCACCGATGTAACTAAAGATGGAACCCTGCAGGGGCCAAATCTAGAGCTACTTAAAGAGGTGTGTGCAGCTACCAAAAAACCGGTTGTCGCTAGTGGCGGAATTTCTAGCCTTGAAGACATCAAAGCGCTCTGCGCTCTTAACGCCATCGGTGTTGAAGGTGCGATTGTCGGCAAGGCACTTTATGCGGGCGCGTTTACTCTCGAACAAGCGCTCGAGGTGACTCGCTCATGACATTATCTTCTCGGATTATCGCTTGCCTAGATGTAAATGACGGTCGTGTAGTTAAAGGTGTTAACTTCACTGATCTCGTTGATGCTGGAGATCCCGTTGAGATGGCAAAACTCTACGATAGCGAAGGTGTTGACGAGCTCACCTTTCTAGATATTTCTGCAAGTGTTACTAATCGTGAAACTACCTATGATGTTGTGGGCAGGACTGCAGAACAGGTTTTCATCCCTTTGACGGTCGGTGGGGGAGTCAGAACCGTCGAGGATGTAGATCGACTCTTACGTTCTGGAGCGGATAAGGTTTCAGTGAACACCGCAGCGATTGCTCGCCCAGAATTAATCTCTGAGATCGCAGATCGCTTTGGAACTCAAGTTCTAGTCTTATCAGTTGATGCTCGCAGAGCTCGAACAATTTCAGGTTTTGAAGTAACCACACATGGTGGACGGACCAGCGCTGGTATCGATGCACTTGAGTGGATTGAGAAGGCAACAAATCTCGGAGTCGGTGAAATTCTTCTTAATTCAATGGATGCAGATGGAACGCGTGCAGGCTATGACATTGGAATGATTTCTAGAGTTCGTGAAATCTCAACACTCCCTCTGATCGCTAGTGGCGGAGCAGGATCACTTGAGGATTTCGCAGCTGCAATTGAGGCAGGGGCAGATGCTCTCTTAGCCGCGAGCGTCTTTCACTTTGGGGTTCATCGCATCTCTGATGTGAAGAGGTACTTATCTGAGCATGGATATTCCGTGCGCACGAGTGCTCTGACCTAAGGCACAATTGCCCCATGAGCATCTCTCTTTCTCCTGCAATTTTGGAACTTCTCAAGAATTCAGATGACTTGATGCCTGCAATCGCCCAAGACAGTCTCTCTGGTGAGGTGCTGATGCTCGCCTACGTCAATACAGAATCTCTTGCTATGACGATTGATTCTGGTTTTGTGACGTATTTCAGTCGTTCGCGTAATGAACTCTGGAAAAAGGGTGAAACTTCTGGACACTTACAGAAAGTAGTTTCAATCTCCATTGACTGTGATGGAGATGCAATTCTATTTCAAGTGGAACAAGAAGGCGTTGCCTGTCATACCGGTGAATTTACTTGTTTCCATCGCGAGATTCATCCAGCTAAAAACGAGAGCAATTAGTAAGTGCTCCGATGAACCTTCAAGAATTCAGAGAGTACGCCTCCACGTACAACGTCATTCCTGTCTACAGAAAACTCTTAGCCGACGGCGAAACTCCACTTGGCGTCTACCGTAAATTGACTGGAAATTCGCCAGGTTCATTTCTTCTGGAATCGGCCGAGCATGGAGGTGCGTGGTCACGATATTCATTCATCGGCGCGCACTCTCAAGCAACGTTGAGTGAAAAGGATGGCAGTGCTCATTGGATTGGTGTCGCACCTGCGGGAGCGCCGCAAGGAATTGATCCTCTAGAAGCGCTTCGTCTATCTGCATCTCACCTACGTTCACCGAAGATTGCAGGACTACCACCACTTACTGGTGGGCTTGTTGGATATATGAGTTATGACAGCGTCAGAGGGCTAGAGAAGTTGCCTTCATTAGCCATCAAAGATATTCCACTCCCAGAGATTGCCTTTATGTTGACGAGTGATCTGGCAGTTCTTGACCATGCAGATGGCACTATTACTTTGATTGCAAATGCAATTAATTGGGACGGAAGTAATGAGCGTGTGGATGAAGCCTTTGCGGATGCTCAGAGTCGCTTAGATCGAATGCAACGTGAACTCGCGGCCCCACTCGAGGGACACATTGCACATATAAGTTCAAATTCTGAACCAATTTTTGATCGGAATATAAGCCAGGAAGAGTTCATCGCAAAGGTTGGACTGGCCAAGGAAGAGATTCTCTCCGGTGAGGCTTTCCAGATCGTCTTATCGCAACGTTTCTCCATGGAGTGCACTGCCGATGCAATCGATGTCTATCGCATGTTGCGCCTGCGCAATCCTTCTCCATATATGTACCTCTTTAGATTTGAAGGCGGAGTAGATGTTGTGGGATCAAGCCCAGAGGCTTTGGTGAAAGTGACTGAAGGCCAAGTGATGGTTCACCCGATTGCCGGTACACGAAAGCGCTCATCATCTCCTGAAGAAGATAAACGGTTGGGTGAAGAACTGCTTGCAGATCCTAAGGAGCGTGCAGAGCATTTGATGCTGGTAGATCTTGGTCGAAATGACTTAGGTCGAATATGCGCTGCCGGATCAGTTGAAGTCGTCGATTTCATGAGTGTCGAAAGATACTCACACGTGATGCATATTGTTTCAACAGTCACAGGAACTCTGGCAAAAGAAAAAACCGGAGTAGATGCACTTTTTGCAACCTTTCCAGCCGGCACGCTCTCTGGAGCGCCAAAGCCAAGAGCTATGGAGATCATTGAATCGCTCGAACCTCATCGCCGCGGACTCTACGGTGGTGCGATTGGATATCTAGATTTCACGGGCAATGTGGATACATGCATTGCTATTCGCACTGCTCTTATCTACGACGGTCGCGCATATGTACAGGCAGGGGCAGGAATCGTTGCCGATTCTGATGCACAATCCGAAAACCAAGAGTGTTTGAATAAGGCAGCCGCGGTTCTTGGAGCAATTAGCGCCGCTCAAGTGATGAGGTCGGCAGAGTGAAGGACTTACTTCCCATTGCAATCAGCGCAGTAGTTATTGGGGCCATCGTGATTTTCTTAAGCAGGCATTTCTCCCTGTCATCACGTTATGAACGCAAACCCAAGGTTCATACACCATGGAGTGCACAAGATCATGGAATCGATCCCACTGAAGAGACAAAACCATGACCGTTCTTGATTCAATCATCGCTGGAGTTCGTGAAGATTTAGCTAAACGTCGCCGTCCACTTGGTGAACTGCGCGAAAAACTCGAAAGCGCTCCACCTGTCATCGATGCACACCCAGGTCTACGTGGCGATCTCATCAGCGTGATCGCTGAAGTAAAGAGATCCTCTCCAAGTAAAGGAGAGTTAGCTGCCATTACCAATCCGGCGAATCTAGCCGAGCAATACCAGCAAGCAGGTGCAAGTGTGATTAGCGTTCTTACGGAGCAGCGGAGATTTTCAGGTTCGCTTGCAGATCTTGAGTCAGTGCGCAGTGCTGTTGATATTCCAGTTCTTCGCAAGGATTTTATGATTGATGAGTATCAGTTTTTCGAAGCTCGAGCATATGGCGCAGATGTTGTGTTACTTATTGTCGCGGCTCTATCTGCGCGTCAACTTAACGATTATTATGAGATGGCAACTGAAATGGGAATGGCAAGTCTGATTGAAGTTCATACTCACGATGAATTAGAGCGAGTCATGGAGATCTCACCCAGGATAATTGGAATAAATTCTAGAAATCTCAAAACACTTGAGGTTGATCAAAAAGCCTTCGCCGAACTGCTTCCAGAGATTCCAGCAGAGATCATCAAGGTAGCTGAATCTGGCATCTCTTCCAGAGCCGAAGTTGAGGTAGCCCGCTCATTTGGAGCCGATGCAATTCTCGTTGGTGAGGCGCTTGTACGTGCGGGGGATCCAATTTCTGCACTGCAGACCCTTCGTGGTCTCTAGTACCCTCATCTCCATGACTCTCGATACAAAGGAAATCATCGGCCACTTTGGTCCTTACGGTGGTCGCTTTGTACCTGAAGCGCTAATTGGCGCACTTGAAGAGCTCGAAGCGGCACATATTGCAGCGGCAGCGGATCCAGTTTTTGCCGCAGAGCTAGATCACTTACATCGCACCTACACAGGTCGTCCCAGCATCATTACGGAAGTGCCACGATTTGCAGAACATGCAGGTGGTGCTCGAATTTTGCTCAAGCGAGAAGATCTCAACCACACTGGCTCGCATAAGATCAATAACGTTTTAGGCCAAGCACTTCTTACAAAGCGTATGGGTAAAAAGCGCATCATCGCCGAAACTGGTGCAGGTCAGCACGGCGTTGCCTCTGCTACCGCTGCAGCTCTCATGGGACTTGAGTGCGTTGTCTACATGGGTGAAGAAGATACAAAACGTCAAGCACTTAACGTGGCGCGAATGAAATTACTAGGCGCCCAAGTTGTTCCAGTAACAAGTGGTTCTCGTACCCTCAAAGATGCAATCAATGAAGCGATGCGCGATTGGGTAACTAATGTCGAAACAACACATTACTTACTGGGAACTGTTGCAGGCCCGCATCCGTTCCCAACCATGGTTCGTGACTTTCATCGAATCATCGGAGTTGAGGCACGTGCACAAGTTCTAGAATTGACTGGCAAGCTTCCCGATGCTGTTCTTGCATGTGTAGGTGGTGGTTCAAATGCCATCGGAATTTTCCATCCCTTTATTGATGACACTGAGGTTGCGCTGATCGGCCTAGAAGCAGGCGGCGATGGAGTAAGTACTGGCAGACATGCAGCGACGATTACAGGCGGAACTCCAGGAGTTCTCCACGGAACGCGCTCTTATGTTTTGCAAGATGAGAATGGACAAACTGTTGAGTCACATTCAATATCAGCCGGACTTGATTACCCGGGTGTAGGCCCAGAGCATGCATATCTCCATGACATTGGTCGTGCGCAGTATCGTGCTGTTACTGATGCGCAGGCGATGGAAGCTTTCGCTCTTCTCTGTCGCACCGAAGGAATCATTCCTGCGATCGAGACAGCACACGCATTAGCTGGGGCGATGCAAGTTGGTAAAGAGCTAGGACCGAATGCAACTCTTCTCCTTAACTTATCTGGACGTGGTGATAAAGATGTTGCCACCGCCGCGGCATATTTTGGAATTGAACTGTAAAGATGGCGCTAGATACTCCTCTTGATCGTGTGTTGGCAAAGGCGAAGAGTGAGAACCGAGCAGCGCTGATTGCGTATATACCTGCTGGTTTCCCAAGCCACGAAGGATGCAAGAAAGTAATTGCTGCCTTTGCCGAAGGCGGAGTCGATGCGATTGAAATCGGCTTTCCTTACAGTGACCCAGTAATGGATGGGCCAACTATTCAGGCTGCTGCGGTGCAATCACTGAGTCAAGGAACCGGAGCGAAGGAAGTCTTTGAATCACTGCAGTGCGCACATGATCACGGTGTCGCTGCAGTAGTAATGACATATTGGAATCCGATTGAACGATATGGCGTTGAGAAATTTGCCCAAGCGATTTCTGATCATGGCGGCTCTGGAGTAATCACTCCAGACCTCACGGTTGAGGAATCTGAAGGATGGATTGCAGCCACAGATGCATCTGGGATTAATCGAATCTATGTAGTTGCTCCAAGTACTTCTGATTCTCGCCTTCCTGTTGTGACGAGCAAGTGCGGTGGCTTTGTCTATGCAGCGAGCATGATGGGTGTGACCGGAACACGAACTAGCGTCTCTTCATCTGCCGCTGAGTTAGTTGCCCGTGTTCGCACAACAACCGATACCCCAATTAGCGTTGGTCTTGGAGTCTCAAATCGAGAACAAGCACGATCTGTTGCAGGTTACGCCGATGGAGTGATTGTGGGTTCCGCATTTATCAACGCACTGGTGGAAGCACCTGATGAAGCTTCCGGTTTGCGTGCAGTCAAGGATTTGGCGCAAGAGTTAGCGTTGGGAGTACGTGAGGGGCGATGAAGAATTTTCTTAATGCAAAGCAAGAGTGGATAACAACTATCTTCCGTTTTGGCTTTGGCGCATTCCTGCTGTATGCAGGTGGAATAAAAGCTTTTGATCCGGCTGCATCTGCCAACGCAACTGCGGCCTATAAAATTCTTCCAACAGATCTTGCCCACCTTGCGGGATATATAATGCCTTGGTTTGAAGTCGCACTTGCAATATTCCTGATCCTCGGAGTTTTCATTCGACCAGCAGCCATGGCAAGTGCCCTATTGATGCTGATGTTTATAGGAGCAATAGCCTCTGTGTGGGCGCGTGGAATGCTTATCGACTGTGGCTGCCTCGGAGGCGGGGGAGCTATAGACCCATCAAAGGCGACCGAAGCTCGCATCGCATACGCTGTAGATATTGTGCGCGATATCGCATTCGTGGGTATGTGCCTTTACATTTTCAAGTACCCTTATGGAAAACTTTCTCTCGATAAGAAGCCAGTAACAACTACCCAAGCTAGCGAGGATCAGGAATGAGCAAGCCAAAGAAGAATTCAGTCAAGTCACAAGGTGGAGATCCATTTACTCGCTGGCTTGTCATTGGAATGGTGACGCTTGTTGTGGCAGTTGGAGCTTTCTTCAGCTTAACCAGTGAGAACAAAGCAAAGAATGCTTCCTTTGTAGCTCTCGATTCTTTTCAATCTCTGGGCTCGGTACCAGCAACTGTCGATCCTGCCGAAGGTGATGGAATTGTCTTCAACCAGGGCCTTCCTCTCAAAATTGATATTTTCGAAGATTTTCAATGCCCAATCTGTAAGTTATTTGAAGATCCAATCGGTGGGTATTTAACATCCTTGATCACAGAGAAAAAGGCGCAAGTTACCTACCATCCGCTCTCATTCCTTGGCAATGGAACCAAAGATGATGAATCTATAGCCGCATCTAATGCTGCATATTGCGCAGTAGATGAGGATCGATTCCTTGATTTTCACAAGGCGCTCATGGACGTTCAATCACAAGTTGAAAATTCAGGTTTCCTCAATACAGAAAACTTACTCACAATTGGCAAGAAAATTGGAATCACTTCCCAGACCTTCACTGACTGCGTAACCAATAAGTCTAAACTTGTAAATGTTGTGGCAGCAACGGAGTCAATGCAGCGTTACGGAGTAAAGGGAACACCGACAGCATTGATTAATGGCAAGGCGTGGGAGCGCCAATCTCCAGCATTTGATGTCAACGAGTTCAAGGCTGCAGTTGAGGCCGCAGCTAAGTAAATTCTGAGTCCTTGTAGATAGGAACTCAGATGCTTACTCGTTACATTCCTTCGCCATCACACTCCGCCTTTGAAGTGGGTCCACTCACCTTCCATTTTTACGCCCTCTGCATCATTGCCGGCATCGCAATCGCGATATGGCTCGGCGATAAACGGCTACGTGCATACGATCCACAGCTGACTTCAGTGGTTGCAGATGTCGCAATCTTTGCAGTGCCCTCAGGTATCATTGGTGGACGGATTTATCACGTCCTTTCATCACCCAGTGATTTCTTTGGTAGCACCGGCTCCGTACTAGATATTTTTGCAATCTGGAAAGGCGGGCTCGGAATATGGGGTGCGATCTCTTTAGGTGCACTCGGTGCCTATATGGGATTGCGGCAAGTTGGAAAAAAGCGACCAGATATCTCACTTCCGCACTTCCTGGTATTTCTTGATGCGCTAGCTCCCGGAATACTTTTCGCACAGGCCATAGGACGTTTTGGAAATTGGTTCAACGTTGAACTTTTCGGAAGACCTCTAGATACTTGGTGGGCACTGGAAGTTCCACTGGGAAAGAGGCCCGCTTCTTTAAGAGCATTTGAAACATTTCACCCCACATTTCTCTACGAAGCAATCTGGTGTTCACTTGTCGCCATCATTCTGATTATTCT
>Ga0247832_1001233_pt1 | contig 46678 bp, 34 predicted proteins | sample LaCruzMarch2015__10_FD_192407 | JGI IMG/M metagenome (GOLD analysis project Ga0247832, IMG submission 192407) | Freshwater microbial communities from meromictic Lake La Cruz, Castile-La Mancha, Spain - LaCruzMarch2015_4m | ecosystem: Environmental > Aquatic > Freshwater > Lake | place: Spain... | reverse complement strand
AGTGTAGTTTTGTCTTTTGCTTTCCCTATTCCTGTCCTTTTTGCCACATTCTTAAGTGTTGCATCCAAAGGCGCAATGAGTTTTTCCTGCCAAGGAAAAAAGGCTAAATTCGACTCATTTTTCGATTTCCCGCCTCCTCTCCCTCTACTCTCGTGATTCTGCTTTTGCGTCATTTCCAACTCTCTACTTCACACCCGGAGGAGGCTCCACATTGCTGAACACGCGAGTGCTGGGTTTGGGTAGGTGGGTGGGTTTGCGGTTGCTGTGGGTGTTGTCATCTCATAGGAAATATCACTCGTGAGGAGAGCGCTCATCGCAAATAATGGCCTCATCTCTACCGCAGTCGTCTTCCGGTAGCCTCAACTCGAACCCTACCTACTCAGCTCTCACTGCACATCGGGATGGTCTGCGTGCGTCAAAAGTCACCGATCGTAGAAATGCGGCTAAAGCTATGCTGGAAAAGCTCCACGATCTTAACACCCCACGAAGGTTGGAGGCAGAGGCGCTGCGCATGTTTGAGAATGCAAATGCTATCGGGCATGGTGGACGGGGAAATCGCGGTGATGGTGCTGTGAATGCCACCGCCAATACATTGCCATGGGATCGTGTATGTGTCTTGTACAGGAGCGTCCTTGATGCAGCATTGCTCTCGTCACGGACACTCCTCGAGGGTAAGCCAGCGAGTGGATCAACAACTGGCAGGGGGAAGAAGAAGGTGACAGCGAACCAATCTGGATTTACTGGACAAAAAGCAAATTATAATGCCGATGAACTTCTTTTTCCGTATAAAGTATTCCTGAGGATGGATGCCGATCTGGAATTAGAATGCAACGATGGTGGATACAATAACAATAATGTCGGAAGGGAAGAGGATTGGAAGACAAGGTCAAGGTACGGGCACCATGTCGACTTAGCTTGCGTCAGTCGTTCCGATCGTTCCAAGTCATCTCCTCGAACTTCGAAGCAGCATCATTTCGGATTCAATGCCACAAGCTACGTCCCACATGTGCGCTCTGATGACGATCGAGGATCCCGGTTGTCCTACAAAGAGGTCGCAGCGTGTGTCGACTACGCTGTACAGTGTCTCAATGACGACGAGGCAATGAAACTCCCCGGTGTTGAATTGTCAATGTTGCAGTGGCTGGCACACATGTGCTCGAGGCCGGCATACTTAGCTGAATTGGAAGTGGAGGGCCAGCTTGGTCATATATTACACGAATTGTCGACGCGTTTGGGTAGGGCGTTCGTCCCTATCTTCGTCCCGGTCGACGGTGGTGATGACGGAAGGAATACGCCGACGGGTGATACAATATCGCAGGAATCGCTACTTGCGGCCTCAAAATGCCTTGGTTCGATGATGCACAATTGCGCTACTCGCCTAGGGATGAGCATGCATCTTTTCGTTCGTCCCGTGTTGAAACTTGTTGCCGATTGGGCTGAGGATGTTTGGACATTGCAGTCTGGAGGAGGTGCAAATAGGACCTCATATCCACCGTCATCCGTCGTTGTTGCACGCAATCCACACGCGAGGGCAATCGTCGATGGGCAGATGGCGGACCCATCATCTCTCCGTCGCAAACTCAGGACTGAATCTGATATGCTATCGGTGTTGCCGTACATGTATTTGGCCGCGACAAGTCTTCTTGCGGCACATCCAGAGCAGTGTGTACCAGTCCTGTCAGACTACGGCCACTCACTATTACGCCTGGCGAGGAGGAATTATGGTAGACCAACGACGAGTGCTCAGAGCAGAGAAGCCCTCACAGAGTATATTGGTGCGCATTTGCTTGTGGCGGAGACCAGCGGAAAGTTGAGTGGATTGCCTGAGGGAGACTTAGGGCCATTGGTACCGAGGTCGTCGCCGACAGAGGAGGGTGGAGATCAAAATGATGGTGGTGGTGAGAGGGTGAGAAAACCAATCAAGAAGAGAAAGAATGGACAAAATGCGACAACATTGGACGCGAAGACAATCGACAAGTTGTTGGATATGTTACGTGACGAAAAGGTCAGAGAGTCTCTCTTCGGTTCCTCTGCTTTGAGTGGACAGAATTCGAAGAAGAAGAAGGATCCTCGATGGAGTCTTCTCCCGGGTAGGAAGTACGGAAAATCTGATGTCAGAATTGGTGGTGCGGCATGGACACCTCTCACACGGAGGCAGCGTCGACATTTTGAGCTCATGGCGCGACTATTGCGGATTTCGCAACGGCTGTACATGTCTGAAGCCGAGGATCGGGGACATGGCGACGTAACTGCAGTAGACACTCTGGAATTGCTAGTTGCTAGGGCCGAGGAGGAGATGATGCGATCATCTGCCGGGATTGAGCAAGGAGAGATTGACATCGTTCCTCGGGGCCAGTCCGTTCGTAGACACAATGAGGATTACGGATGCGTTGCGTCACCTCTTGCATTAGCGCGTAGTCCCTGGATACGCACGGTCGCTCGTCACTTGTACAAGCTGAATCCCAAACTGGATACTTACTCGACGAATACTCAGATAAGCAGTGTCTATGATGATTCACTTATTGGAAGTAATGATGTCACATCTTCTTTCGAGCAGATTCTTCTCGAATCGTGCCCTGTTCTTCGAGGGTTGGTCGTTAATGAGAGCAGTCTTCTTGAAGAAGCCATGTCAGCTGAAGCTACGATGACGCAAGGTACCTTGGCCACCGCTACTATGACACCTAGCAATAACTCTGAAGTGTTGGACTCTATTCGCCCAACGACTGTAGCTTCTCTTCAGTTCCTCTGCGCTTGTGTAGAATCCTTCCCCCGCGGAGAATGTTGGGCTTCGAGTACTCGCCAATACTGGTCAACTATCTTGGATGAAGGTCACTATCCTGACGCAACTCTTGCAAATATCCTCGAACGTCATGGATCTTCTCCTGCCGATGCAGCCGCGGTAGTTTACCTCTTAGGGACGACACTTGAATTCCATGGAGGTAGTGCTGGCGATGATGAAATACAGATGTGGACTATCATGACGCTTCTGAAAATGACAGAGTCGACCGCAATCATTTGCTCCAGAGAGGGGTTAGCTGACGCCGCGACATATGGATCGCCCTCATCTGTGCAAGCCTTGTGCTTAGCGTGGCAATATGTATGGAAGACCCTCTTTCGTTTTGATCTCAGGTATTCGTCATACACCTCAGGTGCATTCGGCAATAATGTTGGTGAGCTTGTGGTTCAACTTCTGACTCAAATAATACGTTATCAATGTACGGACAGGGAGGGCTTGTTCGCTTGTCGGCCTCCTCAGAATGTTGAAATGGGCGCCAATAATAACTTTATTCGGAAAGAACAAGGACAGCTTTGGAAGCTTCCTGTTTTTGAGGATGCATCTTGCCTTCTTTCGTGTGCACCTTTTGAGTTGATAACCAATGCCATTCGACTTATCGGTTTTAACGACGCTGGTGATGTCACTGCGCCTCTATCTGCCGCTGATTCTATACGTATGACAACATCTATGAAAGATCGACGTTATTTTGTGACTTATTGCTTACAGTTCGTTCAATTGGCCATGAAAAGTAGTGCTGAGTCAAGCTTGCGCCGGAGCTTCCTGCCTTATGCGGCTACCTGTATGGCTTCGCTGATAAGAGATGGAGAATTTACGTCGGTATCAACTTATGAGTTAGACGCATTGAATATCTTTGCAACCACCGAGGATTCAGAGCCAATGTGCTTTGTATACGACCCAGACGCTATCGATTTCAATGCCAATATAAGTATCAACCAGCTCTACACTGCTCTTTGGTCGGAATCTATTACACCTAATGATTATCTATCTGGCATGGATCATGACCAAACACTTCGTATTGCGCAAGGGCGAGGTCCGCTTCTAAATACATACTTGAATGCTCAGTATGAGAGAGAACAGTTGCGACGCTATTTGGATCGTAGATCGTGTGCTGACGCTGCAATCACGACCCGATCAAACTCTCTGGCTAGTCTGGTGCTCGACTCGATCAAGTCCGGCTTCGACGAATTGCTCATTCAACTGAAATATGATTATGGAAATGCGAGCGATGACGATGAAGAGACAGATAACGCTGCAAAGGCAAGTGATAACTTGTTGGCACTCCCGCAAGTATCAGCTTTCTTATCGTTAATGTTGACAAGTCTATTGTCAAGCCATTCTACAGTCGATCGCATTTCGCAGAACATCTGCGATATATTTGAAGACACGTTTATCCCTGCATTAGATCTGTTAGTGGAGAAATTGCCATCCTTGAAAAGTTACCCATCAGATTTCATTGTGGTGTTCAACCATTTACATGGAATTATTCGTGTATTGACTTTCATTTCAGCTTTTGGAGGTGACGGAGATAAAATTCACCGCCTATTTGGCATCCCAGGTAAATCATTGCTTTCGATCTGCAAGTCATTCATTAAGGAATATAGAAATCAATCATGCGGTGCCAATTGCAATTACGCAGCTGTCGCCGCGTTTAATACATTGAATTCAGACTCCGATGACGACGGCCGCTACGCTTCAAGCCAACGGCGAATCCAGCCATCACATTCACAAACTCAGCACTCCTCTCACAATTCCGATGATAGTGATGGCCTCATGGATGACGACGATGATGATGCAGTTAACAAAAGTCATCGTCCAAGACCAAGAGCACCTCCTCCAAAACGACGGCGAGTGGGGAATGGTTCACGTTCAAGATTAAGAAACGAATCTGCGTGTAATAATATTCCAGTGTCAATATCGGTTGATGCCAGAGGTGCTTGGGCTTGCTCCTCACTGATATTGATTTTGTTGCCTTCGTTTCAATCCCTAGAGTTCATAGCAAGTCACCTTGTTTGGCCCGAAGACTTCAACAACCAAGCCGGCTATGGCACTTTGATAGTGAAACCAGACCCGTATGAAGCACTTGTTTGCTCAGCATTATTTTGTCAAAAAGCGGTTCTTCTAAGACAGGACAGACTCGACTTGAAAGTTGGACGTGGGCAGGATGCGAACGAGGAACAAGAATCCACTTTGATCCTTTGCCTCGAGACAATTCTCCATATTAGACGTAGTTTCCCCCCGTCTTCTAAGCATTACATGCGAGGATTAGGGCAGTTAGCAAGCATGGTAAAAATTAGTGAATATTCAGAGTGTTGCGGGCCGATTCTGAGTGACGAAAGCAAAATGGTTCTTGAAGCCTTACATCCAGAGGGAATTGGTAAAGAGAGTAGTGATTATTTCCTGCTACGTAGATGGACAAAGAGAATTCTGAAATATCGAGGCTCTTATCACTCTCAGCAAGTTCTCGTGGCAGCTCTCACATTCATTTATGCTCAATCGAATCTTCGACAGGAATTCAATAGCTCTCTTCGGAATGTCATATATACTAGCTTTTGCCACATTGATGAGAGTGTTCGGTCGTTAGCTTGTGATCTTCTTGGCGCAGCATTGCTCTGCTATCCAGATCAAAATCCAGTTGCATATGACGTATTAAAGAATGCGTTACCTAAACTCGACGACAGGAACAAGATTCGAAAGTGGGTGGAGAAGACTCTTGTTGATCAAAAGCTTCGAGACGAAATGGTTGCTTTAGAAGATGACGCATTAACCGATGCTGAGGCATCTATCGAGTATAATTCCGTTCAGTGTCTGGGCATGATTGCTGGCCATGCATCACATGCAGCTTTAGCCCGAGATATGATCTGGCGGCTTATCGATTTGGCTACTAAAAGACGTTCTTTATTATTGCCTTGTTACCAAGCATGCAAACGAGCCTCTGTTTTGCTCCAGCACAAGAGCGTCGGTGATATGTTCGATGACATGATGCCTCATTTGTTGGTTAAATGGTTAGATTCCGGCAGAAGCTTACGGCAATTCCCGCTTCTATTGATGTCTCCTTTTGCGATTGAGCGAATATGTCGATATTTGCCGATTGATCTTTTGTCGATGCTTCAGTCAGGCAAAGGATGGAGTGATACTTATTTCTGTCTCGATATCGTTGAAGGCGAGAGCCAAACTCTGAACGAGAGAGTTCTGACGACATTTGTAGATTCCGTTGCTCAATTTCTCATTCCGAACATTTTGTTTGCATCATCCGATGAGAAATCTATGAACAATGATGATCAGCGCATCGACGCAACAAAGTATCTGACAGAATGCGTCCTGATTTTGACTGGGAATGACACTGATCACCTTGTAGCTAAAGTACTTTGTACTCACATCAAGGATTTGTATGGCTACGTGGCTGTGCTTGCAGAAGATGGAGATGCCTCTTTTGAGTGTGAAAACGCCTTCAAACTACTTAAGAGATGCGTATCGACAGTTGAAATAGAAAAGACTGGAGCCAGGTGCTGCTTTCTTGTGCTGCGACACATATTGTTACTGCATCGTAAAGGTATTTCTATCGTCGGGCGTGGTGACATAAAACTAAGTTCGACGTCCTACATTGAAGGGATGAAGTACGTCTCAAAGCAATTGAAGGCATCGTCGACTCGTAAAGATGGCTTTTACCTAGAGCAACTGGGGAGCAGTTTGACTGAGACCATAGTCATTACCAAATACTGGCTCTCTTCAAGCCAGACATCACGACAGCGAGAGGAATCCTGGAGTACTATGTCGTTGCTTTGTGACATTTTGATTGAATATATTGGAAATGGGACAGTGGAATCGGGTGAGCTGGGGTTTTCCCTCCATTCGTTCATCACCATCATTTTAGACCCGACAAATGTTGGCATATGTTCATTAGTTTTATCATCGTTAAATGCGGTGTTGGGCGCTCTGTTTTCTACTAATACCAAAGAAGATTTGGTGATGGATGTCATTACGGTCCTCCACAAGCTGAGTCTCGCACTGATTCAGACCCATCAACGGGCCTACGAGAGGCTATACCTGACTTGTGCTTCTAGTGAGTTATGATCTTACATTCCTTTGTTTTATCAGTGCGATTTGAATTCCTAAATACTTTCATCCTTATTGTTGCAGCCCTCCGTTGCCTCGAATATGAACAGAAGTCAAGTCAGGGACTTCTATCCGGGCTCGATGAATCCACCTCATTGGACAATTTAGGCGAGGTGCCCTGGAGATTGTCATCTGAAAGTGATGCAATCCTTAAGAATCTGATTGCATCTAAGGCGGATCTCGAGGAAAAATTGACATCGGAGACTATGCTCGGTGCGTATGGATGTCTTGAGATTATTGCAAATAGCGAAAGAATGCAGATCGATGATATATTGGGTGCAGAGGATATCCTTATTCGGAATCAAAAGGAGGAAGTGTTCAGGGATGTAAACGAAAAGTATTCCATCCTCACTTTTTTTGACTCGATCCAACAAAGATCGACAAACACAAAGGAAGCTACTATGATGACTGAGTGTGAACATTTCATTCGTGTTTTGGGTGAACATCCAATTTCATTCGACGCGTTTGAATCCAGCTCTTCTTATTCTAGCCATGATGTCTTAGCTCGTCTACTCGCTCTGCGTCGACTCGAAAAAGCTCTTGTTGCCGAGCCAAAGCAAAACTTAGCTCATACGGTTGACGATAATCGTTACACTACTTATTCATTGCTGTTGAGTATCTGTCAATCAAGAGAGCCCGAACAGTCTCGTGTGATTAGCAGCCGATGTCTTGGTGAGCTAAATATCTACCACATATCAACACTATATCAAGAAGTTAGCAAGTCAAGTTTGGTAGACGAGTCACTCATTGACCCAATTTTATCAATAAAGAAGGCTATATTGACGTCTTTGGGTCAATTTTTACTGTCTGACTGTGCAGACACATCTCTTATTGCTATGAAAACTGCCAAGGCATTACTTGCTACACCAGTAGGTGAAGAATATTGGATGTCATTAGTCGGCGATATAAAAGCACTGTTGAGCCCTTTCATTGTTACTCACGATGATGGCAAAGTGCGAAAAGAGGCAGTCAAGGTTTCAGACAGTTGTATGGAACGGCTGAAGTATACATCTGGATGCCCCGATGATGACTCGTGGTGCTGGCAAGACAATTTGTGGACACTTAACGGAGATGAAAGATCCTGTGAGCTGTGGATAAGAAAAATCACTAGCTCAATCATCAGTTGCTCTTTTAGCAAAGGATCCAAAATTAAGAAGGGTGACCAAGACTTCTTTCGAATTTGTCAGGGACTATGTGCAAAGGAGGCAAGTTTCGCTGCTTCTATTTTCCCAGCTCTCATATTTCACCTTCTTGACTCTGAGGCAAGAGACGAGTGTGCACGAGACAGTCGAGTTCGAGACGTAATCATGTCGAACATTGCTATAGGTTCGTCAACTAGTCGAATGAATGGCATCATCTCGCATTGTTTTGCTCGCATACTCAGTCCTAAGTCAAAGCATCAGTTTGCCACTCAAGCTGTCACAGTCGTTCTTAATACAGTCGAACTATTAAGGGTGATAACAGAAGTTCGATTTCTTTCGTCCTCTGAACACATCAAGAATAAGAAATCTGCGAACACGCCAAGAAATAGCTCGGCAGTATCGAATAGACAAAGGTCTAACAATTCTTCAGCATCTATGAATCCATTTGAAGAATCTGAGAAATGGAGGGGTTTTCCTTATGGTGTGGTTTTGAGAGTGTCCGGGCTTGACGTTGCTCAGGCTTGCCTCAGTGTCAAGCGTTATTACTCTGCTCTGTATTATGCAGAGATGAGCATGAATAATTTGATCGGCTCTGGGACCTTTTTCGAAGATGTTGCTACTAATGATTCTAACATCCCCAAGAAAGCTTCTTTGTGTCAGGATATCAGTGGCTTTGGGGTTTTGACACATCTTGACGATGACGACCAGAAAAGTGAGCTGGTTTTAAAACAGGCTTTGCTTGCCAAAGACATTATTGGACGTTGCTTGTCAGAACTGAACGCAAAAGATGAGCTGCGAGGTGTTCTTTCTCAAGGATCTGCGCTTTATTTGAAGCAAAACATATCGTGTCTACTTGCATTGGATGGATGCCGTCGAGACCATCCTATATATATGCTATCAGATCTGGATAACAAGATGCAAACAGGTATTGCACAAACTCACGCTGGGTCCTCTTCGGGGGTTTCAGCTGTCACAAGCTGCCTTGAAGATTTAGGTTTGCACCATATCAAACAAAATTATCTGTTTGGGGTGGGTAGCAAGATGGATAGAAACGACCATGATATGCGATTTTTACGGGAAAAGTGGTTTGAAGATGCATTGAACAAAACAAGTCAATGGGACAATTCACTCTTACCCTTGACAAACGACGGGGATGGGCCGTTGGTTATGTCTGGCTCACATAATGTTGCTCCCTATGCTCCTTCATTTTCTAACCAAACAACGTCGAGCTTTTACGAATCATTGTACGATGCGCTACAGAGTTTGGCTAAGAATGATGCTACAGTAGGTCTGGACAATGCTTTGCACGCTCGTAGGTCAGTTTTGGCAGATGTTCAAAATCTGGCAGGATCAGAAGCGCTATCAACAGGTATGGTTCCTCATCTCACAAAGCTCAATCTGATCGGCCACTTGGAGCTCCTCTCAACTACACTCGCGGGTACCACTAGTCTATCATTTCTACTTCGACGCTGGGGATATGACGAATGCTTCGAATCAACGTCGAAATTCGAAGATTTACTAGTGGGTCGTGACATCAATTTCGATACAAAAGATCACGTTGATTCTATTGATGGATCAATATTTCGATCATTGTCCCTTGAGTCTTCTATAAAGGAAATTTCGTTGAAAATCCTCGCAAACAATCTTAAAGCTGACCAACAATTAGTGATGAAGGCACTCACGTTCCACATTTACAAATCCTGTAGCATCTGTCGCGAGCTAGGTCATCCCGGTGCTGCCAAAGTATCGCTTTCAAGTTTGAGATCTTTAATACTAGCCTTCCAGAAGACAGGAATCATAGACCTGTCCTCTGCTGACAAATTACCGCTGATGTTACGCTTGGAGGACGCTAGATGCTCTGCAAACGATAATGACCTTGATGGTGCGATTATGACTTGCAAAATGATTGCAAATCATCTTACTGTTTCTCAAAACGGTTCTACTGACATTGAGTACGGTCAAATTCGAGCTGATTCACTGTTGTTGGGTGGCATGTATATGGCTCAAAACAATGTTGATAGCGTAGAAACCGTACTTTCATCATTTTTCGAGAAAGCAGCTGGACTGGCGATGCAGATACACAAGACAGCTCCTACGACTTCAAACACGCACCGTGCGTCCATCGCAAGCTTTAAGCTAGGAGAATTTGCAGCCAGTCTTTACAATTCAATTGATAGCAGGGTGTCAAGTGATGCTTGGAGAAGGCGCAATATTACTGCACAGGAACGTAATAGAGAGCTTCAGACTGTAGCATCTCGATTGAAGGAGATACAGAAAAAGTCAAGAAATAGTAATGACACCGCCATCGTGGATTTGAGGACAGCACATGGAACATTATCGAAAGAGGTTGAAATAGACGCACGGGAACGTCAAAGTGTTGAATTCTCCATGCACCGTTATCTACAGTTGGCAGTCGAGTCATATTGTAATGCTCTGAAAGTGGCACCTGTCTCTATGATTGACGTATCAAAGCATGTCTTCAAACTTATTTCAATATGGTTCAAAAACTGTCAACGAAAGGGGACACAGGATATCGTGAATAGAATCATCAAAGCAAGCCTATCGTCGATCCCATCTTACAGGCTGGTCCCTCTCACCTATCAACTATTTTCACGAATTGATGAGGTGCAGCAAGACGACAATAGTGGTTTTCAAAGTATTCTACGTGATGTTGTTTGCAAGATTTGTTCTGAGCATCCTTATCACGGTATTGTACAGCTACTGGCTCTCTCCAATGGTCAGCGAATTGGTGGTGGAGTAAATGGTCGTCAAGGCAATGTGTATTTAGAGAATGTTGGGACCGCGAAGGTTAATGCAGTGAATGGGATTATTCAAGATCTTCGTAAAAGTTCTCCAGAATATGTTTGTGCGATGCTTGATTCGTACAAAACTCTGATGTCATCATACATGGACGTCGCAGAGCTCGAAACCTCTAATATCCAAAAGAAAACAACGAAGGGAATCGCATTTCGACAGTACAAGCTCAATCTTGATTCTTGTCTTTCAGGGCGTCGTGGGAAAAGTAACACCAACTTCGCCATGCCAGCGATTATCACTAAACCCCCGATGATTCGACCGGATGGACACTATGGACAAGGAAAGGAAGATCCGGTTGGGACAGAACGAGTTGTAAGCTTTGAGTCTACGTTTGATTTGACACCGACGGGTATTCACAGGCCTAAAATTGTTATGTGTATTGGGTCAAAAGGTGGCAGATTCAAACAGCTTGTCAAAGGAGAAGATGATTTAAGACAAGATGCGATAATGGAACAAGTTTTCGGCACTGTCAATGACTTATTACGAAATGAAAGTTCAAGTGGAATAAATTCCACCGGGGCTGTCCGTAGGTTGAGACTAATTACATATGGCATCACTCCGCTCAGTCCTACAAGTGGAGTTCTGGAGTGGGTTGACAATACACAGTGTTTTGGAGACTTTCTCACTGACAAGGGCAAAAATATAGGCGCACACAGTAAATACTATCCCGGTGAATGGGGAGGCAATGATTGCAGAGAATATTACAGGAGTGTCGCTGATGATCCAAATGCTACACAAGAGTCTAAACGACAGTGTTACGACAAAATATGCGACAATTACTCCCCAGCCTTTCGATTCTTCTTTTTGGAAAATTTCAAGTCATCGATGGAGGCATGGCACACTGCCAGAACTTTGTATACCAGGTCATGTGCTGTCAGCTCAATTGTCGGCCACATTCTCGGGATTGGCGATCGTCATACATCAAATATTCTAGTACACACTAAGACAGGTGAAGTAGTTCATATAGATTTTGGCATAGTGTTCGAGCAGGGCAAGACATTGGCAACGCCAGAAGTTGTGCCGTTTCGACTCACACGAGACATGGTAGACGGGATGGGACCATCGGGTACTGATGGTGTGTTCTCAAAAGCCGCGGAAGCCACCGTCGGCGTCATGCGAAGCAACGCAGACACCTTGTTGACCATATTATCCGCAGTTGTTTCGGACCCACTCTACAAATGGTCGCTCAGTCCACAGATGGCGACTCAGCATCAAAGAAAGAATGACGAGTCAAGAACGGACCGGCCTAGTGCTCAGATGTCGTCAATGGACGAGAATAGAAATGATGCCGCGGATCGGGCTATTGCCAAAATTCACGAAAAACTTCAGGGCTACGAAGATGGGACGTCGGGTGAGCACAAGACTATTGCAGGTCAGGTCAAATTGTTGATAAATGAGGCTAGAGATCATGACAATTTGTGTGTGATGTTCAGTGGTTGGGCTCCCTGGGTGTGAGTGTTGACTGGGTGTGAGTGTTGAGGAACTCGCCGAATAATTAGTTTACAATCCATAGGGTCATAATAAACATCATTGTGAATATTGTAATCATTATTTTCTTCCTCCACGAGTCTTCGGGACAAGATCGATCGTTGTCATCGGCCCAATGTTTAACGAAGCAAGGCTTAGTCCATCCTTGTTCATAAAGCCAGATGTTGGGTGCTTCAGCTGCATCTTATTCATTGGCATGCCGCCCAGCTGTTCCTTCAGTAATGCCTTCAGATCTTTCACTGTTGTCGTGGCCTTGGCATTTATGTCCTGAATCTGACCATTCAAATTCCAAGCAGAGTTAGACGGGTCATGCGGTATGCGTATACATATAGGGACATCGTTGGGGTCCAACAATGTGGCAATGAAATCGGATTCGGATAATAGTTCGTTTTCATCCGTGGGAGGTGGCAGAGGAGGTTGAGAGATTTCCGAACCCAAGATCATCATCATGCCAGGTGGTGGTATTGATGAAGGCGGGGCCATTGTTGGATTTATCATTTGTGATTCATCGACTTTTATTCTCTTTGCTGCTGGTTCCTCATCCAAGAAAGTAGTGGGTTGTGGTTGTGCCATCATTACCGAAGGCGGGGGAGGCGCAAATATTGGAGGCATCATCCCCATTGGAGGAGGAGGTGGAGGTGGAGGCATCCCAACATGTAACATGGGTTGAGGTTGAGGAATCGGCTGGACTATGGTCTGTTGTTCCCGTATCAAACGATTCGCTTCCATCAACCTCTTTTCTGAGTCATCCGTTAGATCGGAATTACCAAACATATCCCCCCGTGCTTTTGCAAATCGACTAATATTACTTGCAATATCCTCTCCGGCAACGAAGTTTGTCTCACGTTGTTTCTCAAGAAAACGTTTGCGTTCCTCAGCCCACTTGGGGTCGAGTAATTGTATTCGCATATGTTCTGGCATATCTGCAATCGGTATTGACTTGCCAGAGATAGGATCGATGATGTGTGTTCGAGAGGCATCGCCTGTGATTTCCTTCGTGGACACGACACGAGGTTGGTAATTGGAAACCACCTTAAGCTTCTCACCATCCTCATCGTCGTCATCGTCATCATCATTGCCATCATCCTCCATGTCCACATCGGAATCTGACGAAGAATCGTCCTCTGTCTCCTGCTTTGCCTCGTCCTGCTCCTTCTCAGTCATGGCCAAAACACGCTGCTCCTGCGTCAACACCGCCATCCGCAACGATGTCGGCGGTGGCAGTGCCTCGACGACTTCGTCGACCGCAAACTCAATTGTTTCGACCACGACAAAATCATGCCAATCAATCGTTCCAGCGCCACCAAGGATCCCATTTTCTCCACCCTCTGTGGCGGCCTCGCGTCGACGTTCGACCATCTCACGTTCATACTCGGCACGGTAGGCTGCTGCCTCAAGACATTCACGAATGGTATCCCTCTTTTCAACAGCAGCATCATTTGATGATGTAGATTCATCCGCAATCATGTGTGCCAATCGTTCTCTCTTAGCATCCACTCTTGCCTTATCTTTTGCTTTCTGATACTCTTCTCCACCCGGTACAAAACTTTTATACTCATCAACTAATGCTGTAAAGTATGCAAAGTGTGTATGTCTGGGTTGTAAGAAAGCGAATTCTGGATTCGTCCACTGTGTCAATGTCAAATTGGTCAAAAAGTTATCACCACCACCACTCCGTGATTGTTGTGTCCCAACTTTTGGTTCCGACAATGCCACATACTGTGCCGTAAGTTTGATAACCTCAACTGCAAGTGGTGTTAGATTGGCTGGTGCTATTAGAGTAACGTGATTCAATGGTGGAGGAGGGAGTATTCCATTGTGAGAAGATGCGGTAGTGGAGAGGTCTCTTCCTGTGGTGGTGTTAGAACTGTTATCCTTTGTCATCCACGCGGGTAGGTTCGACACACCTCGACGTCCAGTGTCTGCGATGCCCTCCTTTTCATCCACGTCCCTCGCATCACCATTAATATCGACGTCATTGTCGGCCCCTCCTCCACTACTCGCACTCAATGCCTTACGCTTGGCATCCTCAATCCTTGCACGACTTGATAGCAACGCCCGTGCCACGGGATCCACCGCGGAAGCCTTCTTCCGTGTGGCCTCCCTCTTTGCCACTGTGGCCTCCACCTCCTCTTTCTCCTTCCTTACACGTGACTCGACCTCCTCCCGTTCCTTCTCCCTTCTACTACGTTCCTCCTCTTCCTTACGTTTCTCATCCTCATCGGTACCACCATCCAAGTAAAATTGGATACGATCCTCATAGTATGCATGAAAGGGAGAATGATCATGGAGGAATGCAAATTTGGGTGTCCGACCTTTTTCACTATTCAATATTTTTGTCTCAAATGCTCTTCCATTCTTAGACACGAAGAGTGCAGTCCGATCAGCGACTGCGCGTATGTCAGGGGGTGGACGTATGATGCCAGAGATCACCATGCTCCTACTAACAGACAGGTTACAGGGCGAATTAGGGTAAGATTCGCGGCGTAGCCGCGAATTCGCAGCTCGAAAAGGGGGGCGGCGCCGAAGGCGCAAGCCTTTTCACGAATTCGGGCGTCCCCGTTTCGCCCCCATTTCGTGAGAAATAGCCAGGAGAAGGCAGTGCCTTCGGCGAAAAGGGAGCGCCCCCCCATATCTTTCTCCGAGAAGAGAAGTGAAAAGAACGGTTCACCCACCAAGACGATGGCGTCGGCGGCTCTTCACCAGCGCTCAGGAGTGTCTGGTAGAGGAAGAATAAATCTCCCAGTCCATCGTTAAATGGAGAAGAAGAGGACGATTCTCTAGTTGATGGTGCAAGTGCTGTGGCTGCCAATCGTTCAGGTCCAGTCCAAAATGGAGCAGAGGCACGTGGTGCGGTTACTGCTCTACCTTCTCTTATGTCAGTGATAACCAATCCGGCTGGTGGGAACGTTGGAGGTGGTTCTCGGCAAGTGACAAACATTTCAACCACTATTCGCAACACTGCCATTGCTCCTTGCAATCTCAACGCCCGTTTGCTATTTGGGCATTCTGCAAAGGAAGTAGCATCAGGTGCTGCTAGTTCTATGGAGAAAAAGATGTTTGCTGCGCTTCTTGTTGACATGGCACGGAAAGGAAGATTTCGTATGCAATTAAAGTTGTCAAAGGCCGTTGTGCCCAATATGACGGAGAAACACTTTGTAAGGACTTGCTTGGAGTTGGCTGACTTTGTTGGTAGTGACGCCGATGTTAAGGCTGACATTGAAATATTGCGACAGGCAAACAGTCGCACAGATAAGAGAACTTTGGATGATTCGGCGAATCGTATTCAAGCGGCTTGTATGAAGGAATTGAGTGTCATGGTTCCACCAATGACAAAGCGACCGCTAGTTGCATCCGTAACTGGCATGGGGGCTCGTATCAAAAAATACAAGCAACTTATTAAGGATGCAAAGAAATCGAACGCGGATATCTCTGATATCAATATAATTTCTCTGGAGGAGTTGGAACGTATTAAACAGACATAATGGTAGAATATGGAGTGTGTGGATTCTTTAATAAGTAGTTTAAATGGAAATGTTCCCTGAAAGTGTCCCTCCTTGACATATACCCCCTTGCCGTATTGTTGCATATCTTCCTTGCCATACGTATCTTCCGAATGATGATATGAGCGTCTCTCCCTATCTTGATGGACGTATACTATCGATGCAACTTTTGCTGTCTCCAACCACTAGCCTCCCCAACGCAACGTATACGATCTCTTCCTTGTTCCTCGTGGATATGAGCGTCCGACCCTTACCACTACTTCTCGTCTCCTCTTTCTCTCTGTCGACATAGACAACAGCGGCGTCGAGACTGGTGAAACAATCTTTCCTCGAGGAGATGAGCGTCCAACCCTTCCTCATTGATATGAGCGACCGCTACTTCTCGCCTCCTCTTTCTCTCTGTCGACATTGACGACACCGGCAGCGTCGAGACAATCATCATTATCATCCTCTGTGTCTATAATCTCAACTTGGCGATGATGATGATTTTGTTGGTAGGGCCATGGTTCCCTGTGACAACACGGCCGTTGTGATAAAATACAACCGTATCCGTTGCTACACCATCCCCTCTTCTAACCCACCGCTGTCTTTGACCGAGGAACTAGGCCACGCGTGCACTAGTACCACCCGGAGACAGCGAGAGCTATGCCGAAGACGAGACGGCAACGGGCAAGTCGGGCGGCAATCAAATCGCGATCGGATTCGTCCAACATCATGGATATTGTCACTTCCTCCGAAGAAGGAATAACGGGAGGTGGTTCGGGGCGGTCGTTGCTACTATTACCAATATCGACTACCCTCCCATGCTCCTCCTCCTCGGCGGCACAATCATCGGTACCAGCAGCCACGGTAGCAATTGCGTCTGCTATCGTTGCACATGTCACGTCCTCCTCGTCCTTTGCTGGTGCTGCTGGCTTTGGTACCTCGACATGATCGAAGGATGCCAAAAAAGGAGGAGCGTCGACTTGATCAGTGCTACTCTCACTCGTGCTTTGTTGTTGTTGTTGTTGTTGTTGTTGGTGTTGTTGTTGTTGTTGCTGTCCTTCCTCTACTCCCTCCATCATTGCCGGCACTGCCACCGCTGCAGCCACAGCTGTCATCTCCGTACTCTCGCTGCTGATATTGCTTGGCAATTCGTCACTGCTGCTCGCGGTGGACCATCGACGAAACATTATTTTTATTCAGCTCGCGTTCCATCTATCTCTTGAGTTGATGGTGGTTGGTATTATTCTATCATGTCAGATCCATTCTTTCCTCCACAGAACACGGGATAAATCGTACGTTGCTATGATTAATCTGGATGAAGACGCACATGAGTCAGAGACTCATATGTGAATCCGGCCGATGTTGTCATGCAGTGTATGATAGACCATAATCCTTGGTGAGGATAGTCGGGATCGTTGCTCTCTCTCTTTGGCTCTTGTTCTCTGTTGGCTGCGAATTCGCAATTGGTCTGTCCTTTGTCCTACGAACTTTGACCGGTCACTCCCGAAAATCTTGTGACAGAACGGGCCTAATTGTGGGTTTATTTATGTACATTTGGAGGTCTTTCAACAAAGGAAGAACCCGCCGTTTTTCATTTCTGTATCTTTTAACCACCACACCCCCCAACGCAAAGCTAGGGCACGTACACCGAGATGTCCACTGCATTACGAAGGTGAGGACCGCAACGAAGAATGGATGCTATCGTTGGGATTACGGCCATGCGCCTGCTGTTTTTGTCGCATGAGATTGGCCCAATTTGTCGTTGGGGAGGGCCTGTGCTACTGTCCTTGCTCATCGCAGCGAGAGGTCCATTTCGCCATTCTAACAATATGTATTATGTCAATTTTTTTCTCTCCTTGATAACACTCTAACCCTCCCGAAAAATAGAGCCGCAATAACAGCATGTCGAGGTGGTCGCTCAGCTGTAGCAACACCAAACACTGCCACGTCACGACCGATGGTTGTTAGAAATATGGCCAACCTTCCCTTCGGCCTTGACAAGATCCTTGGCGAGCCGGATAATAAAATCCCCACCGATGAAATGCGTCGTTCCAAAAAGGGTTACATCCCCGAATTCGCACCGGATGATCTTAAGAAGGAGATGGCAGAATTAGGTATTGATGGTATTGAAGAGCTAGATGAGCTTGAAGAAAAAAACATGGAGGGCTACAACAATTTGGGATTAGTCCCCCCCGAAGGTGCGGGGACATTTAAATCACCCATCCTTATCCCAAGTCGGATGGATAGTCGTGTGGTGGGGTACAGTGATCCGGCCACTCATGCCATGTTTTGGTTTACGATCCAAAATGATGAGAATACGTATTACATCAAGGACCTTGGTTTATTCTTCAAGATGCTGCACATCCCGGATGAGGACGCCGCTGCCCACCACTAAACAAAGTGAATATTAGTTTGGACGTCGTGGTGTAAATGTTTAGGGGGGTATGATTCCTTTTGCCCTGGGAAGAGACCGGTCGTGTTGTTGGGGCGGATGGGGATGAATGGATATGTGTCTTCGTAATTCGATGGGAGTTGTATAAATAGAGGATAGATACATAGAGATAATGTGTATCCTTGACTATAGATCTATATATTATTCCAAGTACATTGTTATGCATTATTTTTCCAAGTACATGATATGCATTGATGAAGCAATTGTAAATTTATTTTTTGTGCACTTATGCTTTAGAATTAATGTTTAAAGGTGATCTCTAATAGTTGAATCACTTAGGCCAAAGGGTGGAGGGACTCTGGCGGCATGTCGCCAAATACGTGCTATATACTTAGCATCCACCGCTGGCCGACCCTCGTGCTCAGTCCTTTCGTCAAAATTTCCATCAGAGTCAGCCGGGAAGAACAGTAGAGCATCCCCTCTCCTTGGCACGATATCATCAATGGGCAATTTACCAAACCTTGTCATACCTCCCTCTGTTACATCATTCAAGTATACGATCAAAGTTGACAATGTCTGTCCACCTCGATTCACATCCTCAATGTCCGCACTCCGATTGGCATCATAATGTGGAGCAAGTGACTGTCCCTGTTCATATCGGATGACAGTCGGTGCCTCAAAGTAGGATGCAGGATGTATTACCGATGACGAGGACGAAGAAGTGGCATCATTAAATAACTCGGTAGCTCGAATGACAAATTCTCTTGTACCATTTTGATTAAGTTCATCCAACGTTGTTGATGTACTAGTTCGTAATTCGCTTAAGCCATCGCCTCTCCATTTCACAAAGGCACCAACAGCAATTACTGCCACGACGAAAGTACCAATGTAATTCCGAAGTGCATGTATAACAAGCAATGGCACTCCACCACCAGCATTGCCCTGTGCCTCATACCAAGCAGTGAATAAAGCAATCCACGTTACTGGTCCAGTGGCTGCAAGTCCCAACAGGTCCTTAAAGTCGGTAGTCCAACCTGCATAAGCCACGGGTGACCGTGTTGTGCCTTTTTTTTCAGCTTGATGTATTAAATCCTTGCATGCCTCGTCTGAAAGGAAATTATGAATAATATATATATCAGGTTCGGTATGTAGCTGTTTTAATCCAGCGTAGGATTCATTGATGACCATCCTCTCTCCTACCTTCATCACACTACCGGTCATCATCAATGACGAGAACTGAGATCGTCTGCTAATCGCATTGTTTGTAGCGAAGCCAACTCCTCCTCCTCCCGCACCTCCTAGCAAAAGTGCATATGCATGTTGTGAAGATAATGAGGTGCAAGCGATTGAACCGACGACAAAAAATTTGACGCTACGATGTGAGCGGCGCCTTGTCATGGCTGCGCTGTTATTAAATTTAGCGGGATTTGTCTCTTCCTCAATCCTCGCCTTCCCCGACTCGTAGATTTCACTGAAATAACTCCTGATAGCATGGTGAAGCACGTAGAATCAGAAGGAGAATGGGCGGAATTGATGGAGCAGTCGAAGGAGAAGTTGGTTGTCGTAGACTTCACGGCGACGTGGTGAGTTGTTAGCACTAGTTATTCTTGCAAGCATTGGTGGATCGGAATCTTTGCAGCGGGAGATTTCCTAAGCAGCGCCATCTCACACTCACTTCTCACTTCCATATTCCCCATTCATTGGTAGGTGCGGGCCATGTCGAATGATCGCGCCTAAATTTGAAGAAATGTCAAAGGAATATCCCGGTGCAATCTTTGTCAAGGTCGATGTCGATGCTATGGCATCCATCTCTCAAGAGTGTGGGATACGTGCTATGCCAACCTTTCATATGTATAAGAATGGGGAGAAGGTTGATGAGTTGGTAGGGGCGAATGTCGATACGTTGAAGGAAAAGGTTGCAGCGTTGGCATAAAATTAATTGTGCGATGTATTATGTTTCGGGGAGAGAAGGTTTACAGTTTCGTACTGGAATGATGTGGGAGTTGCAGGGAATATTGAGGAGCAGAAAATCATAACTTAGCACGAAATTTATTCGCCTCATTATAATTAATGCTTAAGAGTAAAGGATATTGAATGTAGATAATCACTATATCAATCATTTCGACAGGCCAGGACATATTCGATTATTTGAACATCATTTTCATCCGCTCCTCCCTTGATAAGATACACTACAGCACCATATCCACTCAGTATGTCTCTCTCCAGTGCACTAAGAAATGCTTTACCACAAACCTCCACGAGTTCGTCGTCATTCAAATTTGGTTTCCAAAGTGCCTCAGCGGTGCCGTGCAGTGATCGTGATGCGACGCCAGAACAAACGAATGTTTGTGACGAGGACTGTGCTCCAAGCATATCTGTTCCACACAGATAAGGCTTTAGTATCGTCCTGTATGATGTTAATTTTAGTCGCGGAATGTTATTCGTTTGCCGCTCTAATAATGCATTCATTTGGATTACCGATTGTAGCTCTAATTCTCTGGAAGCGTTGCTGGGATGTTCATCCAATATAGGAACGCATACACTTTCCAACCCAACTACTACAGGCTCAACGTAATACGGTGAATTTCTCCTCCGATACAGCAGGTGGCTCATTAGCATTGTGATGGCACGAGGACTCATCTTCCTTTTTGTTTCACTTCCTCCAAACCCCAGCATCCCCGCCCTCCGAACTTTACGCGCAAGTAGTACATTCATCTCCTCAGCGAATCCTATTCCATCGCCATACAGTCCCGTCCACGCTAGTAGAGCATTGGAATTTGGTAAGTGCAGTATCCTGGGATTGCCCACACCGTCGCTACTACTCCCTCCTCTTCTACCCTGATCGTCTGTCATTATTTTATCGCGCTCGTCGTTCGTGAGCATGCCATCAATATCATCATCATGGAGGAGACCATTATCGCCTGTGGATATAGTTTGCATCCCCAAACCAAACCGCGAATCAATCGCAATGGCGACCGAGTTCCTACCAGCCATGGCAAGTATCGATCCACCGTTGAATTGGCTTGGGTCTGATCGCTGTGCTTGGCAACAAAATAATCGCGTTGCTGATAAAAGCAGGATGAGAAATGACACTAACACCGCTGTGCCTCCTCGTCGTCGACGACAACTGAACGTCCTCCTTCGACGACGACGGTTAAAGGTCATGATGAAGTCCATCAAGCAGAATTCTTTCCGCGCCAAAAAATGCAATTTCAATTATGGCGGTGATGGCGATGAAGATGACTCAGATGACGGTGACGAATTCGACGACCATATCGTCTATCTTAAGGAAGAAATGCTGATGATACTAAACAACGATCCCTCTTTGACAAAGCTGGAAGTTGGGTATAACGAAGATGGAGAGGGCGAGGATTTCAGCTATTTTCATCCCCCTGGCAATGACTGGTTAGCACTCGGAAAGGCCGTGGGAAATAACTGGCACTTGCTAGAGATATCGGTGGACAAAATCTCTGCTACAACGAAGAGGTTGATGGAGTTCCTTCCTGGTTTGTCACTAAATCGATCTATAAAAAAAATGACAATCACAGATTGGGACCTCTCCGTCATAGAAGTACAGAGCAACTTGATTCGTTTTTTAAATGACAATCAAGCCTTGGAAAGTCTGAATGTTTGGACAAGAAGGGGAGAAGGAGGAGATGTGTCTGATATGGTGTCGACTCTACGAAGCTTCAAGTCTTTGAAAGAAATCAAGTTTGTTATTAATTTTGGTCGAACTGCCTACTGTGTCGACAATGCTATAGAGGCACTGATTGGTCATGCAGGTCTGAGCAAAATTTCCCTGTGCAACGTGCGTATTGAGGCGAGGGGATGTGCATTGCTAGCATCACTTCTTGAAAATCTCACGTCACTTACTCTGAGCCACATCACCAAAATTGATGATCCTGGTGCGAGTACACTTGCAAGCGGCATTGCAAGCAATACCACGCTCACAGAGCTGATACTTGGACATTTGGGAACCATCACTACAGTTGGATTTGAGGCAATTTTTGATGCATTACAGAGATCCAGGTGCCGGTTGGAACTACTTACCGTGCGTGTTGATTGGACACTTATGAGCAATCGTATTGCACTCTTCTTATCAAGGGTGCTACTGCAGCACAAAAGCACTCTCAAGAGTTTAGAGCTAAACAATTTGATTGGATTAGAATTTGTCTTTCAACTTCTGCGGGGAACCGATTCTGTCTTGGAAAGTCTGTCTCTATCGCATATTGATGACGACGAAATAATAGCGCTATCAGAAGCACTCATAAACAACAACAACACCAAGTTGAAAGAATTGGACATGAGAGGCAACGGCATGAACATGCTTACGTTTGAAGGGTGGATAGCATTCGCCACTGTTCTAAGCTTTCGTAATTCCATGCTGGAGAAAATGTATTTTTCTTTCAGTACACATGACACCATCAACGACAATGTTTTGATTTCTTTCGCAGAGGCGTTGGTCAATAACAAGATGCTACGAGAACTAGAGCTACCCGTTTACGATTTCAATGACATCACCTCCGTTATCACCTCCGTTGGATATGCTGCGTTCACCCGTCTATTGTGTGACAGCTCAAGCATCATGAGTACCTATCAATCCAATCATACACTCAAGAAAATTTGTGACAGATATTGCTTGAGGAACCTGCCCGAAGATCTCAGATTTCTATTGCAGCTCAATGAGAAGAACACAGTGAGTCAAGCTGCACGTCTCAAGATCATCAAGACACATTTCAGTGGAAGCGAAATCAACATGCAGCCCTTCATGGACATGGACTTGTGCGTCCGGCCGCATGCCCTAGCATGGATGGTCAGGGACGAAAATGCGTTTCACTTGTTAAGGGCCTTGCCAATGCTACTGGAAAATAATGTCGTAAGTCAGGTCAACTTGAAGTAGCAGACCATGATATGCAACAAATACATTTACATGGGAAATGGATTAGATAGATTGGGGTTACATCAATATAATTTTATTATTTGCATCAGATACAAAGCATAATCGTATCGTCGTATATCATAGATACACATCATCATTCGGTCCAGTCTTCATCGTATATCGTACTGAACCACCCTCCTTGCCATTATTACTACCACTGCTTCGAACCCGAATGGTGGGTAGTTTTAATGTACGTTTTTCATTCCGTAATACACGCTTTATACGATCAACTTCCACCCCTGCTGATGTTGCACTAAGTCCCGCTGCAGAAGCAGCAGTAGTAGCACTGCCCTCATTGTTGCTATTGCGAGGGTACTGCGAGGGAGGGGGTGACATATTATAAGGAGTAGCTCCCTCTCTACGGGGTGTTATTTCATCCCGTTGTGTAGGTCCTCGAGCCTCACGGCGCGGTGTCGTCTCTTGATGTAACGACGCCGTACGACGAGGTGGAGACCTTGATGTGGCCTTACTACTTGATTCATATGACGATATTCGTCTAGGTTCGGGAGGTGAACCAAACGTGGATGTATCCTTACGACGAGAAGTGGATTCCCCGTAACCAAATGATAATGCTGCACCAATATTAATCTCCTCAATCATGTCCACAACGCCAAATATTGTTTGACTTGCCGATTCGGACAGAAAGCCTTTAAAGACACTGTTATTGTACCGTAAACTACTTTCGATGGCATCTAATGAACGGCCACTTAAGCCACATCCATCCACCTTTAGTTCAGTTATTGACGTATTGAATTTTAATAGGTCTTTCAAATATACTATCCCCCTATCAGTCATTTCTCTATTCTTAGATAAATCAATTGTTGAAAGGGGAGAATACTTACGTAACCCGTTGGCAAGTTCCTTATTACATTGGTCGTCAATCCCACATGATGTAAGCACGAGTGTGGATATATTCTTCTGTAATATCATAGTTTTGCTTAATTGACTAATAATCGATTCATCGAGCTTGTTCCGCGATAGGTCCAATAGTAGTAGTTCCTTCGACCGTTTGATATTCTTGAATAGGTACGGCCAGGAATCAACATGTATCTTAATATCACACAGTGATAGAGAATGGAGGTTGAGGAAGGGTAACGCCGATGCCACAATTTCAGCATTATGATCCTCCCAGACACACGAATGGAATGACAAATGTCGTATATGCCTATTGTGTTGCATTGCAATGAAGAGTATGGCCAGTCCCGACCCAACAAAACGACAATTCGTCAATGTTAACCGTGTTAACGATTTTCCATTGGACAATACCGATAGTGCCATCCAGGTGGCTGTATCGCGGTCCAATGTCATGTCGTGTATCTCGACATGTTCGATGGATGAATTTCCCTTTAGGCCGGTGAGTACACGTCGGCATATCCCCGCATGCTTGGCATTGGCGGCATTGTCAGAGACACTACTAGAGTTGATCCTGCCATTAGTTCCACAGTAGACGCGTAGCCTCGTGAGGCGGGTATTATCCGGTAATATTAGTGATATATTCTTAGCGTCCTCTGCGTCGAAGGCCTTGCAATCAATATCAAGATCAACAAGACTGGAATCATTCTCCTCAAGACGATGGAGTACCCGCCCAACTGTGTCAAGAGAGTCTCGGGTATATTCCGACGTCACGGTGCCCTCACCATCCTCACATTCGCTATTGTCACTAGCAGATGATTCGTCCCAGTTGGACCCTTGGTGGGACTCTTCTTCATTGTCTATCTCCACGACAGCAGTGCGCTTAGGGGACGGAGCCATGCTTTGTCACGCTCTCTAAATGGAGCTAAAGCGCCGTTTCAATGAATCGGTGCACCATGGCTTTCGTTTGACTTTTGCCCTCAAATTGCGCATCGCATATTGACCCCAAACGTACTGTAAGCTCACAACAACTGATAGAATAGAATACTTCAAACGAGCCAGCATCAGGGGCCACACCGTCATTAGCAGTAGATATTCTCTAGTACAGAGGGGATCGGGGAGCAGTGACTAATTTAAAAGGGGATTTTTTACATTGAACCCTTGATTGAAGCGCTAAAAAATGCCATCATCAACACGCGCTAGATCGAAATCTCCACAATCCCGTCGTGACAACCACCCACGATCCAAGTCGGCTCAGTCGCGTGGGTCGGAACGTAGTACCGATTGGAGTAGACCACGTTCTATATCCACCGAGGGCCGACGTCCACGATCGACGAGTAGGACACGTGGTGATAGCACGAGAGCTATTTCCAGGAGTAGGAAAATTTATGACACACCCTACGATACCAAGGGACGGTGTCATTATCATCCACAGGTCCAATTAGCAAAGAAGAAACTTACAGGCGGGTGGAAGGTAATGTTTGAAAAATGTCCAAAATGTATGGCAGATAAACGTGGACGATTATCAACGAGATCGACAATCCCCACTAGGAATAATGGTGATGGTGATGATAATCGTTCAATTAGGAGTACTAAATCATCTTCTGGCAAAAGAGTTGTTGATGCAAACAGAGAACAGAAAGATTTCTTTGCTGACGATAAGTCGGTATTTTCACGTCTATCAATTAAATCATCAGCTTCGAAAGGGATGGTAGGAAGTGGACGGAAACAACAACAGCAACACAATGAAGTCTCAGATGATCGTTCGGTATTCTCTCGTCTTTCCTCTGTGGCATCAGTCAGCAGAAGCGTGGCTAATAAGCACAAGGATGGCAATTCTTCAGTGTTTACTCGTCGATCGAGTAATGGTGTTAGTGAGAGACAAAAATACGACAACTCTGATGACAGATCAGTATCATCTCGCAATTCTAGGAAATCATCAAGTGGGGACAAGAGGACGACCACGCACTCTACAAAACGATATGAATACCCATTCGATGCTCAAGGGTACTGTCACATGCATCCTCATATTAAACTAGCAACGAAGAAGCTGACGGGAGGTTGGAAAGTAAATTGTGATTTTTGTCCAGAATGTGGCGACGAAGACGATGATAATCGTTCCACGGGGTCTAGGAATAGTCGTAAGTCTACATCATCAAGGAGGAGTACTAAAAGTAGTAGTAGTAAAAAAGGTCGTAGTAAATCATCATCGGCTGGGGGCAAAAAAAGCAAGCCTAAGAACAACATCAATGATGATTCGGATATAGTGTCAGAATTATCATCAATCCAATTCAAGCGGAACAGTCCAAACATTAAAAATAATCAATCTACGAAGAGTAGTAAGATAGAAAAAGATAAGGAGGTATCACCAAAAGTCAGCACCAGCTTGAAAAAGGGAACCAGTCATGGCAGTAGCAAGGTGGAATGGGACAAGGAGTTACCTAAAATCAACAGCAGTCTTAAGAAAGGAACAAGTATTGGTAGTAGTGTTGATAAGAAGCAGTCCATGACGCCTTCGTTGCCGTCTGATAGTCAAAGACAGAATGCACTGTTGGCGTACAAACAGCTATACAATAGTTCTGCTCGAGTTGTGAAGAACATGATATTTGAGGATATTCATGGCAAACTTGGTCGGTATACTGGTGAAGTGAATGAGTCAAAGCTGCCACACGGTATGGGTGATATTATTTATGACAATGGATTGAAACAGGGAGGGAATTGGGTGAGTGTTGTTTTCTTTTGTTGTAATTCACAGAGTTCCATATCATCTATAACAACAATGTTGCTTACCCGAATTATGTCTCACTTATTTACAAACAAACAACAATTGATCACTCCAGACTAATGGAGTGCTTGATTGAAGGACGGTGAAAAAACGAGCGAACCATCCTAAGGGTTCATACTAATGTTCTACACAGGGTTGGGTGTTGTTATTGATGGACGAGGCTTGTTTTATACAATAGAGCCAAATCAAGCAGATTCAAAAGGTTTGCTACACCCTATTTTTAAGACATATTCCAATCACAGTTTAGATTTGAGTCACTTCTCATTAAGGGCAGCAACGCCGGGTAAGATTTTGCCCTCCAGCAGCTCCAGCGAAGCACCACCACCAGTAGATATGTGCGACATGTCCCCTGCGCGACCACTCTGCTCAGTGGCGGCCACGCTATCGCCCCCGCCGATGATGGTGATGGCGCCTTTCTCTTTTGTCAAGTCGGCTAGGATATCAATTAAGCCAAACGTACCCTTATCAAATGCCTTCATCTCAAAGACACCCATAGGTCCATTCATGATGACAGTCTTGCAATCACTCAAGAATGCCTTTTGTTCAGCCGTTGAGCCTGGACCATTGTCTAATCCCATCCATCCGTCGGGGATCGCCTCTGCCTTAACAACCTGAGTGTTTGCATCGGCTGCAAACTTATCGGCGACGATAATATCGCTCGGTAAAAGAATTATCTTTCCTAACTTCTCGGCCTTGGCAATGACCTCCTTGGCTGTGTCGACGTAGTCGTCCTCAACAAGGGAGGTGCCAACAGAATAACCCTTGGCCTTGAGGAAGGTGAAGACCATGCCACCCCCAATAATGATTTTGTCACACTTATCCAGCAACGCGTCAAGGACAGTGATTTTACTCGATACCTTGGACCCACCGACAATAGCCGCCATAGGTTTCTTACCATTCTGGATCGCGCCGTCTAGATATTCAAGTTCCTTCGCCATAAGGAATCCTGATACAGACGGTTGAAGAAATTTGGTCACCCCTTCCGTTGACGCATGAGCCCGATGAGCGGTCCCGAACGCATCGTTGACATACAAATCAAACGGAGCCGCGAGTTTCGCGACGAACGCCGGCTCATTCTTCTCCTCTTCCTTGTAAAACCGTGTATTCTCGAGCATAATCACATCTCCCTCACTTGCCGCGGCGACCATTTCTGCGACGACATCGCCGATGCAATCAGGAGCGAGCTTGACATCCTGGCCTAGCAATTCGCCCATCCGTGCAGCACACGGGGCCAAGGAAAACTTATCCTCCGGACCATTCTTTGGCCGACCGAGATGACTACAGACTGTAACAATGGCGCCCTTGCTCCTGAGATACTCGATGGTTGGGATAGACGCACGGATACGTGTATCATCGGTAATCGTCTTGCCGTCGAGTGGGACGTTCACGTCGCATCGCACCAGGACCTTCTTTCCCTTGAGCTCGGCAGACGTGAGGTCCTCGATGGATTTCTTTGCTTTATTGCTCGGCATGCTTTTAGTTTATTGCTCTAGAATTATTGTGAACGATTCATTTTCATGTTGTTGATGTCAATGATGATCTTTTGTAATCGTTACTCTTTATGTCATTAGGGATATGTACTATCAAACTTATATTTCAGTTTTAAAGCTCATTTTCATTTTACTTTTCCTCACTCCTAAATCCAGCGTGCAGAGATTGCAGTCCACCTCGCAGGCAATAATGGATAGCATCCACCGCACAGTCGACGGCGACAACTCTCCATTCTCACCAGAGCTCTCGTTAGAAGCTCTGGAGAAAAGAGGGCTCGCTGTCCTGATATCATTCAAAAGATCAAATGTGTCATTTTTATCACTATTAGGAGAACATTCATCGTCGTCATTGTCATCTCTAGCCGATGCAGCGGTGGCGGAAGATCATCTGGTATCCCATGCTGTCCTAGACCGTGGATCTAAGAGAAGTGGGCATTGGGTGAGTGCTCCTTCCCTCCCTTACGGATCATTTTCATTTGTTTTTAATCAACCAATGCACTTACACTTTGCCACTACCTTACATCATGGTCCATGCATGGTGACACCTTATTCATAGCTCGATGATGCATCAACAGAATTTGAGATGGCATTCGTCGACCATATGATATCTTCGGACGAGGAGGAGTCTGCACCACCCACGCAGCCAGCACCACCCAAGAAGAAGAGGACAAGTCCTCGCGGAAGGGTAGTGAGTCCCAACGCCGAGAGCATGATGTTGCATGTTGCAAAGGGCGTCGTTCCCACCTCTTTATACGCCGAGGGTGATGAAGATCACATTAATCCCATCCACAACATTATCCGTCGGGACATACTCGAAGTTTTCGTCGAGCAGCAGCCTGGTTCGTCGTCGTCCAACACGGTGCAGTACGATGCGAACGGCAACAATAAGGCTGCCAAGGCGAAACATACTCGCTTCGCTGGTCGGGTTGGACTACGTTGTCGTTTTTGTAAACACCTACCCGTTGGTTCGAACAATGCCAACCTCGCCACCATCTACCCAGAATCATTGGAGGGGATATATCGTGCGTGTAGCGTTCGCTTCCAAAAACGGCACGTGGCCACGTGTGAATATATCCCAGACTCAATCCGTACCGAGCTTGATACTCTCATCCGAGAGAAGAGCTGCCGTGGTAGTAAGAACTTCTGGGTTGAGAGTGCATTACGGTTGGGTTTCCGTACCGCCGAGAATGCTAAGGGCATCATCTTTTGTCCTGCTGCTCGGTACTAGATTCGTTGCTTTTATACTATGGCAGAATCACCTTTTACCGATTTCATAAAAACATGACCACAACATCCACCCACTCATTTGAGTTCACTTCGTGACTTTCAATCCAAAGCTTTATCGTGAAATAAGAGTATTTGAGTTGCCGTATTCATGACAAGACCTCTCATTGATGACTTGAATTCGTCTATACAGATCATTTTGAACATGACAATTGAACTAAGCATAAACTATCGTTTACTTTATCTCTTTTTCATTGGTATTTAATTGTTTCGGCGTTTACTGCATAGTAGCATTCTCAGTGCTGTGTTTCAAATCAATATTCATTCCCTGTATTGTCAAACGAATTTGCAGGAAACATCGTCTTCACTCCAACTTTCGTCATCCATGTCAGCTTCAACACTCAAACTTTCCATTTTGTTCTCTTCCATTCCACTTTTCCTGCCTTCAGCTTGATTCAAACGAGTCTGCAATTTCTTATAAGTTGGTCTCTTGTCAAAATCTGATTCATTAGAATTTGATCATTCCGTTTCGTCTCTTGTGCAAAGTCATTCAGTTGATTCATGTAATCACGTTCTCTCTGTGCCTTTTCTTCCGCCAAATGCAGCTCATTCAACTTGTATTGTTGTATCGTCTCCATTGCATTGGCCAGCTTAATTTCGAGAGTGTCACATGAATTCTTTATATCAAGCTTTTGGCGCAAGATAGACTCCAGTTCTACTCTTGCTTGAGTGACTTCTGCTTGCAAGACTTTGTTTTCGTCCAAGATCAATTGATGTTGCACCCGCTGTCGAGCTTGCTCGAGCAGGCACCGACCACTGTCATTCGTATGTGCTGACTGAGCGGATGAAGAGGCATCATCATCATCATCATCATCATCATCATTACTACTGATAGATAGAGTGTCTTTGGCAGTGGAATCGTCTTTCATCATCGATGCACATGATTTGTCGACAGAGAAAGTTGTTCGACAGCCTACGGCAGCTTGAAGGCTGTCTAAAGTGATGCATTCGATGCTGCCATCACGAGTGTGGATAATCTGTGGTATCATTTTCTGCGCTGTTGTATTCTGCTTCTTACGATAGATATAAACACCTGCAGCAATAGCGATCTTCTACTGAAGTTATGCTAACAGCAAAGGAGGAGTCGTAGGAGAGAACTGAGGGCTCCACTCTCCCGTCTCCCACGTTGTCATTTTTTTGTTGAACGGAATTTCGAGGTTTATGTAGTACTTACCACGTCCTCTCCACCATGGCGGCGAAGAAATCGTCGTCCTTATCATCAATCTTAAAGGCAGCCATCCCTGGCATTATTGCAGCCGTAGTCTGGACTCGTAGGCAGCATAAATACACCAATTTTTCGAGAGCATCATCTCGACAGCTCCTGAATCCTAGTGCTGGGAGCTGGACCGATGGATATTACACTACCGGATCTTTGCCTGATCAGCCATACCCATCTACACATGCCCTCGTATATCCTAATGGTGGTTTGGGAGAACCTGCCCCCGTATCGTTTAAGAGCGAGGACGAGTTCTTAGCGTTAGGGAGGCTGTACAACGACCTTGGACAAATAGTCCAAAGTCCATGGCACTTTGTCAATGGTACTGCTCTATATTTGGGGCCGACTAAGCCGGGATTACATTTTCAATATCCTGCCGTAAAGGTTGGATACAAGCGTCTCGTGCCTGGATTGTTTGGAGGGGATGGCAAGCAGATTGAGCTCGAAACTTTAACAGAACCTTCATTTGACTCTGCCAACACCGACCCACGCGTCTTTTACGTTCATAACTTCTTGAGTGCTGCCGAGGCCGATGAGTTTGTTAACTTTAGCACGGCCGAGGAGAATCCGTATAAGATGGCTCCATCGACTGGAGGGACACACAAGGCTTGGAATCAAGGTGGTGCGGATGCCCGACTAACCACGCGTACATCAGAGGTATGTAGATGCTAAATGTTGTCTTATTCTGTCTAACGAGGCATCTGCTTATCTGACTTGAACTTTCTCTAGAATGCATTTGATATTACCACACAAAACTCAATGACTGTGAAACGACGTGCATTCCGATTGTTACGGATGGGAGAGTATATTGAAAATCTTGCTGATGGGATACAAATACTACGATACAAGCTTGGGCAGGCATATGTGGCCCATCATGATTATTTCCCTGCCAAGCAAAGTGATGATCATTTGTGGGATCCAACAATTGGGGGTTCGAATCGACTTGCCACGGTATTCCTTTATCTATCAGACGTCGAAGAAGGAGGTGAAACATCGTTTCCACGTAGTGAAAGACTAACTGTAGAGAAATCAAAGGAACTTGTCGATCGATTAGGTGAGGCTCCATCATTAGAAATGCAGATGGAATCGATCCGAGCTGCTGGATTGAGTGCAGGGTCGTGGGAAGAAAAGACAACGCTGGCTTGCTTTTCAAAGTTTGCCGTGCCACCTCGTCGGGGCGATGCCATTCTATTTTACTCGCAAAGGTGAGTTATGAGTTGCTATGAAAGAATAATTTGTTATGTCATGGCATAATAATGCTAACGATCTTATTATTGTTAGACCCGATGGACTATTGGACGAATCATCGTTACATGGTGCATGCCCAGTACTTAAGGTAAGCGAAGACTTAATATTCTATCACTCCTTTGAATTTCCCGAGCTTAACTTACTTATGACTTCACATCCTATCATATCATGGTACCACCAGGGAACGAAATGGGGTGCGAATTTGTGGGTATGGAACGGCTGCAGATACTCTCAATGCAAAGGGGACCCGCTCAATCCTGCCGCTGAGCTTCCGGATACACTGAAAGCTCCATTTCCTGGAGGAATTTGAACCAGGTTAATAATTCAATAGTGTAAAGAGTGTATCAAAGTAAATCCTTGTTAGTTTTTAGTTACACTCTCATATCTGTGGGAGTGTGAAACCCACAGAAATCATACCCCCTCAATCACCTTCCCCAGGTCGCAAGATTATACTATTAAGTAGAGACCAACTATAACTGTGATGTTGCCCTTCTTAGTCCTTCAAAAGCAACGCCCTCTTACCGTCATCAAAGTTAAAGGTGCAAGGCTTAACCAACTGACATCCACTCTGTTGAATAATAAACCTTGCAGCAAAATGTCCAGCCTCGACATTCTGATCCAACTCTTGACCCGCCAGCAACGATGCAAGGAATCCACCAACGAAGGCATCTCCGGCACCATTGGTATCGACCAATTGATCCTTCGATAATGGCGCGACGGCATATTCAAGAACCGTACCATTATACGCAACAATAGTACTCTTCGATCCGTGTGTAAACACCACAGTTCGTGGTCGTGCAGTATTTTTCTTCTCACTGGCAGCAACCTTCAGTGCCACCTCCTTTAGATCCTCACCATATCCCATCTTTTTCCCATAGGCCTGTGCCTCGTTCTCATTACAAAAGAGATAGTCGGCATATGGCAATGCCGTGGCAACTTGATCCCCAAAGAAGTCCACAATGAATGGTGCTGATAGGTTAAGACAGAAAATCTTATTATTGGCATTGGCATGTTCCGCCACAATGACCAAGCTTTCGACTGACACGGTAAGGAAGAATCCGGCACAGTAGTACACGGATGCATTTTCATAAATTGCCTTTGACTCTGATGTTTCCAAATGGCTCGGCTTAAAGTTATTCGCGGCCAAGAGATTGGTAACTAATGATCGTTCACCGTGATGTCCCACAAGGACAGCACACACACCGGTGGGTGTGGATTCATCCTTCATGTAATGGACCTTCACTCCATCGGCCTGCGCACATTGCTCCAGTGTCTTACCGAAGTCATCATCCCCCACACACCCAAAGTACGCACTATTGTTAGGTTTGCCATTGGCAGTCATCATCCACTGTGCCACACGGATCGAGTTTTGTGTGGCCCCTCCGGCAATGTATTGAGGATTGTGATGGTCCACAAGTTCTTTGTAGATGGGCATATGTTTCTCCTCGGCAAGGATGGCATTGTCCATTTTGACATCATACTTGTCAAGGAATGATTGATCGACTTCGGCGGATATGTCAAGGAGAGGGTTGCCCATCCCCAAAAGAGAGCCTGGATACATAATATTTTATTGCAGCGAGTGTGGAAGATACCAGGTGGTAGGAGAGACGATTTAGAATGATGAAACAACAAAATGACGACAAAGAATCATCAAGTACTTAACGACGAGACTGTTAGCAAAAGAACCTACCATTAAATTGAGGCATGGTGGCTTCAGGAACGAGTCTAGCCAATGTTGTGATACTCGATAGGAGTATGATGTGTGTATGTCTTCTTAGGTTTGGAGCGACAAACTCGTAATATCTATTGTTCTACGAGATTCAAGAGGTGACTCTCTACGGTGATGTTGATTTTCTGTTCTTCGTGGTGATTGAATCGAAGTACTTTATCAGGCGTTTTGTTGTTGCTACAGCTGTAGCTAGAACTTTGAAGTAAATGCTTGCATGGTGGTGCAGAGTTGCGCTATGTTTATTTCCAAGCATCATCTCCGCAGTCGCGAGAGTTCCATCATCAGCATTTGTAGCTGTTCCACGTCCATGGCTTGAATCACACCGATTCAAGAGACAATCAACACAATATTTTTATAAAACGAATGACGAAGTAGTAGAGGATGTAATATCTTCTTCGTCGTCTAATTCAAATGACGGCGATGAAGAAAGTGAATTGAGAATTGACAATGCAGTCAAGGATGAGAAATCATGGTTGTCTGCTAGAACAATGGGTTCGCTTTTTCTAAAACAAGAAGACTCAGAAGTTGATATATTTAGTCGGCAATTAGTAGTTAGTGGAGATTCTACTGACAGTAAAATTTGGGATCAGCATAACAAGACGATTCCTCCTCCTCCGTCTAGTGACAAAAAATCATTTTCATTTGCTCAATATGTAATAGATTGGGAAGATGCAGAAACAGTACCATCAACTGAACCAATTGCAAAAGAAACACCAAGAAGAGAAACAAGTGGTATACAGAGATCATCATCGGTAAGTTTTATTTGATATTATATCAGTATGTACGACGTGTTTTTTGATGTGCTGCTTACCTTTACCAATAAAGAAAATTGCAAAAGAATTAGATGAGAATGTAGTGAAATTTGCACTGTCGGAGGAAATTATCAACGACATGTCACCCGTGCTATCTAGCGATGCATACTCGAGTAATGTCGACGAGTCAGTAAGAGGGAAGTCAAATCTTTTGCGATTGTGAGTAACTTTCTCTCTGTTCGGACACTTAAAACGTCGGATGTTTGTGTTGATCTAACTTCATTCATTTTTTCGCTAGGAGCCATCCTGAGCATTATAAAGGCAGGATTGGGCATGATCTACGCTTAACTGCAGTATCTATTGCTGCGAGTATAGAGTATGATTGGCAGTGGAAACTATTTTTCAATGAAGGTGGGGGAGTCTTGCCATTATTGGAGTGTATACGTGACGGTGCACGAGCCGTGGAACAGGGTAAATTAGACTTTATTGATGATGATGATAATGATTTTGAAGGAGTAAGTGGCAGTCGCCTTAAGGAACGGGCTTCATTTGCTGCAGCCTGCACTTCCTGTAGAGCACTGCGCGATCTCAGTGCACTATCGAAAGACTTTGCAGCTGTCGTGACTGATGATATTCTGAAAGTGAATTCTCAATGGTCTACCTGCGTTGTGGAAGGTGCTGGATATGACTGCTCATCGGGTGGGTTGATTTCAGATTTGTTAACGCTTTTAAGACATGCCAATCAAGTGGAGGCTTTTTACCAAGCACCAAAGAAGAAAGGAAGCTTCAACCTTAGTAATCGGAGGCAAAGGAGAGACGCACGTCGTAGATGTGGTCTGTATGTAGTTCAGTTGATGTTAAGTATGTCTGTTGCGAGTGACCAAGCTGTCACAGCATTGAGATCAACATCTGGTCTCATTGAAGCGATTGTTGAATGTTCATCCTATGCACCAAAAGTAAAGTTCAAACGCAGATGGATACGTAATCCACTCAATTTTGTAAGAAGAGTAGTAAAGGGAAGACGGATGGATAATAAAACGAGAAAGAATTCATGGCTAGAACCCGGCCTGACAGGCCAAGTGCAACAAAATGCAAACAAATTACTTGCTGCAATTGGGCACAACGAATGGATCCCGAAAATGCCGGGTCAGAAAGGTCTTCGTATTCTATGCCTTGATGGGGGAGGGACACGAGGAATTGCTGCAGTGACAACACTTCGTCACCTTGTAGATGCAATGGGTGGAGTTGAAGTCTGCGATGCATTTGATATGATAGTGGGGACTAGCACGGGTGCCATCGTTGCCTTCTTAGTAGGATTGCGTAGAGAGTCTGCATTAGATGCTAGAATACGCTATGATACATTGATCAAACGCATTTTTGTGAAGAGTCTTATTGGACCAATTATGCTTGCTGCAACGACTGCCTCGTACGATGAATCAAATTTGATGGAGGTCCTGAATGATATTCTGAAGGATGATGGGATGCTCGATAGTCGGGCGAACCCGGATGTTCCTCTGATCACAGCAGTGTCGTCTAAAATGAGTTCATCGCCTAGTCAGCTATGTTTACTCAGGAATTACAATTATGGAGGTGGAGAATTACCAGATAGTTTTACTATAGACCCGAACAAGGCAAGGGAGCGCCTTGGCTTGGATAGTGTTGCTACCGTGGAGTCGACGTCAAATACTCCAAAGAGATCAACTTCAATCAAATGCGCTCCTCGCACAGGAACGGGATCAAGATATCCAGGCTCGTTCCGAGTTACTCAAAAGATTGCTCTTCGTGCAACCACGGCCGCGCCTACATTCTTCAAGCCTTTACTCAGTTTTGACGAACTCTATTGTGACGGAGGAATTGTGGCTGCTAACCCATCAGCAGTTGCAGTTCACGAAGCTAGGGCTGTTTATCCCGGTGTCCCACTGGAGCTGATAGTTTCCATCGGAACCGGTACGTTCACGGAGATTAAGGTACCCCCGCGAGTCGGCTGGGATGGCGTCGTTGCTCAGATCTTGGATTCCGCCACTGATGCAGAGGGAGTCCATCACATTCTCCAGGATGTCTTTGGCGAGGAAAAGACCGCCGTGGGTGGGACAAAAATGGCATCAACGACGTACTTTCGATTCAATGCTGAAGTTGGGAGACCCGACAGTGGTAAATTTGGTATCGATGAGATTGATCCTGCAAACCTACAGGAGCTATGTTCAATAGTCGATGATTACATGGCTGAGGACGAGCAAAAATTGAAGCTGAAGAAATTGAGCAATATTATACATCCGAAATCGTGGTTACAACGTGCTATCCAATGCAACATTGACAAAATCGTATAAGAAAGTATTCTGAGACTCTTTTGTGCACTTTAGAATTCATCCTTCTGTTCAAAAGGTGGAAAAGACTCAACTCCATCAATTAACGCGAATCGACCCTTCTCCTTTGGAAAAACCATATCATCACGAGGCCATGGCCATCCACCAAATCTCGTTCGTTGATAGTCTTCAAATGCCTGCTGGATTTCAGACTGTGTATTCATGACGAATGGGCCATGCTGTACGACGGATTCACCTATCGGTCTCCCCTGGAGGAGAAGGAATTCAGTTGTCTGTCCATTATTGGCATTACTTGTTGTTGGCGGAAGTTCAATGACGATGTCTAATGCTGCATCCATGTCAAGGCATACTTTATCACTTAGAACTATTCCATCTACCTTTACACCATTCTTGTGACCCTCGATCAAATAAAGGGACCTATTAATCACTCCACCCTTCTTTGCCTTTGGAAGTGTTAAGGTGCCACCAGCGCGAAGCGTTATATGAAATATGGCAACATCATTGTCAGGATCAGCGGCCCAGCTATTTGGTGGTGGAGAATTCATTCGAGCAGCGTCATTGTTAAAGTAATCATCACCAATCCATGTTGTGACGGAAACGTTGCCATCATCTGATTTCCAAGTGTGAACATTCTCATTCCAGAACATGGCAAAGCTGGGAGAACACATCTTTTGTCTTGCGGGTAAGTTCAGCCACATTTGGAATAATTTTAGAGTATTTGGACGATCCGAATGAACCAAAGGAAACATTTCTCCATGGACGACTCCTTCCCCTGCAGTCATCCACTGTACATCACCGTTTCCGTACCGTCCAGCATTGCCAACGGAGTCGGCATGATCAATCAACCCAAACACAGTCGCAGTTACAGTTTCAAATCCACGATGTGGATGTGCAGGAAAGCCGGGAACTTTATCACCATGGTACATACGATAAGGTGCAAGTGCGTTAAAATCTGCACCATTGCCTGCTAATGGAGCCTCCATCTTGCCACTTGCATCGGCGGGATAATCATCGACATGATAAACGCAGAACAGAAACGGATCGGGAGTCGGGAACGGACCGCCCGATAGGACGGTTGTACGGAGAATTGCTCTTGACATCATCATCCATGCATGCTGTAATTCATACCGACAACATACCATAAGTAGGTAGTACGATAGGATGGAGGGCCACTTCTTCATTTTTGTTCCCTGTTTCTCAAGGGCTGTTGCATTTTCTTCACGCATGTGATTTGTTGTTCCGAATCGATCGAGTGACCTCCCTCAGCATGCGCATTCAAGTCACTACTAATTCCACAGCTCTGATTCTTGAGCACACAATGCATGCAGTTCTAAGATCGTGCAACCAGGCTAAATAGTTAAGATCACAAGATGCCAGAGCTCAACATAAGACGTGTTAGTGAAATCATGACGGAAAGAATCAGCCGTGAAGCTACTACGTCGAAACGTGAAAAGAGAGTAGGACGCCCCCATCAGGAAAGAGTATCAGATCGTCCCGATCCACCGGCAACGATTTCCAAGCCCGTCAAGAAAGGTGGAGTCGATCGTCCAGGATCATCAAGGGAGCGTCCAAGATCATCAAGGCAAACATCATCTAAGGTCATTGTTGATTTCCCAAAGACCCCAAGAAAGAATAGTCTGAGTCTGAGTAGCAGCACTCTCGATCTACAAAGTATGTGCACCACTGAGACGATTCCAGAGCATCGACAGTCAATGAAGCAAAAACCCACGTCCATAACAAATCGTCTTCAGAAAAGAAACAGTGAAGGTCCGCTAGATGTAAGCTGGGCAGAAACGTCGATTGTTTGGGGTGATGAAGAAGCTACTATCAATGAAGACGTTAGTGTCGATAATGAAGAAGATTATATGATTCATTCTCGTCGAAAGAGCACAGTAACAGAAGCGTTGACAGAATCAATGACGAATCTTAATGATTCCATCATGTCTATACTAAGTATTCGCAAATTGGATCGCAGATCAGTAGTCCATCCACAGGTGGACAATGAATTGGCCGAAGCGGAAAAGGAATTAGCATTAGCTGCTGCCAAGGCCGAAGCGGCTGCGGCTGAACTCAAGCGGAAAGAGGAAAAAATTAAACGGTTGCGAGCAGAGGCAATGCGAAATAGTATCCGAGTGTGATTACATGTCAATATTTATTAGGAGTAGATATTTGTACATAATTCTATGTAACATCTTTTTTACACTATAAAATCACATCACCCTATGAAATACTTGTCCTCCAGCTTATAATTGGTCACCTGACTACGTATTCTCTCTTTGCGTCGTTTGATCAATATCTTATTTTGTGCTAAGCTCCGAAAATTGCTCACACATTCGTTCGTTAGGTCTTATGGATTGGTGGTTAAATGGAGCTGTTTTGCGCATTTGTAAACTCTTGGACTTTCTCATGAATCAGTGGAAATATCTTTCTTCTTGTGCCTGCCTTTGCTGGCAGCAGCATGTACTGCCAATCCAGCCACAGCTCCAAAGAGTGCTATGCCTCCACCAATCAATAATTGTATACCTCCGTTGTCATCTTTTTGTTCTACTTTCCCATCTTCCTTGCACTGTTCTTCTTCCTGAAGACTAGTTTCTTGCTTGAGGCTGAAGTTGTCTTGATTTTTGTCGATCTCACTTTGTTTACAATCAGCGTGAGAATCATCTTTACTTGGTGGTTCCGTGCTTGAGGAGTTGCTCACTTCTTCTTTCTCGATTTCGACCTCTATGTCACTTTTCAGTCCACCTTGCTCGCTGTTCCTTTTGACCATCAAGCATGATAGATTGTGAGAGACTTTGCCTACGTTTGAAACAGCGTCAACAGCTGCACTTGTAAATTGTCCAGGTAGGATTGCGGTGTAAATTTCTTCACATGTCCGATCGGTGTTATCATCTGCCTCTTTTGTCCTCTTCTCGAGCTCTTTTGAGAGATGGTAACCGAAGGCATCTAAAACGATCATCCCAACTCCGAATAAAAGTCCCCTCTGTTTAATCTCCAGCGCAAAATTGACTAAGGTCATTGTGTTGCTGGTAAGATCTGTCGCGGCAACAGCAACGGTAGCACATCTAGCAGCTGGGATGAATGATTCCAACATAGTTATGGATTCGATGAGGAGATGCCAGATTCGAAGCAGTAGAGAGGAGGTATCTAAAGGAAACTTGGCGTTTAGAACCCGTTGGGAGGCGGAGTCTTCATTATCAGCCGTCAATAGGATCATCGTAAAATCTCTCTGAATCATTTGGCTTTCACCTGTATTCACTTCACTCTCCATAGCAACGATTAAGCTTTGAGTCCTAGTCCACCATGTCTGAACTCGATGGTATTCCAGTAACATCGAGGGGAATAAGACAGTAATGATGAAACACATCATGTTCCTCCCATTTCCGTTGGTGACACCTGCAATCAAATCAACGGCGGAGTATCCAATACACCATACCACTGCCACAGCACATGTCGTTGTTGCTGGACACATCTTCCATAGTGAGACGCACATGGCAGCATATTCTGTGGGCGGAAGAGAGTAGACCCAATCTCGGTACCTATCGATGGTTGGGATCAGACTTTCGTCGGCATCAAGCTTGTTGAGTACTTTGTATAGGGATTGATATGTTGGAATACTCGTTAGACGACTCGCTGTGCTGCTATTGGTTTTGGTATTACTGCTACTGGACGTAGCATTGTCCTTGCCTCCTCCACCAAGAGTGAATGATGTAGGATCGGCAACAGGTTGAGACGTTGTGGTCTGTTTGGTCGGCTTTGGCGATGTTGTCCAACGATCGATGACCCACTCCAAAATAGCATAACGGAGTGCTCCATCATCATCCGAAAATATGCCAAGCAATCCACTACCAACATCTTCTTTGCTCCACACTGTATTCGAGGATACCTCTATAATGGATTTTTTCAATGCAATTCTAGTAACTTCTCCCCACGAAATGTGATTACCAGTCACTACGAATATGGTTGAATTCCAAAGTTCGTGAAGTATCAAGAATCCAATTCCCATGTAGAGTACGTGACAGGAAACTTTCCCAAAGGTAAATATAAAATTCATACCCTCATTTCGAAAGTACGAATATAATGCCTGAACAAGAATGAGGAACGTCGACATAGTTGCCAGGGTAGCAATTGAAATAACGTGACATTCACAGATATGTTGTTGAATGTGAGTATACATAATGAGTATTCGTTTTCTGTTCACGCAACTTTCACCACAGACAGGGGAAGGAATGACCGTGTTCTTCTCATCGAGATCATCTACTGGTGATAAATCTCCTACTACCGGGATTTTGCCTTCGTCATCATGATATTTGCTGCTGCGCTTTTCATGTTCGTACTCCTCCAACTTATTAGCAGCCGTAGAAATAACATATATATTCATGACTGTTACTAGAAGAGCCACAATCACAACAAATAAGGTAGACGCACCTGCATGACATGGAAAAAGACCTGACAAAAATGACATCAGGGACAAAATAATGATCAGTGCTTCAATATTTGAGGGAGAAGTAATCGCAACGATCCATGGCAGTATGACCGATATGGTAGAGACACGTGTAGTAAGAGTAGTGTCAACATTCTCCTCCTCTCCAATTTTTCTTTTTGTATTCCTTGTCCACAAAATCCATGTACTCGATCCTATCAATACAATAATTGTCCAAATCCACTTATTAAAAGCCATGGCAATCATATGACCAACAAGCCATACAGTGAATGATGTGCATGTTCTTACGACAGCACGTAAAAAGATACGCAATAGACCTGATAAACCCATCCCTATAAATGCAAGTCCGAATGAGGCAATTAATAATATCAGTGATATTATTGGTATCATAACATTGTAATTTTGTTGTGACTTCAATTGATATACAATCTCATAGTACAAATTCCGAACGAAGTGATATGGTAATGACCGGAGTGGATCATGAATTAATTTACGTCGTAATGTGGATTCAACGTCAACGTTGGAAGCCGACGACAAAGTTGACGATGATGATGATTGATAATCGTTAGGAGAAGGAGGAGGAGGGCGTTTCCTATCATTTCTTTCATGCTGTTGTCCCGTTAGTGGCACAAATGGATCTATTTCCTCCGCAGTAGAGAAGTAAGATGGCTTGATAACTCCTCCTTTTCGAGCATTATTTTCACCCCCACCACTTCCGATGACAGCCCGATAGAGCTCAGCACGGGTGTCATTATCTTCGATACGATTTGCCCTCTGCCAAATAATGTCATCATCCCCCACATTTCGTTCTACGGGAGGAGGAGCGCTCGTGACAGCAGTAGCAAGACTAATCAATTTCTCTATCCCACCAATGCCCATTCGCGCCATCGTCGCAGGAAGGGTAGGCGGCTGCTGCTGCTGCTGCTGGAGTAAAGGAGATGCCGATAGCTCCTGCCAATCATCGCTGTCCTCATCGTTATCAGTGTGCTCAACGAATACCATCGTATCCTCGTTCAGCGGTGATTCGCTATTACTTCGTCTCCTCCGTCCAGCTGAAGAAGCCGAAGAAGCTGATGTGCTGGGAGTTTCGCCAGCAGCACTCGAGGAGGAGGATGAAAGGGGTATCCAACTAGTCTTGTCATTCTCATCCTCGATGTAGGGGATAATTTCCACCATCGCCGCACGCCGAGTCTGCCGAGAGTTGAATCCAAACTTCGGAACAATCAAAATAGCCCGCCTAGATTAAGAAGGATACCGAAAAACCCTAACCCTAACTCAATCTTCTTATTTGTTGACGTTATATTATTCCTAAGAGTTGTCGTCACGGTCTTGGTTTACGTTATTCCCTTGGTTTACGTGTGGCCTTTGAGCTGGTGCTTTCGTCGGCTTTGGTGGATCTTTAGGTCCCTTTAATTGCCTCGCCACCACCGCCATAGCTCTAACCTACTGACCCCTTTGATAGGGATGCACTTTGCCCTCGCTTAAAGAGTGCCAACAAGAGAATAGATGCTCAAAGAACCAGGTGTTGAGTTGGGCGGCTGATGATATGATAAAATAAAATAATTGTTATATAATTATTTCATCTCTTTAGATAAACATATCGTAGTCCAGATTAGTTGGTTTCACCATCAAAATAGGTTGACTGCACATCAATGATTCCGGGTTAACTTATTTTACCTGTGACACTCTACAGTAGTTATCTTCTTTTACTGTAAATGCAATCATCAATCCTCCTGATAGTAACAACAAATCAATGACAAGAATTTAGAAGCAATAGCAAACATACACAAAAACAGAATCTGCCTCATACACGCAAATCGTTGATACAATAGAATCTCTCTCTGTTGTCTCGACAAATGAACGTATGTATAACTAACTCACCTCCGGTTCATCACCTGCCACCTCTTGATTCTCCAATTCTAGCCGTTCCATCATAGCCTGCAATTCAGTCTCCTCCTTCAAACTCACAGCCTTCGGTGCCATCTTAACATCCATCTTCCCCCCCTTCTCCCCAATCTTCGTTTGTATAACATCAATCGCACGTTGTAGTAGTGCAATTCCTGCGTCTTTTTCCAATGTCATCGTTGATAGCACATATATGGGTGGTGCAATAAGTCGGATCTTAATCGATGATGGTTCACCTCCAATTGCAATACCAGCAAAGAGTGCATCACGTATAGCATCAATACCCTCATATGTAAAGCAACTAACCTCCACGTCGGCACGGATCTTAATCGGTTGTGGTGCCAGCCGACGTCGGATGTATAGCTTGAGTTCGGTAATGACATCGTCCGGTACGTCAAGACTCGCGAATGGATCCTCCTCCGCAGCAGTCGTTGCGACGGCAACACCTCCACTACTCCCGGATGATGATGCCTCCTCGGCAAGTGCAAGTTTGAATGCATCATATGCATGTCCATACTTCTTGTACAATGGCCATGCAATGCGTTCATACAGCTCCTCAAGGTACAGCTTTCGACGTTCGGCGAGATGCCGTAATACGCCATGTACAGCCTTGGCCTTATTGAATCGATCTTCACATGCGGCCACATCCTCAGGACTCACACGTCGTTTACTTAAATCAATATATCCCTTGTCTTTGTCCACACGCAGAACCATGGCTACCTCATTCCGTCCCACGCGGATTAATTTGTTAATCGATCTAATGCGACGACGACTCAGCTCTGATAGTAATATAAGACCTTCGATATTATTATACTCCAGGAGTGAAACGTATGCCCCCATATCTGCAATAGTACGTACATTGACCATAACTAGACTCTCAATTTCGGGATACCGTGCCGAGTAGAATCGACAATCGAGGTTACGTTTGTCCTCGGCGAGGTAGAGACGGAATGACCCATCGTCTGTGTTCGTCGCCGCCAACGTTGCAGACGCAACGACTACGTCGTCCTGTGATTCTGCCATTTATTATGCTTAAAGATTAACTAAGATGGTGGATTTGCGTTACCGGGGAGCGGCGTTTCACATCATCATCGCGCGTCATTCGTCATAATTAGCTCTAGCTTCAGCTAGTGTGTTAACACTAAGCCCAATAAGTACTAAGTCCTACGTATCGGCTCAGTAGTAAAGCGGTAACCCCACCAATCGTCACGCACAAAATAATATCAGGCCGCTTCGTGCTTAAACTGCTTGGTACTGTTTCGTCCTTTCAATAACTAACTAACCAACTAACGATAGTAACAATGGACAAGCTCTCGGGTGACCAGAAGGCTGAATATGCCACATCCCTCGCGGCATTGGCATTGTACGATGGCGGGGCCGACATTACGTCCGATCAAATCAATACCCTCCTTGATGCTACCGGATGTTCGGCCAACGTGCCTGCGTACCTGCCCATCATATTTGCCAACTTCCTCACGGCCGAACGTATATCAAAGATGATCATTACACCTGCGACTGGTGGTGGTGGAGGAGGTGGTGGAGGAGGAGGAGGAGGCGGTGATGGAGGGGATGCTTCGGGTGGTGCCGCGGCAGTGAAGGAGGTCGAGGAAGAAGTTGAGGAGGCACCGCCCGCCGTGGATATGTTTGGCGGCGGAGATGGCGGTGGAGACTATTAAGTAAACATTTTCATTTGTGATTGTATTCTCACATAAAAATAAAATGAATATCAAAATAACTCTCACTCCTACATTGAGTTGTTGAATCGTATTTTGCTCTATCTTCATCAAGAAGGTTCTACGGTGGATTATGGCAATGAAGAGGGCGTTGTCAGGAGATGTATCTTTCTTGCATCTACTAAGTTACTTATTTCGTATGTGTGTAAAATTTGTGCAAGCCATTCGAAGAAGGTGCAGTCTGAAAAGGAGGCTGCGTCTACGCGTTTATAAGAAATCAAAGACACGATTCTATTTAGCTATTTTACTTCTACAAAAGTCCAACACTACTCCAATTCTTGACAGTTTCCTCCATCAGAACTCCGACACCTTACCAATAACCATCCCCATTCCAGCTTCCATCACCAGAGCCAGAGTTGTATACATGCTCAGGCTCGGGCTCATAGTAATGGCCATCACCACTTCCATATCCACCATATCCTCCCTTCGAGCCCTTGCCACCCTTGCCAGATTTTCCATAGGAGTAGTAATGTTCGTCTGACTCGGGCGCAGACCAATCGGAATCATGGCCGCCGCCACTTACATATCCACCATATCCTCCCTTCGAACCCTTGCTACCCTTGCCAGATTTTCCGTAGGAGACATAATAGTCATCTGACTCGTGGTGCTCAGGCTCATAATGCTCAGGCTCCCAGTCACCGCTGGCTTCTGGCTCATGCACAGGCTCATAATCACCACTGCCACTGCCATATCCACCACCATATCCATATCCACCCTTTGACCCCTTGCCACTCTTACCACCATAAGATCCTCCCTTAGATCCCTTGCCAGACTTGCCGTAGGAGTAGTAGTGCTCTTCATCGCCAGAATCGACGACTTCCTCCTCACCCCATCCAACCCAAGATGCTCTCCTCACTCCTCGGTTTGCCTCGACAGACATCCCGGTGGCGATAACCGTTGCAACCACAACACTTTGGATCATTCTCGACATCATGTTGGAATTGGTTTTTCAAAAGAGATGTATCCGGAATAGGTTTTATGATCGTTTGTTCATCGAATATCATCAGCTCCATTAGAAACATACGAATGAAAAAAGCAGCGCATTACGACTCCGGAGCCGGAAAAGGGAACTGGAGTGTCAACGCCAAGTATCATTTAGGACTCAAGTTCATCGTTCCATTCCCCCAAACCTTTCAACTCCGCTCTCCTCCTCTCCAAGACTCACGCAAGATTTACAAGTAACCTTCGCGCTGCGAAGTGTAAGAGTGACATTAAGAGCAGTTGATCGTAAAACACCAAAAAAAAATTGAGAAGAAAACCAGGTTACGTAGCGAATGAAACATTGCGTTGGGGGTTTACAGGAGATGTCCACAGTTCGTAAATGACAACTCCGCAGCGCGATGTGGTAGTAATGTGGCCATGAAATCGCCATTATTTCATCTTTTCAGTCACGTCGTAGAATAGAAATCGATTGATATGGTCATAAAAATATTGGACCGACAACGCCTCATTTTCTGAAATCGCCCCAATTTTTAAATGGTCGTTAATGACGTAATATTAACCAGCGAGGGAATTTGTTCTTTTTTTTTCTAATAGTAACATGCCAGGCTGGTTAATGGCAGTTACAAGTATTGGAGTAGCTATTAGGTGGTCAAGAAAGCGTTTGGGAAGTATGTGAATACTTCATGAGCAATAGAAATACAATCAAAATAGATAGTCCCAATGAAATCTACATTAAATTTGGCTCTTTAATGAAAACTGCTTCGCTCGGGCTTTTGGAGGTGATGGTGGTACGTGTGAATG
>Ga0247832_1001231_pt1 | contig 46696 bp, 33 predicted proteins | sample LaCruzMarch2015__10_FD_192407 | JGI IMG/M metagenome (GOLD analysis project Ga0247832, IMG submission 192407) | Freshwater microbial communities from meromictic Lake La Cruz, Castile-La Mancha, Spain - LaCruzMarch2015_4m | ecosystem: Environmental > Aquatic > Freshwater > Lake | place: Spain... | reverse complement strand
GTAACGGGCACTCAGCCAGTAGCCCCAACGGTATTGTGTTATGAAACTGCAACGTGGAATCCAACAACATGCGTTTGGGATATTACTGGAACAGTCCCATTAGTTTCTATTTTTTCTACATTGAGTACAATTAATATGTTGGGGTCTTCGGACCTTTCTGCAATTGGTTCTCCTTCAGGAGGAACTTACAGTTGGAGTCCAGCATCTTCATTAAATTCAAGTACTAGTCCAAGTGTTACAGCCACACCGAATACAACAACGACGTATACAGTAACTTATGATATAGGTAACGGATGCACTGCAACAAATACAACAACTATTATAGTTAATCCTCTTACCGTTTCGGTAAACAGTACGACAATTTGTGGTGGAGATAACGCCACATTAACTGCTACCCCAAGTGTTCTGGGAGGAACGTATTTATGGTCTCCGGGTGGAGCGACAACTTCGAGCATTACCGTAAATCCAACAACTAATATTGTTTATTCTGTAATTTACACATTAAACGGTGTTTCTTCTCCCTCATCCCAAGGTACAATTACGGTAAATCCAACGCCGATAGTAACAGTAAACAATCCAACGATATGTTTTGGTTCAAACGTTAGTTTAACAGCTGTTGGAAATCCGAACGGTGGAACATATTTATGGTCACCTGGAGGACAAACAACAGCCTCAATTACAGTAAATCCAACTACAACTGCAAGCTATTCGGTGAGTTATACTTTAAATGGGTGTATTGGGACTGCATCTAGCAATGTCACGGTAAATTCGAGTCTAACAGTTTCCGTTGCTGGTACAACAATCTGCGCCGGACAAAATGCGACGTTAACAGCAACACCATCAGCAGCTGGTGGAACTTATTTATGGAATAATTCTCAGCAAACGAATTCAATATCAATAAATCCCATAGTAACGACATCATATACAGTTATGTATTCACTTAATGGCTGCAATGCAACAGGCACGGGAGTAGTAACTGTAAATCCAATTCCAACAGTTGTATTGAGTAATGCTACAATTTGTGCTGGTGACAATACAACATTAACCGCAACTGGATCCCCGGCAGGAGGGACGTATGCTTGGACTGGATCTGCTAATACGGCATCAACTTTAACAATTTCTCCAGTTTCTACTACAACTTATTTAGTTACGTATACCATAAATGGGTGTACAAGTAATGCAGCAACCGGAATTGTAACAGTAAATCCGATTCCAACCGTTACAGTAACAAACCCATCAATATGTGAGGGACAAAGTGCTTCGATTTCTGCTACCCCTTCACAAAATGGTGGAACTTATTTATGGACGCCAGCAGGGCAAACAACTTCAAGTATTCAGGTGTCACCAAATGTAACAACTACTTATGGGGTTCAATATCAGGTAAATGGATGTACGAGTGCAATAGCCACAAGTACTGTTACAGTCAACACAACACCCGGCCTGACTTTTGATGCAGACCAACTTACAGGATGTGCACCATTGAGTGTGAATTTTACTAATACTTCGGCAAGTGCTGGATCGTCAAGCACCAATGTTTGGTCATTGGGTAATGGCGCACAGTTGAATGGAAATTCTGTAAATTATTTATTTACTGCAGGAGGGTGTTATGACATTACTTTAACTTCAACTGTAGGAGGCTGCGTTGGAACCACAACAATTCAAGATTTTATATGTGTAGAAAACCCACCAGTGGCCGCGTTTCAAACAAATACAGGGATTTTCACATCACCCACCCAGACTGTTACGTTTATCAATAATTCAGTTGGCGCAGTTACATATTCTTGGGATTTTGGTGATGGAAATACTTCAATCGAGACTAATCCAATTCATTTATATGGAAACACATCGAATGGTTATTTAATAACGCTTACAGCTACATCAAATTCAGGATGTGTAGATAGCTATGATTTAGCTATTGAATATCAGGAAGAAGAGATATTTTATATTCCAAATACATTTACTCCTGATGGCGATAATTTCAATCAAACTTTTCAACCAATTTTTACTGCAGGTTTTGATCCCTTTAATTTCGAAATGTATATTTTCAATCGTTGGGGTGAATTGATATTTGAGTCTCATGATGCAAATATTGGTTGGGATGGATCTTACAGTAATTTAGCACGACCGGTTCAAAATGGAGTGTATAGTTTTAAAATCATTTATAAAAACCCTCGAATTGACGAGCGCAAGATTGTCACTGGACACGTAACGTTGATTCGCTAATTAAAAATAAGCAACGTAACCTATGTGTATTTTACCTTGATTCAATTGGATGTTATTTTGCAATTGTTTTCCTAAAGCATATGTAATTGAGAAAATACCGAGCTTTGTTCCAAATGAGAATCCAGTTCCGAAGCCTAACGGAGAGTCATTGCGGTAAATTCCTACAGAATTATCTTCATACCATGATTGATTGTAAAACACAAAAAGGTTGGAGTTTTTGTCCAGTAAAAAGCGGTACTCAATTAAACCTGAAAAGACACTTGTGGCAAATAATTCTTCCTCATTAAATCCGCGTAGTGAGTTTAATCCACCAAAACGGATTCGTTCATTTGCATACGTTTTATCATTAAACATCCACTCACCATATAACCCAACCTTAAGCACTTGACGTTTTGTTATTTTGTCATATCTTTCATACAAAAAGCCACCCTTAGCAGAACTATTATTGACTGAGTTTGGGCTTGTTTTTCTATTTCCTACTGCTACATCAATAGTAAATAAAAATCCTTTTGATGGATTCGGTATGTAATCAAGGATTTTACGCGTGATTGAAATTCCGTAAAGATTATTTCTGGTACTGTTCAGTTGCGTATTTGTTGATGATGAAAGGATATCACTTGAATAAAAAGAATAAATTCCTTTGATGTAAAAATTATTTTTCAATTGGTAAGAAATCCCTAGGGTTGATTTTATTTCTAAAAAAGTACTGTCGCGTTTATATAATATAAATTTTCCATCTAGTCCGAATTTACTTTTAAAAAGGAATGGAAGACTCCCGATAAACGTTAGGTTTTGGGTTCCAGGCTGAATACTTCTCCAATTTAGGTCGATTAACTCGCCCTTTTTTAAACCATTTTGAAGTTTGAGTTGGATTTGGCCAGTCAATGAAGCTTTTTGGGTAATTGGATTTTGTTGAATACCAATGGCTCCATTTACCGAGCTATTTGGTTTTGATTTTAAATAGAAATAAACATCAACTCCTTTTTTCGTATATAGGAATTCAGGTTTTTTAAATTGGTCTAAATAGGAATAGGAACTAAATTCTTTATCGAGTTGTTTTATTAGAGACTCATTGTACATTCTTTTAGACTTTATTCCACTAATATTTTGAATGAGTGCTGCGGAAATAGTTGAATCACCTTTTACAATGATATCACCCCAATTATACCATTCTCCGCGATTGATTTTTAAGCGACCTGTTAAATTATTATTCAAGGAGAGAGAGGAATGTTCTAATTCAATGTTCACGAAAGGGAAACCATTATTTAAATAGGTATCACGAATGAGTGTTAGATAATTTTTATAGGTTTTTGGTCTAAACTTAATTTTCGACTGAAAAACCCCCTTGGATTTTAAAAAGTAGCGTTCGGTGGAATCAATATTCAATGAAATAAATTCAAACTTGGGACCTGAAAAAACTAAAACCTTCCAAATTGAATCTCCTAATTGAGAAATGGAATCAAAGGAGGATAAAAGAAATCCATTTTCTTGTGTCTTGTTTTGTAGTTGAATAATATACTTTTTTGCAGCCGAAGCATTGATAAATACTGAATCAGGCATTCGTCGTTCATTCCATTGGTCTTTGAAGTTATATTTAATAAAAAAGGTCTGTCCCAATGTTGGAACAGACCAGTATATAATTATACAAAGAAGGATGAGACGCATAAGTCCTTAACGCCTAATTCTATGATTTATTCTTGATTTAGTTGCTCGTAAACTGTCACCAATCTTTCCAGGGATTCAATTTCAGCATTGATAGTTTGTTTGTCAGTAGCACTTTCTGTTTGCTCCATGTTTTGCCTTTCGGCCTCAATTTTTTGCGTAAGAATATTAGAAATGTATTGAACTATTTGACCAAAATACATTTGAGTCATTGAATTACCTTCTTTTTTTAAGTAATCTAGGATAGTATATGTCTTTTCGATCACTCTAGAATTCGTGTTAAAACACAAATTTAATAGACTACCAATCACGGTTAATTCATCAAAACTTTGAAACTTGTTATTGATGAAAATGTTTTCAAAAAATGTAAAATTAGCCTCTGTTCCATGTTCACCATAAACAGCAGATACAGCAACCAAAAGTTTCGGTGTTTGTTCCTTCGCTAAGTCATCTGCTTTTTGTAAACCTAACTCTTTATTTATCTTACTCAGATTAGAAAGTGCGCTAATTAATACAACATATGATTTTTCTTTATTAATACTTGAATTACAGATATCAATAAATTCTTTTTCCGTTGTATTTGTACTTAAAAAATCCAATGCTGCAGCACGAACAGCTGATTTAGGGTCTTCCGCAACGATTTTTTTTAGTTGTGTAATAGCATCAGTTAAATAGGTTTCTGCTAATTTAGAGCACGCTTTTATTGCCAATAGGCGAATATTCCAAAACGGGTCTTTGAGCGCATTTAGAATGATTTCTTGTGTTTCGCTGGTACTATTTCGTTCGGCATATTTTAAAGCTTGTGCTCTTAGCTTGTACGAATTGGATACATCGTATTGACTTAAAAATTGAGCGTTTGGTTTATCCACATATACATTTCCTAATAAAACTTGATTGACATCAAATAGTACATTTTTCAAATTTCCAGAATAGGAAAATGAAAACTCTTGATCTTGACGTGTAATACGAATTCTTTCTGTGCGTTTTCCTTTTTCATCCATGATTTGCACGTCAACCGGAAGTTGAAATAAGGGATATTCATCTAATTTTTGTTTTTGGACAATTTTCAAGGTCACTTCTTTTGTTTCCTTATTATCTGTCTGATAAACTTGTAAAATAGGATGCCCTTTCCCTAAAAACCACTGATTGAAAAACCAATTTAGGTCTTCACCAGAAACCTCTTCAAACGCCAATCTCAAATGGTGAACCTCTGCTGATTTGTATTTGTTTTGAGTAAGGTATAGATTCATTCCCTTGAAAAATGCCTCATCTCCTAGGTAATTTCTTAACATGTGTAGTATGCGTCCACCTTTGTTGTATGAGTGACCATCAAACATTTCTTCTTTATCAAAATAGGAATAATTGATTAGATTATGATGATTTCCACCTTGGGATGAATTGTAATATCCTTGAGTTTCCTGTTCACCTTGGTAATTCGCTTCATCTAGCCCATTTCTATGCTCATCCCACAAATATTGAGAGTAATTGGCAAAAGATTCATTTAAAGGGAGATTTGACCACGATTCACAGGTTACATAGTCCCCAAACCAATGATGAAATAACTCATGTGCGATGGTTGATTGATCGTTACCGTCCAATAATTCTCGATCCGTTTTATAAACAAAATCACCAAAAATTACAGCGCCTGTGTTTTCCATGGCACCTGAAACGTAATCTCTAACAACAATTTGATGGTATTTATCCCATGGATATTCAACACCTAACAATTGAGAGAAATGTTTAATCATCTCAGGTGTTTCACCGAAAATCCCTTTAGCATACTGTTCTATTTCATTTTCGGTCATATTTCCTTTGGGCGCCTCAACAAAATAATTAACTTCCATTTTACTTCCGTCCGGACGTGTATAAAAATCTTTTACTACCTTAAATTCTCCAACTGCCATCATGAACAAATAGGGTGCATGTGCTAGTTCTTGTTTCCAATGATCTGTTCGTGTTCCATTCGTATTTTTCTTAGATGTAATTAGTTTTCCATTTGAAAGAGTGATGTATTTTTCGTCAACAGTGATAAAAATTTCTTGGCTAGATTTAGCATTTGGTGAATCAATCGTTGGAAACCAAACAGAGTTTGCCTCGGTTTCACCCTGCGTCCATATTTGTGGCATTTTATTCTTTTCTTCGTTTTTTGGATTAATGAAATACAATCCTTTGTCTGAAGTTATTGCCATACTTCCTCCAGTTTCTCTTTCTTCCGGTTTTGCCACATATTCAATTGTTAGGGTGTAATTTTCACTGCGCTTGTATATCCTATCCAATTTTATATGTATTTGACTACTATCGTAAGAATAGTTCATGCTTTTTCCATTGATCTGGATTGTATTTATATCCATTCCTTTTGCATCTAGGATAAGGCTATCTGTTTCATAAAAATGAGGTTTCGCTGTAATAGTCGCTTTTCCATTCATTCTAGATTTTGACCAATCAAAACTAACTTCCAGTTTTGTATGAACGATGTCATTTTTTAATGTTCTACTTGGATTGTAAATTGGATCAATATCCTCTGTGTCTAACTCCCCTTCGTATTCGGATAGATCAAATTCTTCACTAAAAACATTGTCTGATGCGTCAGGTAAGATTTCTGAAAGATTCTCAGCTGAGTTTTTATTAAAATCATTGGAAACTGCTTGTTGATTTTTACAGCCAACGAATAGCCATAGCAATAGGAAAAAATGAATGTATTTCATGTTGTTAACTTTGGAATGTAATATTACTGATAATTTTTGAAGATGGAATAGTTAAACGAACAAGATAGGTAGTTCAATGGTGAAAATTGTTCCACTATTTTCTGTGGTTTGGAAGTTAATTGTTCCGTTGTGATTTTCAATAATTTGCTTGGTGATCGAAAGTCCAATTCCCGTACCCGTTGATTTTGTAGTGAAATAAGGCACAAAAATCTTATTTTGCTGATTTAATGGGATTCCACTACCGTTATCTTGAATTTTTATAAGGCAATTCTCTTTCTTAAGTTGAACGCTAATCTTGATTTCTCCTGGTCTATCAAATTCAAACGATTGAATCGAATTTTTCAGTAAGTTGTTAATTGCTCGAATCAATTGGTCTTTATCTGCTGATAAATAGACTTCATTTTCATTCGTTGAAAAAGCAATTGTATATTCATCTTGACTGAATAAGGAAATAACATTCTTACAAATTTCAATTAGCTCAACTTTTTCTAAAAGAGGTGTAGGCATTTTAGCAAAATTTGAGAATTCATTGGCAATCTTTGTTAGTCCATCAATTTGTTCGATTAATGAATTTGCTAAACGATCAATTTTAATTTTTGCTTCCGGATTTTCTTTTTCAAATACACGCATCATTTGTTGAATACTCAACTTCATTGGGGTTAGTGGATTTTTTATTTCATGTGCCACTTGTTTTGCCATATCCCTCCATGCAGATTCGCGTTCACTTTTTGCCAACTGATCTGCAGTCTGCTCTAATTCCATGAGTTTCTTGTTATATTCTCTTACCAACGCGCCAATTTCATCATTCTTGTTATAATCGATTGTTTGATTCTTCTTTCCAAATCGAATGAGTGACAGATTGGTTTGAAGTAGCCGAAGGGGTTTTGTTACCCAATTGGACATGATAATTGCGAGAATAATTGAAATTGCGAGCAATAACATAAAAACATTAATAATGGCAACTAAAAATTGTTGAATTTGATTTTCAACCTCTTGTTGTTGCCCAAAATGCTGCAAATTAACAAAAGCAAGTAGTTTTCCATCCGAATTAAAGAAGGGTAAATAGGCAGAAATGTAATTTAAATCACCTATGTTTTCTTGATGAATAAATTCACTTTTGTTTTGAATTTTTAATTGGTTTAATGCTTGTGTATTCATTTGTTCGCCAATCAATCCTATATTGAAAACTTTCGGTCTTGAAGTTGCTAAAATGTGACCGTCTGGATCATATAAATTAATGTCTGTTACAAATACTTTGGATAATTTACTTAATAAAAAACTAATGTAATTCCCATTTTCGTAGACATCTAAATAGTTCATTTCTCCAATTTTATTCCGTAATTCAATTTCAAGGGAAACTAATTTTTCGTTGATAATATTGTTGGTGAATTTATTATATTGATTCCTAACAAAAACACCACTTCCCCAACCAAAAGCAAATAAGGAGAAGAAAACAATTCCTACCAATAGTAATTGGATTTTGAGCGCAAGAGAAATCGTATTTCTAAAAAAGAATTTTCCGTTTCTGGATAAATAAAAGGGAAGAAGTACTAAACCGAAAAAGGTGAATACGTAAGAAAAAGATGTAAGTACATCTAGTATAGTGTATATTTTACACGATATGATAATGGCATCATTCTTCGTCTGCTTAAGAATATAATGATTAAATCCCCCATAAGTTATATATCCTTTTTTTGCTTTATCCGGTAATAGAAAAGGGGAGGAAGGATAACTAAAATCACCGTATTTTGATACTAATTTTCGATTATGATATTTGGCGATTGAAAATTTTTCCAAAGATTGTAAAACGCTTGCTTTGGATGAGATTAATAATCTAGGAAAACCAATTCCTTCAGGTATTTTCTTCGATTTAAGTGTAGCTGAAAGATAGAACTTGTTGCTGTCTGCATTTAAAAATGGTTGCAAAACCACATAACTTAACTGACTAGTATAATCGGTTACATAGAATAGATTACTATCAATTTTAGATCGTTCACAGTGGTCTCGTATCAAGAGGGATAAATCTTTGAATTGTAAATTATCTTTTGTTATAACCGAGCGACCATTTGAATCAAATAAGTTAAAATTCATGTCGTATTTTTCCCAATAACCATTAAAAACCTTGCGTTCCATGGAATATTCGAAATCACTTAAATCCATTCCATCGGTTGACTTAGAAATTCTATTTAGAAATGGATCCGTATTAATTTTAGCTGAAATTCCTACATATTCTTTTTCTGTCTCCACCTGTTTTTCAGACGCAAGCTGTTCGGCCAATTGTTCGCGTTCTTGATTCATTTTAACCTCATTTGACCAAGTTAAATTAAAGGCAATGAAAAAAGAAGCCATCATAAGTAAAAACAATCCATTTATTTCCGTGGTGATATTTACGGGTTTTTTACGTAAAGTGAATACCAACCATAAGGAAACAATTAGCGGAATAATAATTCCAACAAGATGATAATTTGTAAGGTAAATACTTGTGAAAATGAAAATTACACTAACCAAAAATAAAAAACGAGCCAAATGACTGCGTTTATAATTAATTCGTTCTAAGGCATCAACGGTATTTGCTAGGATAGAGTAGTAATTAAAAAACAAGATTCCAATTGAAAATAAGGCTAAATAGGATAAAAGATTTAGCTTAAAAAATTGATCAGTTAACAAATGAATGGTAGAATTAGTCACCATACTATCTGTTACATACAGTATGAAAAACCAGAATAAAAAGGTTCCTAGAAGCAAAACAAATAATCCACTAATGGCACCTATGTTATTCTTTTTAATTTGTTTTAGGTAATAAACCAAACAACTCGTTAAAAAAGTAATTACAAAAATAGTAATCAAATACTCGAAAAAGTTTGGAAATAAAGGGTTAATGTAAAATAAGGTTTCGCTAAAAATGGCGACATCATTTGTGAAAAAGCTTTTTGAAAATCCCAGAGAAATAATTCGAAGTAGCACCAAAATCAGCGGAAAAATCCAGGAGAGCTGTAATTTACTTTTTTTAAAGCTTGAAAATAAAGCAATCACAAAAAATCCAATTGCTGCTACCAATAAAAACAATAGAATAAAGGATTGGCTATCTTGAGGGATTTGTCTTTCAAAAGGTTCAATACTAAAAAGGTAATTTTTTTTACTATCATACACACGAAGCGGAGATTCCTTGTCCACAACAATATGAGCTGCAATGGGAATATTCATTTCTTTCGAGAATCCATTGATTAAATGCTCATTTTGATAAGGGTATTCTGTTTTTATCAGAAAGGACGTCGCAACAATATAACCATTCGCGGCCTTCGTTTTTGTTAGATACCAGCCGTTTTGTAAATGATTTAATCCCTCGCTTGGGAAATGGATATCAGTAAATCTACTTACAGGTAATTGATTGGTGTTCCAATAAAGTAAGGAATCATTTTTATAAATATGGATTGCATATCGGTTATCGTTATTCTGCTCCCGCCAAGATTTATGCGTTCCGTAGCGAACAATTTCTTTTAGCTTAATATCCGCAAGTCGATCTAACTTGTTCTCAATTTCATTGAGTTTCGTTGTTAAACGTTGAGTGGTATCTTGATTGTTTTGGTAAAAAATAAGTGAGTAACTGAATGCATAGGCAATAAACAACGCGAGCGAAATAAGGTAGGATTTATATTTGGCAACAATAACTCTCAATTGGTTAAGGAGTTGCGTGTTGATTTTTCCTTTAATTTAGAATAAATCCCCATTTTAAGGTGCTCAAAATCCTCCTCAATGTATTCGTCGTTACGAAAAAAATAATGCGCATGTTGTTGGTAGGGATGAATGTAGTTTTCGTAGCAGGGCAAAACATGGTTCTCCCATTGATACAAAATATCGTCTAAGGAATAACCACGTGTTTCCTTATCTCGTAAAATTCGTCGTTGTAATTGAATTTCGGGATCTAGCTTAACGAAAATAGTGAGGTCTAAAAACTGCCTAATCTCTTCGTAATGCAAAATAAAAAGCCCTTCAATGATTAGTATTTCTGACGGTTGAATGGTGATGTAACTGATTAAGTCGGGTGGGGAATTGAAGTGATATTCTTTTAAAGTGATACTTTCTCCATTATTAATTTTGGTTAAATCCGCACTTATTCTAGCGCGATCAAGTGCAGTAGGTAAATCAAAGTTAACTTTACCATTTTCATCTTTTTCTTGTTTTTCAATAGGTAAATAATAATTATCTAACGAAATAACAGATGGATTTGAATGTTTGTATTCTTCCTTTAGTCGATTTAATAGAGTCGTTTTTCCTGAGCCACTGCCCCCACAAATGCCAATTATCATATTTGATAGATATGGGACGAATTTACGAAATAAAAGCCTTTTTTATATTAGTTTTTGGTCAAACCTTTAAAATATTCTTCCATAGATTTTGCTTCTAATTTTAATGTCAATGGTAAAATCCCATTTTGTTGCGCAAATTCAGCAATTTTCAGTCGGAGATCTACTAATTCGGTTGCCTCTATTAACCAACCTTGTTCAAATTGTCGAACCGCTTGAACTCCTTGTATTTTTTGCAATTCTGATTTGTTGACTGATTTGTTAAATTCTACAAAAACAGTTTGTTTGTTGTCCGTATATTTTATTTCACTGGAAATATTATCCGCAACAAGTACTCCTTGTTTGATAATTAATACTCGCTGACAGATGGCCTCAACCTCTTGCATGATGTGTGTGGAAAGCAAAACTGTTTTTTCTTTACCGATATTTTTAATCAGTTCGCGAATTTCAACCAATTGATTGGGATCCAAACCAGATGTTGGTTCATCCAATATCAGTACTTCCGGATCATGTATTATGGCTTGTGCTAACCCTACACGCTGTTTATACCCTTTGGATAGAGCTTCAATTTTTTTATGTTGTTCGACACCCAGACCAACTAAGTCAATCATTTCATTAACCCGTTGCTTGAGATTTTTTATTTTGTAAATTCTACCAACAAATTCTAAGTATTCGCGCACATACATGTCTGTGTACAAGGGATTACTTTCGGGTAAATAACCTATTTTTTGCCGTGTTTTTAAATTATTCGTATCAACCGGAATTCCGCAAACAGAAACACTACCTTCAGATGCAGGAATAAATCCTGTAATTATTTTCATTGTGGTAGATTTTCCAGCTCCATTTGGCCCTAAAAACCCAACTACTTGTCCTTTCGGAATTGAAAAACTAACATTTTTTACTGCGGCTTGATTACCGTAATACTTAAACAAATTATTGATTTCAATCGACATGTGTAATGTGTGTTATGACAAGTGTCAAAATTAACTGTTTTCCGAGGGAATGAAACTAATTTAAAGAGATATTCTTTACAATGGAATGTTATTAACCAATGAGTTCATTAAAATAACAAACTTCATTCTTTGTTTTTCTATCGAATAACGTGAATATAGCCATTTTTCTCGCCTTTTTCATAGCTTAATTTGTACAAATAAACTCCGTCAACTAGCGTGGCTGTATCCAAGGTCAATCCTCCAAAGGGTATGTCTGTATTGGATTGTTGATAAACTAAATTCCCCCAACGATTAAACATATAAAACGTAAACTCTTGACATGTTTCAAAATAATTTTCTAAATCTAAATTGTCATTTATACCATCTCCGTTTGGTGTTATTACATTCGGGAATTCGAAATCATCAAACGTGAATATTTTCAAAATGGATAAATCAATTGATGAAATTGGAGATTCACACCCATTGACAGTAACGGTTGAACTGTAAATCCCAATGTCTTCGATGTCAAATGAAAAAGAATTGCTACTTGCTGAAGACGTGAAATTAGTGGGTCCTGACCAAGTAAATGTTCCACCGGTGACTGTGTCTGCTTGAAAATTCATAATGTCGCCAGGGCATTCCACGGGGCTGTTGGAAGATAAGATCGGTGGAGCAGGAATAGGATAAACAATCAAATTATAGGTAATTGTTGAATCACAACCAAGCGTTGTTTGCAAGAAAAAGGGATAAACGCCAGTAGCATTCAATGTTTGGCCTTGATACGTAAATGACTCACCAGCGCACAATGAGGTGTCTCTTACAAAAGAGTAGGCCGGATTAACCTGCAATGTTAAATGAATAATAGAATCACAACCTGCGATGGTCTGCAATGCAAGGGTATAAGATCCTGGAGTATTTAAGTTTTGATTTCCAAGGGAATAACTTTCGTTTGAACAAATTGTGGTATCGATGTTAATATCGAAAATAGGATTCACGGTAATGGGTTGAATTAGGGTGTCGCTATTACAACCATTTAAGGTGAAAAACGCGTTGTAATTTCCGCTATTTAGTGCTGAAGCATTCGGAATAACAGTGTCTAAAAGTGATGTGGTAAAATTGTTTGGCCCTGTCCACGTGCAGCTGGCTCCTGCTAATGAATCGATACTTAAAAACAAGCTGTCAGTCTCACACAGCGGACTCGGGAAATTGATCACTGGTGTGGGTACTTGAGGCGGCTGATTGATGGTAAAAGTTTGAGAAACAATGCATCCCTGTGGACTTTTCACATATACCGTATAGCTTCCCGCGGGTAAATTAGAAAATGTGTTTGTTGAAACATAAGTGACTCCATCAATTGAATAAGTGAGTGCGCCTGTTCCCGCAGCGGTAATTGTAACTGATCCATCTGAAAAACCATAGCAGGAAGCATCAGTAGGTAGTGCGGCAATAATAATCAGAGGTAAAAAAAGTGTGGATTCAATGTCAAAAGCTGGGCTTCCTTGCGGAGTTCCGTTGAATGCTGCATTGCCTTGGCTATTTAGATAGTTATTATTGAATTTATAATATGCTTGTAAGCCCGGCTGAGTGGTTGGTAATAGAAAATTCATGTTTTGTTGAATTTCCACCTCTGTTCGTACAATATTCCATATACGCACTTCGTCAATATTCCCTCTAAAATGCTCCACAGGAACTGTATTTGCTGGGCGGGCACCAATTGCCGTTATTAGGTTGTTTTGGACTAAATCGCCTGTTGCAGGTAATTCATTTACTTTGCATCCGTTCACGTAGTATTTTATCAACGAACCATCATAGGTTGCAGCAATATGATACCATTCATTTATTGGTAAAGTGATTGGATTGGTGCAAAAGAAAAACCCTGCTGTGGTTGTTATTCCAAACAACGTAGGTCGAAATAAATAATTTGCATCTGCTGCACCTGAATGTTTCGAAATAATGTTTGAAACCGTAGTATTTGATTTACGGATAATTGCTTCAACTGTAATTTGGGAGCCCGTAATATCTAGATCGCCAATATCAACGTATCGTGCACCAGCACCAATCGTGTTTAAAGAATTTTGTCCAATTAGAAATAGCGGAAAAAGAACAAGAAAAAAAGGAAGGAGTATTTTCATAAGTTTAAGCGTCAATTTTTCTAAAAAAAGATTTTAAGGGTTTGTCCCGTAGGTTCATGAGCGGCCTTTCAAAAAATGTATAAAGAAGGTAAGATGCTGAAATGATGAAAAACCATGCGCTTAAATACTGTATAATTCCGTTGGTTGCATTAAAATTAATGTGGATTATTTCAATTACTAGTGCTAAGTTGATCAGATACATCGAATAGGAAATTTTACTTATCAAGGTTACAACTTTCATGAACATATTTTTGTTCAGTTGAATTGAGTAAAAAAAAGGTATAGATAAGCTCAATGCCATAGGGGATAACGTTAAATAAACGACTTGTGCAAATTTAGACGTCACATCTAGGTCAATAGTTCGCTGGTAACTTAACATTAATATACAAATAAACAAAAAATGATACTTAAACTTCATTAAAACAGCAGAATGGTAAACATGCAACCACGCGAAAAGTAGTCCAAACGCAATGCTATCCAATCTCATCAACACTACTTTTTTAAATGTAATATCAAAGAAAAAGGGATCTATTTGCGCGGTCGTATTCAGTAAACGGAATAAGAATGTGGATGAAATCATCAGGCAAATAGTAACAAAAAAAGCAGTTTTCTTTGAAATTAATTTTAGTAGAATAAAGAAAATAATTGGTGAACTTAGGTAAAACCACTCCTCTACACTTAGGCTCCAAGACTCCCAAAAAAAATCAAAGAACGGCTGAGATAAATTTTGCAAGAAAAATAAAAATGTCCAGTTTGCTTGTTGTATATCCCCTTTAATCCATCCATTTTTAAGAACCAAATAATTAAGTCCAAGAATAAGAAAATACAGCGGTAAAGTTCTGAACCATCGTCGTTTCCAAAAGGTAAGGAGATCTAAAATGTTTGAATGCTTATTGAAGTCACGGAGCATGATTCCTCCAATCAAAAAACCACTTAATACAAAAAATAAATCAACACCGTCTATTGGTTTAAAATAAGGAAAATCTTTAAGTGATGTCCCTTCAAGAAGTATGGAGGTATGACCTAAGACAACAATTAGAATTGCTGCCATGCGCATAATATCAAGACCAATTCTACGTTCCAAGGAGCAATTTAAAATTCAATGGATGAATAAACTTATACCTGTCAAAGGTACAAATAGTTTATGGTTACAAAGGTATTATCGAATGATATGAATAAATCCTGATTTTTCGTATTGATCAAACACCAATTTATAAAAGTAAATTCCGGCATCTAGTTTACTGCCATCGTTAGTGGTTCCTCTGAATGCATCACCTCCGTTTTCCTGCTCAAAAACAAGATTTCCCCACCTGTTAATCAGTTGAAAATGAAAAGGAATACAGCTTGAAAACAAGGTGTTAAATTCAATTTCTTCATTTAATCCATCGTTATTTGGCGTTATAACATTAGGAACGTCAAAATTATCGGAAACCCCTGTGTTAGCAATACTGATTACTTCGATTGCATTGGGAGATTGGCACCCGTTTAAATAGATATAAACCGTATAGATCCCTGTATTTTGATTATCAATTATAAGTGATAATTCATTGTCATTTGACGAGAAATTTCCTGGACCATTCCAAGTGTAAGTTGCTCCTACTATTGGTTCTGCAACCATAATAAGCGCGTCTCCAGGGCATTCTAAAGGACTGTTGGAAACAATGTTTGGCGGACTAGGAATTGGATTTACAACTAAATCAAGAGTTACAATTGAATCACATCCTGTTGTGGCCTGTACTGTTTGATTGTACGAACCGGCAGTTGTAAGTACTTGACCATAAAACGTATAGGTTTCTCCATCACATATGGTTTGAATTTCAGAAGAACTAAGAATCGGGTTAACAGAAAGTGTTAGATTGACAATCGAATCACAGCCGGCCGATGTTTGCAGGGTTTGCGTATAATTCCCAGCGCTTGATAATGTTTGATTTCCAAATGCAAAGGTTTCTCCATCACAAATAGATTGATTTTGAGTGGAGCTTAATATCGGATTAACGGAAAGAGTTAGATTTACGATTGAATCACAACCTGTGGATGTTAGCAAGTTTTGAACATAATTTCCGGAGCTGGTCAAAGTTTGATTTCCAAAGGTCAGCGTGGATCCTTGACAAATAGTATTGCTTAAATTAGTTTGAATTGTTGGTGTGAGAGAAAGATTGAGCGTAATTGTAGAATCACAGCCGTTGATGCCACTAACTACCGCCTGATGTATACCTGCGGTTGAAAATGACTGACCACCAACGGTGTAACTAGATCCATTGCAGACGGTTGCGTTAATCGTACTAGAGGTGTTTGGAAGTATTGTAACCACCACACTATCTTGAGTTGGACACGAATTCGGATTAGAGGCTAGGGTTGTAGTAACGGTATAAGTTTCCGTAATGGCCGTAGTTCCGTTGTTCGTTAATGTAACTGATGGATTTGAAATAGTAGGTGAACTAAGTCCGCCAGTTGATCCCCAGTCATATAAATAGTTTGGATTGTTGAGCGCACCAATTTGCACAGCATCTCCTGTACACGTTGATACATCAATTCCTGCATCAGAGGTTGCTACATCGGCTGAAACTATCACATTTCGAATAGAATGCCTGTCCGTAGAACCACCAGTACTCGCTGTGAATCCAAGGTATCCAATAAAATTCAAATTATAATTTCCGGTTAAATATTGTTGACCATTTACGGTAACTGTTAAGCTGCCAAAACTATAATTAATGACAGCAGTTTTGTAGTTGGCATCTGTAATAAAGTCCAAATTTCCGCCACTTGTATTTGTGATTCGAATAACATTTGGGTCGCATTCACTATAACCTAATCCGTTCATGATTTGAATTTCTGGATTCATGCCACATCCATTGTCATATGAATCAAATATAACCTTCACTCCATTCGCCGTTGATGGGATACCAACACCACCTCCGCTAACATAGCCAGTTGGAGGGACGTCCAAGAAGCAAAAAGCAATACCATCTGCGTTACTACCATCGGCCATTCGAAAATCAAATTGAACATTCCATTCATAGCATGTTGCCAAATCTAATGGTTGATTAAAAAAAATAGCTCCACTAGAGGCGTTTGTATTATCCGTTAAAATTAATTCATCATTATCCGCATTTGCATCACCACCAGTATCACCGGTATAGGCAGCGCCGGCTAAATTCCATCCCGTGGTATTCATGGTTGGAGAACCTGTTAATTGAGCAAAAACTAGTGTTTGTGCTTTTACGCTTGAAAATTGTAGTAAAATAACAAGAAATAAAGATCTCAAAAACATGATAAATTAATTTTCAACAAATATCGGATTTTTTTTTGAAGTTGATTCACAGTTAGTTAATATAATTTGATCTTTAATCAGTAAATAAAAATTAGCAGATGTGATCGATTTTTATGTGCCTTGAAAGTGTATTTTTGTTGAAAAAAAGAATTGGACGTAATCATTTCTTCTCGGTTAAAAATACTATTACATTCTTTTTTGTTTGTGCTATTTGGTATTTTGGTTATCTACCAAGTACTGAAAATCCCCTATCAATATGTTCAAGTAGCTCATTGGTTATGGTTGATCCCAATTTTAGTGTTAGTTCCGTTGAATTGGTATTTAGAATTTCAGAAGTGGCGCGAGCAATTGACTTTTTTAAATTTACCAAAAACGCATTCAATCCAATCCTTTGCCGCAGGTATGGTTTCAGAGTTCATTATTCCAGGAATCCCTACTAATTTTATTGGACGAATTTTATTTTTTGATTCAGCCGTTCGATTGTCATTAGCTGGTTGGACGCAAGTCACCAATGCAGTTCAGTTTTTAGTTACTGTATTGTTTGGGATGGTTGCTATTCTTGTTTTGGGAAAGGGATCGCTGGCGACACTCAGTTTTTTGTGTGGGATTTTTGGAGTTGTTCTAGTTATATGGATGATACCTGGGGTGCGAGGTGCTGTGCGGAAAAGATTTCCCGAGTTGTTTTTGGGTGACATAAAACCGAGAAAAATTGTTTATTATTTACTTCAAATCGGTCTACTAAGTATCATTCGGATGATTGTTTTCACAGTGCAATTCGCACTTTTTTTATATGTGTTTGGGATTCCCCTATCATCTGATCTTATGTATTGGATTTGGTTAAGTTATCTTTCTGTAACGGTAACTCCATCCTTATTTTTAGGTAAATTATTTGTGAGAGAAACGGTAACAGTGGCTATTTTTCAAATGGGTAATTATGCTACAGCACCAGTTCTACTAGCTACTTTTTCAATTTGGTTATTTAATGGATTAATTCCAACGATTCTTGCATGGATTCTAACAATGAATAAAAAATGACTTTTTATCTCTTTTTTATCTCAATTTTTATTCTATCCCAAGCAGGTTTTATGGTTGGATGGATATTTTTGGGTCATATGAAATTAAAACGAAATAAAAGTGTTCAAGGACCGATTATTAGTTTATCACAACTCACAGTTGTAATTCCATTTCGAAATGAAATAAAACGAATTCTCCCACTGCTACAATCCATTGAGAATTCCAATGTGCAACCGGCAAAATATATTTTTGTTAACGATCACTCCACAGATGAGACTGAAAAACGAATTATCGAAAAATTTAAAACTGAATGTTTTGAAATACTGAATTTGGATGATTCTAAGCAAGGGAAAAAACAAGCGATTTCATTTGGTGTTCAACACGCTCAAACCGAATTTGTATTAACCTTGGACGCTGACGTTTGGTTTGATTCTGTTTACTTTGATCACATTTCAAAACTTCAGCAAGTAGATTTACAGATCTTACCGGTACGGATAAAAACAAGTAATTTTATTTCGGAATTTTTTCATCAAGATGTTGAGTTAGCAAATAGTGTGAATGAATCATCGTCAGGTTGGATAAGACCGGTATTGTGCAGTGGCGCAAATTTATTGTTTCGTCGGGACTCTTTTCTGGAAGAAACAAAAAATTCAAATTACTTTGAAAAATCGAGCGGTGATGATATTTATTTACTTCAATTGTTTCAATTAGCGGGAAAATCGATACAAATTCAATTGGATCAACATGTGGCAGTTCAAACAACGGGGGCACAATCCATTCAAGAATATATTGCACAACGAACGCGTTGGATTGGTAAATCAAGACATGTGGCAGATGCATTAACAAATCGATTGCTAATCATACAATTCCTCTTATCTATTGGGTTTTGGATTGCATTGACCTTCGCAATTCAACATTTCAGTTTGATAGAGCTAATGGTTTTTCTAATTGTAAAATTAACAATAGATTCAATTTGTTTATGGCCTCATTATTCGTCCAATCAGCGCGTGAAAATGTGGTTCATAGTACCCGTGTTTGTTTTTATTTTGCCTTTTATTAACCTATTCTTACTTATTTATTCCTTGATTAAAACCCCGCGTTGGAAGGATCGATTAGTTGTACAATAAAGTATATAGATTTAAGGAAAATGCAATGCACAGCCAAATTAAATAAGGAGAGATTATCAGGATGTTCCAATTTCGCCATTTGAAATTTTTATGGTGCGTCATTAACAATACAGAAAACAAGGCTGTTAAAACCATCAATCCTGGAAATACAAGATGATACTGAAAAAATAGGGGATTCCACCCGATATTTAGTAGTAAATGTATGGCATAAATAATTCTATTTTGATTGTTAGGGGATTTTCGAAATACAAGCATCATGTAGATAGAAAAAAGAATCATAATAGTTGACCAAGCAGCACCAAAAACCCAACCAGGAGGGGTCCATGGCGCTAAATTCAGCGATTGATACCACGAATTTTCTACCGGACTGCTTCCCATTAAAAAACTACCAATTCCCAACGCGCCAAAGTTGAGTATAAGAAATAGGATTAAATTCCTGGTATTTTTACCCATTATCATTGAATTAGAATCCCTTTTGCACCCAATATTTTTATCTCTTTCAAGTTCTTTTCGCAAATCATTTCGGGTGGAAAAATAAATTTTTTGTCATATAAAACGTCATCAATCCAAAAACTCACCCAATACTCATTTGAAATTCCAAAAACATCATCCATTATAGGTTCTATTCTTGCAGCCTCATTTGGAAGAAGTACTTCAATGCAATGACGTAATGTTGACGTTTTTATTTTTTCACCGGTGTTGACATTTTCACCATAACCAGTGCTGTTTATAATGATGCCTTCCATGATGTCATCCCGAAGATTTAGTAAATACACATTGTATTCTAGTTCGTTGTCAGTATTTATTTGTTGCACAACAGCAACTCCAACCTTTTCTACTATAGGTCCCCTTAACTCTTCTCTCATTTTAATGTATTAAAAATGGAATATCCGTTTATTATATAATTAAAAACATCCGGCGAATGTCCGATTTTTTCTTGATGTTGATTTAGAAATTTAGCATTCGATATTTTTTTTTCAGGAAGGTTAAAATCCTTTTCTCGTTTCATTCCTAGTCGCACAATAATCAACTCATCTTTTGGAACCGTAAGGATGTATTGGCCTCTATATCCTCGGAAATAGTAAACAGGATTACCTTGATTTAAATAGACCCAAGTATGCAATCCGTAACGTTGATTAGGGGTTCCTTCATCCATTTGTAGCGTTGGGGTGGTAATCAATTCTTTCATGAAATTGGATGAAATAAGCTGTTTATTGCCCCATTTTCCTTTATTTAACAACAGGCGACCAAGTAAAGCATAGTCGCGAGCAGTGGCATAAAAACAGCAAAAAGATTTTTCGATTCCATTCTCTTGGTCCGTACTCCAATAAGCAGTGGAACTGGCCCCAATTTTTTTCCACAAGCGAGTTTCCATATAGTTAGAAAGTGACATTTTTGTAGCATTGGTAATAATGATTCCTAATAATTGTGAATTTCCACTTTGGTATTTAAATTTTTTACCTGGCTCATTTACAACTAGTTGACGAGTAACTAAAGCGTGTAAATCTGATGTAAAATAGCCTTCAGCAGCTTCTGAAATAGGGTTACTTCCGCTTTCTTCCCAATCTAAACCAGAAGCCATTTGCAGCAGGTGGCGAATAGTGACTTTTTGCCGTCCCAAATTTTTAAATTCAGGAATGTAATTGCCAACAGGTTCGTCCATGTTTTTTATGTATCCTTCGTCAATTGCAATTCCAATTAATAAAGCGATGATTGTTTTCGCTGCGGAAAAAGAATTGGAGACCGTTTTTTCGTTGTGGTCTCCCCAATATTTCTCCAGGAGAATAGAATCTTTGTGAATAACTAAAAATGCTGTTGTCCCCCAATTTTTATGATAGTCAAGTTCGCTAATCTTCCAATTATACGTGTTCTTTCTTGGGTGATTACTCCAATTAAAATGATCAGAATTCGTGTTAATGGTTGTTTTTTCAAACAAATCAAGATCGTAAATGCCAGGGCCTGATTCGCCGCGTAAATACGTTTTTGAAATTGCGCTGTATAAATAATATCTCCCGGTTAGCAAAATGAAGAGATTTCCGATTAAAAGGATAAAAAGGAAAGTTAAACCTAAGATTCGTGCTAATTTTAACGCCCTTTTTTTCATGTTTTCGCTATTACTTCAAAATTAAACAAATCGGTTAATTCTTTCAATAATATAGGCGTAATCTCGTCAACAGATACTTGAAGGTTGAGTTCATTCTTTAGTGAAGTCACAGCTTTGTCTTGGATTCCACAGGGAACAATATGGTTGAAGTAGCTTAAATCTGTGCAGACATTAAATCCGATACCATGCATCGTCATCCAACGTGAACTTTTAACTCCCATGGCGCAAATTTTTCTTGCTTTAGCTGTTGTTGCATCAATCCAGACGCCCGTTAATCCGTCGCATCGTTCTCCTTGAATTCCATAATTAGCAATTGTTCTGATAACAGCCTCCTCTAAATAACGCATGTATTTATGGATATCCGTAAAAAATTGCTCCAGATCAAAAATGGGATAAACGACCAATTGGCCTGGACCGTGATACGTGATGTCACCGCCTCGGTTTATTTGATAAAATTGCGCTTCTTTTTCATCCAAACCTGATTGATCGATTAATAAATGCTGCCGATCACCACTTTTACCGAGTGTAAAAACATGAGGATGTTCGCAAAATATCAAATGATTTTTAGGAAGTGATGTGCTTTCACCATTTCGGATAGCAATTTTTTGTTGAACGCCTTCTTGAAATAATTTTTCCTGGAATTCCCACGCCGTTTTGTAATCAATTTTTCCTAAAAAATGGCAGGTAACTCTTGGTGTCATTCATTAGAATTTGGAAAGTTCGCCTTTCAAATAATCAATAATTTCAATGTCAATAATGTCTTGGTTATTCGCTTCACACAAGTAAAAAGACGCCCAGTCAATGATGTGTATTAAGTAAAGCGACTCTTCAACGGTGGATGCTCCTTTGGCAGAAATTGAAAGAATTTTACCGCATTTTTTTTCCGTTGCGTTTTTAGTTATTTCAAAGCGCTTTTTATTGCGTGGATGAACATCGCTCGTCTCAAAGAATATTGGTGCAAATCGTGCGTCACCTCCGCCCCAACCAACAAGCTCATTGTGATTCATTTCAGGAATAGTGTGGTGCCAGCATAAATATTTGGAGTTTTCATTGAATTGTTGTCTTGCACGAACAATTACTCCTTCATATTTTGTTTCACCATATAATATGCCGATTTTACCAAACAAATGTGCTGAAACTTCTTGTGCAACAGATTGTATTTCAGAAAGATTCTCTGTTAATAAGTTTTGTGCCGCTTTCATTTGTTTCATGGTCGAGGAGCCGATAAATCCAAGTGAGTGAAGTATGTTCAATAATTGTACTAAAGAAAACGCTAAGGTACTGCGTGGAGGATTACCCCCCGGAACGATAACGCAATCATACTTGTTTTCTTGGCAAAACAGTTCCATTTTACCACCACTACAAACGCACATAATATGTGCTCCCAATGCTTTTCCCTCGGCTAATGCCATCATGGTTTCTTCTGTGTTACCTGAATAGGAAGAACCGATTATGAGGGAATTTACAGATGCAAAACTTGGCAAAGTATAATCAGTAACTAAGGTTATTGGAAGTTTAATTTCGTTTTGTACCCAATTCGAAACTATTTTCGCACCAATTCCAGACCCTCCCATTCCACATATAATAATATTGTGAATTTCAGCAGTTGGTGATTTAAATGTTGATTTTTCAGCGATTGAGAAAGCTTCCTCAATGTGTTTAGGGAAGTCTTGAATAAGTTGTTTCATATAATATAAGAATAGGTTTTACTGATTTGAGATAGCTTGTTCATTGATGTGGTGCAAAAGTAATGAGCTGAGTTTAAAAAAAGTTACATCCTTTTTTTGATTTGAAAAATCATCCCTTTTTTAGTTTTTCTTTTACGAACAATTCAATAGCCCCAATCATTGATGGAGCATTGGGTTGTGGGGCATGTAAATCTAATCGAAGGTTGTTTTTTAATACTGCTTGTGCGGTAGTTGTACCAAAAGCTGCTATACACGTTTTATCCTGAATAAAGTCAGGGAAGTTTTTGAATAAGGATTCAATTCCGCCGGGACTAAAGAAAACCAATAAATCGTACTTGACATCTTCTAAGTCCGATAAATCGGCAGCCACAGTTTTGTATAAAATCACTTTGGAGAACTCAATTTTTTGTTCTTCTAAAGTTATTGGAATATTATCTCTTAAAATATCAGTACAAGGCAGTAAGAATTTTTCGTTCTTGTGCTTTTTCATTACATCTGCCAATTGCTCAATCGTTTGTTTTCCAAAAAATATCTTTCGTTTTCTATACGTAACGTATTTTTGAAGATACAAGGCAACGGCTTCAGATATACAAAAGTATTTTAAGTCATCTGGAACTTCGAACCGAATTTCTTCAGCAATTCTAAAAAAATGATCTACTGCTACCTTTGAAGTTAGAATGATTCCTGAAAAATCAGTAAAATTGATGCGTTGTGACCTGAATTCTTTTGAATCGACCCCCTCCACTTTTATAAACGGTCTAAAATCTATTTTGATTTTATATTTATCCGCTAAGTCATAATAGGGCGACTTGTCTCCTTCGGGCTTAGGCTGAGATACTAAAATTGATTTGATAGCCAATTCTCTAAATATTAACCGTTATCTAAACAACTACATTCTTCCAAAAAACTGAAACACTTACAAAAATTGGAAGTATTTCGAGGGTGCAAAGATACAAAAATAAATAATATAAAGGTATATGTTCTCTTAAAGCAACCGATAAAATTTTAAAAAGGCGTAACAGATAAAGTCCAACCAAAATAATTCCCGTTGTAACTGTAAATAAAAAGTTGAGGTGAGGATTTATTAACCAAGGAATAGCTAAAAGGCACCCAGCTATTCCGGAAATATGTATAAAATTCAGTGTAAAAATTTGATTGGTAATAATGCGATTCATCTCTCCACTAATAAAACCAACGATGTATATTCCCGTTAGATAAATGAAAAGTAACAGAGCGGATATTCCAAGTGAAAAGAGATAATGTTCAGTGCCGTTTTTAATGAATGATTGAGTGGATAAAAAAATCAGAAGAGAGATGCTTACCAAAAAATTGATAATCAGCACAAAAGAACTGAAAGGGTGCATTTTTACGGTGTCATTAAATGAAATTTCAGATTTCAATGAAAACGTAGTTCCAAAAGCAGTTTCAAGCGTTTTTGGGTGACTGATTTTCGCCAAACTAATGAGTCCAATGCTTACGAATAATCCGATCAGTTCGGGTAATTCGAAGGGGATTTTCCGAAGGATTAGCTCACCAGTTTGTATCAAAGAAATCATATACAAAAGTAACAAGGTTATTGGGATTCTAAAGAATTTATCTGTACAAACTTACATCTTACTTCGGTTTTAGGATTATACGACTAAAACTTTTAAATTCTTGGCTTGGTTAGAACAAAATATACTTATTTTTGTCTTTATTTTAAATAATCTTATGAAAACTGATCAATACGTACACCCAGATTATTATATGCTTGACGATTTATTGTCTGAAGAACATAAATTAGTTCGCGATGCTGCTCGTGCTTGGGTGAAACGTGAAGTTTCTCCGATCATTGATGAACATTATGAAAACGCGACTTTTCCAACTCATTTGTTTGCTGGGTTAGGTGAAATAGGTGCTTTTGGCCCGTACATTCCTGAAGAATATGGAGGAGCAGGGCTAGATCATATTTCTTATGGATTAATAATGCAAGAATTAGAACGCTGTGATTCCGGTTTGCGTTCAACGGCATCTGTTCAGTCTTCCCTTGTGATGTATCCAATTTGGAAATATGGTTCCGAAGAACACAAACAAAAGTTTTTACCGAAATTAGCTACAGGCGAAATGATGGGTTGCTTTGGATTAACTGAACCCGATCATGGTTCAAATCCAGGAGGGATGATTACAAATTTCAAGGATGCTGGAAATCATGTTATTTTGAATGGTGCAAAAATGTGGATTTCTAACGCACCATTTGCTGATGTAGCAGTTGTTTGGGCTAAAGATGAATCAGATAGAATTTTTGGTTTGTTGGTTGAACGTGGAATGGAAGGGTTTTCAACTCCAGAGATGCACGGGAAATTGTCACTCAGAGCTTCGTCAACAGGTGAATTGATTTTTGATAATGTAAAAGTTCCTAAATCAAATATACTTCCTGGTCGAAGTGGATTGGGTGCACCATTAAGTTGCTTGGATTCTGCTCGATTTGGAATTGCATGGGGAGCATTAGGTGCTGCTATGGATTGTTATGATCAAGCTTTGCGGTATTCAAAAGAAAGAACCCAATTTAATGTTCCAATTGGTGCATTTCAGTTAATTCAAAAGAAATTGGCCGAAATGATAACAGAAATTACAAAAGCGCAATTATTAACATTCCGTTTAGGGCAATTACGCAACGAAGGGAGAGCAACAAGTGCTCAAATATCAATGGCAAAACGGAACAATGTTGAAATTGCAATGAACATCGCACGTGAGGCGCGCCAGATACATGGAGGAATGGGAATAACGAGTGAGTATTCTATGATGCGTCACATGGCTAATTTGGAATCAGTTGTCACATATGAAGGAACTCATGACATTCACTTGTTGATTACAGGTATGGATGTTACAGGTATACCAGCATTTACGCGTGAAATGCCTAACTTATAGAGTAAGGTGAAATTTTAAAACTGCTCTAAGAATAGAGAGGTTTTTTCATCAACAAATATAACCCATAAAAAAAGGAAGTGTTAAGCTTCCTTTTTTTATATCGTTGAGAATCTAATTATTCAGCTAGAATAATAACTTTATTATTTGTCACTTCTACAACACCCCCGCCAATTGAAATTTCAATTTTCTTGGGGTCTGCCGTTTGATGAATCAACTTACTTTTGTACGTTTCCTCATTAAAATTAGCAGGTAACTCTACGATAAGTTTCCCCGCTTTTAATGCTGAAATAATCGGTGCGTGGCTAGTTAATAGTTGAAATGTGCCATCCAAACCAGGTAGGGTTACACAAATCACTTCGCCATTAAAAACAGTAGATTCAGGTGTTAAGATGTCAACTACTAACATAGATTTATGCTTCAGTTAACATTTTTTCTCCTGCCGCAACAACATCTGCAATACCACCTTTCAAGTTAAATGCAGCTTCTGGATATTTGTCATATTCTCCGTCAAGAATGGCATTGAATGCTTTGATGGTTTCTTTAATATCAACTAAAACACCCGGAAGTCCTGTAAACTGTTCAGCCACATGGAAAGGTTGAGACAAGAAACGTTGTACACGACGAGCACGATGAACTATCAGTTTATCTTCTTCAGAAAGTTCGTCCATTCCTAAAATTGCAATAATGTCTTGAAGTTCCTTGTATCGTTGAAGTGTTATTTTAACACGTTGAGCACAATCATAATGTTCATCGCCAACTATTTCTGCAGTTAAAATACGTGATGTAGAATCTAATGGATCCACAGCAGGATAAATACCTAACTCTGCAATTTTTCTTGAAAGTACTGTTGTTGCATCCAAGTGGGCAAATGTATTTGCCGGAGCAGGGTCAGTTAAGTCATCGGCAGGAACGTAAACCGCTTGAACAGATGTGATTGATCCGTTTTTTGTTGATGTAATTCGTTCTTGCATCGCACCCATTTCAGAGGCCAATGTTGGTTGGTAACCAACAGCAGAAGGCATACGTCCAAGTAGCGCAGAAACTTCTGAACCCGCTTGTGTAAATCGGAAAATGTTATCAACGAAGAAAAGAATGTCTTTTCCTTGTCCATCTCCAGATCCATCTCGGAAATATTCAGCCACAGTTAATCCGGACAAAGCAACACGAGCACGAGCTCCAGGAGGCTCATTCATTTGACCAAAAACGAAAGTAGCTTTCGATTCTTTCATTTCCTCTAGGTCAATTTTTGAAAGATCCCATCCACCTTCTTCCATGGAATGCATAAATTCTTTTCCGTATTTAATAATGCCGGATTCCAACATTTCACGGAGTAAATCATTTCCTTCACGGGTTCTTTCACCAACACCTGCAAATACGGAAAGACCACCATGACCTTTCGCAATATTGTTAATTAATTCTTGAATCAATACTGTTTTACCAACACCTGCACCACCAAAAAGACCAATTTTACCGCCTTTCGCATATGGTTCAATCAAGTCAATTACCTTAATCCCAGTAAAAAGAATTTCGGTGGCTGTAGATAATTGATCAAATTTTGGAGCTTCACGGTGAATTGGTAGTCCGTTTGAATTATCAACAGCTTGAATACCATCAATTGCTTCTCCAACAACATTGAAAAGTCTACCTTTTATTTCTTCTCCAATAGGCATTTTAATTGCACTGCCAGTAGAAGTAACTTCCATGCCACGGGTAAATCCATCTGTTGAATCCATAGCAATTGTACGAACAGAATTTTCTCCGACGTGAGATTGCACTTCTAAAACAACACGACTTCCATCCGTCTTATATACTTCAAGGGCATCGTAAATGTTTGGCAATGCACTTCCTCTTTCATAATTTACGTCCACAACTGGACCAATTACTTTTGAGACTTTTCCTTTAATTTGTAACATTTCAGGTTTATTTTGATCAATTAGTATTCTAAATTTCGGCGCAAAGATAATTGTTTATTTTCAGTAATTTTTGATTTGAAATTAACTTATAAGAAAAAAAGAAGAAGTTTTTAACAAGTTTATTGTTCTATCTTAGCTTTTCCAATTTCTCCTTTAAGATTTCGCCTTAAAAATACCACGTGAAAAATTGTTTTTAACTAAAAACACTACAGTAGTTAATGAAAAAACAACACTCAATCCGCCAACCAATGCAAGGATGAAAAGACCATCACTCAATTTTAAATTAATAGGAAAGGGTTCTAAAGTGCCCGGTAATACTAACAGGGAACCATAAATTTGAGCCATTGAAACCGAGTAACCAAGAAAAAGTCCGATAATTAATCCAATGAGCGATAATAACAATCCTTCAAAAAAGAAAATGATGAAAATATTTTTTTGAGTTAATCCCATACCTACAAGCGTGATTATGTTCTTTTTCTTTTCCACAAAAAGCATCGTTAGTGAGGCAATCAAGTTAAATGCGGCCAAAATAAATACGAATACTAGAATACAAATAACAATCACTTTTTCAGATTTACTGGTTTTAAAGATGAGTTCATTTTTTTCGTAACGCGATCGAACTTGAAATGTTGGCCCTACGAGTTCTTGAATTTTTCGCTTAGTTTCATCTGAATTACAATCATCTCTTAAGTCAATTAAAATGGAGGAAATCTCTTCTTCGTATTGAAGTAAATTCGCGGCAAAGTCAAGGTTACAAACAATTACTTCCATATTGACGTCGCGGTTGAAATTCATAATAGCACTTACTGTTGCGTTTTCAGTATAAAATGGATTTTTGCCAGGTCGGATTGTTAATTTTCTTTTTGGTGCAAAGAATACGATTGGCTCATAATTGTTATCTTGATCGAGCTGGATTTGTAGTTTTTCCAACAGTCCTGCTCCTGGAAGAATGAAATTTGTATTGTCAGTAATTTTTCGATTGTGTAGTAAATGCTTGTTCATATTTGCCATTGCTAAAAAGCTGGAATCTACTCCCATTAATTTTGCGTTGACCCATCGATCCCCATTTTTTAAAATTACTAACTCTTCAATCGTGCTGGATGTAGATTGAATTTCCTTAACTTGTTTGAGTTTAGTTACGTTCAGTTGGGCAATATTGAAGGTTTTTGTATTGACAGGAAGAATCGTTAAATCCGTATCGAATTCAGAATACATGCGGTCAATCATCTGTTCAATTCCGTTAAACGCCGAAATTAATATAACGAGAGCTGCGGTTGTAATTGCAATTCCAATGACCGAAATCGCAGTAATTAAGTTGATTGCGTTTCTTTTTTTCCAAGAAAACAAGTAGCGTTTTGCTATGAAATAAGGAACGTTTGTTGCCAATTTATTTTTTCAATAATTCGTTTATTTCCTCTGCATAATCCAAAGAATCATCAATAAAAAATAATAATTCTGGAGTTTTTCGCATGTTACTAAGTCTTTTTGCAATCTCCATTCTAATCTTTCCTTTATTGTGATTAATGTTATCTAACACCACTTTTTTATCCGGTCCGGCAAAAAAACTGAGGTAGCAACGGGCTAATGATAAATCGGATGTAACACGAATAATCGTTACTGTAACCATACTGCCCATGCAGATTTCATTGGTGTTACGTTGCAGATAAGAAGCTAATTCTGCCCGTATGGCAGCTTCAACTTTATGTTGGCGTATTGATGACATAGGGTGCAAATGTAACAATTCGCAAGCAATTTATGTCTTACAATTTCGTTTAGTGTATCTTTGTCCTATGCATTCGTGGAAAGCAATATATAACTATACCTTCAGGTATAAATTTTTGGCATTCATTACTATTGTAGGAAATCTTCTCTATACGGTATTCAATTTATTGTCATTGGTTCTATTCATCCCTTTTTTGCAACTTATTTTTAAGTCAAGTGATTTTAAAAAGCCAATTCAACATCCCGTTTTCTCTGGTCATTTAGCTGATTTTACAGGTTATGTTGCTGATTGGTATAATTTCAAGATGCATGAAATGGTTTCAACTGATCCAAAACAAGCGTTGTTTTTTGTTTGCATTTCTGTTTTTCTTGCATTTCTATTGAAAAACGCTTCTCGTTATTTGGCAGTGTGGTTTCAATCTGAGTTACGTATGGCTGTGGTGCGAGACGTGCGTGATGAGTTGTTTTCTAAATCATTGCATTTGCCTCTTTCGTTTCATTCTCAAGAACGCAAAGGAGATTTGATGGCGCGGATGAACAGCGATGTGGGTGAAATTGAAAATGGAGTTGTGGGAATGTTGGAGTTGATTTTTCGTGAGCCTATTTCTATTGTTATTCATGTTGCATCCTTGCTCTACATTAGTCCCAGTTTAACCTTGGTTTCGATGTGTTTATTGCCCGTTACGGCATTTGTTATTTCGCGTATTGGTAAAAGTTTGAAAAGAACGGCAAAAAATGGACAGGAACAATTAGGTCTTTTATACTCGGCAATGGACGAAAGTTTGGGCGGAATAAGAATAATTAAAGCATTTAATGCCGTTGATTTTATGCAGCGCTTGTTTCAATCAATTAATCTCCGTCACCAACAATTAGTTACACGAACATTCCGTAAACGAGATATCGCTCCACTATTAAGTGAGACTTTAGGTGCTGCTGTAATGATGTGTTTGGTTTGGTTTGGTGGGTCAATGATCTTAGATTCAACATCCACTGGATCAGGTTTAACCGGTGAGCTTTTTATTACATTTATTATAATTTTTTCTCAATTATTACGACCGATACAATCCGTTTCTAACCAAATTGCTGTATTGCAAAAAGCGCGCGTTAGTATGGATCGAATCAATGAAATTTTAACATCTGACATGCGCATTTTGGAGCCGGAAATTCCGCATTCGCCAATTCACTTCACAGAATCCATAACGTATCAGAATGTCTCTTTTCGCTATGGCGAAGAAATGGTCTTAAAAAATATATCTTTTACGATTCCAAAGGGGAAAACGGTTGCACTCGTTGGCGAATCTGGAAGTGGTAAATCTACATTAGCGGATTTATTGCCTCGTTTTTATGATCCAGAAAAAGGAAATATTTCCGTGGATTCTGTTTCTATTCAATCGTTCAAAACGAATGATTTGCGCCAGTTGATTGGAATAGTTTCTCAAGAATCCATTTTATTTAACACCTCGGTATTGGAAAATATTGCTTTTGGTGATGATGTGCCAGATCTAAATCGAGCAATTCAAGCAGCTCAAACGGCAAATGCACATGGTTTTATCTCTCAAATGGAGATGGGGTATCAATCGATCATCGGTGAACGAGGAAACAAACTTTCCGGTGGACAAAAACAACGCTTGTGTATTGCTCGTGCTTTATACAAAAATCCAGAAATTCTAATTTTAGATGAAGCAACCTCTGCGTTGGATACAGAATCAGAAAAATTGGTTCAAGAAGCTTTGGATAATTTGATGCGCGATCGGACATCCCTTGTCATTGCCCATCGGTTGAGCACAATTAAAAGCGCCGATGAAATTATTGTTTTATCGAAAGGCGAAATTGCGGAAAGAGGAACACATATAGAACTTTTGAAAAATCAAGGAGTCTATTATCGACTGTGCACGCTGCAGGGAATGTCTTGATTTTGTTTAATGAATCTAGTCGGAAAATAAACAAAAAAAGCATTTCATTGTTGTGATTGAAAGTATTTAATGAAAACAAAAATAGATTTAACCGAATTTTACGATCAAATTGGAGATGAACACGTGCTTACGTCTTATGAAACACCAATTCTGCCTGACGCTTTTGATAAATCAGACAAGCAAAAAATTGAAGAAATAGCTTTACATTTTAAGTCCATTATGGAAGTGTTGGGATTAGATTTGACGGATGATAGTTTACAAGGAACTCCTTACAGGGTTGCTAAAATGTATGTTCAAGAAATTTTTTCAGGATTAAATCCTGCTAACCGACCATCCATTGCATTATTTGAGAACAAATACCAATACAATGAAATGTTGGTTGAGAAAAATATCACCTTTTACAGCAATTGCGAGCATCATTTCGTACCAATTATGGGGAAAGCGCACGTTGCATATATATCCAACGGATCGGTAATTGGACTTTCAAAACTCAACAGAATCGTTCAGTATTTTGCAAAAAGACCACAGGTACAAGAACGATTAACCGTTCAGATTGGAGAAGAAATTAAGCGTGTTTTAGGAATTGAAGATGTTGCCGTATTGATTGATGCCAAACATTTATGTGTTTCTTCTCGTGGAATCAAAGATGAGTCTTCTGCTACCGTTACCAGTTTTTACAGTGGAAAATTCAGCGATGATGCAACAAAAAGAGAATTTTTACAGGCGATTACTCTGTCTTAGGTTTTAATACATCATTCGGTTCAAAAGGTTCTTTTATTTTTTTTAATCTATTTAAAGCAACTATACAACAAAATCTGAGTTTGATACGTATTGCTAATGTTGTATATTTACAGCGTATACAGGTTGAAAAAACTAAACATTCTTTTCGTATTGCTCTTAACACTTGACGTTTATAGTCAGGATGTTTGGATGACTCCCAATCGTGGGCAATGGGATAATCGAATTCAGTATTCTGTAACCCTCAATCAAGGGAAAATCTATGTTGAATCAGATCGGTTAACCTTTTATTTAACGGATGTGATGAATCACAATCATTCAGAACATCACATTGAAAAAGAAAAAGAAGAAGAAAAAACTGGAAATGCATATCATGTGATCAAGCAGCAATTTATCGCAGCAAATCTGAGTGCGATAAAACAGGAGAAAAATCCGAGTGGCCACTACAGTAATTTTATTTTAGGAAATGATTCTTCTAATTGGAAATCAGAAATTTACTCATACCAGGATGTAGTTTATGCTGATTTTTATCCAAGGATTGATCTTTTTTATTCCACCAATTCTAATCGATTGAGTTATAATTTTGCTGTTCAACCTGCAGGAAATCCCAATCTAATTCGATTCACTTTAATTGGTGCAAATTCCATGAAATTGAATGAAAATGGTGACTTAGTAATTGCTCATCGATTTGGTGAAATTCTCGAATCAAAACCGGTTGCATGGACGATTGACGAGGCCGGAAAAAAAGAAAATGTAAGGTGTGAGTTCCATTTATCTGGAGATACAGTTGGATTTCATTTTCCTGAGGGCTACGATGTAAGTAAGCAATTAATTATTGACCCTAGTTTAACATTTTCAACGTTTACCGGTTCAACTGCAGATAACTGGGGGTTCACAGCAACACCTGATAATAATGGGAATTTATTTGGAGGAGGTATCGTATTTGGAACTGGGTATCCACTTTCCACTGGCGCTTTTGATGTTTCATATAATTCGGGAACGGGAACATTTCCAATGGATGTAGGAATCACAAAATACAATGCTACTGGCTCTTCAATTATTTATTCAACTTATTTGGGTGGAAATGGAAATGAAACTCCACACTCTATCGTTTGTGCGCCCAATGGCGAACTTTACATTTATGGGGTTACTTCCTCGTTGAATTTCCCAATGGCTGGAACTCCATATGATAATTCACACAACGGAGGACCTAATGAATTGGAGAATTCCTTAGAATTTAATGGTGCGGATATATACGTGGCTCGATTAAGTCCGAATGGAACAAGTTTATTATCTTCAACATTTGTAGGTGGAACCAACACGGATGGATTAAATACAAATTCACTACATTATAATTATGGAGATCAATTTAGGGGGGAGATTATTTTAGATAATAATTTAAATGTATATATTTCAAGTACAACTGCTTCCTCAAATTTCCCCACAGTCACTGCGAGTCAAACGGCGTTGTCCGGTAGTCAGGATGCCGTTATATTTAGATTAAACTCAACATTAAGTTCGTTAGCTTGGAGTACTTATTTTGGAGGGTCTGGACTTGAGTCTGGGAATTCTGTAACGGTTTCATCTAATGGATTTGTTTATGCTGCTGGCGGAACGTCTTCATTCTCGTTACCAATTTCTTCGGGAAATGATTTATCATTTAATGGAGGTATGTCGGATGGTTACGTCTTGAGATTAAACCAAAATAATGGTCAATTTGTATCTGGTTCGTTCATGGGGCTGGGAGAATATGATCAGACCTATTTTGTGGATACAGATATTGATAATTACGTGTATGTATATGGTCAAACGGAATCGGATTGGGGAATATCAGCTGGTTGCTATGGTACGCCAAATTCTGGTCAGTATGTTCGTAAATACACTTCCGATTTAAATACTATTTCTTGGACAACCATGATTGGGGCAGCGCATGGGCATGTTGAAATTTCTCCAACTGCATTTCTTGTATCAGATTGTTACGATATTTACTTAGCCGGGTGGGGTGGGGTGTTAAATCAAAATGGACAAGCAACTTATTCAACAAGCAGTAGTTTTCAATGTACTCCGGATGGGTATCAATTGAATACGAGTGGCAATAATTTTTATATAGCAGTGCTTGATCAAGATGCCAGCGCATTAAAATATGCTACTTTTATGGGAGGTACGAACAGTAGTTATAATCATGTAGATGGTGGAACGAGTCGTTTTGATAAATCGGGAAGAATTTATCATGCTGTTTGTGGAGCTTGCGGCGGAAATGATTATGGTTTTACAAGTACGCCTGGTAGTTGGTCTCCTACCAATAACAGTTCTAATTGCAATATGGCAACCTTTAAATTTGAATTAAGTACCATTCAGGCAGCAGCAGCTCAACCAGCTCCTTTAATTTGTATTCCACAGTCTGTTTATTTTCAGAACAATAGCACCAATGGAAATGCGTACTCATGGGATTTTGGTGATGGAAATACCTCCACAGAATTTGAACCAATTTATCAATACACGCAACCAGGAATTTATGATGTAACATTGGTTGTGTATGATACTAATGGTTGTTTTAGCTCGGATTCAGTTACAATTACCGTGACCATTGGTGATTTTGAAGGAGGAGTTGTTCAACCCGTTAATCCGATTTGTCCGGGTGATTCATACCAATTTGATGCTTTTGGGGGTGCAAATTATAGTTGGACACCCGCGAATTTATTAGATAATCCAACTATCTCCAATCCCACTGCGACGATTAACGTTACGACCACTTTTACGGTGATCATTTCCGATAGTTGTGGATCTGTTAGTGTACCTGTTACGCTTCAAGTTTTTGATAATTCGATGTCAATATCACCCGATACAAGTATTTGTGTTGGAGAGTCTGTTTCTTTATCTGCAACGACCACCGGAACGGTTTTATGGACGCCTGCTACTTTCCTAAGTAATTCTTCCATACCTAATCCAATTGCAACGCCAAATTCCACGATAACCTATATAGCTAATGTTGTTAGTGCAGATGGTTGTTTGAATGAGGATTCAGTAAAAATCAACGTTTATTATAATCCACCCGTTCCTGTGATGGTGGATACTTTTAATTTGTGCTTTGGCGCAAGCGCTTCAATTTCCATTTCTGGCGGCGATAGTTACATTTGGCAACCCAATCCATCGTTAGCACCTTGGGTCGGGCCGATTGTTGAAATCAATACAACTACCAATCAATGGTATTTTTGTGATGTATCAAATGCTTGCGGAACGGTACAAGATTCTGTATTTGTCCAAATTGTTCAACCGGCAATTACTGCTGGCAATGATACGATTATTTGTCCGCGCGAAACAGCAACGATTTGGGCTACTGGAGCCAGTTTCTATGAATGGAGACCTTCCAATACAGTTGTTTCGGTAAATGGTAACGTGGCTCAGGTGCGACCAACACAAAGTACAAATTATATGATTATAGGCACCGATTTAAACGGCTGCAAAGACACGGCTTTTGTAGAGGTAGCCTTATTTCCTTCTCCTTCGATAACGCTAACTCCTGACGTGAATGCATTTTATGGTGACGAAATTCAACTCTCTGCTCAAACACATACTCCGGGAGTGTATTCGTGGAGTCCGCCAGAATTTCTTTCCTGCGTAAACTGTTCCAATCCAGTGGCGACACCCAATCAAAACATAACCTATTTTGTTGATTTCACAGATGTAAATGGTTGTTCCTCTTCGAGTTATGTGACAATAACGTATGATGCAGTTGTTTATGTGCCAAATACATTTATTCCAGATGATGATGGATTAAACGATTTGTTCCAAGTATATGGTGGCAACATAAAACAAATGGAATGCCTAATTTTTAATCGTTGGGGAGAACTAGTTTATACTTTAAATTCTATCAATGATAGTTGGGACGGAACTTACAAAGGAGAAAAGTGTCAAGATGGAACCTATACCTGGAAATTAACCTACCAAGATTTTCTGTTTCACAAGTATCAACTTTCAGGGCATGTGAATTTATTACGTTAATTCAGCTCCTAAAAGTCGGACAAGATCATTGATGTTTTGTTCCCACAAAAGTTTACTGTCGTCTAAATCACCTTCTTCGGCAAAGTCTGTAACGGTTAAACAAACAATATTTGTCATTGGGTCTGAGGCGAAATTCATTTCAAAATAGGATTCCTCATCTTCATCACTCAACCATTTAAATCGAATTTTTGAACCTGGTTTTAGTACTTGTAACTTTGCTTTTTCGGATAAACCGCTCCACCAAAATTCATAGATATCATTTTGTGCATTTACATTTTCGGCAAACCATTCACTGAGTCCAGATGGGGTAGTAAGTTTATCTTCTAAAACCCTTGGAGAAGTTTTAAGTAAAATTTCAATTTCAAATTTTGTCTTCATAGCGCCGAATTAAAATATCTTTGTAAAAATTGCACGGGCAATGTAATCAATTTTTTTCTATTTCGATGCGCAAACTGTTCGAAAATTCAGGGAATCAACTTTTTAAGTATCGCGGACAAATTCCGTTGTTGCTTTTTTGTGTTGCAATCCCACTTCTTTTTATCGATAAAAACCATTCTTTTTTTGTTTCTCACCTGGGTGAATTTACCAGGAATTTACTTGTTGTTCTTTTATTGATTTTAGGTCATTTCACACGATTTTTTGTTATTGGGTTTCGTGAAATTCATACCTCCGGAAAAAACCGTGATCAGCAAGTAGCCAACTCATTAAATATTTCTGGTATGTATTCCATTGTTCGTCATCCCTTGTATTTAGGTAATTTTTTAATTTGGTTCGGTTTATTTATCTGGCTCGGAAATGCATGGTTTGTATTGATTGGCGCCATTTTTTTCTTTTTTTTTTATCGAGGAATTATAAAAACAGAAAACCAATTTTTGGTTCAACAATTTGGAGATAAATACCATAATTGGTCATCAAAAACACCTGCTTTTTTCCCATTAAAAGGGATAAGTAAATATGTTAAACCGCGTTCAAATTTTTCATTTAAAATGGTTTGGAAAAATGAATATCCGGGTATAGTTTCCAGTCTTTCAACTATTTGGTTTATTTCTTTGTTGCGCTTGATGTTTACAGAAGAAAAATTAACAATTTCAGTAATGCTCCTACTATTTGCACTTGCAATTGCTCTTTTTGGTTTTGGTTCCAGGTATTTGAAACACAAAACAAATTTCTTTCCAGAGATGGGGTAAAATCATAAAATTCATTCTACCATTCCTCAATCCTAATCAACTTAGACCACCTCGAATTTGTGTAAGGGAAAACCACTCTGCCAAAAATAGGGTAGAGAATTCGGGTAAAAAACTGAGCTGTTTTGTAAATTTTCCCTATTTGCCAAGTAACTGAAATGTGCTGAACACCATCCTTTGTCAGAACAACATAATTTTTTGAATAATACGTTGGCAACAAATCTTGAACTGCATCCGGACCAGGGAATTCATGCAAGACTCTATCATGAGCTAATTCATAGGATTTTTTCGTAAAATGTTTCCGAAGTTTTTTCCACCTTTTGTGCTTAATACAGTTGCATAAGTTACAATTCTTTGAACACGATTTACTTAAGAATAAGTCAGTATTGAAATCATCTTTTTGCATATGAATGGTTGTATACGTCGAATAAATTCCGCCAAGTGGCAATTCAAGTCGATTTAAGGAATCTGGAGCAAATTGTCCTTTCTCTCTATGAAAGAAAAAATGTTGAGAAAGGGGTTCTGTATATGGATCGTAATGAACGAGCACTTCATAATCTTCAATGGGAAGCGAGGGAACAAGATACGATGATTCAACGTGTTTTAATTGATTATTTCGATCATTCAAAAATATCGGGAAAGTATAAGATTCATTAGGATCTAAATTTACGATACTTGGGTAACCTCGATAAAGTGAGGTGTCCATTTCCAGCTCAATGGGATCGGTATAAACCTGCTCATAAAAGTCGCCTGACGAAGGGAAGATTCCAGAACCAGAACTAGTAACTTTATACCATTGTAATTGAATGATTCTTTTGCCTCGATTTTGGGCAGACGGAATAACTATGGCATGCCGAATTGAGTCAAGATTGGTGAATACAACACTCCATTGAATGATGTTTTTTGTGTTTGCTGCTGTCGATGCAGGGCGCAGCTCAATAGAAAGGTAAATCGGTCGAAGATTGGCGAAAGATGTTTCTGCCAATACTATTAAGAACAATAGAAGTACAATTGCTTTTTTCATTTTTTGTTAATCATGGTACATTTTGGGATAGCGAGGAGCATTTTCTACAAGGGTATTCCATTCTTTCCACGAGTAATAGCGATTTTCAAATTCAAGTTCGCCATCGCTGTAAACGATTAATTGAGCATTTTGGCCATTTTCAGAAAGTGATATACGAGCATAACAATCCTTCATTTCTATAATTGAAAGGGTAGTGTCATTTCTTGGATGAAAACCATATTCCGCTCTTCGATTTTTTTGATTTCCTTCTAACTCCTGATGAAAAAAGGAAGCATGTTCACCTAAATATTTCTGAATTAAATAATATGTGATATAATCTTTCAGTTTAATTTCCCCCTGATATATACCATTTTCCAATTTTAATTGATCAAATTTCCAATTTAAACTATCCATGATGCGCAATAACGATTTAACACGAGCATTTGATGTATCGCGTTTTTCTAGACCAATGTAATAAACCTGAGGCATTTCAAATCTCAGTGCTGTCGTTTCGACTTGATCCAATTCGAAAGTTTGGCCTTCTTTTTCAAGTGCTCTTTGAGCCAATCCAATCCAATAGGCAATGGAATCTCGTTTTAGTAGAAGTGCTTCCCACGATTTAAAAGGAGCAGATTGAGGAATTTGTGTATTTGCATTTAACTTAAATTCCTTTTGCTCTTTTGAACTGAATTTATCCCATGAGATTACCGCATTTTTATTATCCGTACAACCAAGCTTGTATTTTTTGGAAATAATCGTAGTTCCTGCGGCATTTTGAACTTTCCACTCGCCATTTCGTATTCCTTTATCATAAGACCCTGTGGTAAGATTTCCGGATAGTGTATCTAATTCATATAATTTACCATGTAATCGACCATCAAGTAATTCTTTCTTTGAAAATAGAACGCCTTTTGTGCTGTATTTCTCATCAACTCTAAGGTCATTCGTTATTTCCATCCTTGATTTTATACCGCCTGAGCTGTAATAAATTAATGCTTTTTGATAAATTTCTCCTTTCCCTTGTTTGGTAGTGTTTTCAGAAAGTAAAACACCTGTAGAAGTCCATGTTTTTTGCTCATCGAAACGGGTATTATCTTTTAACGTATTATGTCGATAGCGCTCCAATTGACCATTTTGATAATAACTCACATAATTGGTGTCTGCATTTGGTAAGTTGTTTAGTATTGATTTTAATTGACGATTGTCATAATATAATTTTTCATATTGTAATAAACTAACGTTAGTCCAATTCATTTGTGAACTCGGTGAAAACATACAATAGCGCATGACATTACCATTCTCGTCCCATTTAGTAAGAATTCCTCTTCCGTCTTTTTCGATATATTTCTCTTCGATTTTTATTCCGTAATCATTCCACGTAGTCTCTTTTATCGGGGCGAAAGGATTCATAGCAGTTTCTTCAAACGTTGATAATTGAGTTAACCTTCCTTGAACGTTGTAAACTTCCCAATTTCCATCTTTTAAATTGTTCCTATACATTCCTTTTACATGCACTTGTCCATTGTAATGATAGCTAATCCAATTACTGTCCAGATTTCCTTCTTTGTAAGTTCCGCTCGACTTTAATTTACCATTAGCATGAAATTCTCTAGATGGACCATCTAATAAATGAATAGCATCTTGATCGTACGTGGAAAGTGTATTGAAATATTGCTCTAGGATAAGGTTTCCTTTTTCATCAAATTCTTCGTGTTTTCCGTAGGGAACAATTAAACTTGTGTAACCAAAAGCATCAATGGTATGAGGCGGGTTTTCTTTCAAATGATACGAATCAATTTCAGATAATTTAATAAAAGCATATTCTTTTCTAAAGCGCAAAGGTCCATTGTGATGATATTCGGTGATAATGCTTCTTCTTCGCCGATCCTTATCTAAATAAAAACGCCAATGATTCACCAAAATTCCTTTTTCATTCCATTCTTCTAGTGTTCCAAGTTCGTTTCCAAGAATTGGATTGTGATTCATTTTGGTTCTAACACGCTTTTGTTCAGATTGATATTGATTGAAAAAATTGAGTTCTTCTTCAACCAAAAGGCCATTTTTAAACACCCGCTTTTCGTATATTTTACCATTTTCACTCATTTCACAAACCCCATCTCTAGTCGTACGCATATCGTCTTGAAAGTAGGTTGAGAACAAATAATGCCCTCCTTTTTTGTTGTAATAACTGAATTTACAATCTTGTGCCACTAATACAAGCGGGGAAATGACAAAAACCAGAATAAAGAAAATTTTCACAGAATAAATTTACAGTTAAAATGTTAATTCGTTCATTTAAGATAGGAAAAACAAAATTAATAAACAATACAAATTGATTAAAAAATAAACGTAAATTAGATTGTAAAATAATCGAAATTAAAAAATGTTAGTAAAATCATATTCATCCGCGGTCTTTGGAATCAATGCAACAACGATAACAATTGAGGTGAATTTAGGAATCGGTGTTAATTTCTATTTGGTGGGTTTACCCGATAATTCAGTAAAAGAAAGTCAGCAGAGAATTAAAGCGGCTTTTTCAAATAATAATCTAAAGTTTCCTGGTAGGGAAATTACAGTGAATATGGCCCCGGCAGATATTCGGAAGGAGGGTTCTGTTTTTGATTTACCCATTGCTATTGGAATTTTGGCTGTTAGCGAACAAATCCCATTTGATTTATTATCGAATTATCAGCTTATTGGTGAATTATCCTTAGATGGACAAATACAACCAACAAAAGGAATTTTACCCATTGTTTTACAAGCAAAAAAAGAAGGATTTACAGGCATTATTGTTCCAAGGAGTAATGCTGCTGAGGCATCGGTTGTAGAAGGTATTGCAGTTTATGGTGTCTCAACGCTCGATGAGGTAATTTCCTTTTTCAAGGACCCAACAAGTTTAAGCCCAACGCAACCGAGTAGCCAAGTAAAATCGGGTTCTGTGGCAAATCTCTTTGATGTAGATTTCAAGGACGTAAAAGGACAAATGCAAGTGAAACGTGCTTTTGAAATAGCGGCTTCCGGGGGTCATAATATAATTCTCATTGGCCCACCGGGTTCAGGTAAATCAATGCTAGCGAAAAGATTATCTACAATTTTACCTCCTATGAGTTTGGATGAGGCGTTGGAAACGACAAAAATTCATAGCGTTGCTGGTAAAGTAAAAAATGATCTGGGTTTAATCACCCAACGACCATTTAGAAAACCACACCATACGATATCGGAAAATGGCTTGGTGGGCGGGGGAAGTTATCCTCAACCCGGTGAGATTTCGCTGGCTCACAATGGTGTGTTGTTTTTGGATGAATTACCGGAGTATAAAAGAGCTGTTTTGGAGGTGATGCGTCAACCCTTAGAAGATCGGACGGTTACCATTGCTCGTGCTCGATTTTCAGTTGAATATCCGGCGAGCTTTATGTTGGTCGCAGCCATGAATCCTTGTCCGTGTGGCTATTATAACCATCCTGAAAAAGAATGCGTTTGTGTGCCTGGTCTAGTCCAGCGGTATTTGAATAAAATATCCGGTCCTTTAATGGATCGTATTGATTTACATGTGGAAGTCACACCCGTATCTTTTGATGAATTATCTAAGGATATTCCCTGCGAAGGAAGTTTTGAAATTCGAGGACGCGTTGAAAAAGCACGAACAATTCAAGATCAACGGTATTTAACCAAAAATGAAATTCATTGCAACGCTCAAATGAATCGTTCTGATTTTGAGTTGCATTGTCAAATTGATGATACTTCTAAAGAATTAGTTAAAACAGCGATGGTCAAAATGGGATTATCCGCGCGAGCTTATGATCGCATATTAAAAGTAGCAAGAACCATTGCCGACTTGGATTCTTCTGTATCCATAGAAAGAAATCATGTAGCGGAAGCAATTCAATATCGTAGTTTGGATCGAGGGAACTGGGGAAATAGGTGATTTATTTAATCACAATTTCTACTCTCCGATTGGCTTGTTCCTCGTATGCTTGTTTTGGATTGGGGAAAATAGGTTTCGTATTTCCATAACCTTCGAAAGTCATTCTGGATGGATAAATTCCATTATAAATTAAGTATTTCCGAACGCGTTTTGCTCGTTTTTTTGAAAGTCTTACTGATGATGGTTTATTTATTTTTGATTTGTCATTAACATGACCCTGAATTTCAATGGAAACAGTTGCATTCAATGCCATGAAATCAACTAAACGTTTAAGTTTTTTCTCAGAGCCTTTCATAATGGTACTGGTTCCCCTGTAAAATTCAATTTCTTCAAACTGAGCTGTTGCTCCAATCGTAAGTGGCTCAAGATCAATGTTGATTGTGTCTATTTTACCTGGATTGAATTTATATTCTAAATCCTTTGAAAAATAGCCTCGAACGTCTGTTTTAATGAACGATTTGTTCCCTTTAGCGAGAGTAAGAAATAAATCACTGGTAATATAATATCCATCAACATCCTTAGAACCGGATATCGTTAAATTACCACTAATTGGTTTTTTTGTTCGCGCATTTCTTATTCGAATATACGTGTATTTTGGATTCGATTTCTCTCTTAAATCTACTCTTTTTTCATCCCGAATTTCCATCCCATCTATATCTTTTGAGATGTAAGAAAAATCAAAGGTTAGTTTTTCAGTTGATTTTGAGGGAGCTGAAAAAATAAAAACGTACATTTTTTTATCCAAAACATTAAAATCCCATTTGGAAATCGAATTATTAATTTCCTTTAATTTTATCAGAGTGGCTTTGCCAGTAAGAATATCGTTACAAGGATTTTCCAATGAGGTTTCGAAACAGTAAATTGATTGTTTAGATTGCTTTACTGTCATTAAAATGGAACCCAATCCGCCTGGATCAAAATAAGACCAAATTAAGTTACGTGAAACAGAATCCTTGGTGTATTTTTCAAATGATTTTAAATCTGATCCATTGTTTCCAATAAATTGAAGGGTATAAACACCTGATTCAGTTATGTTTACTGATCCGGAGCAATCGGCAATTGAAATCGTTTTTCTACCAAACAGCTGAGCTTGGGAATTAAAATTAAATAAGATGCAAAAGGCAACAAGCGATACTATTTTTTTCATTCTTACTAGAATTGAAATCAATTTAACGAGTTAATCAATATTTAGTTTCAATTTTCCAGTTATTTCTGAACGGATAAATAAACCTTTCTTAAGTGGAAATAAGTCAATTACATCCATTTTCTGAACACTTCCGCTCAAATGTATGTTCTTCTCAAGGTCTTGATTGAGTGATTTTGTAATTTCATGTTTCGCCTCTGAAAAGATTGATTTTAAATCTATTTTTGCCTCATGTTCCAATCGCTTAATGATTTGTTCATTAAATAGCCATTTCGCTGATTTTAATAGAATACTTTTTGTTTTTAAGTCAAATTGAATGTCATTGAGGTAAATTAGTTGCTTAGTTATATCTAATTTTGGTTGAGCTGAGAAATACAATATTCCTTTTCGTACTCCACTAAACTGAATGGATAGGTGAATTCTATTTCCATCTGCCCCAATAAGTTGAATTGAATCTAATCTGATTTTTCTTCCTTTAAGTATAAATTCACTGCCTTGAGCGGATTTAGCGACCCACTGATTTAATGAGTCATAAGAGGCGAAAATATCCATGTTTAGTTGAAATCCATCTGTTTTTTTAAATTCTGATAAATTAGGTAAAGCAATTGGCTTTGAAATAGGTTTTTCTGTTTGAATAGTTGGGAATGATTCAATTCCAAGATCAAAATAAACTTTGTTTTGGTTGAATTTAAGTGCGCTTAATGCAATTTTTGATGGAGATAACTTCAAGTATCCATACGTTTCGATGGGGATAATTTCTTGTAATTGTTTCCACGCACTGGCACAAGTTGACTTAATATCTATTTTCCCTATTTCTTTGTCTATTTCCGATTGAATAGTTTTCATTTCCTTTCGAATTTCTTTGTCCAAAGTTGAGGTAATGTCGTAGTTCACCATTGTGATTTCGCAGGGATCGGATAAATCTAGTTTTGTTAGGTTTGTGGTTGATTTTAAGTTGAAATTAGATGCCATTTCAAGCTTAGTCGCAAATGAAATTGACGCGCTGCGCATGGGTTCATTAATACCACAAGACCCGAAGAAACGCGGAACTAAACAATTCCCTTCATTGCTAAATAAATTGGTACATTTCGGACAATAGGAAAGGTCAAGGCTGTAGGCCACTTTTGTTGAAAAATCTAGGCCAACGGCATTTGTTTTAAATAAAATAGGGTCTCTTTTTAATTGATACATATAACTCAAGCCCTCGCAATTTTTTTCTTTTCCCGAAAATGATGTAGGTATCGAAGATTCAGCCGACTTGTAGTAATTTTCTAAGTTAATTTCAATTGGGATAGATAAATAAGATGCTTTAGCCTCACTAATTGGCGGATCAATAATTGTTTCAGTAGGTGGAAGTGGCTCAATTGACTTACAACCAATCAGAAAAAATCCAAAGAGAAAAAAAAATGAATTTAGCCGAATAGTAATTTTAGCGGATTCGCTTTTTAAACTGAAACTAACTATTGTTTTCACTTTTCATGTTTCCTAAAAAAGGGAGCCGAAGCTCCCTTAAATTAATTCATTTTAGCTTGTAGGCCTTTATCTAATGCATCCAAAAATTCCTCAGTAAACACATAATGTTCTCCTGCATTTACTTTGTTCCCGTGAATACACACAGCCAAATCTTTTGTCATTACTCCAGATTCTACCGTCTCTATACATACTTTTTCGAGTGTATTACAAAAATCAATTAATTCTTGATTTCCATCCAATTTACCTCTAAAGGCTAAACCTCTCGTCCATGCGAAAATAGATGCAATTGGATTAGTTGATGTTTTTTTACCCGCTTGATAATCTCTATAATGTCTGGTAACGGTTCCATGAGCTGCTTCCGCTTCCATGATTTCTCCATCTGGTGTTATTAAAACGGAAGTCATTAATCCTAAAGATCCGAACCCTTGTGCAACGGTGTCTGATTGAACATCACCGTCATAGTTTTTACATGCCCAAACAAAATTTCCATTCCATTTAAGTGCTGAAGCAACCATGTCATCGATTAAACGGTGTTCATAAACTATTCCGGTTTCTTCAAATTTCGATTTGAATTCTGCTTGGTAAATTTCTTCAAAAATATCTTTAAAACGACCATCATATTTTTTCAAAATGGTATTTTTCGTTGATAAATAAAGTGGCCATTTTTTGGAAAGTGCCATGTTAAAACAACTGTATGCAAATCCTTTAATAGATTCGTCCGTATTGTACATAGCCATTCCAACGCCATCTCCCTTGAAATTATAAACGTCAAAAGTTTGAATATCTCCTCCACCTTCCGGCGTGAATGTCATAGTAAGTTTCCCTTTCCCTTTAAAAACAGCATCAGTAGCACGGTATTGATCTCCAAAGGCATGACGACCAACAATGATTGGTGCTGTCCAATTGGTCACAAGACGAGGAACATTTTCCATTACAATTGGTTCTCTAAATACCGTTCCATCCAAAATATTTCGAATTGTACCATTTGGAGATTTCCACATGGATTTTAAATTGAACTCTCTTACACGATCTTCATCTGGGGTAATTGTGGCACATTTAATACCTACCTTATATTGTTTAATTGCTTCGGCGGCATCCACTGTGATTTGATCGTTTGTTTCATCCCTTTTTTCAATTCCTAAATCATAATATTTAATATCTAAATCTAAGTATGGAAGTATTAACTTATCCTTGATGTTTTTCCAAATGATGCGCGTCATTTCATCTCCATCCAATTCAACTACAGGGTTTACAACTTTAATTTTAGCCATTTTACAGAACGTTTTAAAAAATTTGACTTAAAGTTAAGGAAAGTATGCTAATTGAAATTATTATTCGCTTATTTTATCGAAATATCTATTTTAAAAATGATTGATTTGAAATTATTAATTAGTTAAAAGCAAAAAAGGGAGCATTGCTCCCCTTTTCACCTAAACTAAACTAATTATTAAAAAAACTGATTGGAATGAAATAAAAAACTAAAACCGTGTGTAAGGAAATAAGTTACGTTTTAGTGTTATTGGATGATTAATTTTTTTGTTGTAGTGTTATTGTTATTAGATAATTGAATGAAGTAAGAGCCAGTAGCAAGATCAGTTACTTGGAAAGAG
>Ga0247832_1001226_pt1 | contig 46974 bp, 48 predicted proteins | sample LaCruzMarch2015__10_FD_192407 | JGI IMG/M metagenome (GOLD analysis project Ga0247832, IMG submission 192407) | Freshwater microbial communities from meromictic Lake La Cruz, Castile-La Mancha, Spain - LaCruzMarch2015_4m | ecosystem: Environmental > Aquatic > Freshwater > Lake | place: Spain... | reverse complement strand
CGCGCCGCCCCGAGGTGACGCGCCGTTGGTCTTGACCCGCGCCCCGCGTCTCCTATTGTCCGCATCACCATGCGCCGGCGCATAAAGCCGCACTCCAACCCCAGGCAGAGATTCAGACATGAGCCTTCATTATGTGATGATCGGCGCCAGCGACATCGCGCGAGCCCGCTTGTTTTATGATGCGGTGTTTCCGTGCTTCGGCGGGCAGCTAGAACTGGACGTGCCTGACTACGGCTTCTGCTTCATGTTCCGCAACGGCAGCCGCACCTGGGTCGCCACGCCCTACAACAAAGAGGCGCCGGCGCCCGGCAACGGTTACATGCCCGGCTTCGTGTGCGCCAATCCGGCGGAGATTGACGCCGCGCACGCCGCAGCGCTCGCACATGGCGGAACGGACGAAGGCGCCCCGGGCCCCCGGCCCGCTTATGGACCGAGTTTTTACGGCGCCTATGTCCGCGATCCAGACGGCAACAAGCTGGGCTTCATCTTCGACGATTCATGGGTCAAGTCGTAGAGCCGTCAGGGCCGACGATTAGACCGCCACAGGCGCGGGATGCCGCAGCTTGAATAAAATCTTTGGGCGGCCAATCTGCGCCACCACACCGTCCTGCTTCACGATATGCACTTCAAATTCGACCACGCCGTTCTGGCCCTTGCTGGTCGCACGCGTGTGCTTAACGTGAAACAGCGCATGCACCGTGTCGCCCGGCCGCACCGGCGCGGAAAAGCTCCACTCGATCCCGAGCAGCCCGAGCGCCGTGCCGTCGAACATGCCCGCGCGCGCGCCCAGGCCAAACGCCATGCCGATCAGCATCGGCCCGTGCGTGACGCGGTCGCCGAAATGATGCTCAGCCGCGAAGATGTCGTCGCAATGCAGCGGATTGAAATCAGCGGTCAGGCCGGCGAAGGCCCAGATGTCGGAATCCACGATGGTGCGCCGGGGCGTCTCAATGATCTGCCCGGTTTCATACTCTTCAAAATAACGCCCCATCTGATTTACGCACTCTCCTTTTGCGCATTGCGTTTCTTGCGGCTGCGCATGTCGATCGATTGGTCGAAAGGCGGTTCGCCGTTCGGGAAGATCTGGTGTTTTTGGATTTTCTGCGTGCCGGTCGTCGGAATTGAATCGGTAAAATAGAACCAGCCCGGCGCCTTGTAATAGGCCATCTGTTCGAGGGAATGATTGAACAAGGTCTCAGCGGCGGACGCAGGCTCTACGCCCTCTTCCAGGATGATGCAGGCGAACACTTCCTCTTCGCGCACTGCGTCGGGCGCAGCCAGGATCGCCACTTGCTTCACCAACGGATGCGCCTGCAACACCGCTTCGATTTCGGCGGCGGCGATGTTCTCGCCCGAACGGCGGATGATGTTCTTCTTGCGGTCGACGAAGAACAAGCTGCCGTCCGCCGCCTGCCGCACCATGTCGCCGGTGTGAAACCAGCCGTTGCGCCAGGCCTCCTTCGTCGCTTCTTCATTGTTGAGATATTCGGAAAAGAACGACCGCCGCGGCGTCTCGGCCGAATGCCGCACCAGCAATTCGCCGGGCGTGCCGACAGGCACATCCACTTCCTTGTCGTCGACAAGCCGCACTTCCAGCCCCGGCACGGATTTGCCGAAGCAGCGTGTGCCTGACGGGCGATCCAATTCATTGTCGACGAGGACGCGCACGCATTCCGTCATGCCCCACACTTCGACCAGCGGAAATCCAAAGCGCTGCTCAAAGGCGGCGTGCAAGGTCGGCTCGACGCCCGCGCCGATGCCGAAGCGCACCTGATGGTCGCGATCATGCGGCCCTTCGGGCTGGCCCAACAACAAGGGCGCGATGACGCCAAGATAATGGACCACAGTCGCTTCGGTCTCGCGCACTTCGCGCCACCAGCGTTCGGGGTGGAAACGATCGATCTGGATCTGGCAATGCCCGCCCACAATGGCGCAGGCGAAAACCATCACAGATGAATTGACGTGATAGGCCGGCAGCGGGCTGTAGATCCGCTCGCCGGATGCGCGCAACGCCGCCAACTTGCCGCGCGTGCCATACCAAACGCCCGCATCCAACTCATAGCCCTGCGACAACACGCACCCCTTGGGCCGACCGGTCGTGCCGGACGTGTAGAGGATGCTCGACGGCGTCTTGCCGGTGACGGGCGTTGTGAGGGCCGGCTTTGTGGGGCGCGGCAGCGCGCTGAGATCGTCATAAAGCGCAATCGGCGGCGCCCAATTCGAGACGGCGACGCCCGCATCGAGCTGCGCGCGGCGATCCGGCGCCACGATCGCCAAATCCGGCTCGGAATGCTCCAGCAAATAGGCCAGTTCGGCAGGCCGGTAATCGGGATTGATGGGCACAATGCACACGCCCAGGCTGTTCAGCGCCAGCTTGTGCAGGAAATGCTCCGGCCGATTGTCGAGCAAGACCGCCACCCGATGACCATGGCCGAACCCAGCGGCGGCATAGAAAGTCTGCAATGCCGCCACCTCTTTGGCGGCCTCGGCGAAGGTCAGCGCAAAGCCGTTTTGGTGATAGGCGCGGTGCGCGCCAGTCGGGACCGCTATAAATGGCCGGTCGGCATAAGCGGCGACGGCGGCGGCGAACGCCTCGGCATAGGTGGAATCGTCGGTGACGTGGATCATGCTGCGCGCCTGGTCTCCCTTAATCCCCTGCGTCTTGGCGCAGTTCGGACATTGAACCCAAGCCTTAACCGAGCCTTGGGCGGGGCCGCAAGCGGCCAAAGGGGTATCAGCTGGGGGGGATAGGGATCAGTTCATCCCAGAGCGGCCCGAACATGAGTTTGAACAACTTGTCGTCGGAATACATGCGCTCACCCGACAAGCGTTCTTCGCCAAACGTCAGAATGGCGATGATGCGGTGCGTGGTGGTGACGCTTTCGCCGGGATGTTTCACGACGATGTCGTATTCCTCGACGACGCCCTTTTCGCCGATGGCTTGGCTCACGGGCGTGAAGCCCTGGATGGCCGGCTGCACCACATCAAAGAAATGGCGGTAATAGCGTTTGGTCTTGTCCCAGCCCTGAAAGCGTTTGCCGATGGGATAAATGTCATAGACCGGATCGCTCTCCATCGTCCCCATCAGGGCGTCAAGGTCGTTGCCGCTCTCCAGTTCGCTGTGCGCCACGGCGACCGAAACCAGCTTCGTTAGTGAAGCGCGCATGAAATCCTCCCGGTTTGGACGCGACCTATTCCGTAAGGCGCCCTATTTCTGATAGGAAAGCAAATCTCGGCCATGAAGCAAAAGGATAAATCCTTGAATTCAGTCGGCCGGAATGGGCTCCAGCGCGTTCCAGAGCGGACCGATCAGCATCCGAAGCATCTTTTCATCAGAGTAGATGCGCTCGCCAAGCAAACGATCTGGCCCGAATATGATCAAGGCGAACACGCGGTGGGTGCTTAGCGCACTGGTATTCGGCATAGAAACAGTGATGTCGTATTCGTGCCCTACGCTTGATTCGCCAATCAGCTCGCTGCGCGACTTGAACCCTTTGATCCGCGGCTGCACCTCCGAAAAGAAGTGTGTGAAATACCTTTTAATTCTTGGCTTGCCGATAAAACGCCGGGAAATTGGGAACAAATCGAAAATCGGTTCAGGCTCCAGAACCGAAAAAATGCCGTCTAAGTCGCCGCGGCTGACGAAATCGGTATAGTCCCACGCGCGCTGAAGCAAACTCTGCTGTTTCTCCAAGCAAACTCCCCTCCCAATTGGGCATTATGTATCTATAGGCCTTGCCCAAAGCTGCCAGCACAGGCTGAAACGCATTCCCTTAAGCCGCAAATGAAAAACCAGTAAGGCGACCCAATTCGCTCCCCTGCTTGACGGCCTACCCTTCGAGGCGGCAAAGCGCCCCTCATGAAGATCCTCTTGATCGGCTCCGGCGGCCGCGAACACGCTTTAGCCTGGCGCTTGCGGCAGTCTCCATCGGTCTCCGACATCATCTGTGCGCCTGGAAATCCCGGGCTCGCGGCATGTACGCGGCTTGCGGACGTCAAGATCACGGACATTGAAGGTCTGGTGAAACTTGCGGTCCTGGAGAAAGCGGACCTTGTCGTGGTCGGACCAGAGGCGCCGCTGGCGGACGGGTTAGCCGACAAACTAAATGCCGCCGGCATTCCCGTTTTCGGCCCGGAACAAGCCGCGGCGCGCGTGGAAGCCTCAAAGGCCTTCACCAAAGACCTCTGCGCGAAAGCGAACGTGCCGACCGCCGCCTCGCAATCCTTCACGGAGGCGGCGCCCGCCAAGAAATTCCTGAACGGATTGCAGCCCCCATACGTGATCAAGGCCGATGGCCTGGCCGCCGGCAAAGGCGTGGTCATCGTCAGCGATCGCGCCGAAGCGGAAGCGGAAATCGACGAGATGTTGTCCGGCAAGTTCGGTGCGGCGTCAGCAACCCTCGTTATCGAAGAATTCCTCGACGGCGAAGAGGCCTCCTTCTTCGCCCTCTGTGACGGCGAAACCGCCATTCCCTTCGGCGGCGCACAAGATCACAAACGCGTCGGCGACGGCGACACAGGCCCGAACACCGGCGGCATGGGCGCCTATTCTCCAGCCCCAATCCTCGACGACGCCATGATCGCGCGGGTGATGGAGACGATCATCCTGCCCAGCCTGAAAGTCTTGGCCGAATCCGGTACGCCGTATCGCGGCGTGCTGTTCGCAGGCCTGATGATCGGCGAACAAGGTCCCAAGCTGATCGAGTACAATGCCCGCTTCGGTGATCCCGAATGCCAAGTATTGATGATGCGCCTGCAATCGGACCTCGCACAGATTCTCTACGCCGCAGCGACAGGTAAGCTGAAAGACGCACCAAAAGCGGTGTTCGACCAACGCCCCGCCGTGACGGTCGTGCTGGCGGCGAAAGGCTATCCCGGCGCCCCGAAAGCCGGCGGCGCCATCAGCAATCTGGACGCAGCAAATGCGCTGCCCGGCGTGCAGGTCTTCCACGCAGGCACCAGCCGCAAAGACGGCGCGCTCGTCGCCAGCGGGGGCCGCGTGTTGAACGTCACCGCCATCGGCGACACGCTCGAAGCGGCGGTGCAACAGGCCTATAAAGCCGTGGATCTGATCGACTTCAAAGACGGGTTCTGCCGGCGGGATATAGGGTGGCGGGCGCTGAAGCGCTAAACCTAATCCCGCCCTCTAAGCCCCCGCATATAACAACGCGCCCGGCGCAAGCGTCTCGAACAATGTATCGCGGTCCTTGTCCGACGTGACGAAGCAGCCGTTCGATCGGCCCATTTTGCCGTGCTCCATGACGAAATCCGGTTCTGCGTACCAGGCGGAATGGACGATGATCTCCCGCGCCTTGGCTTTGTCATTGGTCGGCTGAAGGCCTTCGAGAAGCAAATTGGGCCCATGCTTGGCGCCATAGCCCTGACCCAAAATGCGATAAGCGCCGAGCGAGGACGCGCCAGTGTTCGGAATGTTTGAAAACACGGTCGCATAGCCGGCATGCGCTTTGTCGGAGCCGATCCCATGCGCGCACAGCATGGACTTCATCGCCCCCATCTTGGGGGCGACGACAAACAAGCGCGGCTTGGAGGAATGCCATCTGAAATCGACGACAATTATTTTGGCGTCAGCGTCAAACCCATAAGCGGCGGCGGCCTCTTGCGCCGATTTCAAAAGTTCGGCGCGCAGCCCAACTTCTACATCGACAGCCGGTTCGGGCGCCGCAGCGCGTCCCGCCGCGCCAATACTGATCGCAGCGCCGAAAAAGCCCAAAACGCCAAAAGCCTCACGCCGTGAAACGCGAACCTTCAAAGCCATCCGGCAATCCCCCGTTTGATCGACGCAATTTTGCAAATGATAACAAAATCACGCCGCCACAATTCGTCATTCAGGCGAGGCGGAATTGTGGCGTGTAGCAAAAATGGATAACCCTTTGTGAATCACGAAGGCTGAAAGGGTCGAACCATGACGGACGATACTGTCTCAACGCCCGAAGATCCCCGCAAACCGCAAGGCTCTTGGCCCGGCATTGTATTTGTCTTGGGTCTGATCGCCGTAGGTTTGGTCAATTGTTCAGCGCCTTTCCACCCTGTCACGGGCGTAGAGACACTGCCGGCAGCCCGCGTTACAACGCCCGCAGCCACAGCAAGTTCAGCACAGATTGCGCCGCCGCCCGCGCAAGGCGTAGCAGCGGCCCCGGCGAAGACGCCGCCTGTTGCTCCAAACGTCATCAGTGAACAGGCAAAGAAAATTCTCGCCGATCTCGGTCAAAAACCCAGCGCCAAAGCCTGCGAAACAGGCTTTACTAAGCTTGTGCGCCGCGAGCCATTTGGATTTCGCCGCAATATGGCGGAGCTCGGCGACAAAGCCCAAGCGAGCCTAAAAGGCGTGGCCGCCATCGCCGCAATATGCGGCGCCTATAAAATCGAGGTGGCGGGCCATACCGATCGCAGCGGTTCGCGCGCCTTCAACCAGAAACTTTCCGAAGACCGCGCGGCGGCAGTGAAGGAATACCTTGTCGCCCAAGGCGCGCCCGCAACCGCACTGACGTCTAAAGGCTATGGCGAATCCCGTCCGCTCAAGGGCTATAAGGCCTCAAAAAGCAGACGCATCAGCTTTACAGTGAGCGAATAGCGACCGGCCGCACGCGCGATTTCACGCCAGTAGAATCTTAATTTAGATGTTCGCAAGCTAAAGCCTGCAAATCTAAATCCTGCGCGGGTCGCTTAAGCCCCGGAGTTCTCATGATCCACGTTTACGCCAAGGGCGCAGACGGCAGACTATGCCTTGCAGATACAACCGGCCGGGCTGCCTCGAGCGGCGCGTCCGTGTGGGTCGATTTGCTGCATCCATCACCCGATCAGGAACGCGCGATCGAAACGGCCTTGGGGATCGACGCGCCGACGCCGGAAGAACGCCGCGCCATCGAGGATTCCGCGCGCCTGTTCGAAGAAAACGGCGTATTGACCATGATCGCCTCAGTGCTGCTCTTGAACACGCATGAGCGCCCGGAAATCGACCCGGTCGCCTTCATTCTATCAAAGGGCAAACTCGTCACCGTGCGCACAATGGCGGCCCGCGCGTTTCAAATCGGCAAGGGCCGCGCCGCCGCACGCATTGAAACAGCGGCGAACGGCGCCGACGTCTTCACGGCGCTAATCGAAGGCATCGTCGAACGGATCGCCGATCTGCTGGACCGGGCCCGAGACGAAGCAGACGCCTTGGCCAAGGAAGTATTTGAAACGAGCGAAGGCGAACCCAATCTGCGGGCGGCGCTGCGAACGCTTGGCGCGCAGGGCCGTATGGCGGCGAAAGCACGCGACAGCCTCGCCAGCCTACAACGTCTAGTGCAATTTGCGGCCAGCGCCGCGGACCGGCATGGTTTGGACAAAGAAGGTTTGCTTCGCATCGGCGCCGATCTGCGTGAATTGGACCGCCAGAGCGAGGCCTTGGCCTCGAACCTGACCTATATTCTCGATGCGTCGCTCGGGCTTTCGTCCGTATCGCAAAACGCAGCGATGAAGACCATGGCGACCGTGACCGTGTTGTTCACGCCGCCCATCTTTATCGCCTCGATCTACGGCATGAATTTCGAGTTCATGCCAGAATTGCACGCACGCGCCGGCTACCCCACCGCACTTGTGACGATGATCGTCGCATCCATATCGCTCTATGTTATCGGCAAATGGCGGCGCTGGTTTTGACCGACTTCAACGCCTTCGACGAGATCTGCATGCGCCGTGCGCTGGATTTAGCCCAGGCCGCAGCAGAACGCGGCGAAGTGCCCGTAGGCGCCGTGATCGCCGATCGCACGACCGAAACCATCGTGGCCGAAGGCGCCAATGCGCCGATCGCAACATGCGATCCGACTTTCCACGCCGAAATTGCGGCGGTGCGCGCGGCCGGGACGGCGCGCGCAAATTACCGGCTCACCGATTTGTCGCTTTACGTCACGCTTGAGCCCTGCGCGATGTGCGCGGCGGCGATTTCTCACGCGCGCCTCAAAGACGTTACTTTCGGGGCGGCGGACCCAAAAGGCGGCGCGCTGCTGCACGGCCCACGTCTCTACCAACAGCCAACCATTCATTGGCGGCCCAGCGTGCGCGGCAATCTATTCGCCGATGAAGCGGCGGCCTTGTTGAAGCGGTTTTTCCAGGAACGGCGAAAATCTTGAACGCCAAACCTCGCGCCGGCGTCAGTCCTTAAGCGCGGCGCGCTTTCTCTTGCAGGCCATAAAGCGGAAACTGCGAAGCCTTGCCGAAGACATAGCCCTGGCCATAATCGCAACCGATATCACAAAGCGCCCGCGCGGTTTCCAAATCCTCGATGCCTTCGGCCGTCACCGTCAGGCCCAACGCGCGGCCAAGCCCGACGATCGCGTTGACGATTGTGGCGTTTTCTTTGTCAGCCAACATATTCGTCACGAAGGAACGATCCACCTTCACTTTGTCCAGAGGCAAAGAGCGCAAGAGCGCCAGCGAAGAATAACCGGTGCCAAAATCGTCCAGCGCAATCCGCACGCCTTGATTCTTCAACGACACCAAAACGTTCTTGGCGCGGCCGGAATCGGAGATCATCGCGGTCTCGGTGACTTCAATTTCGAGCCGGTTCGCCGGGAAATTCAGCTCTTGAAGCGTACGGATCACCTTTTCCGGAAACCATTCATCGCGGATCTGGGACGGCGAGATATTCACAGCGATGCTGAAATTGCCCGGCGCTTTAAGAGCGGCCGAGCAAGATTGCGACAGTAGCGTCCAGAAAAGTTTGTCGATCAAGCCGGCCTCTTCAGCGGCCGCTATGAATTCGACAGGTGGAATCATGCCCCGCTCAGGATGCGGCCAGCGCGCAAGCACTTCAAAATAGGCTAAGGATTCATCGCCCAACCTTATAACCGGCTGAAAGTAGGGCACAATGGCGCCGTTTGGGATCGCAATGCGCAGCTCCGCCTCAAGCGCAGCCTTGCGGCGCAGCTCTTCATCCATCGCCATATCAAAGCGTTGGCATTCCTGGCCTTCGGACTTGGCGCGCAACATGGCCGCGTCGCTGCGCTGCAAAAGGTCTTCGGCGGTGACGCCGTCATCGGGATACATCGCAGCGCCGATAGATGCGCCAACCGTGAGCCGCAATCCATTGAGCGTCATCGGTTCGTTGAGGAGATGCACCAGCCTGCGCATCTCTTCGTGCAAGCGGCGATTGTCGCCGATCCGCATCAAAATAACCGCGAACTCATCGCCGCCCAAACGCGCGCAGAAATTTTCATCGCCCACGAACGAACGCAAGCGCCCAGCAATCATCTGCAGCGTTTGATCGCCGACTGCGTGGCCATGAACGTCATTGATCGGCTTGAAGCGATTGAGGTCAATGTAAAGCAGCGCAAACGGCGCGCCGGAGCTTCTGCCGAGCGCCAGCCGTACGTCGAGCTCCTCAAGAAAATGGCGCCGGTTCGGCAGACCGGTCAAGGTGTCGTGTTGAGCAGAATCAATAGCCCGCGTTTCCGCCGCCTGGCGCTCTGCGATCTCGGCTGAGAGACTTTTGTTCACCTGTAACAGTTCGCGCGTGCGCTCTTGTACGGTGCGCTCAAGATCATGTTTCGCCGCATCGAGCGCAATCACCGCCGCGCGGCGATCGAGATGAGACCGCACACGCGCAATCAGCACTCGAATATCGATGGGCTTGGAGATATAATCGTTGGCGCCGCCTTCCAGCGCGCGTTCGATAGAATCGCCGCCATCCAGCGCCGTCACCATGATGACCGGCAGGCGCTCGGCGTCGAAGATCAGGCGCAAGCCTACCAAAGCGTCAAGCCCCGAGCGCTCAGGCATCATCCAATCGAGCAACACCAATTCAATACGTTCTTCGACAACGATTGTCTCAATGTCGATCGCACTCTCCCGAACGACAACCTCATACCCGCGGCGCTCCAAACGGCGCGCAAGGATATTCCGGTTGTCCGGCTGATCGTCGACGACGAGGATTCTGCCACTGGCGGCCACCTCCGTCTTCATCTGATCGCCCTCGGGCTGCATTCGGCGAAGTGCTCTCTTCTAAAGCTCGGCGCCTGATCGTTTGAGCCTATCTCAAATCTTAATCAGGCCAAAAATCGAAAACCCAAAGCGCGCTTGACTTCTAGAACTTTTAACAGCGCTAGGTTTCCCGCTGCCTAACGCGACCTACATTTGGTTCGCCTTAAGCAGCTGGCTACCGGTTCCCTTATGCCGCAACGCGGACGGCCATCACCGTATCGATCGCGATGAGCAGCGCAGGAAAGTCGAGCGGCTTGGTCGCAAACCCGTCACATCCAGCAGCCTCGCATTCCGTCCGCACCGACGGCAACGCATGCGCCGTAAGCACAATCACAGGAATGTTCGCCGTCATTGCGTCATGCTTTAACCTTCGCGTGGCTTCGACGCCGGACATGATCGGCATACTGACGTCCATCAAAACTAGGTCAGGCATAACCCTTGGCGCCAATTCAACGGCTTCCGCGCCGTTTTCAGCGAGAAATATTTGGTGGCCCTTGCGCTCGAGACGCCGCGCCAGAATTTCCCGATTGTCTAATTGATCTTCCGCAATAAGGATCCGCATCATCCCTCTCCTATAATCTTCTACGACGCTTGACGATCAGACGCTTTCGCCAACGTGGCTTCTGTCAACAGGGGCGAATCCGCCGAGCGCGCAAAGCGAACGATGGCCGACGCCAGCACATCCCGATCTGTTGGCTTTACGAAATGTGCGCACGCACCCAGCGTCAAAGCTCGCATTTGATCGTCATGGATCGAATGCACGATGACCGGCATGTCCTTCGTGCTCTCCATCGCTGAAAGGTCTTCCAGCACATTCCAGCCCGAGCGATCGGGCAGATTGATATCCAACAAGATAAGAGCAGGTTTTAACTTCTCGGCGGCGCGTAGACCACCACGCGCCGTCCGCGCCGAGGCCACCCGGAAGCCAAGCCGCCCGATAGACCGCCGCACCAGCTCCGCCACGTCATCTTCATCGTCGATGACAAGGACCAGCGGCCCTACATTCGAATCGCCGAGACTCACCGAGTGGTCCTGAGCTTGTTCATCGAATTGGAGGTTCAGCGGCGCCATCATCGTAAAGATCGACCCTTCGCCTTCCCGACTGCGCACAGACACGTCTCCACCCATCAATTGCATCATCCGCCGCGTAATGACGAGGCCCAGACCCGTGCCGCCATATTTGCGCGTTACCGACGCATCGGCCTGCGAGAAGGGCTGAAACAAGCGGCCAATCTGCTCGTCGTTCATGCCGATGCCGTCATCTGAGACCGTAATGCGCAACCAATCGAGCGCGCGCTCCCGCACCAGGCTGGCGTGTACGTCAATACATCCGTCTTTGGTAAATTTGGCTGCGTTGGACAACAAGTTCAGCAAACACTGGTTGAGCTTGAAAGCATCAGAACGACCCGTCTCGAGACTAGGATCCATCTCAACCTTAATGATATTCCCGTTCTTCTCGGCCATAAGCCGCACAGTAGATACAGCGTCCTCGACCAAGGTCCGCACAGAATAATCACCAATCGCAATTTCCATGCGGCCGGCTTCGATCTTGGACAGATCGAGAATTTCATTGATCAAGACCAATAACGACCGGGCAGCCGCCAACACACGCTCTAGGTCGCGGATATCAGAATCGCGACCTTCATCTTTAGCGTCTTCCAAAAGAATTTCGGAATAGCCAAGTATGGCGTTCAGCGGCGTCCGCAATTCATGGCTCATATTTGCAAGGAATTGAGACTTCGCTAGGTTGGCGGACTCGGACGCCTCGCGCGCTTTGCGAAGGGACGCGACCGCGCGACCCAACGCCTCGTCGCGAATATCGACCTCTTCCAGAAGATTTTGGAAACGCGCAGCAATCTCGCTTACGCCATCCTTTTCATCCTGGGCCTTAGACCCAACATACATATGGGCCAAATCTTCGACCTCAAAGCTGCCGTCCAAGCCGCTTTCATGCGCAAGATCCGCAAGAAGACTCCGCTTTGCCGCCAAAGACTTCGTGGCGCGGCTCAAAGCATCGAGCAAATCCTGCTCCTCGCGCTTTTTCTGAGTAACGTTTGTAATTTTGTAAATCAGCCGCTGACTGATCCCAAATTCATCGTAAATATATTTGGCGTGAATGCTCAGCCAACCGATTTCCGACTCCGAAACCTTGAATGAGTGGGTGAATTCGGCATAACCATTTTGCTTCGCCTCTTGAATGCCGTGCTTCAACACAGCAACCGATTCCTCAGGGAACAAATCTGGGTCGAAACGATCCAACATTTCATCGGTCACATGCCGGCCGTAAACAGCAAGCGAACTCCCAATCCAGCGACGCTCCCCAGTGATTAAGTCGCGCTCGAGCACAACGGTATTAGAAGCATGTAACGCAACGTCCAAGCATTCGAAGTTCCGCATCAAGTTGCGCTGCGCCACGACACGATCTGTCATATCCCAAGAAAAGCACATGACGCCAACAATGGCGCCGTTCGGCTCGCGCCAAGGCGCAGATTCAAAACCTGCGTAATAAAAATCCCCAAACTCGGTGCGCATCTCGATGTTTTCGGAACGTACGGTTTCACCAGCCAAACAGCGCTTAAACTGATCCGTCATATCAACGCCAAATTGCGCTAAGTAATCCAAATAGCTCCGGCCAATTGGCGATCCATCGGCATAATAGTCCTTAAACGCCTTGTTCACGCGAACGCATCGGAATTCCCGATCCAACAAGGAGATCACAAAGGAGGAAGTGTCGAACATCATACGCGTCAGGGCTTCCTGGCGCCGGACTTCTTCATATTGCCGCGCGGCTTCAAGCCTGCTTCTGATGGTGACCATGCGCGCATAAGCCACCTGCACCAAGAACATCAAGGCGCCGAAAGCGCCCGCAAGATATAGAAGCCAGTCGCCTTGCGGATCGCCCACACCCATTGCAAGCGGCGCGGCGACGAGCGACGCAGCAAAAATACCAAGAACAAGGACGGCTGAGGTGTCGTCATGATCAAAGCTCGAAACCATGACAGTGTTGGCCGCAAGGTACAGCATGCCGATGACAACGCCAGCAAGCTCACCCTGACCGCAAATGTAAAGCGGCAGCGATGCAGACACGACGGCGCCAACAATGGTGATTATCCGCCAAGGGGCAAATGCAGACTGATTCTTCTCAAAATCCGTTTTTGAGAGGACCCAACCCAATGCAGCATTCGTCAACAACCACAAGACTGACAGGAGAGAATAATCATAGATGGCGAGCCCAACGGCAAACAGGCTGATAAGAATAGACACAGCCTTGATATGGGCATGCATTTGCGTTTGATTACGATTTGGGATTTCGGCCGCATTCAATTGCGCCGCGCTTGGGTGCTCGGTCATTTGTGGTCCTTTTCCTCCCGATTGTTTCAAATTAGCCGCACTCCATAAATACTCAGTAAACGGATTTTTTAATTCTGCAGAGGCTTCAAAAATTACAGGCCTCGCAAGCGCAGACTCCAATTTGAATCCATTTTGGCCTTCAAACGTCCATCCGCTTACAAATCAGTAATCTAAGGATCATCACGGCCCACCCACCATGCAGCCTGCGGCGGCGATAAAGGGAAGAGTGCGGAAACTTCCCCGAAGCGCTAAGAAACCTTAAGATGATCAATTCACAGTCCCGGCGGATTGACTTAAGCTCTCGGCCGACGGCCGCTGCTCAATCGGCCTCAGATCAATCGGCCTCGGCCTACATTTAAGGAATAGGGGAGCAAAATTGACGGCGATTAACCCGCCCTTAATCGCTAACCGGACGCCCGATTGGGCGCCGCTGCGCGCGCTCGTCGGCGACCGCTTTTCCGAGAACGCCGCCGTGCGCGCGCATCACGGCCGAGCAGAGTCTTTCTTTGCAGCGATGCCGCCGGACGCGGTCTTTTTTGCGTTAACAACTGAAGAAGTGGCGGCGGCGATGCGCTTTTGCGCGGACAGATCCGTTCCGATCATCCCCTACGGCGCCGGCACGTCTTTGGAAGGAAACTTCCTAGCGCCGCGTGGTGGCCTGTGCATCGACTTATCGCTCATGAACGAAATCCTGCACGTGAACGCGGAGGATTTGGATTGCACGGTCCAAGCCGGCGTTACGCGCAAACAGCTGAACGAAGATTTACGCAATACGGGGCTATTCTTCCCCATCGACCCAGGCGCCGATGCAACGCTTGGCGGTATGGCCGCCACGCGCGCCTCAGGCACCAATGCAGTACGTTACGGCACGATGCGGCAGAACGTCTTGGGGCTGAAAGTCGTGCTGCCTGACGGCAGGATCATCCAAACCGGCGGACGGGCGCGGAAGTCCTCCGCGGGCTACGACCTCACGAATCTCTTTGTCGGGTCCGAAGGCACGCTGGGGATCATCACGGAAGTGACAGTGCGCCTCTATGGCCAGCCGGACGCCATCCTTGCGGCGACCTGCTCGTTCGAAACGCTCCGCGGCGCGGTGAGCGCGGTGATTGAAACAATCCAGCTTGGCGTACCCGTCGCGCGGATCGAGTTTCTCGATGCGCTGCAAGTACATGCAATTAATCTCTATTCCAAAACGACCCTCCCCGAACGCCCCACTTTGTTTTTGGAGTTTCACGGCACACAATCGGGCGCCGCCGAGCAAACGGCGATGTTCCGCGACATCGCAAAAACCCATGGCGCGGGAAATTATGCAACTGCCGACACAACTGAAGCGCGCTCGGCTTTGTGGGACGCGCGGCACAAGGCGCTCTACGCCGATCTGGCCTTGCGGCCCGGCGCGCAAGCGATAGTGACGGACGTCTGCGTCCCGATCTCACGCCTCGCCGATTGCGTTGAGGACGCACGGCGCGCCATCGATGAAAGCGGCTTAATCGCGCCCATCGTCGGCCATGTCGGCGATGGAAACTTTCACGTCATCATGCTGGTGAAGCCGGAGGAACAAGGCGAGATCGATCGCGCGCATAAATTGTCGGAACGCATCGTCGAGCTGGCGCTGGCCCATGACGGCACATGCACTGGAGAGCATGGAATCGGCATCGGCAAAAAGCACTATTTACGCCAAGAGCATGGAGACGCCGTCGACCTCATGCGCGCCATCAAGCGCGCGATCGACCCGGCCGGCATCTTGAACCCGGACAAGATTTTCGACGAGACCTTGGGCGCCGCCACAGCAGCGCCCAGCTGAAGAGGCTATTTCAATAGCGCCTTCAGCTGGGCGTCCAAACGCTCCGGCGGCGTCTGATACCCAGCGATGTCGACCACGCGCCCCTCCCGATTGAGCAGATAGGCCAAAGTGGTGTGATCAATCGTGTAATCGCCGGCGCCGATCTCCGTCTTTCGATAGACCACGCGATAGGACTTCACGAGCGCCTCAAGCTCCGCTTTGTCGCCCGAAAACGCCCGAACTTGCGGACCGAATCCGGCGATATAGGCGCGCAACGCTTCGGGCGTATCACGCTCCGGATCGACCGAAACGAAATCCACGCGCAGCGCTTGCGTGGAAGGCCCGAGCCGCTTCATCGCGGCGGAAATATCACTCAACGTCGTCGGACAAATCTCCGGGCAGTGCGTGAAGCCGAAAAACACCACGCGCGGTGCACCATTCAAACTGCCCCAGGTCGCCACAGACCCATCGGTTCCTCGCACCGAGATCGCCTCAGCGTTCTGTCCGATCGTCTCGAAAAGCTCCGCACGCTGCGCGATCCCGTCGCTCGGGCGTTGGAAGTACAAAACCGCCAACAGCGTGCAGAGACCCGCCGCCAGCGCGGCGAGCGCCAAGATGGGCCCGCGCGAGGGCGGTTTCTTTCCCGCATCGGGATTGGCCATCGGCTAGTGACCTTCTTTATGCGCGCCGGCCATTTCGCCAGCGGGCTTCGAACCTGAAACGCCGGCGGCGGACACAGCCAAATCGACATCCACTGCACCGGCCTTCTCAAACGTCAAAGTGACCGGAATCGTTTGGCCGTCAGCAAACGGTGCATCGATATCGATGAACATCAGATGATAGCCGCCGGGCGCAAACGTAAGCTTGGCGCCAGCCGGAACCTCGACCGCCGCCACCGGGCGCATGCTCATCATGGCGCCGTCCATCTTCATTTCATGGAGCTCGACCCTCTTGGCGCGCGGGCTGGCGGCGCCCAGCAGCGTATCGGCTTCGCCCGGATTGTTGATCGTGAAGTAGCCAGCGCCGACCTTGGCGCCCGCGGGCGTAATCGCCGCCCACGGCGCAGAGACTTCGAACTTCGCCGCGACAGATACGGGCGCAGGCGCAGACGGCGGATTGTCGGCGCTTTCCGGCGCCTTCGAACAAGCGCCAAGCATAATGACGGAGATCAGCCCCACCGTAACGAGTGTCTTCATGTTCCCATTCTCCTCTACATCCGCACTTCACCGGCGAACTGCGCCATCCTGGCTAGCCGCTCGGCGCTGACATTCTTTTCCTCGCGCGCGAGTTCCTTCGCGATGGCGACAGCTTGGTGTTGCGGCACGCCCAAGCGGACCAGCCCCTGCATCGAGCGCAAGGACTCGCCGCCGCACAGAACCAGCAGCCAGCCATTGCCGCCTCTCTGCAGCAAGGCGCGGCCGCCTTGGTCGCCTTGCGTCCAGCCCGCCACCGCAAAGGCGCCTCCAGCTGCGATCGGGTCCACAATCAATTCCGCGCCAGGTTTAGCCAAACGTACGTGCAACACCGACGCGATGGCCTTTTCGGACTCATTCGAAGCGGACCCGCACGCCGACGCCAGAAGCGCCGCCGCGATGATCGCCGAACCTACGCGTGCGTTGCGGTTCATTGATGATTCCTTCGTCACCCAAAAGCGCGCCTGCGCGCCGGTATAAAGCCGCTGGCCAAAACCGCAAATCGACGGTGTGCGGCAAAACATCCTTTGCGAACGAAACGGCGGTTTGACTCTCCCAAAGCCAATGCTTCCACGTGCGCTCTATTCAGCGTGCGACGCAAATTCCACCGCTTCGGCGATCAACGCATGCTCCAGTTCAGCCAACCGCTCGAACAAAGGCGCGATGCTAGGCTCTTCGACCAAGCCCGAAGCGTCCGCCAATAAGGCCCACTGCCGCTCTCGAGCGGCGCGCTCCGGCCAATCGTCCAGGATTCCCGTCACCCGCATCAAAAAAACCTCGACCATGATGGGATGCGTATCGCCGGCGGCGGTGCGCTTCAAATAATTGAAAAATCCAATGGGCAGGTCTCCATGAACGACGCCGCTCACGCCCGCCTCTTCATACGCCTCCGCCAAGGCGGCGCTCTCCGGCGTCTGGCCGGAATCGATATTGCCCTTTGGAATGATCCACCGGCGCGTACTGCGGGACGTCACAAGCAGGACTTCGACTTTATTGTTTCGAACCAAAAAAGGTATGGCGGCGATCTGCCGGCGGATAAGCGTCATGCCAGTTATTTCCGAGCCGCGCCGGGCGTGACCCTCACGTGCGATATCGAATCAAATCCAATCCATGCATCATGGCAAGCTCAAGGCGCTGTAGGAAAGCCGTTATTCCACCGCGCCAGCGGATCCCAGCCTCAATGCCGGATCTACATATTCCGCGCGACGGCGAGCACCGCATACCATTCAGCCGGCAAGACGGCCGTCCGTCGGTCCTGCTTGGCGATTGCGCGCAGATCGCTGCGGAATTGTTCAATCTTCTCGTGCACTTGCGCCGCGCCGACCGGCGAGACCTTCACCATTTCGACCCCGAAGATCGTGTCCGGGCGGCCGAAATCGAGCGACAAGAAATATTGCTTCAGATGACGCTCGAAGTGGCGGCGCATCGGCTCGCGCTGCCAGACATAAGCCGGATTGAGACGCGCCCGCAGACGCCCGCTCGGCAGCCGGTCGATGAGCGCCAGCCGGATCAGCCGCTCCACATGGCGCTCCACGTCATCTGGACGCAGATGGAAGGCCTCGACGGCTTCGGAGGGCGGCCATTGGTTCAACACCAAAAAGAAGACGGTCGAGAGGCCTGGATCCTCGGTCATCGCCGCCTCCTGGGCCAGCGTGAGCGAGTTCAGCGCATAATCGGGCTGACGGCTTTCCTGCACCAAATCGGAAAGCCCAAGCCCCGCCAGCGCGCACAGCCTTTCGAGCGTTTGAAAGGACAACCCTTTACCGTGCAGCCAGCGCTTCATCGTCGCGCTGCCCACGCCCATCTCTTCCGCCAGACGCGCCTGGGTCCAGTTCGCAGCCCTGAGCGCCCGGCGCAGAGCGGCCAAAAGGGCCTTACCCTCTTCCTGGCTTGGGTCTTTAAAAGTTTCAGAAGGGGTCGGCTGGTGATCCATTCACCCATAGTGCCAAAGCCGCTAGGGCTCGCAAGGGGTTTTAGAGGGATAGGCCCTTGCAGCCCCCCTACTCCGCCGCCCGCTGCGTGTTCACCATCTGCGCGGATTGCGACCCTTCGCTGTAATAATCGGACACTGCCCAAGTATCGATCTCAGTGACAGCTTTCATGCCGATATGTTTGCGCGCTTGTTCCTTGGTCATGTCGAAGACCTCTTCGAACTTCGTCAGGAACCACGGCTCGGATTCGCGGCCGACGCGGATGCCATTGTCGATGTGCCGCGACAGCCCCTGCCAAGCTTTCGGATAATGGATCATGCAGCGCATGATCTTCGGCAAGCCCATGATCGCCAGCAGCGTCGACAATTCACCCGCCAGTTCCGGATCGTCGAAATAGGCATGGTAAGCTTCGATGCGCATGAAGAGCGGCGTCGTCTCGCCAAGGAAGTCAAAGCCAGCGCCGCCGAGCAAATGATCGAGATCATGCGTCTGGCCGGAGCGCAGATCCCAATAATCCAGAAGGCTCTTTGGCGCCCAGCTGGGGTCCTTCTCGATGCGCGGATCGAGGACGATGTCGAAATTGTTCGCCGACAGATAATGATAATAAATGCCGCCGCAGGTGTCCGGCTTGTACTTGGCGAGATCTTCGCGCGTAAACGTCGAGATATATTGTTTCTCGAACCAATCCGCGAGTTCGGGCTTGGTCTTGCACTGATCCGCCAACATCTCGTTGATGCGCTTCTCATCGCGAAGCGTATAGAGCGCCTGAAAAAGCCCTGGCAAGAGATAGGTCTGCGGGTAATCGGGACCGTTCCGGCGCAGTGATTCCTGCATCACGTATTCGCGGATCGTCGGGTGGTTCAGGAATTTGGACGAAGACACCAGACGCGAGGACGCCGTCGGGATATCCTGCAATCCCCGCATGAAATACGGGATGTAATCATCAGCCATCTCAAAATCCTCCCATGGGCCCTCATGGGCTCTCATTGACTTGGCCATAGTGCCAGCGCCACCCGGACCTGCAAGCATTTTTGAGCGATATGCCGCCCCTATAGCGGCGCAAAAAAACGGCGGCCCGAAGACCGCCGCTTAAATCTTCCGAAATATCCGACCGCTTATTCGGCGGCTTTGGCTTGATCGATCTGCGCCGCTTGTGCACCCTCAGACCACACGTCGGACTCTTTCCAGGTTTCGACGTCCGTGACGCCTTTCATCCCGAGATAGTTCCGGGCTTCAGGCTTTGTCATGCCAAAGCAAGGCTCGAATTTCTTCAAGAACCAAGGCTCAGACTCGCGGCCGACCTTCATGCCGTTCGTGATGTGCGCCGACATCGCGGGCCACGTACTCGGATAATGGATCATCGTCCGCATCAAGGTCGGGAACGCCATGATCGTCAGCAAAGTGGAAAGTTCGCCCGCCAATTCCGGATTGTCGAAATAGGCGAAATAGCCTTCGATCCGCATAAAGAGCGGTGTGGTCTCGCCCAGGAAGTCAAAGCCGGCGCCGCCCAAAAGGTGGTCGAGATCGTGGGTCTGGCCGGTGCGCAGGTCCCAATAATCGACCATGCTTTGCGGCTTCCAGGACGGGTTCATTTCGATGCGCGGATCGAGCACGATCTCGAAATTGTTCGACGTCAGATACTGATAATATTCTCCGCCGCAGGTGTTCGGGGCATATTTGGCGAGGTCCTGACGGGTGAAGGTTGAGATATAGCCTTCTTCGAAGAACGCCGCGAGTTCCGGCTTGGTCTTGCACTCTTCCGCCAGCATCTCATTGATGCGCTTCTCGTCGCGGATCGTGTAAAGCGCCTGGAACAAATTCGGCAGCGCGTAAGTCATCGGGAAATCGCGGCCGTTCCGGCGCAGCGATTCCTGCATGACATATTCCCGGATGACCGTGTTGTTCAGAAACTTCGACGAGCTCACCAGCCGCGAAGATGCTGTCGGGATGTCCTGCAGCCCGCGCATGAAATACGGAATATAGTCGTCAGCCATTTCTCTTCCTCCTTCTGGACCCTTTGGGCCGCTTAGTTTTACCTGCCAGCGCCTGACCGCTTATTCAGCGGCTTGAGCCGTCTCCATCAGCGCGCCCTGTGCGCCTTCGCTCCACACATCGGACTGCTCCCAGCTATCGACGTCCGCCACGCCCTTCATGCCGAGATGGTCGCGCGCCGCCTTCTTGCTCATCGAAAAGCACGGCTCAAACTTCCTCAAGAACCAAGGTTCGGATTCACGGCCGACCTTCATCCCGTTCGTGATGTGGGCGGACATTGACGGCCAGGTCGACGGATAGTGGATCATCGTGCGCATCAAGGTCGGGAACGCCATGATCGTCGACATCGTGGCAAGTGCGCCCGCAAGTTCAGGATCGTCGAAATAGGTGAAATAGGCTTCGATTCGCATGAAGATCGGTGTGGTCTCACCGAGGAAGTCGAAGCCGGCGCCGCCCAGAAGGTGATCGAGGTCGTGAGTCTGGCCTGAGCGCAGGTCCCAGAAATCCAGCATGCTCTGCGGCTTCCAGGACGGGTCCATTTCGATCCGCGGATCGAGCTGAATCTCAAAATTGTTCGAGGTCAAATAGTGATAATAGATGCCGCCGCATGTGTCCGGACCATACTTCGCCAGATCCTGACGCGTGAAGGTCGAAACATAGGCTTCTTCGAAGAAGGCGGCGAGTTCGGGCTTCGTCTTGCACTGATCCGTCAGCATCTCGTTGATGCGCTTGTCGTCGCGGATTGAGTACACGGCCTGGAAGAGTCCCGGCAGCGCGTAGGTCATCGGAAAATCGCGGCCGTTCTTTCGCAGGGATTCCTGCATGACATATTCGCGGATGACGGGGTGGTTCAGATATTTGGATGAAGACACCAAACGGGACGAGGCCGTCGGAATGTCCTGCAGTCCGCGCATAAAATACGGGACGTAATCGTCAGCCATAAACTCTCCTCATGAAACACGATTGCGATCAAACCAAGCGGTTTGATCGCAAAAGCGTGTCTTCAATCATCGTCAGCCCTATGGAGCCGCTTCGTTTTCGCCAACGTATCATAACCTCGGAATTAACAAAATCCTGAAGTTACGCCGTGGGAGTGAGACGAAACGGCCCGAATAGACTGTCAGTCCGCCGCTTATTCAGCCGCGGCGGCGTACTGGAACTTCTCGGACGGGGCCAGGAACTCACCAGGGCGAGCGCCGGTGGCGCCTTCCTTGTCGAAGGTCGGCGTACCGTTCACCAGCGTCAGGCGCATCGGCGCCGGATCGCGGGTGTAGCGCCACGTCGTGCCGCCCATGCCGTCTGGCGCATCATAGATCTTGCGCTCTTCACGACGCGCAATTTCATTGATGTTAAAGACGGTGACGTCGGCTGCATTGCCCACGGCCAGAACGCCGCGGCCTTGCAGATTGAAATGTTCGGCAACCTTGCCCGATTGCACGTGCACAGCTTCTTCGATCGTGATCTTGCCGTCCTTATAGAAGTGCGTGAACAAGAGCATGTTCTCGCCTGGTCCACAGAACATCTGCGCGTGCGCGCCGGCGTCCGACACATTGCCCAGCGACTTCGGATCACGGATCAGTTCGACGATAACCTCTTCGTTCATCGGGAACGGCGCCATGTGCACGGTGGATTTAATGCCGTTGCGCAAGATCCAGTCGGCCATCGCGTCCGAACGGTGCTCAGCGCCCGTCATCTTCATGTAGTCGACGAGCGTGAGGTTCATAGGACCGACGCCGTTATCGGAATTGCGGAGCAACAAGCGATCCGGGTTGTTCATCGGCGCATGCGGCCAAGCCTTCTCGTCCCACGAAACACGAGCGCGGGCGCGCCAATCCGGATCGGCCAGCAGGCGTTCCTTCTCGGCCCAGGAATCAGCGGCCACAACTTCGTGCCACACAAAATCGCCGGATTGCGCGAAGATCAACGACTTTGTCAGCGACAGCGTGTTGGTCGGCGACACGTGCGTGTAGGCCGTCCAGAAGTCGCGGCCTTCGGCCTTCAGCTCTTCGTGGATCTTTTGCAGATCGCCGAGGATTGGGCGTTGGAAGTCGAGCGTCGGCAGTCCGCCCCACTGAACGCGGACATTCAAGCCCTCGGTCAGACGCACGAAGCGGCGCAGCGCGTCGGCGCAGGTCAGGCGAATGAAGGTGTCCATGACCACTTGGCACATGGAGCCAGGATTGCGATCCAGCACTTCGAACAAAGCGCGGAATTCCTTGTCTTCGGCCGCGAAGGTCGGAACAGGGCGTTGGTCGCCGTCGAAATCGAGCTGATTGGTGGAAAGGCCCAGCGCGCCGGCCTTGCAGGCGTCGTCAAGCAATTCGCACATGCGGGCGATCTGTTCGTCCGAGGCGGCTTTCGTCCAGGCGTCCATGCCCATAACGGCCAGACGGATGGCGATGTGGCCGACGAACATGGCGTAGTTCAGCGGCAGCTTCACCTTTGAGGTCATCGAGGCTTTGTATTCAGACCACTTGCGCCAATCCCATGGCAGCTCGTTCACGAAGGCTTGCTTATCGATGTCTTCAAAGAAGGCGAAGATGCCGACGATTTCGTCGCGGACCTTCAGATCGTCGGAGATCGGCGCGGCGGAGAAACCGCAATTGCCCATGACGATCGTGGTCGCGCCATAGCCTGGCAGCGGGTTCAAATCATCTTGCCACCACATCGTGGCGTCAAAGTGAGTGTGGGGCTCGATAAAGCCGGGAGTGACGAAACAACCCGTCGCGTCAACGACGCGCTCACCCTCTTTTTCTTTCAAATCCTGGCCGATTTCGGACACGACCGAACCGGTGACGCGGACGTCCGCCTTGTAGGCCGGACGCAAAGTGCCGTCGACGACAGTGCCGCCGCGGATCAAAATATTGGACATAAGGTCTCCCAAAGCTCTGCGGCCGCGTCGAGGGCGCTGCCGTTGTTTATGGCATATAGTAATAGCCAAGACGCCCAGCCCGTCCAACATAACAACTTTTAATGGGTCACTAGATGATCTATCAGGGGTCAATAAAAGATACAGCATTGAATGACGACAAACCCGCCTGGACCGCCCCAGACGGGACAACCTAAGGATTGCAGCCGCGCCAATCGGCGCAAACGGCGGGGTGCGTTTTGAACGCCACCCCCCAATCGTTCAAAAACACCCGCGACGATCCGCACAATCCACTCGGAAAATGTCCGGAGCCGCCAATCGCCCTATTGGCGGCCGCCACCCAGCGCGCCAGAGACAAAATCAATTTTCCATCCCTTCTGTGGATGCCGGCCGCGTATTGTCTTTCAGCCGTAAGCTGACCGATTTTGCATCGGCAGAGTTCATGCCCACGCCGCCGACTGAGACGACAGCTCACAACGCCCGACAAAATTACGCGGACCTGCTAATGCCGCTTCGGAGAAAACCAGCACAGGAGCAAGGCTATGAATCTCTCTGGCGGCCGCCACGCATACATCAAAAAGGGAACACCGCAGCTCAATGGAAAAGTGGAAAGATCGCACCGATCAGATCAGGAAGAGTTCTACCAGCTTTTGTCCTACAAAGACGATGTCGACCTCAAAGCAAAACTCGAAGAATGGGAGCATTTCTAAAACTTCAATCAACCCCATGGCGCCTTTGACGGAAAAACACCTTAAGAAGCCCTTCGCGAAAAGCTATGATTTGGCATTGACCAAGCGTCTCGCCAGATCGTCCACCTCACAACGTTCATGCTGAGCACGTGCACGTCAAACTTCCGGCCGTCCGCAATTTCTCAGACGCACAGTTTTCAGCTGCCGCCGCTGTTGTACAAGCCGTGTTGGTTTCGCACCTCACGCTTGAAGGTCTCAACCGGAAGGCCATTAAATAGCGAAATTGAGACCAGCTTCAAAACGTCTATTCACCCCTGACCGCCGTCCAGAACTTACTTGTAATGCCGTCGGCGGGATCCAAATCTAACAATCCGCTTACGCCAAGCCCTATAACTACCTGGTCTAAGCTCCCTTCGCATCAGGGCTTTCACGCCGTCAGGCGAAAGCCCGTGCAGTTCACAAATGACGCCAAAGCTAATATGATCGCTGAGAGCCATTTCGATGATTTCGCTAATCACCGCAGCATCGAGCGGCAATTCAGGGTTACTGCTCATTGAGTGGGTCGCCTTTGCGCGATGGGTCTTTTTTGGCGCGCTCGTCTGCAGATTCGAGGCAGTCAGAACGAAATTAAACGATGTTGATCTAACGCTTCATGAATGCGGTTGGTGTGTTGCCTGACACGTTTGACATACGAAAACCCGGCGTGTGAGCAACTCGAATTTTTCAATGTCGCCCTTACATGCCGGACAAGCTGTCTTGCCAAAAATATTAACGCGCTCGCCATATCGCGAGCGGGATTTTTGTACATTTCCCACTGTGATGATGGCGTTGCTCTCGACGCCAATTTGCAGAAGTTGAACGGCATCATCCCAAATCGCGTCGAACGCGGCGCGGCTAATTTGGTTGCCTGGCGTCAACGGGTGTAATCGCGCGCGCCATAGCAATTCGGTGCGGTAAATATTGCCAATGCCCGACATAACCTTTTGATCCATGAGTAGCTGGCCAAAAGCTGCCCGGCTTTTGTGGATGCGAAGCCAGGCACGCTCTTTGTCTGCATCTGGCCGCAGCACATCCGGACCGATGCGTGTAAGCAGCGCAGCCATCGTCTGGGCATCCAGCACCTCGCAGGTATTCGGACCGTTGATGTCCACAACGTGCGTTGGACTGCGCAACCGCACACGCACTTCCCCGCGCGGCATGGCTGCAGGGATATTGGCAGTGCGGAACCTGCCAAACAATCCAAGGTGTATATGCAGCGCTAGGTGGTGGCCAAACAGATAGAGCAGATGTTTGCCATACGCTTCGATCCCTATGCATTTCAAACCATCAAGTCTCTCTGCGCCTTCAGAGAAGCGCCCTTGCGGAGAGGAGACATCGACTAACTTGCCGACCAACATCTTACTTTGGTCGCGCGCAGCGCGATGAATAGTATGACCTTCAGGCATGAGACGCGATCACAATCGGGAAGATCCAAACAGGTCCATTTGCGTCGGGCCCTTGCCATCCAAAATACTCAGAGCAGCAAGCAATTTGGGAATCTTATCTTTTAGTCCAAAAAAGCCCCGCGTAGCATGAGGCCATGCGCGCGTATCGTATCCGCGCCGGACCTCAACAATGCGGATGCCGTTGTTTGCGAGTTGCGCTGCAATCTCAGCTAGCGACTCTCCCACCGGTCCTACAGGCGCATAGGCAGTGGCGATGGTGGTGAGCGCGTTGGCCCGCGCCCAGTCTTCGATCTCAACTCCCGACAGGGAAGGCAATAAAGTAGCGTTCACCGATATTTGTTTGGCAATGCGCGTCAGTCCATCCACCATCGCTCCTTTCACGAAAGCATCCACGAGGGGTGATACCTTCAGAGGAGACCGCTCGCCAGTAATCGATGCCCCGCAAATGGCGGCAATGTCGCAGGCGCCCGGCTCGGGCAGTTCAGGATGCAAGTCTTCCTCGGTGAGCAATAATCCAACCCTGCCACTGGGCCATGATTGTGCGGCTTCTCGCAATCGTATCGCTGACCGCATTTCATTTTCTTCAAGCGGCGGCGCTTCCAGCGCCAATCCATCAGGACAGAACCGGGCTTTTGTATAGGTTCGAATATTGTCTGCTCGCGCCAAGTAGGTTTTACCTTTGGTATGCAACCCACCAACCCAGCGCCACGATAGCGTATTGGACGCCGCATCCCCATCCAGCAAATGGCGATACATGAAATCTGCGCCTAGTTGCCATGGCAGTTTCAGCGTAAAAATCCATATTGATGCAAACCACATCCGAGTGTGGTTGTGGAGATAGCCCGTTTGCTTCAACTCCGCGACCCAGGCGTCGAAACACGCGACGCCAGTCTCGCCTTCTTCCGCGCGCTCATACGCGTTGCGCATTTCCCTATTCTGACTCAGGCCGACGATAAGGTTTTTGCACGCGGTTCGGTAATCGCTCCAGATAAACGGTCGCGTTTCAAGATGGCCCTTGAAATAGGTTCTCCAAAACACTTCCTGGACGAATTTTTCCGCATCAGCCGCAGAGTGCCTTCCCAAAACTGTCGCCAGCACCTCCTGCTCTGTTATCAACCGGTGGCGGATAAAGGGCGAGAGCATCGATACGTTGCTGTGATTGCCGGGGCCCAGATCGTAGTTGCGACGGACTTCGTAGCGCCGACCTGCATTAGGCACGAACGCGCTGAGCTGGGTAAGCGCGGCATCACGGTTCGGATGGGCAAATAATTCGATGGGTTTCATTTATTATCGATAGCGCGGCAGGTCTATACCCAACAGGACTTAGAGCAATGCTGTTGGTTTTCAACGCACGTAAGCGCATGCGTTCTCTCCGCGCTGCCCAGATCGGGAAGCGGCTTGCGATAAACACATTTGGATGAGCGCCGCTTGCTCAAAGGCGGCGATCTGCGTGGAGAATAGCGGCCTTCTCGAAGGCACCACGTACCATGGGGGTACGCGAGGTGCGGCTATTTTGCGTATTTCAGGCTTCCTCATCTCGTTTACTGATATGGAATTTTCGCTCGGCGAGTGGCCGCTGTCGGCGCAGAGCTTCCGCATTGCAGCATCAGCTTCGCATGGCCGGATTGGAGCGACTCCGCCGATGGTAAGATTACCGCCATCCAAGCCCGATTGGCCCAAAAAAGACCTCAGCCTTTCCTGGGCGACGGCGGTTTAGCGAATTTTTAACGGGATTGGTTCGGGCTGCTTTCATGGATTTGGATGAGTTTCTTCGCCGTCGCGTTGCCGAACGTGAATGGGCCTATGCCAACGGCTTCAATAATGGCGACCCGGAAACCAATGGTGAGTTCGCCTGTCTTGGCATGCTTATCCGTAGTGCCGATCTGTTCGTGGATGTTGGTGCGAACGAAGGCGATTTCATAGACCGTGCATCGCAGTTCAAGCGCGATCTGCCTGTTATTGCGTTCGAACCAAATCCTGCACACGGTTCGATGCTTCGCGCAAAACTGTCCTCTTCCGGGCGTCTAGAAGCTGTAGCGCTCAGCGACAAGGCAGGCTTAGCCGATCTGCATGTCCATGTGCGTCATCATGCGACGGCAAGCCTTTCGGCACGCACGCGCATGTCAAAGCGTTTCCAGGCAGAAATACGATCACAAAGCGTGCCTGTGCGTCGGCTCGACGAATACGCGGATGAATTCGCGGCTGAAGCTGCCCTTTTGGTGAAGATCGACGCGGAGGGCTTTGAGTTTCCTGTCATGCGTGGCGGAGATACGCTGCTCACGCGTGCAGCACCCTGCGCGGTAATGTTCGAATTCTCCTTCGCTTGGCTTGAAACCGGCGAAGACCTACTGGCGTGCTTTCAATTCCTTGACGAACGCGGATTCGATTTCTATCGCATATTGCCCATCGGACTTGAGCATCTACGTTTTTATTCGGCCGACATGGATCGGGCGCAGTATTGCAACTACGTCGCCCTAAAGGGTTTCCCTCTGCCGCCGGCTGTGGATGTCGCCTCGCTTTACGGACGGAACGCTCTTCATCCATTTTCTAGCTAGGGGCCGCAGCGACGTACTGGCGCAAAAAACGCGCCGCTCGGTTCAAGGCCGCTCAGAACGTTCGTAATCGGCGAGATCACGCCTCCCCTGGGGCGGTGCGTCAATGCCCGGATTGTATCGAGTCGGCCGCTTAGCCAGAAGTGCAACGCTATCTAGAATCTCATATCGGTTAGACAAGCAGCAGAGTGTTTTGCCCCAGCTTCTTGAACCGCTTTACTGCATCCTTGTCGAAGGACGCGAATGTATCAGCTCCAAGGCTTGCGCCTTCAAAGGCAATAACCCCGTCGGCAAAGTCACCGCCTTCGTCCAGAAGGGCTAAACCTGCCTCGACCGCTGGGCGATTAGCTTCGACATTGGAGCTAGCGATGAGTCGGCGGATAGCCAAGGCGATGTCAGCGCCTGCGATGCCATACCCCCGGGACAACACCCAGACGAGCTCGCAAAGCGTGGTGGGCGGAATGGCTATGAGTTCTGCTTTTTCAAGCGCCGCCTGCGCGATCTGGGCCTGCTTAGGCTCGTCAGCGACAATTGCGCGAACGAGCACGTTTGTGTCGGCGGTCATTCTCATTTTTTCTTGCCAGCCTTGCCTGACCATCCTTGCCGCGCGATCTCATTCATCTGATCTATGGAAAGCGAAGGGCCGCCCTTCTTCTTGAGCATGCCGAACAGCGCGGATATCTCCCCAGTTGCGGCGGCTCTCACCTCGATCCTGCCATCGGGAAGTTTGTCGACGGTGATTTGCTGGCCGGGGCCTACACCGAGGTGCTCCAAGAGGTCCTTTCGGAGCGTGACTTGGCCCTTCGCGGTGACAGTAAGCGTGCTCATGGCATTACCCTTTGAAGGGAAAGTAAGGTAAATATGCCTTACTGTCAATGCAGGCGTGCGCCGTCGCAAGACTGACTGTCCACCAACGGCGAACAATGTCCTGTTGCTCGTCATGCGCGAAGGTCCGTCTTGGTCTCAATGTCGTCCGCTCGGGTGTTGGGGCATTGGGCGCGCACAGGCGGGGCACCAAGGATCGACGCCCGCAGTTTCGTGACGCGCGTCGGGCGCTTCAAGCCCGTAACGCACAGTCGCAAACCGAAGAGAGCCTGACCCGCGCGAAGCGCGCGGGGGGCGCCCAGTCACTCAGATTCCTCGCCAGTGCGCCGACGGAAGTCATGGCCACGGCGTAGGAGCTTCGCGGCGCTGGCTCAGATGGGGCGATGGGAACAAATCGTGGACAACGGTTTGCCTTGTCGGGCAATGTGTATATATTGTCCGCACGATACACATCAAAGCCATGCCATGCGAACCAATATCGAAATTGACGACGAACTCCTCCACGAGGCGATGGCTGCGACCGGTTTGGCGACCAAGAGAGCGACGGTGGAGGAGGCGCTGCGCCAATTGGTCAGTCAGGAGCGGCGGCGTGAGGCCATTCAGTCGACCGCCGGGATCGGCTGGGACGGTGATCTCGAAGCGATGCGGCGCGACGGCGACGCGCACACGTGATCATTGTCGATACCTCTGTCTGGATCGCGCATTTCCGCAATGAAGCGAGTGCAGCGGTCACGAAATTGCGGGCGATCACCAATCCGAACGACATCATCGTCGGCGATATCATCTTGCTTGAGTGTTTGCAGGGCGCGCGCGACAAAGGGCATGCGGCGCAAATCGAGGGAACGCTGCGCGCCTTCCAAATAGAAGAGATGCTTGGCGATCAGCCGGCCGTGGAGACGGCGCGGCTTTATCGCGCGCTGCGCGCATCGGGCCGGACGCCCCGCAAGACCATCGATGTCATCATCGGTGCGTTCTGCATCAGACGCGACTATCAGCTCTTGCACCAAGATCGCGATTTTAAACCGATGAGCGCACATCTGGGGCTTCGAGCCTACTAGATATCGCGTCCGCCCTGTGGCCGCCGGGGTGGAGAGCCGTCCACCGCATCGAAAGGCAACAGTCGCGGGCGCCGTAGAGCCCTCAAGAGTGCGTTCGATTGTTGGAACCTGGTCTGGGAATTCGGATCTCGGCGGTGAGCGCGCCGTCACTTCGCAAAACCCGCGTCACTACTCCTGCGACGGATCGCTCGCCCAGTCCTCGTGACCGTGGCGGATCCGGATGATCGAGACGTGGTCTGTCTCTTCGCGGAAGACGACAATGTGCGCCTCATCGCGGTAGATGCGCACGGAAGGCGTGTACTCGGAGCGCTCGGGCGCGATATGGGGTGTTTCGGCAAGACGCTCGAAGGCGGCGTAGAGGCCACTCACATAGGCATCGGCCTTGTCCGCAGACCAGCGGTCCGCCGTAAAATCCCAGATGCCTTCGAGATCCCGCAGCGCCACTGGGTTTAGGCGGAACAGCCTAGCGTCGTTTGGGATTTGACTCATGCTTGGCCCTCATTCGACCAAGGAATGCGGGAAGCTCGAGGCCCTGCGCCTCACCGCTCTCCATGCCTTCGGTAATTAGCCGTTGGAGCGCGTCGATCTTGTTCGCACGGTCCTGATCCCTGCGGATCAAATCGCGGACGTAATCGCTGGCGTTCGCATAACGGCCCGTTGCCGCTTGAGCTTCGACCCATTCCTTGAGAGGATCGGGGAGTGAAACGTTCATGGTCGCCATAACAGCCATCCTTTCATGTTTGTCAGTGAAGCTATTTTGGCAACGATTATCAAATTTCGATCCTCCATTTCGGCGAGAGAAACTAGGCGGGCGCTGAGCGACTCTGGGGCCGCGTTGATTTAAAAAACCCGACGCTCGAAGTTTACTTCGCCGCCATCCACTGATTACGAGCGGCGGCCACGCTTCGGACCTTCCGTTCAGGCGCCGCCTACCCGACTGAGTAAAACTCGCCGTTAGCGGACATTGCACTGAAAATGTGCTAGCCTAAGATCGCTGAGGTGCCATCGTGAAAGTCGTAAAAGAGTTAGACGCCGTTGACTTCGAGGGGGGAGGCCCCACCCGCATCGCCGGATAGTTCTGTTGAAACGCGATGACGGGTATTTCGCCTTTGCAGAACAGTATTACTACGTCAACGAATGGGAAGTCGGGTCTCAGACCAAGGACCAACCCTCAGACGCTCGATCGAAACAAGGCGGCCTTCGGCGCAGGGGTACCGAGCAGATAAGCGGGACGCCTCAAATCCGACGCCACGCCCACGGACACGACACCTGATTGTCGTCGGGCAGGCCCCAGTCGTGACATTTCAATGAAGGTTTTAAGTCTTACGACAATCCTTGGCGCACCCGGGCGATGCAAGCGTCTATAGTCTTGGAAGTCGCAGCGCACAGTTGCGGCGCGTGCTGTGTGTTCAAGCAGAGGCGGGATCGCTCCATTGCCCTCCCAAAAGATCGATCCAAAACTGACATCGATGCCGGAAGGCGTGGCGACCGCGGCCGTGGAGGCGGCGAATCGGGCGTATGACCTTCGCCTGCGACGCTATCTTGGCCGGCTTCTTGGCACGGCTGAAACAGAAGACGCATTGCAGGAAGTATACGCACGCTTGCTACATGCCGGACGCAATGGCGAGTTCAGTGATTTTGCTCTGCCTTACATATTGCGAACGGCCGAGAACGTAGCGCGCGATATTCTGAGGCGGCGCCGCGCTCGTCGGTCGCAACTCCATGACGTGATCGACGAAGAACTACGGTCTACAGAGCCGTCACCGTTCGACAATCTCCGCGGACGAGAAGGCCTCGCTTTGCTTAAGGAGGCAATTCAAACTCTGCCGCCGCTGCAGCGACGCGTCTTGTTGATGCACCGACTTGAGGATCTGCCGATGAGCGAGGTGGCGACAGAGCTTCGTCTGCCGTTGCGCACGGTGCAGCGGCACATGCACGACGGCTTGATTGCCTGCAAAGAGAAGCTTGAGCGCCTTGGATGGTTCGGCGAATGACAACGGGAAAAAAGGGTTCATTTCTGGTTACGTCCGCCGCCGTACGCTGGTTCCTGGCGAACAGGGCCTCGCCCGACAGCGACAAGGGCTTGTTCTTCCGCTGGCTGCGACGTGAACCCACGGCAATAGATGTTTACGACGCTATCGAAGAGACATGGCGTGCACTCGGCGCCCTCGCCGGAGATCGCGACCTGGAACGCGAACTTGGCAAACCTGTCGCCGTCCACCGCTGGAATCCAACAGCAGTGCGCTACGGCGCCGGCTTAACATTGTCAGGAGCCGTTATCGCCGCTCTGCTCTGGATGTCCCAGCCTCAGCCGACCCGACTTGTAACCGCGATCGGCGAACGGGCGCCAATTGAGTTGTCGGATGGATCCATCCTGACGCTCAATACGCAGTCAGGAGTATCAGTTCGCCTCGGCAAGACACGACGCGAGGTCGCGCTGGAGCGCGGCGAGGTATATTTCAATGTCTCCCACAATGCGAATGCGCCGTTTCTGGTGCGCATTCACGATGCGACCCTTCGCGTCATTGGGACGCAATTCGATGTCGAGAAGCTTCCCAAAGGCGCGCGGGTAGAGGTCACGCAGGGTCGCATTGCTGTCATGTCCGGTTCGCCCGCAGCGCCTGAGAAAGTGTTTGTCGATGCAGGAGAAGGCGTAATGCTGGATTCTTCGGGCTTTGTCCGCGGACACTTTGCCGCGGATGCGCGCCGCATTCAAAACTGGCGTGCAGGACGCCTTGAGCTGTCGAACACCACACTTCGCGACGCCGTGGCCGAACTCAACCGCCATTCCTCTCTACAAATCCAGATTTTGTCTCCCGAGATTCAGACGCGCAGAATTAGCGGCATATTCGAGCTTGGTGAATCCGAGGCGTTTGCGCAATCGCTAGAGACGATGCGCTACGCCGACATCCAGCGAAAACCGGACGTCATCGAACTTCGCGCGCCGCGCTAGCGGTGCGATTACTATTACGAATTTTCCATGAAAACTGGCGCGCATCAAAGCACCCGGCGTCTTGGGTCATATGGGTGCGATAAAGCGATACGTTGGGTTTGAACCGGAGTGTCGATGACGCGTCAGATGTTCGCGGCGAGCAATGGAGGCCTTCTCGGATTGAGATGGCCGAAAACCGGAGCCGCTTTAACAGCTGCTGCGCTCATGACCCTTGGCTTTGCGCCTACCGCCAGGGCAGAGCCAAAGGTGTTCAATGTCGCTGAACAATCGCTGGAGACGGCGTTGCGGCAACTTGCGGATCAGGCAAACGTCACGACGCTATTTGATCCTGCTATCGCGGCAGGGCGTTCATCGCGTCCGATTGTGGGGCGTTTTGAAACGCTCGATGCTTTTCGTCTTGCGCTTCAAGGTCACAACCTCGAAGCGGTCGCAATCGGAAAGCGAACGATCATAGTTCGCTCTCCAACAACCGGAGATCCTGCAAAATCCGCCGCTGCAGCAAGCGACGTCTCCCCTTCCGCAAGCGCGTCAGAGATCGTTGTGACAGGCCAACGGGACGGCAGCTCGATGCGCCGCTCAGAGGCGAGCTTTGCGATTACCCTGATCGACGCTGAGCGCCTGCAAATGCAGCAGCCTCGCGGACTTTCAGATGTGATCCGCAACACGCCGGGATTTTGGGTCGAATCGTCAGGCGGTGAAGCGAGCAATAATGTGCGCGCCCGAGGCGTCCCGCTGGACGGATACGCCTCTATCGCGGCGCTGGAGGACGGCCTTCCGCTCCAGCACGACCCAGGACTGGGATTCCTGAACGTCGATCAATCATTGAGATTGGACCTCGCTGTCGATCGTGTGGAGGTCGTGCGGGGCGGGCCTGCGGTGGTCCTCGCGTCCAATGCGCCGGGTGGTCTGGTGCACATCCTAACGAAGAGTCCACCCGATCACCCAACGGCCACCATGTCGTCCCAGATCACCGATTCCCACGGCCTAAGGACGGACTTCTGGGGCGGACGCGCGCTGGGACAATGGCGCGGCGCGGTTAGTGGGTTCTACCGCGAAGACGTTGGCGTTCGGGATCCAGGTTTTGAAGCACTCCGGGGCGGACAGGTCCGTGTTGATGCAGTGCGTCGCACCGAGCGCAGTGCCCTTCACATTTCGCTGAAACGTATTGACGATCGCGTGCCTTTCTATCTGCCTGTGCCGCTTCAAATCTCCGCAGATGGCTCCGTGGACCGTATACCGGGATTTGATCCGCTGCGCGGTACATTACTGGGCCCCGATACAGTCGCGCTTCAATATGAACTTCCCACCGAACTGAGCACGCCGCGGTTTCGACTGGAGCAAGGCACGCATACGCGTCTCACCGATGCGAAACTAACGGCTGCGTGGGATGTGGCGCCAAGTCTTAGGTCCATCGCCGCGTTGCGCATCCGAAAGTCGGATACCGCGCGCAGCGGCCTATTTCCCAGATCACCACAGACAGCATCAAGCCGGCTTTCGACAAGTTTACCCGTCTTGCTGCAGTCGTTTTCTTCGGCCACGCACGTCGGGTTGCTTTACGCAAGTGATGGGAGACCGTTTGACACCGATCAAGAGAATCAGAACGGCCTGGTGATCGACGCAATAGCCTCCTCCGTAGAGGCGCCGCTCGACGAGACAATTTGGAACCTTCGCGTGGAAGGCGCTTCCGGCGGGAACGGGTCAGGCCATGACTTCATATTTGGCGTCTACGGTGCAGACGTCAGCACGGGCCTCAGACGGACCGCATCCACAGTTCTCCTGGATGTCCGGGAGCGCGCCAGGAGACTGGATCTTGTTGCTCTGGATGCCTCCGGAACCGAAATTGGATCCCTAACCCGTTCAGGCATTCTCAGTTACGGTGCACAGTTCGACAACGCAGTCGGATCACAGAACGCCTTAGCGATCTTTATCAGCGACTCATGGCGGATCAGGGACGATCTGCGTATCGATGCCGGCGTGCGGTGGGAGCGATCACGCCTCTCCGGCAGCGTGGAAGACGTCGTATCGAGAGATTTTGCCGACGCCTCGACATTGGCGGATAACGCAGTCCTTCAAGGTGGCGGCTCCAGAACGCCGTTCGCTGGGCAATTCGCCGCCTGGAACTGGTCTTTGGGCGCATCTCGCACGCTTGCACCGGACCTCAGCGCCTTTGCCCGCTTGACCGCGTCCACACGCCTTCCCAGCGTCTCGGCCTACTATTCCGATGTTACCGGCGGTCGAGCGTTCGCCGCTCCGATGCACAGCCTCGACGCCGGACTGAACTACACCGACAAACGTTTCTCTCTCTCTCCCGTCATTTTTGTTTCGCGCTTCAACGGATATCCGTTCGAAGAAACCATCATCGACCCCGCGAATGGACAATTGCGTTCGCGGACGGCCTTCGCCAGATCGGAGACGATTGGCCTTGAGATCGAAGCAGAGGTGCGACCAGCCGATAATCTACGGCTGGGTCTTAGCGTCACTGTCCAAGATCCGCGCTTTGCAACGTTTCGTTTCCAGAACGCCTCGGCCGGATCGCTGGTTTCGTTCGACTATTCCGGGAACCAGCTCGTGCGCGTGCCGCGCATCATGGCGCGTCTGTCTTCCATGATTCAATTTAGCCAGGATCGCAGCGCACTCATGTTTGAACTGGAGCATTACGGCTCGCGCTTTGCAGACGCAGCAAACACCGTGCGTCTTCCGGCATTCACTTCCATCAACGCATATCTTCGTATCGCTATGGGAAATCGTGCGCAGCTGACGATCGCGCTCGACAACGTGACGAATACCGTTGGCCTGACCGAAGGCAATCCACGTTCAGGTCAGTTCCTCAGCGCCGACGCGAACGAACGGTATTTTTCCGCTCGCCCGATCTTCGGGCGTACCGCACGCGCGGCGCTGAAGTGGGAGTTCTGAAACGATGTGGGGCATGAAGTTTCTTGGTAAACTTGCCGTTGCAGCAATCGCGGCGCTGTCGCTCGCCGGGACAGCCGTCGCGCAGGCGCCGCTGAGCGAGATCGTCGTCAGTGGTAAGATATCCGGCCGGGACCATCAGACGTACATTGAGGCGCCATTCGATGTTCCGGCGGGAGTCGAGCGCCTCACGATAGAGCTGGAATACACGGGTCGCCTTGAGCGCACCGTCATCGATTTGGGTCTTCGCGACCCGCATGGACTACGTGGATGGAGCGGGGGCAGCAAGAAAATCATCACGATCGCTAGCAGCGACGCCACGCCTTCCTATGTGCCAGGTCCGATTCAGCCTGGCACGTGGCGGCTCATCCTTGGCGTGCCCAACATTCGCTCGCATGCTGAAGCGACCTTTACTGCCCGCATTACCTTTGGACGCATAGGCGAGCCGTCAGCACAATCAACCTTCTTCGAAGGCTCGTTGCAAGACGGCCCTGGTTGGTATCGAGGCGACTTCCATACCCATACTGGCCACAGCGATGGCTTCTGCAACAGTCTTTCTGCGCGTCGCCGTGTTCCATGTCCTGCCTTCCGAACGCTTGAGGCGGCGCGGCGGGCCAATCTCGATTTCGTCGCCGTGACCGAGCACAACGCCGTGTCGCACCACAGCGTCCTGCGTGAACTCCAAGCCTACTACGACACGCTGCTTATCATTCCGGGTCGAGAGATCACCACTTTCTACGGGCATATGAACGCGATCGGCCCCACAGGTCCGCTCGACTTTCAACTCGGCAGTCCTCGGCTAAAAACACTCGATAGCCTTCTCGACAATGTTACGCTGCAGGGCGGCATCCTCTCTATCAACCACCCCGGCATGCCTTCCGGCGAAGACTGCATGGGCTGCGGTTTCGTCGTACCTAACGTCGATTATCGTCGAGTCCACGCGGTCGAAATCGCCAATGGCGGCACGATGCACCTCGTCCGATCTGCTGAGGGGAGGTTCAGCCACATTCGATTCTGGGAGAAACTTCTCAACCAAGGTCATCGCATCACCGGCATTGCTGGCAGCGACAGCCACGACCCCGACGCGCCAGCAACACGCCAACTTCCTGTCGGGCGCCCGACGACGGTCGTGTATGCACGCGAACTCTCGCAATCCGCGATTCTCGACGGTGTGCGCAACGGTCGGGTCTTTGTCGACCTGACAAGCAGTGGCGGCAGCGTCGATCTCAACGCCACCGGGCCTGCGGGCGACGTGCCCATGGGCGGCGTCGTCTCGCTACGCAGAGGCCAGAGCGCGCGCTTGTCGATCAACGTGCGCGGCGCGCCGTCAGGGCGAATTGAAATTGTCTCGGGACGAAACGCGCCGCAACTGGTGTTGAGCGACAACGCACTGGACGGTTCAGACAGCACCCGGGAACTCGTCCTGCCACACGCGGCCAAACCCTATTGGATCCGCGTCAATGTGCGGGATACCGAAAACAGCCTGATTCTGATCAGCAACCCAATATACGTAAGACAAAACAACAATACCGTCACAACAATTGCACAGTAGTGTGCTAGTATTCATGCGCAGATATAGTTTTTTTTCTGCGCTCAAAAACTCCAATACAGGGGAAAAACATGCGTTTCTTTAACCTGCTTCTCGCGGGAACGACGGCGGCTGCCGTCCTCAGCGGCGCCGCACCTGCCTTCGCGCAAAAAGACCGAGCTGAACTATCGGCCAATGCGAACGACGAAATCATCGTCACGGGTCGCGCCGGCGCCACCGATCGGCGAAAGGCCGACGTTTCGTATGCCGTCACCGGCATCACGGACGAAGCCCTGCGCCTGCAAGCTCCGATCTCCACAGCTGAAGTATTCAAGGCGATACCGGGCTTCTGGGTGGAAGCTTCGGGCGGCGAAGCATCAAACAACGTTCGTACGCGCGGCATCCCAACGGATGGCTATTCGTCCGTCACGATCCAGGAAGATGGCCTGACAATCCAGCACGACGGCGGTCTCGGCTGGCTCAACGCCGACCAATCGTTTCGCCTCGATGAAACAATCGGCCGCGTAGAAGCGGTCCGCGGCGGACCGGCATCGATTTTTGCTTCCAACTCGCCGGGCGGCACCGTTAACTTCATCACGCGTCAGGCCGGCGATGAAGCCGAAGGTGTTGTGAAGGTACAGGTTGGTGATTATGGCCTCTATCGTACGGACTTTTTCTATGGCGCCCCCCTGGGCGACGACTGGGGCCTTACGATCGGCGGTTTTTATCGATCCGACGAAGGCGTCCGCGATCCCGGTTTCACACAGAACAAGGGCGGTCAGGTTCGCGTTGGTCTGAGCAGGGAGCTCGAAAATGGACGTATCGACATCAACGTCAAACACATCAATGACAATGTCGGCTTTCTTCTGCCTGTTCCGCTCACCTTCGATGGCGACGGCGATGTGGCCGCAGTTCCTGGCTTTAACGCCAATTACGGTACGCTCGCGGGCCCTGACAATCGTCTGCTAAGCTTCCGCAGCCCGAACGGCTCCAGAGATTTCGATCTTTCACGCGGTACCGACGTCAATCTGACAGCCGTCACCCTCAAGGCTGATCTGGATGTCGGCGCAGGCTGGCGCATGCAGAACATCTCACGCTACCGCACCAGCGATATCGTTCGTAACGGGCTCTTTCCAACAGGCAATATCGAGACCGCGGCTGCTCGCCTGAATGGACTTCGGACCGCCGCGCTCGCAGCCTATCCAGGAGCGACCGATATCCGCTACCAGTACGCCACGACCGGTGCTGCGTTCGATGTCGCCAACCAGAACGGCAACGGACTTGTTGTCAGCGGCAACCTTCTCAGCGTTTCGGTGCCGCTGAAGGAATTCACGAACGACTTACGCTTCGTACGCCAATTTGAACTGGGCGGCCAGTCGCACGACTTCGCAATCGGCGCATACTTCTCGGACTACTCCTACGACTACGATCGCTTTATGGCTACCGCCAACCTGGAAGTCCGCGATCAGGCGCGCCGACTTGATATCGCAGCTGTGAATGGAGCCGGCGCCGTCGTCGGACGCGTCACCGACAATGGCATCCTTCGCTACGGCTCGCTGTTCGACAATGCGACTATGGATGCCCGCGTATTTGCCCTTTACGCATCCGATGAATGGCAAGTGACACCGAAGCTACGCATCGACGCAGGTGTTCGCTATGAATCGATCGACTTCACCGGCTCCGTCGAAGGCAAGCAAACCGTCGATCTTGGCGTCGCCGGAACCTTGGCGGATAATCAATTCATCACCGGTACGGGCGTCTTCACACCGGTCGATCGCAGCTATAGCGATACTGGCGTTACACTCGGCGCGAACTACAAAATCGTCGATGAGATGGGTGTTTTCGCCCGCGTCACCGACACGTTCCGTCTGCCCTCGCCATCGGAATTCCAGGGCTCACCAGGCGACGCTTTGCGTACGGACATCCGCACTACGCCCGTGCGCATGGCGGAAGGCGGCGTGAAGTGGGAATCGAATTTCTTCGACCTCTACGCGACAGCATTCTACACCAATTTCCAAAATGTTCGGTTTACCGACAACGTCTTCAATTCGACCACAAATACCTTTACCACCCGCATCGGCTACGCCGACACCAAGACTTACGGTGTGGAAATCGAAGGGACAGTACGTCCAGTCGACTGGGCCGACCTGACGGCGGCAATATCCTGGCAGAAACCAGAGTATGAGAACTTCACCTTCACGCAGAACGTGGGCGGTTCGCCAGTAACGGTGACGTTCAATGGCAAGCAATTGATCCGCGTCCCTGAAATTGGGCTGCGCGTCGTTCCAGGACTCAACCTCATGGGAGGCAAGATGCGCGTTGAGGCGCCTGTAGAATATTACAGCAAGCGCTACGCGGATACCGCAAATACGCAATCCTTGCCAGCCTACACCGTCGTCAATCTCAATGCTCGTTTCGACATCAGCGACCAGATTTCACTTTCGCTCGCTGGTGTGAATCTCACGAACGAGATCGGCCTTACGGAAGGCAACCCACGCGCAGGTCAGTTCATATCAGGCGATGCCGGCGCGAGGTACTATTTGGCGCGTCCGGTGCTCGGTCGGAGCTGGCGTCTCGCCGCGACCTATCGCTTCTAAACTGCGGCACAGTAAAAGTACGGCTTTGCGGTCGGTGGAAACACCGGCCGCTTCTTTTTCAACAGAGCACCCGAGAGATAGGCGCGATCAAAGGAACAAACGCCCTCAGAAGATGTTCAATTGCTTCGATTGCAAGTCTCAATCATTGAAACTCTTGAGTCCGATGAAGGCGGCACCAAGCTCTTTCAGTGCGGACCGGGCCCCTCTGGCGATCAATGACGATTGCGATGTCGCGCCGCGACCTGTTCGCCCTGCCCGTCTACGAGCAGGAGCGGACCTCGTCCAACCGAAAGAGCATTCTATTGGCCGGACGCATTCAACTCATTCTACCCGCGCAGCAGGCTGGTGCGTCCTCCGCCATCGACGCCGCCATGATCTTGGCGCTTAGACTTGGCGTTCAAGTTACCGCGGCAATCGCCCCGACCAGGATGAACCTGCCAACACACTGGCCCGCGCGCGCGGCCCTCGTATGAATAGTCTGAACGTCCGCTTCGGGCCAAACGCGTGAGTTCGTAATTTTTGGTCCGAACGTCCGCTTTCGCGCAGCAATGAGCCTGATGATCACGGCTGCTCCTGCCCACAAAGCTCATGAAGTCCGGCGCCACCAATGAAGAGGCTGCGGAATTGCGCGGCTGGGTGATGAAGCAGGCCCTCGCCGCTTGGGTCGACCTGGAAGAGGATCGCCATCGCATGACGCTCGAAGCCCTCGCGGATGTCGACGCCGGGCGTGTAATCGACCATCAGGCAGTCCAAGCCTGGGCAGACAGCCTCAATAAGGATAAGCCTCTGCCATCACCGGCTCAATGAAAATTCAGTGGACCGCAAAGGCGTCATCGAACCTCGTGCGCCTCTACGCGCACTTAAGTCCAGTCGCGCCAGATGCAGCCAAGCGACTCATTCAGCAACTTGCCCGGGCGCCAGACAGGCTCCTCAATTTTCCGCGCATCGGCGAAAAGCTAGAAGCATACGAGCCGCGAGAAGTTCGTCGTATCTTGCGGGCAATTACGAGCTTCGCTACGAGATTTCGAACGCAACAATTTTCGTTTTGCGTCTCTGGCGCTGCCGTGAAAACCGTAGTTTCGAACTCGATGAATGAGCGGCTGTTGGTTTCACAGACACCAAGCTGAGGCGTTTAAGTGAAATCTGCAGATCTTGAACACACTCGCTGCAACGAGATCCAACCTGACCGTTTGCCGTTATCAAGTTAGTCGAACAGCGCGTGCGGAGATAATTTTTGCAAAGCGCTCGAGGTCAGGCCCTGAGAAATCTGGCCCAGACGAGCCGTCGATCCCACTAGACTGAAAGCGCCGGTCTCATCTTTTCGCGCCTGACTCGGCGATGGATACATTCAGACCAAGCGCGCAGGCCACAGAGAGCGCCTTCCCAAGCTGAGTGGAAGACTTCCCGGCTTCCAGATCGACGATGAAGCGCACGACGACGCCAGCCGCGCCGGCGAGCTGATCCTGACGCAGGCTTTACAAGCCGACTTTATGGCGGCTCCAAAATGTTCTAGCGTGAGCATCATATTTCCCGATCAGGAAGATTACAGTATCTAACGCAGCGAAAATCCAAAAATTCCCCAGTCGGAAAAATTGGCAATTTCGAGGAATGAAAGTCCGCCCCAAACCAGTGATCCTGAAGCGGGAGATGACGCAAGGTAAACGCAAATTGCACTGTTATGATCCGGCGCCTTCGCGACAGCCAGCTTTGAAACGGCCCCCTGCCGAGACGATGCCGCCACGCGAGGCTCTCGCGATCACCTTAATCACGGAGGCATAAGGAGCATTCACAACCAACTGAGCGGCTATTATTGCCGGTCGTAGAGCACCCCAAAAGCGGCCAGCAGCCTGTCGCCCTGCAGCATGGATTTGTGCCAGATCGCAGCAATGCCGATTTCGCCGCTGTTGAATTGCTTCCAATAAATGCAATGCCGCTGGATGCGGATAAAATAGCCGTCAAGTTCGAGTTCCGGCGGCATAGGCCGCGACAATTCTGTTTGCGCTTCTATCTGCTCAAACATCGAAAACAGGCCATCGAGATAGGCGTCTATCTTTGCGGGACCCCATGTCTCACATGTGTATACGTAGATATCCGTAAGCGATGCTTTTGCGTACGCGGACAGAAACAGAGAATTCATGTCTTCAGGCGTTTTGCGGCGAGCGCGCGCCCCTTTGACGATTTATCAAAAGCACTAAACACGCTACAGCCCGATACGGTTGGTGACGACGCCGAAACTGACCCGTTCAGAACTCACGCCAATCAATTCCAATTCCACGCAGAACGCTCGCCATTCTGCTGGACTTTCAGACGCGAAATGTATGCCGCAATCAAAAGCGCCGGCCACCTGATATGCGCAAACAATCTGATTGCAGCGCTCTATGAGAGACTGCAGCCTATTTTGAATATCTTTCGGCAAATCCAATGTTCGCATGCTGGCCAGCACCTCAAAGCGAGATGCGGCATAAGCTCGCGCAATCTGAGCGCCATATCCTAAAATAACGCCGGCGCGCTCAAGTCGCCGAGTCCGCTCCAGACAGGCGCTATTTGAGAGCCCAACGGCCAAAGCAAGGTCCTTATTGGATATCCGGCCGTTCTGCTGAAGGACATCGATAATGCACCTGTCTTTTCCGGTTACCTCCAAAGAAGTACTACGAGAAAACCCACCATGAGAGAAACGCCGCGCCATAAACCTTTCCGCTCTCAAATTAGAGGGCGACCGAACCCCGCAATCCCTGCAGACTTTCACGCCCCCAATCGAACTTCGATCCTATCCCCCACTAAAGTAGATCTGAACGCATCTCCCAAAGCGTCACGCCCGAAAGTCGCAAATCACGCCATTGCGCCGCAAGCGTAAAAAATTCCAGATGCTGAAGATGGGGATCTGCGAAAGAACCTCTCCCGTGCTCAAATCTACGGCCTTTTAGATCCACCGGCCATTCTCGCCATCACGCTCTATAACCAAACGGGCTCGCGACAATTGCGCCCTCAAATCAGGCGTATCTTGCGTCTCCGCTCTTGCAGGTGAAACTGCACTTAAGGCCACGGTACCGGCGACCGGATCAATCGGTAAAACCAAAGCGAGCCTACCTATTTCCATCATACTCACCCTTCCCAAAAGGAATCACGACGGGCGCGAACGCCAGCCGTGAACCTGCATCAACCAAAGAACGACAAGAGCATGCTTGACGATTAGTTTGCGATTGAGAGCGCCTGCACCCCCAATTGCTGCTTAACCTGCAAGGATTGCAGCCTCGCACTTTCCCGAGACAAATCTGCATCCACCAGATTGGCAAGACCCATCTCCAGAGCATCCTAAATCTTGCTCGAAAATGAGCTGGAGATACCCAAAGCCTTCGAGCCGGCACCAAGGCGCGCCAGCGCTGAGAAAACATTGGTGATCGAGGCGTCAAGAAGAATTGAAGCCGCAGAAGCCGCCGCCACCGATCCGATCGATGCCGTCACCCCAATAGTCACAAGCGAACCATCAAGACTTATCTCATCTGCAGAAACAATGATCGTATTTGAGCCCGATGAATCCACAATCGCTGTCATAGCGGCGCCACCAGTCTTCACCATATTCGCGCCGCTAAAATCGGCGTTGTTGACAACCTTGGTGATCTGATCACGCAACCGCTTGAAGTCTTCATTTTAGGCAGTACGTGACGCAGCATCGAGAGAAGCATCCTTGGCCCCGAGAGCTTTGTCTTTGAGCTAGACCAAAAGATCGGAGACGGCTTCACCAGCCGCCGCAGCCACGTCGACAGTAGAAGTCGCGCGATCCAGTGAACGATCAACCACACTCATGCCAGCGATTTTTGCGCGCAAATTCTGTGCAACACCGTAGGCGCCGCCGTCATCCTTAGCGTTTGCAACCCGAAAACCGGTATTTAGCCGCGTCTGAACCTGCTGCAGTTCACCAGTCGTGCGGCCTAAGTACTGAAGCGCCGACAACGCGCCACCATTTGTATTTATACGCGTGGTCAGTCTAACCAACATCTTCAGGAGCTTTTGTTCGTGTACAGAGTATTTATACGGAACTATAAAATAAATGCATTGTTTTTAGCGCTGACGCGCCGCCGCTGGGAATTGCGGCTCACTATTTTCTTGCTTTATGTCATAAGCGCCCCCGTTGCCAACGGCAGGCGGACGCAGAACCTCGCCGTATCCGAGAGGGCCACCCGATCATCCAGGCGCGTGAAGTACGCCAAAGCAGGATCGGGCCTTATGCCAGATCGCGGAAGGGACCCTGTAAGCAATGACGGATCGATCATTTCAGGCCCTTCCTATCAAACTGGCAGAGCCGAAAACTAAACTTGAACCGTCATCGCCGGCATGGTGATGCCCCAGGACTGGCGCCGCCACAGGCCGCCCAAGAAAATACCCCTGCCCATGAGAACATCCGATCTCGCGAAGAGCCGATGCCACAGCACCGCTCTCAATGCCTTCCGCAACCACCTGCAGGCTGAAAGTCTTCGCGATGCCGACAATCGTGCTCACATAGGATCGCGTGGATGCATTGGTATCGAGCTCAAACATAAAGCGGGCATCGATCTTGACCGCCGTAAAAGGAAAGGTTCTGAGGTGATGGAGGCTGGAAAAACCAGAGCCAAAATCATCCAGGCAAAAACGGACGCCGATCTGACCAAGCGATTCCATGGCTTGGAGGGTGGCGTCAGGAAGTTCTATGAGCGCGCGCTCGGTGATTTCGATGACGAACCTGTGCGGCGATATGCCGTGCATTGTCAGGACGCCAAGCAGCTTCTGGGCAAGCCAAGGATCCCGCAATTGCACGGGCGAGAAGTTGACCGAAACGAACGCGCCCCCCTCCCAAGCGCACGCGGCCTGGCAAGCCTCATTCACCAACATCAACATCATCTCGTTGATGAGCCCGGTTTCCTCCGCAATCGGGATAAATTCCTTTGGCGGGACATCGCCTAAAAGCGGCGATTTCCATCGAGCCAAGACCTCATAACCGACTACTTTGTGACTGGTCAGATCGAAGATGGGCTGAAAGCACGCCGATATTTCTCCCGCATGCATGCTGGCGCAGAAGGATCCTTCTAGGAGCTCACGTCTTTCTGCGCTCTCGCCCAGATCAGAATCATAACGCCGGCACATGCCGCGCCCAGCCTCCTTCGCCTCATAAAGAGCCCGATCTGCGAGCCGAACAAGCGACATGGAATCTTCGCTATCCTCAGGAAACCCCGCGACGCCCGCGGTGGCGCCAATTGCGAATACCAAGGCGCCGTCGTGGAAGGGCTTGTGCAGCGCCTCGATGCACCGCCAGGCAAGATCCTCTGCTCTCTGTACAGCGTTTGGTCCAAATACAAGGCAGGCAAATTCGTCGCCACCCAAGCGATACAAAGACTGATTGTACAAGAGCTCGTTGCGAAAGCGATCCGCCGCAGCCTGTAGGAGTCTGTCGCCAGCCGCATGACCATGTTGATCGTTGACGAACTTGAAGCGATCAAGGTCGATTAACGCCACCCCGACCGGCACGTCACGCAAATCCTGCGCTTGCTGAAGACGCTCGAGAAAAGCGCGGCGATTGTTCAAGCCCGTGAGGCTATCCTCGACGGACAACGCGCGCGCAGCGATACTCTCGGAGATAGCGCTGCGCGTGGCCACCCATAAGTCAGTATAACGGCATATAGCATAGAGCGCGACGCCAAGAGATTGAAGCACCACCGTAACCAGAAAGGAGCTTCCCGGATAAGAAGGATTGCTTGTGATCCAACCAAAAAGGCGCACCCCCATACCGGTCGCCTCTAAAAGCCACCAAACGGCCGCCGATCCCACAAGCACAATCACCGCCTCCCGGATTGAAGCCAAGGACTTCTTCCAACGAGACAATGCCTTTTGGTGCAACGGCGAAAACTTCCGCCGTCTTTCACAAGAAGCGGCGGCGACCGGATGCAAACTCCCACTCGCTTGTAAAGAGATCATATTGAAAATGTCCTTTGAGCCTAAGAGGCCATCTGCTCCGCCGCCGGGTAGGACGCGGCAGTCATGATCGATGCACCCGCCTCCAAGAACTGCGCGGCGTCAACGAGGAGCCCCAGCCGCTTGTCGACAATAGCGACAAGCCCATCCGCAAGTTGCTGACGTTCCTTTATTGCAGAGCTGTCCAACATGCAGAGCTTCTGCATGGCGTCTATATGCGTGGCGACAACTACGGGGTCGATCTCTCCATCTGCACCAATCGCAACAATGTACCGGCCAAGCGACCGAGCGGAGTCGCCCAGCTGAACATCCTTCAGGTCATCGGCAAGATCCTCCGTGTCCTTGGCGGCGGCGTAAACTTCGCGCAGCTTCCGCCGGTCGCTGACGGATAGGGAATCGCTGAGCTGGCTCATCTTATCAACGGCCAGCCGGACCAAAGCCTTGTTCGACTCTGCTTCCCACGGCTCCAAGGCGCTTTCATCCTCAAACGGATCGGTAAATCTACGCAGCTGCCCACCATAATCCTCGAGCATACGTCGCCGCCGGCAAGGGCCGCGATAAACCTTGCACTCGACAAAGGCTCTTGGCCGCTGCAACACAGCCTCGATACGAGACAAAAGCGCACTGGCTGAGAACGGCAAGACAAGCATCTCATCGACGCCCGCGCTACGCGCCGCGCCAAGCATCGCCTGCGTCATCAGCGACGTATAGAGGATAATTGGAAGGGTGCGGCTGACCCTCGTCTTTCCCGCGCGGACATCCCGCACGAGCGCAAACGGGTCTATAGATCCAAGCAAGTTTGGAATGATGACGATTTGCGGAAGGTGCACTTCGATCTGATGACGAAGATCGTCTTCAGGCCCCGGGCAAACAAACTTTGATAATCCTGCGCTCTTCAGAACATCAATCATGAGGCGCCGCGTATGGCCGCCATCATCCGCGATCAGGATCACTTTGTTTCTATACTTAGCCAACATTCTGGGGTCCGCCGTGATACGTCGTTTTGACATATGGTCCGCACCCGCAAGAATGCAGCACAGCTCTCAAACGGTAGCTTGAGGAACAATTTAAAAAGTTAATCGGCAGGTTAAGGGATCGTTCAGCACAGCGTGCGGTTACGCTTTTTTTACACTGTTGTAGAGGGTGGCCTGGACATCTAAGTTAATCCGCATACAGCCGGTTCCGGTTAACGCCGCACGACGCATAAGATCAAGCCGGCCGCAAATATCAGCGCCGATGAAGTGCACGACGGCTATGTGAGAGTGAAACAGCGCGCGCAGCCCAAAGACATGGAGCCGACGACCAAGATCGATCACAGCGGCTGGAATATGTTCGACCTTTGAGCAGCCGCCCTAAAAGCGTGACTTTACGTCT
>Ga0247832_1001219_pt1 | contig 47139 bp, 34 predicted proteins | sample LaCruzMarch2015__10_FD_192407 | JGI IMG/M metagenome (GOLD analysis project Ga0247832, IMG submission 192407) | Freshwater microbial communities from meromictic Lake La Cruz, Castile-La Mancha, Spain - LaCruzMarch2015_4m | ecosystem: Environmental > Aquatic > Freshwater > Lake | place: Spain... | reverse complement strand
ATTAACGGCTTTTTACTATTTTTAACCCGCTTGATTAAGCCCATAGAAACTTGAAGTTTTCGTCGACCTCAAATTTCGACTTTTGGACTTTCTCAAGCTTTTTTATTTTTTGTTGGACAGCAGTGACCTAAAATACAATTTTAACTTGCAAATGAAGGCTATCTGAGCACAGAAATAGAAAAATTTGGGTTCATTGGTTGATTTCAGAATATCTGCAAGAAAGCCCTGAAAGGGCGATAGAAGCTAACACAGGGTGAAGCCCTGTGCATATTTCGGAGCTTGGAGTGTCGTGGGTCATACTCTTATACTGCAGGGCTACACCCGCAGGGCTACACCCTGCGGTGACATATTTCGCCCTTTCAGGGCTTGTTTAGCTTCAGCAAGTTAGGTTACTTTGGTTTGTCCAGGCGTTATAAGTATTGTAATTCCTATTACTTGATTTCAGAATATCTGCAACAGTGCCCTGAAAGGGCGATAGAAGCTAACACAGGGTGAAGCCCTGTGCATATTCATACTCAGGTCCCTACTCCACCACCACTTTCTCATTCCAGCTACCCGCTGCCCCAGCTATCCTGGCCACATACATACCTCGCTTCAATGAAACAGGCAATGTAAGCTCACCAATCAGGTTGGCTTTGCTGTACAACACCTGTCCTCGGGCGTCATAGAGCGTAAGACCGGCCGTTTCGGCAAAGTTGATGTTGAGTTGGTTGTTGGTTACCGGATTGGGGTAGAGTTTCATGGCGTTTTTCAGGGCCGATGGAACACCAGTTGGTAAAATCACCCTTACGTTTCGGTTCAGGGTGGTGTCCGTAAACCTAATGATGTCAAATGTTGTCAGCGTTTGGTTGGTAAGAATTGGCGGATTGAAGTCGAAGTAAATGTCGGCTTCGTTGTAGACTTGGGTGCCGAGGGGCAAATTGGCCTTTGGCGAAATGCGGAACTGAACAAAGCCGTTGCTGGCCAGTTGATTGGTGCCTGAATCGGGCAGCAGAATGTTGTTGAACTGCCACCTGAGCCATGTTTTGCCGCTTTTGGTGGTTTGCATGCTGAGCTGATACGGATGACTGGCTGCGCCCATTTCAAAGCTTTCTACATTCAGGTTGGTGTGCAGGGTATCGATGATGTATACGGTAAATGCCGTGTCGTTGCCTGTGTTTTGGAATCGAACCAGATACTCCAGTTTGGTATTTGGTGGCACAATGCGGTTGGCGGTAAACCCAAGCGGAAACACCTGCTTGTCGTTGGGATCATAAGCTCCGATGATGGGCAAGCATTGGGTTTTGGAGTTGGGTTGCTGCTGAATAGGAAAATGCATGGCAATACCTCGGGGTTCCGTGGTTGTGGCAGTGCAGCCTTCCAACGTTAAACTCACATAAGTTTCTGTTGGGTGATTAGCTACCTGCATGGCGGTAATGTGCAAATCATAGCCGGTGGTTTCCACCTGATATTTAAGGCTATCTCCGGCAGCAAGTTTCACTTTGCCAGATTTCACTTCGATGCTGTCGAGGTAAATGAAATATACTACCGAGTCAGGCATGTTGATGGCGGTGCGGTTGTAGATGCCTTGTTCGGCTACTCCTTGACCTTTACATTGACCAGATAAAGAAATTGCAGCACCACTCCAATTGCTGGAAGATGGGCAATTCGGAGCCGGAAAAGCAGTTGCTTTGGTACATTGGGAAAGGCCTAAAATGTCCAGATTGCCACATATCACAGAGTCTGTAATGCTAATCTGGCCTCCCGACCCGGGTGCTATATCGCCTAAGTTAAAGCGCCAAACTGAATCACTGAGGGCAATATGGCTTCTGCTGGCAGAAAGTGGCCGCACCCATCTTGGAAATTCGACAAGCACATATGAATTGGGGGCTGGAAGAGCACCCTCATTGAAATAGCTGATTGCAGTGCTGTTTCTAAAACATCTTCTCCTTAGGTTGGAGCTTAATTGCACATCCAAATGATGACATGGCGTGATTTCAAAGCCAAAGTTGTTGCCGGAGAGGGTATCGGGGATGGTATTCACCCTTACTTCAATTTGCCCTGATGGAGGACAAACTGTTTCAATTCTTGTGGGCGCATTGGCAGGAATGACTGGTTGCAAGGTGAAATTTACAGCTGAATCAGTTATTGGAACAAGAAGTTCATAGTATCCATTTTGGTTGCTGATACCATAATAAGACCCCGGCATAGCTTTGATTAATTTTCCAGAAACAGGGATATTGGATATGTTACAGTTAGCGCCTTTTTTTTCAAAGAGATTGCCACTTAAAAGTGTTGAGGGTGTTTCAGGGTCAATAGGGTTATTCGTAAGCGTGGTGATAATTGCTCCATTTTCGGTAACTGCCCAACCATGTGCTGCATCTGTAAAATAAACACACCAGACATGGCTAAGCGTAAGTTTACTCAGTGCTTGCCAGCTGTTGCCGCCATTGCTGGTTTTTAGAATCACGCCAGCATCCCCAGCTGCCCAACCATTTTGTGGGTCTGTAAAATGAACAGTATAAAGCCAGCTGCTCTGTGTTCCGCTGATTTGCCTTTGCCAGGTGCTTCCGCCATTTGTTGTTTTCAGAATGGTGCCCAGATACCCTACTGCCCAACCAGTCTGAGCATCCGTAAAATGTACAGAACCAAGCATTTGAGTCATACCACTGTTTTGATTCGCCCAAGTATTTCCCCCGTTAGTGGTTATGAGTATCGTGCCATTTTCGCCTACTACCCAGCCAACCAGTTCATCAACAAAATGAACAGACCAGAGCCAAAGTGTGTTACCGCTATTTTGTGTTTGCCAACTTGTACCACCATTGCTGGTTCTCAAAATTGTGCCATTATATCCCACGACGGATCCATTTTGTAGATCAGAGAAATGGACTGAAAATAGTTGTCGGTCTGTACCGCTATTTTGGCTTTGCCAGGAATTTCCGCCATTAACCGTTTTCAATATGGTACCAGAATCGCCTGTAGCCCAACCGATCTGCGGATTGGCAAAGTGAACTGAGTAAAGCTGCTTTGTTGTTCCACTGTTTTGACTCTGCCAAATTCCCCCACCAGATGTTGTTTTTAAGATTGTGCCATTATAACCTACAGCCCAACCAATTAGGGGAGTTGTAAACTGGATGCCCCTCAGGGTATTTCTATTTCCTCTGCTTTGATTCTCCCAGCTGTTGCCTCCATTGGTGGTTTTGAGAAATGTTCCCCCATCACCAACTGCCCAGCCGGTTTGGGAATTGGTAAAGTGAACAGATAATAGCCGTAATCCATTCCCACTATTTTGTATTTGCCAGGTATCGCCTCCATTATTGGTCTTAAAAATTTTAGAGCTATCGCCAACAATCCAACCTGTTTGGGCATCAGAAAATGAAACTGCATAAAGCGAAGAAGTTGAATCGATGAACTGAGCCTCCCAATTACTGCCTCCGTTGCTGGTTTTCAATATGGTGCCAAAATTGCCGACTGCAAATCCATTTTGGGCACTTGTAAAGCAAATAGAATTTATCGGTAATGATATTGCGCTCACCTGGTTTACCCAATTCGTACCACCATTTGTAGTTTTCAGAATAGTTCCATTATCTCCTGCTGCCCAGCCTGTTTGGGCATCAAAAAATTGCACAGATGAAAGAGACCTGGTTGTGCCGCTGTTTTGTGCTATCCAGCTTTGGCCACCATTTACAGTTTTCAGTATAGTGCCGCCATTTCCTACTGCCCAGCCGATTTGGGCATCTTCAAAGTGAACAGATGTTAGCCAATTTGAAAATCCGCTGGTTTGGGTTTGCCAGGACGTGCCACCATTGCTGGTTTTTAATATGATACCATCACTACCTACTGCCCAACCCGTTTGGGGACTTATAAAGCTGAGGGAAAGTATCCAATTTGTGGTGCCGCTGCTCTGATTTACCCAGCTACTTCCACCATTAATGGTTTTTAGAATGGCACCTCGTTCACCTACCATCCATCCGGTTTGAGAATCAACAAACTGTACATCGTACAGGTAATTGCCAGTTGGCAATGGGTTTTGCCATTTCCAGTCTGTTGGCTGAGCCACAGAACAAATACTCAGCCCCAGCATCCACATCAATACCAATGCTGTTAATCTGTAATGCTTTTTCAGATATGGTTCTGTTTTCATAGCCATGATTTGGTCTTTTAGATTTTCATTCATATTTGAAATTGTGTTTTACATTCAGACATTTGGCTCAAAAGCACCAGCTGTTTTTCATTCCCAATTCTTCGCAAAATAAACATTTTAAACTTCCATTGCTATTGTGCCCGAATTCTGAAATAGGATAGAATAGAGTAACTGGCTATTGTTAAGATCCAAGTTTGAAGTTCTACACAGTGGGAAAATACCGCAGGGCTGCACCCTGCGTCGGCATATTTCGCCCTTTCAGGGCTTGTTTAGCTTCAGCAAGTGTGGTTACTTTGGTTTGTCCTGGACGTTATGAGTTATGTAATTCCTATTGCTTGATTTCAGAATATCTGCAACAAAGCCCTGAAAGGGCGATAGAAGCTAACACAGGATGAAGCCCTGTGCATATTTCGGAGCTTGGAGTGTCGTAGGTCACACTCTTATACCGCAGGGCTGCACCCTGCGTTGGCATATTTCGCCCTTTCAGGGCTTGTTTAGCTTCAGCAAGTTGTTACTTTGGTTTGTCCTGGACGTTATGAGTATTGTAATTCCTATTGCTTGATTTCAGAATATCTGCAAGAAAGCCCTGAAAGGGCGATAGAAGCTAACACAGGGTGAAGCCCTGTGCATATTCATACTCAGGTCCCTACTCCACCACCACTTTCTCGCTCCAACTCCCCGCTGCCCCAGCTATCCTGGCCACATACATACCTCGCTTCAATGAAACAGGCAATGTAAGCTCACCAATCAGGTTGGTTTTGCTGCACACCACCTGTCCTCGGGCGTCATAGAGCGCAAGACCGGCCGTTTCGGCAAAGTTGATGTTGAGTTGGTTGTTGGTTACCGGATTGGGGTAGAGTTGAACATGAAGGTTTTGTTCTCCTGATGGTGTATTGGTAAGAATTTGTGCGATAATTAAGATAGTGCCATTTGCACCCACCACCCAACAGTTTTGGGTATCGCTGCAGTGGACGGAATAAAGATTTTTTGTTGTTCCTCTGTGCTGACTAATCTAGCTGCTGCCGCCATTTGTAGATTGGAGAATAGTGCCACCGTCACCCACCACCCAACCAATATGGGAATCAATGAATTGGCCTGAAGAAAGGTTATTTGTCGTTCCGCTGCATTGGCTGATCCAGTTCCTCCTGCCATTGCTGGTTTTCAGGATGGTGCCAGCATTACCCACGGCCCATCCGGTTTGTGCATCTAAACATTGAACACCATTCAATTGATTCCCTGCGGCTACGGATTCAGCCATTTCCAATCAGCCGTTTGCCCAAAACCAACAGCTTGCATCAAACACAAAACAAAGCCATCAAGCAGAGTTCGCATATAGACATACAACATAATGGTACTGTTAAAGCGGTTTTAAAACAAAATGTATACAAATATTATAAAGAATATTGAAAAATAATTGGTCTGAGTAAAAAAAGGAAGGCTTCGCCCAATGGCAGAGCCTTCCTTTATTAAAACAAGCAATGCCTTTAAAGTTTTTGTGCGCCACGTTTAACTTAAACAAGCCGCTTGAAAAAATACTTTGAGCCGCAGGATTTTCGAAAACAAGACTTACCTATTTTAAAAACAAGCCGCTAGATTTTCAAACTTGAGTTGGTGTTTGGTCTTAGTGAGGTGCTACAACCAGAGTCGTGAAATCCTAAATTGCTTTTGCGATATAGGCGTATACATATAAATACGTGCCCCGCACACCAAACCATGCAGAAAGTGCTTTCATTTGCACATGGTATCACCTGCATGAGAAGAAACCAAAGCAAGCAAACAACAATAGCCGCCGAACGAGAACCAAGTTTCAGCCGAAGTCGGCTCATTTTGTATGCCAAGTTGTTTCCTTTTGTGTGGAGTCTGCTGGCCGTGGTCACCATATTATATGAGTTTGGGTTCAGGCAAAATCTGGAATTGCGCCAAATACTGCGGCAGGGCTATCTCATCACCCTATTGGTGGGCATCATGGCCATATTGTTTCGCTTTGCCATGCCCAAAATCAGGCCGCAGTGGAAGGTGGTACCCTTCGACCTATTTTTCCTGGTCTTTTACCTGATCACATTCCTGGTCAATGAACATATTTTAACCGATAGTGATTACCTGCACACTGTGTTTTATCATCGTGTGCTCATTTATGGCGGCGTGTTTGTGGTATTCATGCGTGAATTTTCGGCCTTGCGCTACCGAATAGACAAGCAAATTTTAAATCCTGCCCAGCTGTTCATTGTCAGTTTTGTAATCATCATTTTTATGGGCAGCCTGATGTTGTTGTTGCCCAACGCCACCACCGGCAGTATATCTTACCTCGATGCCATCTTCACCTCCACCAGTGCAGTGTGTGTCACAGGCCTGGCCGTGGTGGACACTGGTTCTTATTTTACCAAATTCGGGCAGGTGATTATTTTGTGCCTCATCCAGGCAGGCGGGCTTGGCATCATGACTTTTGCCAGCTATTTCAGCTACTTTTTTCAAGGCAAAGCCTCGTATGAAAACCAATTGATGCTGGGCGAAATAACCAATTCGAGCAAAATGGGCGAAGTGTTTTCTGTGCTGAAACGCATCATTCTGCTCACGCTGTCCATCGAATTGTTAGGTGCCATCGTTGTTTATTTGACTGTGCCAGCCTCCTACTTCGGCAGCCGGAGTGATCAATTGTTTTTTGCCGTTTTTCATTCAGTTTCAGCTTTTTGCAATGCAGGCTTTTCCACATTGCCCAACAGCCTATACCAGGAAGGATTTGCCTACAATTATCCTTTCATGCTCATCCTGGCTTTGCTTTTCATACTTGGCGGCATTGGCTTTCCCATCGTTTTCAACATGTACAAATACGGAAAATACCTGGTGCAAAATCTGTTATTATCGGGGAAATCAACCAGGAAAAGGGTACATTTACCATGGATCATCAGCATCAATACGAGAATTGTGCTCGTGACTACAGCCGTGCTTTTGGTAACCGGCACAGCTTTATTCATGTTGTTCGAACATGATAATGTTTTGAAAGGCCACACCTGGTATGGGCAATTGGTGGTGGGTTTTTTCAATGCCGCCACACCCAGAACGGCAGGGTTCAATTCCGTAAATATGAACCATCTTGAATTTTCTACCTTGATGCTCATTTTTCTCCTGATGTGGATCGGTGCATCGCCAGCTTCAACCGGAGGCGGTATCAAAACCAGCACAGCCGCCATTGCAGCCTTAAACTTTGTGAGTCTGGCCCGGGGGAAAGAAAAAATAGAGGTCTTTAAACGGGAAATTCCCAATGTGTCGGTGAGACGGTCGTTTGCCATCATTTCTTTGTCGCTGGTGTTGCTGGGCCTTTCCATATTTATGCTCACTTATTTCGACCCTGAAAAGGATTTGTTGCATATAGCTTTCGAATGCTTTTCTGCTTACGCCACCGTTGGCTTGAGTTTGGGAGTTACGCCAAATTTGAGTCCTCCTGGCAAGATTGTTATCATATTTGTGATGCTGGTGGGGCGAGTGGGTAGCCTCACGCTGCTTGTGGCTGTGCTTCGCAAAATTAAATTTCAAAACTACCGCTACCCTCAGGAAGAAATCCTACTCAACTAATTATTCAACATCATGAAATACATCATCATCGGGCTGGGAAATTTTGGTGCATCGCTGTCGCAAATGCTTACCCAAATGGGCAATGAAGTAATCGGCGTTGACACCAGCATGGCCAAAGTAGATGCACTGAAAGACAAAATAACCCACGCTATATGCATGGATTGTACCGATGTGCAAGCTGTAATGAGTTTGCCTTTGGGCGACACCGATATGGTGATCGTGGGCATTGGCGAAAACTTGGAAGCCAACATCATGGTTACCGCTGTGCTGAAGCAGTTAAAGGTAAAACGGCTGATTAGCAGGGGTATTTCACCACTTCAAATCACGGTGCTCGAAGCCATGGATGTGGAAGAAATCATTCGTCCGGAAGAGGAAACCGCCGAGCGCTGGGCCAAAAAGCTAACCATGAAAGGCATCATCGATTCGTTTGAAGTGGACAGTGATTACAGCATTGTGGAAATTGAAGTGCCAAAAGTGTATGAAAACAAATCGTTGGCAGAAATCAACTTCAGGGCAAAGCACAACATGGTGGTGCTCACCACCATCAAAATATTAGAAGAGAAAAACCTGATTGGCAAAAACACCAAAGTGAACCATGTGCAAGGTGTAGCGTCACCAACCACCATTTTGCAAAAGGGCGATATTATGGTCATTTATGGCAGTAACAGAGACATCAGCGCCTTGATGCGGCAAATTGGGTAATAGGAAATGCTTGGGGTTAAAAGCTTTTCAACTTGAAAAGATAGCATCCAATAGCTAAAAACGAATTACCTCAACGCAATGCCCAACTCCTGAAGTTGTTTCTGATCAATGGTGGATGGCGTGTCAATCATCACATCTCGTCCAGCATTGTTTTTTGGGAAAGCAATGAAGTCTCTGATCGACTCGGACCCGCCAAATAGGGTGCAAAGTCTATCGAAACCAAAGGCAATGCCGCCATGCGGAGGTGCACCATACTCGAAGGCATCCATCAAAAAGCCAAATTGCTTCTTCGCTTCTTCGTCTGAAAAGCCCAATAAACTAAACATGCGCTGCTGCACACCCCGATCATGAATCCGAATGCTGCCGCCACCAATTTCTACGCCATTTATTACTAAGTCATAGGCATTGGCCCGCACCGCACCAGGATCTGTATTGATCAAATGCATGTCCTCAGGCTTGGGCGAAGTAAACGGATGGTGCATAGCAAACCAACGATTTTCTTCTTCACCGTATTCGAGCAAGGGGAAATCCATCACCCAAAGCACTTCGAAGTGGTCTTTGTTTCGCATGCCCAAACGGCTGCCCATTTCAAGCCGAAGATCGTTGAGCGCCTTTCGGGTTTTGGCCAGATTACCACTCATCACCAGCAACAAATCTCCAGTTTTCGCTCCCATGGTTTCAGCCCATGTTTTCAGCTCAGCTTCAGGATAAAACTTATCTACCGATGATTTGATGGTTCCATCCAGGTTTAGTTTCACATACACCAAACCTCCAGCACCAATTTGGGGGCGTTTCACCCAGTCGGTCAATTCGTCGAGCTGCTTGCGGGTATATTCCCCACAACCTGGAGCGCAAATGCCAATTACTGCTTCGGCTTGGTCAAATACATTGAACCCTTTGTTTTTCACCAAACTGTTCAGGTAGTGAAACTCCATGCCAAACCTTAAATCTGGCTTGTCAGAGCCATATTTCTCCATGGCTTCTGAATAAGGCATACGGCGAAAATCAGGCAAATCAATTCCTTTAATTTCTTTAAAAAGTTGCTTGGTGAGCCCTTCGAACGTATTGAGAATATCTTCCTGCTCCACAAAACTCATTTCGCAGTCTATTTGGGTAAACTCCGGCTGACGATCTGCCCGCAAATCTTCGTCCCGAAAACACTTCACAATCTGATAATACCGGTCAAAACCCGACACCATCAACAATTGCTTGAAGGTTTGCGGCGACTGTGGCAAAGCATAAAATTCACCCGGATGCATGCGACTTGGCACCACAAAATCCCTGGCACCTTCAGGCGTAGATTTGATGAGCACAGGCGTTTCTACTTCTATAAATTGCAAACCATCGAGGTATTCTCTGGTGGCCTGGGCCAGTTTGTGGCGCAACTCCAGATTTTGCCGCACCATGCCTCTGCGCAAATCGAGATACCGGTATTTCATGCGGATATCTTCTCCCCCATCCGTTTCGTCTTCGATGATGAAAGGCGGAAGCAAAGCAGCGTTGAGCACTTCTATACTAGCGGGCACCACTTCAATGTCACCTGTTGGAATTTTATCGTTTTTCGAAGCCCGTTCCACCACTTTTCCACTCACTTTCACCACAAACTCACGGTTGAGGCTTCTGGCTGCCTGGCACAATTCAGCCGATTGCTCGCTTTCATTTAATATAATCTGAGTGATTCCATAGCGGTCTCGCAGGTCGATCCACACCAAACCGCCTTTGTCACGAATGCGCTGAACCCAGCCCGATAATATTACTTCTTTACCAATATCAGTGGCTCTCAGTTGGCCACAAGTATGCGATCTATGCATGCAATGAACTGTTTTTCAAAATTTTATCAATCACCGAATTGGGGAGTATGGCTTGTTCTGTAGTGCCATCGGCCACGAGTAGGTTGCCAATTCGGGCTTCAAAACTGCAAATTAACTTGTTACCAGCCAACGAAACAGGTCTTGCCGTTACTTCCACCGTGGTTCCAACATGCGCCGTAGCATGGTGATTCAAGGTAATAGCCGAGCCAATTCCGTTTTCATCCTGGTCTATTAGTTGAAGTAAAACCCTTCTTCCAGCCCACTCCGCTTCCTGCGCCAACTTGTAAGTGGAACAAACCTGGTGAACAACTTGCCCATCGAAAATAGGTACATCTTGCTGCTGCACCATAAATTGATGCGAAGCTGGCAGCGCTTCTTCAATAGATTTCATGAAAAAGAAATTGAATGAAAGGCCAGAAAGTCCTGGAATTAATGCGTGTGGTCGTGGTGGTGATCGTCTATTGAGGATGTGATGTAGCCCTTGGCAAACAGCCACTGTAAAATACAGCCCAATACAAACACAACGGCCCAAACATAATACACACGTTCAAAATGCTCAATCGATTTGTTGATCAACAGCAAACCAGCTTGCGACAACAGGCTCAAGGCTAAACCTGAGATGCTCAGCGATTGCAAAAAATTCCATTCTATTTTAGGTAGGCTACTCATGATGTTTGCCGAAGATTGTTGAAGAGAAAAAAGCCGGATTGAAAGGCTTTCAGAATAATTTTTCCGGCAAGTTACTAAAAATAAAATATTAAGATTAGTTTTGCACCCCATTTCAAACGGGATTTAAGATGGCAAAGAAAGGAAACCGCATCCAGGTAATATTAGAATGCACTGAACATAAGAATTCAGGCGTGGCTGGAACATCCAGATATATCACCACCAAAAACAGAAAAAATACGCCTGAGCGTATCGAATTAAAAAAGTTCAACCCTGTTTTACGTAAAGTAACAGTTCACAAAGAAATTAAGTAATTGAACCATGGCTAAGAAAGTAGTTGCAACCCTCAAGACGGGAACTGGTAAAAACTATACCAAAGTAATTAAGGCAGTGAAGTCTCCAAAAACTGGAGCTTACACATTCAGGGAAGAAATTGTGCCCAATGAAGGGGTGCAGGATTTTTTGAATGCCAAATAAATTCAACCTGATTCTGAAAAACTCCCCCGCAAGGGGGATTTTTATTTCACCCCAACCATAAAGCATAGCGCATGGGACTTTTTAGTTTCTTCTCAAAAGACAAAAAAGAAACCTTAGACAAAGGTCTGGAAAAGTCGAGCCAAAGCATTTTCTCCAAGCTTAGCCGGGCTATTGTAGGCAAGTCGAAAGTTGACGAGGAAGTGCTGGATGAGCTGGAAGAAATTCTCATTTCAGCTGACGTGGGGGCAGAAACTACGGTCAAAATCATCAAAGCCATTGAGCAGCGGGTTGAAACCGACAAATACACCAGTACCGACGAGCTCGACAAGATTCTTCGGGAAGAAGTGGCCAAATTGCTCAATGCCAATCCGGATTCACCCATAGAAGATTTTATTGGCACCTTGCCAGCAAAGCCTTTTGTGATGATGGTGGTAGGCGTAAATGGCGTAGGCAAAACCACTACCATTGGCAAACTGGCTTCACAGTTTAATCAGGCTGGCAAAAAAGTGGTACTGGGCGCAGCAGATACTTTTCGGGCAGCGGCTGTAGATCAATTGAAAGCCTGGGGCGAACGCTCTGGTGTGCCAGTAATAGACCATGGCATGAATACAGATCCGGCTTCTGTGGCTTATGATGCCATAAAAAAAGGCGTTGAAATCGATGCCGACGTTATCATCATCGACACGGCAGGTCGCTTGCACAATAAGATAAATCTGATGAATGAGCTGAGCAAAATAAAGCGGGTGATGCAAAAAGTGATTCCCGATGCGCCGCACGAAGTGTTGTTGATTTTAGATGGATCTACGGGTCAAAATGCATTATTACAGGCCAAAGAGTTCACAAAATCTACGGATGTGAATGCATTGGCCATTACCAAATTGGACGGAACAGCCAAAGGCGGCGTGGTGATTGCCATTGCCGATCAGTTCAAAATTCCGGTGAAGTATATAGGTGTCGGCGAAAAAATTGAAGACCTTCAGGTATTTAATAAATTTCAGTTTGTAGATTCGCTGTTCAAAAAATCGTAATTTTGGCAAACCCCAAGTCTATGAAATCCAGGATTAACTTTTTCACAGGTATGAATCAGACCGTTTTAGTTTGCATGGCTGTTTCATTTTTTGCCTGCAAATCAGGTGCTCCAAACGTGAAAGGATTGCCCAAGCCCATCAAATCTAATTGCACCAATATATATAAGGAAGGGGTTCGTGGGCAAGTAACCTTTATTGAAGGCAACCACATGCCGACTCCTGACACAAATTATACATTTCCCAAAAAAGAAGTACGACGCTATTTGGGCGTATTTGCCCCAACGCCAGTGAGCAAAACCACCAACGCTGCAGGCGACCTGACTTTTTTCTCCGACATTAAAACCAAGTGCCTTTATTTGATTCAAACCGACAAAAAGGGCTGTTTCTTTCACCCGATTCCTGCCGGAAAATACTCCATCATGGTGTGGGAAGAAGGACAATGGTATTCCAATGCTTTTGATGGGGATAACATCATCAATCCTGTGACTGTGGAAAAAGGCAAGGTCACGCAGTTTGATATCCAAATCAATTACAAGGCGGTTTATTAGTAATTACTATTGATTTTGTGCAGGCCATACGCCAACAAAGATTTGTTTCCTTTCAGTAAGCCATTCCTGTTTTTCCTTTACTCCGTTTACTATTATTTTTAAGTCTGTATATCAGTAATTTATAGCGTACTGAAAGTGATTAATGGACAATAAAACGTTACATATTATGTAGAATAGCGTCTAAAACTTACCCGCCCATCTATTCCTGAAATCAAATAAGTGGAAGCCTTCATTTTGCCATTTTTTGAAATCCGATTGCATTGATCCGAAAAAATTTTATTTTTTTTTCATCAATATCAGCCTTCTGGTGAAACTGAAAGGCACTTTACAATTTCTTAACATAGAGATAAACCAAACTAAACCGTTGGAGAACTTACCAACATTATCTTTGCATCAAATCAATTTATTACTTGAATCATGTTTAACTCTACGTTCAATTCGACACAACCAAAACGCTCCAGTTTTGTCTTCAAGGCATTAGGTGGTTTGATTTTGGTCTTTCTCCTCAGCTTGAAAATTGCTTATGGGCAATTGCTAACCTGGAACACTTTTGGGAATGCCGGCACTGAGGCAACTGAACCAAGTGTTAGCAACAATCCCAATCTAACATCAAGCAATCTGAATTACACTGGATCCACAGTCACTCCTGCGGTCAACGGAAACCGATTTGGAGGAAATAACTGGTTAAATGTTTCGAATCCAACTACACAAGCTGATGCCATTGCTGGCAACAAATACATTCAGTTTACCGTAACGCCAAATGGCGGCTTTTCATTTACGGTAACCAATTTGTCGTACCAATGGCAAAGTTCAGGAACTGGTCCAACTAGCTTGATCTTCAGATCTTCGGCAGATGCGTTTGCTTCTAACATAGGAACGCAAGCAGTAACAGGAGGTCCAACCTTGTACACCACAGCATTATCTGGACTTTCAAATATTACCGCTGCTACAACTATTCGAGTTTATGGAGTAGGTGCTACAGGCGCTGGAGGAACTGGTGGTTTTGATGTTACTACTAATGTTGTAAACGTAACGTTAAATGGTTCTACAGCAGCTGCTGGCGGCCCTTCATTAGTTTGGACTCCTACTTCAAATACCACTTTTGTTGCCACGTTTCCATCTGCCGGAACGCAACAAAACGGAAGCATTAGCGGCACAGCATTAACTCCTGGAAATATCACCATTACTGCTCCAAGTCCTTTTGAAGTATTCAATGGCTCAGCATGGGTAAGCAGCTACACTATTGCCAATGGTGCAACTTTAAGTGCTACCAATGTTCCGGTAAGAATTGCAGCAGGAACAGCTGGAGGTCCAGTTGGTCCGGTAAATATTACCGCAGCTGGCGGTGGAGCTTCAACAGTTAATTTTGCTGTTTCAGGTACAGTTACTGGCCCTGCTACTGTGGTTTCAGTTACTTCAATTCCGCAAAAGTTTTATGCCAATCACACTTTTCCTTCAGGTGGAAGAACCTTTAACGTAAGCGGTACAAACTTAACTGACGATATCGTTGTTGGTCCATTGGCTGGATATCAGTTTTCAACTTCATCTACATTTACTACAGTGAGTAATAGTTTAGCTTTCACTCCTTCTAGTGGAACTGTACCAACTTCAGCAGTTTATGTTCGCTTGACTGGTGCTAGTGTTGGAACATTTTCTGGAAATATCCCTGTGAGTGCTACTGGAGCAGGTGTTAAAAACGTAGCTGTTGTAGGTCAAACTTATGCTGCTGCTTCAAACTTTGCTGCAGGTAATTATGTTGTTACATCAATCGGAGAAGCAGGAACAGCACTTTCAAACAATGCAAGTCCTGTATTCTTGAGAGAATATACCCCTGCTGGTACTTTGGTTCAAACTGTTTTGGCTCCGGTTTCTCTTCAGGGAGCAAATTCACCCTTGACACAAAGTGGAACTTCAACCTCAGAAGGATTTATGAATCTGAGCCCTGATGGCAAGTTTTTAACTTTCACAGGCTACAGCTCAGAGCCTTTTCAAGGTGTAAGTATCACCGGAACTGCTTCGGCTGTGAATCCAAGGGTCATTGCAAGAGTAAACTACCAAGGCGTATTCAATACTACAACAACAATTAGCGATGGGTATTCTGCAAACAACATTCGTTCAGCAGTTACCATTGACGGCAATAATTTTTGGTCTGCCGGTGCTGGTGGAACAGGCGCAACTGGAGGAGGTGTTCGTTATTCTGCATTAGGCGCAACGACCTCTACTCAGGTTTCCACGGGCAATAATGGAAACACAAGGGTAGTAAACATTTCAAATAGCCAACTTTATGTTTCTTCTGGTTCGGCTCCAACAGGTGTTTCTTCTGTAGGTACTGGCTTGCCAACCACTACAGGTCAAGGCAATACGCTTCGAACTTCAGCTGGTGCAGATCCGGCAGCGTTTAAATTCTTAGACCTTGATCCAATTGCTCCAGGTAACGATGTGATGTATGTGGGCTCAATCACTACGGCTGCTGGTATTCAAAAATTCTCTTCAACTGATGGTGGAACCACATGGACTGCAAGAGGCACATTCGATGCTGCTGTTTTATACAGAGATATGTCGTTAGAAATCGTATCAGGTCAAGTAGTTATCACTGCAATTACTGGTCCTTCTGGAAACAACCAAAGTATAGTTCGGTTTACAGACGTGGCAGCTTGGAACGCAAACATCAGTGTCCCGGTAGCCCCAACCACTATTGTACCTGCTGTAGGCACAGATGTGTTTTTGAAAGGTATATCATTAGCTCCTGAAAATGTTTTGACGCCTGAGATTGATCTGGTTCAAACATCAGTTCCTGCAGCATCCATTGCTCAAGGAACAGTGAATAATTTGCTTTACGGCATTCAACTTAGCACCACAATAGCTCCTGGAATTTTAACAAGCCTTTCATTTACAACCAGTGGTGCTTATGTGCCTGCTGACCTTGTAAATTTCAAACTTCGATTCTCTACCGATGCAACATTAAGTGCTGGAGATGCAACAGTGGCTACAGTTACAGCCATCCCAACAACAGGTGGAACATTAACTTTCACTGGTCTTAGCCAGGCGATTCCAGCAGGAACTAGGTATTTGTTCATCACTGCTGATGTTTCAGGTTGCTCCTCAGTTGGGAATACGGTAACATTAACCGGAAATGCATCAAACGTAAACTTTGTATCTGCTATTAAAACAGGAACTATTGCAGCTGGAAATGCGCAAACAATCTCTCTTGGAGCATTAGAAAACCCAACAGGTGTAAGTGCAGTTGCAGGAGCTCCAACCATGACAGTAAGCTGGACAAACCCAACCTGTTCTGATGAAATCATCATTTTCATGAATACAGGTTCGATTAGTAATGCAGTTCCTCCAACTACCCTCCCTGCTTTCAACACAAGTTATAATATAGCTCCTACCGTAACTGGATTTGGCAGATTGGTGTACAGAGGTACAGTTTCACCTCAAACCATTACTGCCCTTACTACTGGTACTACTTACAACGTGAGGGTTTATAACAGAAAAGGTTTAATTTACAGTTCAGGTGTTTCATTTACTTATTTATCTGAAGTTCAAGGATTGTTTTCACGAGGAAGTGGAAATCACACAGATGCTATTTGGGCATTAACAGCAAACGGAACTGCAGTAACCGCAGCTTCGTTGGGTGGCTTCAATAGTGATAGAAATATTATCATTCAAAATGGACATACTGTAAATCTTGATGCTTCCGGAGTAACTGTTCGAGACATCATCGTAAATCCTGGAGGAGTTTTAAGAAGATCTCAACCTGATTATTTGGTAGCAGGCAATCCATCAAACATGGCCTATTTCAACTTGTTTGGTAATATTAATAATAATGGAACCATAGGAAATGGTACACTTTTCAATCCACTTGGTTTTAACCTGAACGGATCTGGTCAGATAATCATAGGTAGTGGTGTTACCAACATCGGTAGAATGAGAAAGAACAGCGCTACATTCGCCACATCAACTTTGACTATTAGTACTACACAGCCAACCAACGTGCGCTTCCCGGGTGCTGCCATTTATGTAAACAGTGCAGATAGCAGACTTGAAGTAATTATTCCTACCGGCAGAACTTTAAACATCACAGACCCAATCGGTGATATCGCTTTCGACGGAACGGATGGAACCAGTGGTGATCGCAGAGGTGGTTCAATCACTGTTAATGGAACATTGAATGTTGAGGGAACTGTAATATGCAAAAACAACAATGATGGTGTTGGTACATTGGCCAATCAAACTGTTAACTTCACAGTGGGTGCAAGCGGAACTGCAACTGTAAACAACTTCATTGCAGATTTAACTTTGGGTCAAACTTCAACTGTTACCTTAAATAACCGATTGAACATCAAGAATGTACTTGAACCTGTTTCTGGTGCATTCAATGCCAATGGGCAATTGCAATTGGTGTCTTCAGCAACCAACACAGGCCGAATTGGTCAGGTTTTAGGTGGTGCCAGTGTTACAGGCAATGTTAACCTTCAGCGCTACGTACCCAACAAAGGATGGCACTTCATTGGTCATGCTTCTACATCAGGTCAGGTGTTGGCCAATTGGAATGATAACTTCAACACGTATGGCCCAATGCCAGGTACCAAGTTTTTCAATCCGGGTGCAAAAACATCTAGTATTTTTGCTTTCGACGACTTTGCTCCGTCTACTTTGTCTCCTGAAATCAACGGATGGAATGTGCCTTTAACCACCAATTTGAACTTCCAAAGGGGTTACAGGGTAAATTTTGGTGCTGCACCAGTTACTTTCGACAATAGCGGTCCAATCGCAAATGGCACAGTGACCACAAACCTGAGCTATACGGGTGCAAGTGCCTACGCTGGTTGGAACTTAATTTCGAACCCACATCCTGCTCCAATAAATTGGGATGCTGTCGTGCTTACAAACACCAACCCTGCGCTAATCACTTTCAATCCTGCCAGCAATAAGTATCAGGTATATTTAACCAGTGGGGCTTACGGCCCGGCAGGATATCCAACTGCTAACACAGTGGTCAATGCTGCTGGCAACATCGTAGCAAGCAGTCAAGGTATTTTCGTGAGAGCGAATGGTCCCGGAGCAAGTGTAGCTTTTCCTCAATCGGCGAAAGCAAACTCTGCTGGTACATTTTACAGATCATCCACAGTAGTTGAAAACACCTTGCGCATTAAATTAAGCGATTCAAAAACTACAGATGAGGCAGTTGTAAGATTTATGGATGTAGCAAGTCCAGCTTATGAGTTAGGATTTGATGCTGACAAGATGAGCAATCCTGATTTTACCTTGTACACAGCTTCAATGCCTGACCAGAAATTAGCCATCAACAGCCTTGGAAGCCTGAAAGGAACTGAAATTGTGCCTGTTGTTATTCAAAGCAATCAATCAGGTAAATTTACTTTGTCGTTCGATGAGTTAGCTTCATTTACTTCAGGAACGAGCGTTTACCTGAAGGATAACTTGTTGAAAACATTAACTGAAGTGAACGAGGCAACAAGTTATGCTTTTGAGCTCAAAGCTAACCAAGCCAATTCTACCAGCAGGTTTGAATTGATCTTTGCACAACAAGCAGGGCTTTCGTTCAATCAGGATATGTTCAATAGCCAGATTAAATTATACCCCAACCCTGCCGATGCGCAGTCTGGTGTAAAATTGTTGCTCAATGGCTTTGCCAATGAAAAAGTAACCATCGAAGTTTCTGACCTGCAAGGAAGGGGGATCAGCACGTTGGATTACAACCCTACATTGTCCATTGAAACATTGACATTGTCTGGGATTGACAAACTTTCTACTGGCACATACATGGTTCGCACGTTGACAAACCATGGAGCCAAAGTAGAAAAATTGGTTATCAAATAATTAAAAATGGGTCGCCCGCTTTGGCGGGCTCCCAATAAAAATAATTTAAGATCGGATTGTTGTCTGGCTTTCATTTTTCGTAAGAAAAAGAGGACGAAAGCTGTTCTGCAAAAAGCCTGCACAGTGTGCAGGTTTTTTGTTTTTTCACCTTTTATAAATGGAGTACATTGATTTAACATTCAGGTAACATTGGAAGGAAAACCAGAAACTACCTTTGACGAATGAAAGGGACTTTAGCCGTAATTGCTTTACTTGGTTTTTTGATGGTGGCATGTCTGGAAGATCGAAAGTTCCCGCCTGTGATTATTGATAAACCGGTGAATCCGCAAGAAGATTTTACATTGGTTGTCAATGAAGTAGTTTCGACAGGCACCCCTGATTGGATCGAATTTTATAATTATGGAGACAAAGCCGTCCAAATCAAATCGAATGAAGTGTTCATTTCGGACGATGTGATGGACACCGAAAGATTTATTGTGGACACAAATCTCGTAGTTGCTCCGAAAGGCTTTGTGGTATTGGAATGTTTAGAAACGGGTGCTTCGCCTTCTGACGGAATTAGTCTTTTTACAGACAAGTTCAGACTGAGTGCCAGTGGTGAGGGGGTGTATTTGAAGTATTTAAAGAACAATCAAAAAGTTTGGGCAGATAGCCTCGCCTTTCCAGCCATGACTGCCAATGTTTCATTTGCACGAATCCCAGACGGTGGCAATACATTTCAGATATCAAGCAATCCCACAAAGGGTTTACCTAACAAGCCATGATGAGATTATTATTCTTATCGATAATCCTTCCTTTAATCTTTTCTTTTCAAAAGCCATTAAAACTTCAGTACAAAAGAAGTTTTAGGATCGATATTCCCGAGCCATCTGATGTTTGCTTGAATGCAAAGAAAGACGGCTATTATGTTGTTTCTGATAATGGATTTTTGTTTGAAACGGACCTGGATTGGAAAGTTATCAGAAAAGCAGATTATGTTGGCTATGATTTTGAAGGCGTGTATGCTGACAGCAAATATGTGTATGTGGTAGAAGAGCGATCCAGAAGAATTGTGTATTTCGACATCACTACACTTCAATTGATTAAGAAAGTTGAGATTCCATACTCCGGCGGAAGGAATAAGGGCTTTGAGTCGCTTACCTGGAACAAACAAAAAACATGCTTCGTGTCCATTACAGAAAAAGACCCTACTACCCTTTTTGAGTTCGACGAAAGTTTCAGGCAAATCGCCCAATACGATTTCAACATAGCTTCCGACATATCGGCTGCTCAATTTCATGAAGGAAAAATGTATTTGCTCAGCGACGAAGACCGCAGCATTTTCCGGTTAAATGCTGAAACCTATGAGCTCGAAAAAACCTGGAAACTGAATATACTCAACCCGGAAGGATTGGTTTTTGGTCCGGATGGAACCTTGTACGTAATCAGCGACGATTTAGAAAAAGTCTACCAATTTGAAAACACATTACCTTAGGTTTCTCCAAGCCTCTTTTTTCTTCATTTATATTGGTGCAAATGCACAGCTTACCATCAGCAATGGCAATCACGTACTTGAATTATCGGGAGCTGTAAGTACATTTTATAACCATCGATTTTACACCGATGTGCCCGGCAACCGCATCAACAACGACCCATCGCAACCCATCGATTTCAAAAAAAACAGATTTGGATTGCGAGATGCACAATTGCAATTGGAAGGTCGGGTGGGGCATGATTTTGAATATGAAGTTCAGGTAGATTTTGCTGATTTTGCCAATACCAGTGATATAGGAGAAAATCCTGGGGTAATGGATGCCAATTTCACTTATAAAGGGCTGAAAGTATTAGAAGCAATTGTTGGTTATCAAAAATTGCCTTATGGTAGAAATTCACTCGTGCCCTTTTTCTATTCGCCTTACTGGATAAGACCTGAACTAACCCGAGGTGAAACTTACTCAAGAAGAGATGCAGGTTTAACCTTGACCAGAAATTTTTGGCGTCAACGCATCAATGTTTACGCTGGTGCCTACACAGGAATGGGCGAGCAATTGTTGTCAAAATTTGGTGGAGACAACGACCCAAGTGGAAGTCTGGAGTACATTGGAAGAGTGGACTTCTCCTACCCTGCACGGTATCGATACAGAGATTATGACATCACGCATGTGCCCATTCCCATGTTTTCGGTTGGCGTGAATGCCCGAACGGTTTTCAGGCGATTTTCTAGTTTTTTACCAGGCGATGATTACTACCTGAGAAGCATTTCTGGTCAAAAAGATATCATAGGAGCCGATGCTAGCTTTCAATATCAAGGTTTTTCAGTTCAGCTTGAATGGCATCAATTGAAAATCACTCCTACCAATTACGTCGATCCAAATCTTAATACTGGACGATTTAGAGAAGATAGAGGTACAGCGACCAGAAAAATTGGAGACAAACCTACAAACTACTTTAGAGCAGGAGGTATTGTGGCACAAGCCAGTTACTTTGCCAAGCCACTCAAAACCATTCTGTCCGTACGTTTCGACAACCTAAATCCTAACGATTTGTTAACAAACAATACGGAGGAAACCCTTTCCTTTGCTGCCGCTTACATGATTAATGGTTTCAATGCCATGCTGAAAGCACAATATCAACACAGACTCATTGACCGAAAAAATCCTCTTCTACAACGCATAGACGACCAAATCAGGGTGGGCATGCAATTCATGTTCAGATAATTTCAAACCAACTTATGAAAAAACTTTTCACTTCTATTTCACTTTGCTTTCTGGCTTTGTTTTCTCAAGGTCAAACCATCCTGGAGCCTGGCGATTTATTTTTTACCGGTTTCCAATATGGCGTAACACCTTCTGGACCAGATCGTTTTTCCTTTGTTACCCTGAAAAATTTAGAACCTGGAACCAAAGTGCTGTTTACCGACAAAGCTGTTTTGGCGGGCAACCCGCAAACCTTGTGCACCAATGAAGACACTTGCCTGTGGACAAGCCCAAATGTTTTCATCAATGCTGGCACAGTCATCACCATCACCGAAGTAGTTGGAGGCATTAATGCCACAGCAAATATTGGAACTTGTGTAGGAAATATGGGAAGTTTATCTTCTTCTGGTGATCAGGTTTTAGCAGTGCAGCGTGGGCAAGGAAGCTCAATATCTTTCATTTCAGCCATTTCAAACACAGGTTTTGTGGTCAATTGTGCCACAGGTTGCACAAATAACAATAGTACTTGTCTTCCTTCTCAGCTCATCGACACACCATTTTTTATGTCCTTTACCATTAGCCCTGTTATCGTGAATGGATTTTATTCTGGCCCAACAGCATTCGACTCTATATCTGCGTTTTATGCAGCCATAAGAAACCAAAATAACTGGACTACCAGCCGCCAGGCCGATGCGGCAGCTACTTGGCCATCACCATGGTCGTTTTCAATTACTACAGTTTCTGTGAAAGAAAAAATGGGACAAAATCAACTTCGTGTTTACCCGAATCCTTCAACTGGCGCTGTGAATATTATAACCAAACACGGGCAAACTGGCAAAATCAGGGTGATCAACATTCTTGGCGTGTTGATAGAAGAAAAAAGAATTCAATCTGAAAGCATTACCTTTCAAAATCTGAAACCAGGCCTGTACATGGTTCAATTACTGGACGAAAAAAATCAACCAGGTGCAGCAGTAAAGCTGGTGGTAAAATAGTTATTATCAACTTTTGATGCGGAAAGGCCTTCGGGCCTTTTTTCATTTATCAACTTTGAACTTTCGAATGAATGGTGTTTATGTGATAAGTTTAGATGGTTAAAAGGAAACTACAACAACATGAAACAAATAAGAATTACGCCGAGGCGAAAGCGAATAGCCCTGGTAGCGCACGACAACAAAAAGAAAGACTTACTCGAATGGGCTATTTACAACAAGTCGATGTTAGCCCGGCACGAGTTGGTAGCCACAGGAACAACAGTTAAACTGCTGGAAGAAGCACTGGACAGACCCATTAAAAAACTACTCAGCGGTCCTTTGGTCGGTGATCAGTAAATTGGAGCCATGATCGCTTCTGCAGAAATAGATATGCTCGTTTGGGATCCGATGAAAGCCCAGCCGCACGACAGCGATGTGAAAGCTTTACTTCGCCTTGGAATAGCCTTGAATATTCTGGTGGCCTGCGACCGATCTACAGCCGATTTTCTACTCACATCACCCCTCCTTGAAGAGAATATGAAATCATCATACCTGATTATGACAACTATTTGAAGCGGAAATTGTAACCTGAATTTTGTTTGATTTCAGGGTTCAGGTAAATGAAATTGGTCGATTTTAGCCAAATGGCCTGCTGTGCAGTCAAAAATTGGTTTCTTTGCGCAACTTTCGACGGAAACAATGAAAATTCTCCTCATCGGGTTGGGTAAAATGGGCAAAGTAATTGAAAAAACTGCTCTTGCCAGAGGACATGAAATTGCTTACAGAATTGATGCAGATGGTGTCCGTGAACTCAAGAAAATCAAAGTAGCTAACGTAGATGTGGCTATTGAATTTACAGAGCCTACTTCTGCTTTCGATAACATTTCATGGTGCATAGACCATGGCGTACCAGTGGTGAGTGGCACAACAGGCTGGCTGGATAAGTATGCGGAAATTTGCACTAAATGTGAAGCAAAAAAGGGCGCATTTTTCTATGCCAGCAACTACAGCATCGGGGTAAATCTTTTCATGCATGTGAATGCGTTGGTAGCAGAACTGATGAATAAATACCCTTCCTACGATGTGGAAATGCAGGAAATTCACCATACTGAAAAGAAAGACAAGCCCAGCGGTACGGCTATTACCTTAGCCAATTCCTTGCTCGAAAAAATAGATTCGAAAACAGCATGGGTGAATAGTGAAAAATGTAAACCCAACGAAGTTTCCATCATTTCGTTCAGGCAAGATGCCGTTCCCGGCACCCACATTGTGCACTATAGAAGCAACGATGATAGCATCGAACTTAAGCACATAGCGCATAGCCGAAATGGTTTTGCTTTGGGGGCAGTGACCGCAGCTGAGTTTATAGCAGGTAAAACCGGCGTTTTTGGAATGAAAGATTTATTGGGATTTTAGGTCAGCTGAATATTTATGATAGCCTACCTGGAAGGAAAATTAATTGAAAAAGATGTATCGCAAGCCATTTTGGATGTGCATGGCGTGGGGTATCAAGTGAGAATTTCCGTGCAAACTTTTTGGCAAATCAATCAGATTGAAGGGCCATTGAAGCTGCACACCCATTTGCACATCACCGAAGACAGCCACACGCTTTTTGGCTTTTTCACTTTTGAAGAAAAATCAATTTTTTTACAATTGATTTCGGTTAATGGGATTGGTCCGGGAACTGCTTTGATGGTACTGTCGTCCATCAGTCCGGCGGAGTTGTACCAGGCTATTACCAGAGAAGACGTTCGGCAGTTACAGTCAATAAAAGGAATAGGCGGGAAAACGGCACAACGGATGATTTTGGAGTTGAAGGACAAACTTAAAAAAGTGGCCGCTCCAGAACCAACAGATGCCAAGTTTGAATCGACATTAAAAAACAATAAAAACAAAGAGGAAGCGTTAGCCGCTTTGTTGGTTTTGGGAATTCCCAAAGCCGCCGCAGAAAAAACGATTGACCAGATTCTCAAACGAGATGGTAGCGACGTTTCTACTGAAGATTTAATTAAAACTGCTTTAAAATCAGGATTTTAGGTTTTAACAGAGAAAATAAAAACATTTTGTGCATATTGAAAATAAGTATTTGTAGCATTTCAAAGGAAACACCGGTTTTCTTGCCCCAATCGGTTATTGTGTGTGTGTCAATGTCAACCGGTTGTGCGTTTCTACAGCAGTAAACCACCAACCTCTCGATTAAAAAAAGCAGCGAGTTTCTTTCTGCTTTGCTTGGTTGCGCACTTTTCTCAACAGGTTTCAGCTCAAACTGATACTACCAAAAGCACAAAATATATTCCTTCATTTAAACCTAATTTCAAATTTAGTGACAGGCTAACCGACCCATTTTCAGGCCCTGACAGCAAGTCTCCGTTCTTTTTAGGCTATCCATCCAATTACAAAACCAACGTAGAAATTGACTCCAGTACAGGCGGTTTTGAAATCAACGAAAAGCTGGGTGATGTAGACTATCGAAATCCTAATCAAATGACTTTCGAACAGTACGAAAAGTACAAAGAAAGCAAGATGCAAAAGGATTACATGAAAGAAAAATCGGAAGCCAAAGACGCTGAAAATCCTGCTGCAAATCGCTCCCTGATACCTAAAATCTACATTTCACCCATGTTTGACCGCATTTTTGGTGGAAACTTTGTAGACATCAGGCCGGCGGGCTCGGTGATGCTTGACTTCGGTGGCCAATGGCAACGAGTGGCCAATCCGGGTTTGCCTATTAGAATGCAGCGAAGCGGCAACTTTAATTTCGACCAGCAGATTGCAGTAAACGTGCAAGGTAAAATTGGTGAAAAGCTGAAAATCAGCATCAACCACGACACCAAAGCCAACTTCGATTTCGACAACAACATCAGGCTTAATTATTCTGGTTTCGACACCGAGATTTTGCAAAAAATTGAAGCCGGTAATGTGAGTTTACCTTTGAGCAGCAGGTTGATAACCGGCAACCAAAACCTCTTTGGCTTTAAAACAACCATGAAATTTGGCCGATTGCTTGTAACTTCAGTAGTCAGCAATCAGCGAGGTAAGGCGAACAACCTAAAACTTCAGGGAGGTGCTCAAACCAAAAACTTTGTGATTCCCTGCGACAGATACCAAGCCAACCAACACTTTTTCCTGGGTCAGTTTTTTAGGTTGAGGTACGAAGCAGTGTTGCGCTCTTTGCCAGTTGTTACTTCCGGGGTCACCATAAACCGGGTGGAAGTGTACATCACCAACAGGTCGAGAAATCCGACTCAAATGCGAAATATTGCGGCCTTTCTCGATTTGGGAGAACCAGCGCCATTTCGTACTGCATTGTTCACTAAACCTGGACAACGGAATATTAATCCCACCAACAACGCCAACAACACGCTTTATGATGATTTGTTGACATTGGGACAAAACCTATTCAACTCAAACAATACGAGCCAGTCCCTTGAAGCATTCAAAAACAGACAACTGCAAAAAAGCACGGATTATGAGTTTTTGAGAGGTGCCCGAAAATTGGAACCAGACCGTGATTTTGTAATCAACAGGCAGCTAGGTTATATTTCATTGAATACACCCTTACGGGACGATGAAATCATGGGTGTAGCTTATGAATACAGTTTCAATGGCAGGGTATTTAAGGTAGGTGAATTGCAGGAAGATTACAGCGGAAGAAACGCAGACAACACCATTGTGCTGAAGTTGCTCAGGCCTTCAACCATTCAGACCAATCTACCTACCTGGGATCTCCAAATGAAAAACGTGTACAGTTTGGAAGCAAGCCAGCTGTCAAGGGAAAACTTCCAGTTGAGAATCGTTTACCGTGATGACTCTTCAGGTGTTGACAATCCGAGTATGCCTGCAGGTATGAACCTGAAAAACAGAAACTTGCTTCAGGTTTTCAACATGGACAGACTCAATCCCATGAACGAATTGCAACCTGATGGCAATTTCGATTTTGTGGAAGGCTTGACAATTGACAGTCGGGCTGGAAGGATATTTTTTCCGGTTACAGAACCATTTGGAAGCTTTTTAAATACCAAATTCAACCTACCTGCAGAGCAAAGTTTGGCCGACAAATATGTATTTAATGAACTATATGAACTGACTCAAGCAGACGCATTGCAAGCAGCCAACAAGGCTAAATTCTTTTTAACAGGTCGATATCAATCCAGTTCATCATCAGTTATTCAATTGCCGGGAATCAATATTGCTCCAGGTTCTGTTATTGTAACGGCAGGTGCAAGAAATTTAGTTGAAGGCTCTGATTATCAAGTAGATTACGACATTGGCCGGGTTACCATTCTAAATGAAGGCTTGCTGTCAAGCAACGAAGAAATCAACGTGCGGTATGAGCAAGCTGATCTTTTTCAGTTTCAACAACGCTCGCTGTTTGGTAGCCGATGGGACTATACCGTGAACAAAGATTTTGTAATTGGTGGCACCTTGCTTTACATGAACGAACGCCCGGTGATTCGACGTGTGAATGTGGGTGATGAGCCTGCCAAAAACACCATGATAGGGCTTGATGTCAACTACCGCAAAGACTCCAGAATTTTAACAAAATTGGTAGATGCATTACCGTTGATTTCTACCAAAGAAGTATCGAATGTAACCTTGTCTGCTGAATATGCCCGGCTTATTCCCGGTACATCCAGGTTTGTGGATAGAAGTGGTGGTGGCATTAGTTATATCGATGATTTTGAAGGTATTAGAACCCAATATGATTTCACCCGGCAAGCAAATCGTTGGAAAATTTCCAGTACACCTGTGGGTTTTGAAGGGACAGGATTTCAAACCAGTCCATTACGATATAACGATAGAAGATCGAAATTTGCCTGGTACAACATCGACCCCTCATTTTATGTAGCCAGCGGCCCATTGAAGCCCCAAAACATCACGAACAAAGACCTTGAAAACCACTACATCAGACCAGTTGGGCCGCAGGAAGTTTTTCCCAATCGGGATTTGGGTGCAGTGAATCTGAATGAAATTACTTTGGATATGGCCTATTATCCAAGTCTGAGAGGTCAATACAATTACAATCCACAGATGCAGGCCAATGGATCGCCTGTGAATCCTGAGCGAAACTGGGGTGGCATGACTCGAGCCATTACCACAGATACCGATTTTGACCAGGCCAACATTGAATATTTGGAGTTTTGGATGCTTGATCCGTTTATTTCGGGTGAAAACGGTAAAATTGAAGGAGATCCACAAGAATATGCTGCTGGCAGAAGGCAAGGAAAACTTGTATTTGACCTGGGTAGTATCTCTGAAGATGTGATGCGAGATGGAAGGCACAGCTATGAGCAAGGCCTACCCACAAATGCCAATCCAACTGCTACCACCGTTTCTCCATTTGGCAGAATTCCAGCAAACTCGCCACCTTTGGTCAATGCGTTCGCCAACACAGCAGGCTCCAGAGCATCTCAGGATCTTGGCCTTGACGGCATGAACGACACGGAGGAACAACAACAATTCTCCAATTATTTGAACGCCCTTCCTAGCAACCTTGATCCAACGGTGCGCCAACAAATATTTAATGACCCATCGAACGACAATTTTTCTTACTTTCTCGGGCCAGAAAAAGATGCCGAAAACCTAAAAATTCTCGAAAGGTATAAACGCTTCAACAACCTGGAAAACAACTCCCCGGAAGCCACTGCCCAGGGTGGACTTGCCATCTCGCCAAGTTACAGTCAGGAACCTGACAATGAAGATATCAATACGGATAACACCATCAATGAGCTCAACGCCTATTTCAGCTACAAAATTGATGTTGAGCCTGGCAAGTTGGTTCCCGGCCAAAACTACTGTGTAAACGTGCAGCAAAGTGCGAAGGGTGTAAACTGGTATTTGTTCAGAATTCCAATCCGGGATTTGAATCACCCCAACTTCAATGGTGCTGTGGGCAACATCAGCAATTTTAAAACACTTCGCTTTCTTAGGGCTTACATGACTGGATTTACAGATCCCGTTGTGCTTCGTTTTGTGCAAATGCAAATGGTGGGTAGCCAGTGGAGGCCATACCCAAAATCGCTAAGTCCAGAGGGAGCTTTGATTGACGACGAGGACAACTCTTCGCTCACCATTGCCACAGCCAACATTGAAGAAAATGGTGCAGGTGGTCCTAACCAGATTCCATACACAATCCCACCAGGAGCGTTGCCCAGAGATCGGGATTTGGCATCTGGAGTGAACAGGCGACTCAACGAGCAATCTTTGTCTTTGTGTTTAGACAGGTTGCCAAACGGAACAGCCAAAGCAGTTTTCAAAAATATCAGGGTTGACTTTTTGAATTACCAGCGTTTAAAAATGTTTGTGCACGCACACAGCATTGATATTGAGGGAACCCGAAGTAAAGACCTTGAAATTTTCATTCGCTTGGGTACCGACTTTACTGAAAACTACTATGAACTAAGTAAACCACTTATTCTTACTCCACTTGGCCAAAGTAGCTATAGTCCAGCTGAAGTTTGGCCTGATGCCAACCAGATTGACCTCGCTTTCAAAGACTTATTTGAAACAAAATTGGAACGAAACTTTAGGCGTTTTCCATTCTTTACACCTTATAAAAAAGCTTTCGGCGACGAAAACACCATCACCATCATGGGTAACCCAGACCTGAACTCGGTGATAACTGTCATGATTGGAATTCGAAATCCAGATTTGCCCAACGACAACAATGCCGACAAAAGTGTTTGTGTTTGGTTGAATGAATTGCGGGTAACTGATTTTATAAAAAATGCAGGCTGGGCGGCCACTGGAACCATGGCTGTGAAACTTGCTGATTTGGCTACTGTCAATTTCTCCGGTAAAATTGTAACACCTGGCTTTGGAGGTATTGAACAGAAGATTTCTGAGCGTGCCAGGGAGACAACGAGAATCATGAATGTGGCATCTAACGTGACCCTGGACAAGTTTTTGCCCAAAGAGCTCGGCTTGAAAGTGCCCATGTATGTGAGCTACGAATCGAATATTATTACCCCACAATACGACCCACTCAACCCTGATGTGCCAGTGGCACTGCTCATAGACAAAACACCACAAGGAGGAAGGAGAGACACGCTAGAAAAATACCTGGAACTGATCGAAGACAGGAACATCAAGCGAAGTATAAACTTCACCAACGTGCAAAAAGTAAAGACCGGTCAAAACAGTAAATCGAGAATCTACGACGTTGAAAACCTGAACTTTACCTACGCCTACAGCGAAATAAACCGGTCTAATATCAACATAGCAGATTATACATCAAAAAACTATCAAGTCGGGGTTGGTTACAATTACAACAGCAGTGCAAAACCTCTTGAACCCTTTAAAAAAGTAAAGCTGTTCGACTCGCCTTATCTGAAACTGATTAAAGAATTTAACATCAGCTTTTTACCTTCCACCGTTACAGCGAGGGCTGATTTCAATCGGGTTTTTGCCAGGCAACAGTTGCGTGGAAACGATGTATTTGCACCGGTCGACACAAGCCTTAGGTTTTTTGAAAAGGCGTTTTCTTTCAACAGAAACTATGGTTTGCGCTATGCACCTTTTAAAAGTTTAACCATTGATTATCAGGCAAATGTAGCTGCTATTATTGATGAACCCAGAGGTGAAATTGATGATACACCCGTTCGACCAGGAGCTACCAAAACCAAGCGTGATTCAGTTCGTGAAAACTTGAGAAACCTGGGCCGAATGAAAAATTTCAGCCAAAATATCAGAGCGGGTTACAAAGTTCCGCTTGACAAATTTCCGGCTGTGGACTGGCTCGGAGCCGATGTTGCATATGCTGCTGGATACCAATGGCAGGCAACACCACTTGGATTGAACGACACAGTTAAAGAATTAAACCCTGCAGGAAACTTTCTAGGAAACACCTTGCAGAACAACAGAGAGCAAGCCGTTAACGGGAGAATTGACTTTGTGAAGCTGTACAACAAAGTGAAGTTCCTTGAAAAAGTGAACAACTACACGCCGAAACCCAAACCGAAAAAGAAGGAAGATGACAAAAAGGATCTGAAGAAAAAGCCACCTCCACCTGAAAAACCAAAATTGGGCAAAGACGGTAAGCCGATAAAAGACAGCACAAAAACCAAAAAACCTCCGCCAGAATATAAGGCTTTGAAGGCAGTGGTGCGGGCATTGATGGCGGTGCGAACCATGAATTTCAGTGTAACTCAAACCGACAACACGCTTTTGCCAGGATACATGCCAACTGTAGATTATTTTGGGTTAAACAAAAGCTCCCAGGCACCAGGCTTGCCCTTTGTGTTGGGTGTGCAAGATCCTAATATCAGGTTCAGGGCGGCAGAAAATGGTTGGCTTTCGCAAAGTCCCGACCAGAATACACCTTTCACGCAATCAAGAACCATCAACATGAACGCCAGGGCAACCATTGAACCTGTGCGTGATTTCAGAATACAGCTTGATGTTAAGCGGATGGAAAGCGATGCTTATAACGAACTTTTCAGACCACAACTCGATTCAGTTACAGGTCGTTATTTGCGAAACGATGCAACCGGCGACATCAACTATTTTTCGCAAACACCCAGTAGGTCAGGTAATTATTCTGTTTCATTTATTTCCATTGGTTCTGCCTTTGGGATGAATAATAAAGCGCCTCAGCAAGACAACAATTTTGAAGAATTTAAAAGGAACAGATCCATAATCGAACAGCGATTGAGGCTAGCAAATCCGAATGCCAACGGCGACAGTGCATACATACTTAACTCTCAGGATGTGCTGATACCAGCATTTTTGGCAACCTATGGGGCTAAACCCGCTTCCGAAGTTCCGCTTACAGCATTTCCTAAAATTCCTCTGCCAAACTGGAGAGTCGATTATGGAGGGCTTACAAAAATCCCAGCCATTGGCGACAAGTTTTCGAGTATCAACCTCACGCACAGCTATGTATCGAATTACAGTGTGGGCAATTTTATTTCAGGATTGGAATATGATCCAACCGAAGTGCAGCTAGACAGATCCAGAGATTTGTTGCCAAGAATTTTGGACGATACGGGTAGGTTAAAACCTGTTTATCAACTCAATATGGTAAGTATTCGGGAACAATTTTCGCCACTTATTGGTATTAACATCAGAACAAAAAACAAAGTAACTTTCAAAATTGATTACAATCGGGACCGGAACCTTGCGCTCAACATCAACAACTCCTCCATAACCGAAAGCAGAGGTTGGGATATTACTTTTGGGGTAGGTTACCAAAAATCAGGCGTAAAACTTCCTTTCAGGATTCAAGGTCGGCAGGTTGTATTGAAAAATGAATTGACTACACGTTGCGATATTTCATTCAGAGACCAGGTAACTGTTCAACGCATGATAACTGCTGAAAGTGAAATCACACAAGGAGCTAATGATATTCAAATCAGACCCAATATCAACTACGTTTTCAACCAAAGGCTGAACCTCCAGATGTATTTTGATAGAAACATCACTACGCCGAAAACATCCAATTCGTTCAAACGAACATCGACCCGCTTTGGCATCCAGGTCAGGTTCAACCTTACCTAATTCAGTTCACCAAATGGAAAACACCAACACACCTAAAAAGAGAATAGCCATTCTTGGCTCAACCGGATCAATTGGATGTCAGGCATTGGAAGTGATAGCAGATCACACCAACATATTTGAAGTTGAGGTGTTGTCAGCAAACGACAATGCCACTTTGCTTATTGAGCAAGCCCTCAAGTTCAATCCCAATGCAGTTTGCATAGTAAATGAAGACAAATACGAAGAGGTAAAAGCAGGATTATCAGGAAGCTTCATAAAAGTATATGCAGGTCAAAATGCTTTGGTTTCCCTCATGGAAATGGAGACCATTGATCTGGTGTTGACTGCTTTGGTTGGTTTTGCGGGGCTATTGCCTACGCTTAGAGCCATAGAATTTGGTAAGCCCATTGCATTGGCAAACAAAGAAACCTTAGTGGTAGCAGGCGAAATGGTGACAAAGCTCGCAGCCGAAAAAGGAGTAAATATATATCCGGTCGACTCGGAACACTCTGCCATTTTTCAATGTCTGGCAGGGGAGTTTCACAATCCTATTGAAAAAATAATTCTCACGGCTTCAGGAGGCCCTTTCAGAGGAAAAAATCTGCATTTTTTGGAATCAGTAACCAAAGCACAGGCACTGAAACACCCAAACTGGACCATGGGAGCTAAAATTACAATAGACTCGGCCACCTTGATGAACAAAGGCCTGGAGGTAATTGAAGCCAAATGGCTATTCGGACTTGAGCCTGAACAAATAGAAGTGGTGGTGCACCCGCAATCAATTATTCACTCGTTGGTGCAATTTCAAGATGGCTCCATCAAATGCCAGATGGGCTTGCCCGACATGAAGCTTCCTATTCAATATGCATTGGGTTACCCGCAACGAATACCATCAAAATATCCACGCTTTTCGTTTGCAGACTATCCAAATCTTACCTTTGAAAAGCCCAACACTGAGACTTTTCGATGCTTGCCTTTGGCGTTTGAAGCGCTGAAAAAAGGCGGAAATATGGCCTGCATGCTGAATGCAGCCAACGAAATAGCTGTAGATGCATTTCTTCATAACAAAATCTCATTTCTTCAAATTACTGACATCATTGAAGCTTGTATGCACGAAGGGCAGTATATTGCAACCCCAACGCTGGCCGATTATATGGATACAGACCAGACTACCAGGCAGATGGCGAACAATTTGGTAAAAGAAGCAACAACAGCATAACAAACAGACACATTCCCTATAATGCAAATTTTGGTCATGATAGGACAACTCGTATTGGGGTTGTCGATACTTGTAGGACTACACGAACTCGGACACATGCTCGCTGCCAAGTTTTTTGGCATGCGGGTTGAAAAGTTTTCAATCGGCTTCCCTCCTACGCTTTTCAAATTTTTCTGGCGAGGCACAGAATATCAACTCGGAGCTACGCCTCTAGGAGGTTATGTGAAAATTTCGGGCATGGTCGACGAGTCTCTCGACAAAGAAGCCATGGCGAAAGATCCACAACCCTGGGAGTTCCGGTCAAAGCCAGCCTGGCAACGTCTCATTGTGATGATGGGTGGCATCATCTTCAACATCATCACCGGCATTGTCATTTTTGTATTCATGGTTTACACCCTTGGTGAAAGATATTTGCCAGTGTCGGAAGCAAAATACGGCATCGTTTCTCATGAAATAGGAACTGAAATCGGGTTAAAAACCGGAGATAAAATATTGAAGGTGAATGGAAAAAAAATTCAACGATTTGAAGAAATAGCTAGGCTGGACGTAGTACTTGAAGCTGGAAGTTTTTACACAATTGAACGAGATGGAAAAATAATTGAGATTCCACTTCCTAGTGATTTGCTAAACAAAATGGCCAGTGTGAAAAAGGGCGGTCAGTTCATCAGCCCGATTATGCCATACAAAGTTGGGAAAGTAAAATCAGGTTTTCCAGCTGACAAAGCAGGCATACAAGACGATGATTATATCACCACAGCCGATGGCAAACCTGCCAGATTTTTCCATGAACTCCAAGCCATTCTCGAATCAAAAAAAGGCCAAAGCATCGAGGTTGGCTTAGAACGTGAGGGAAAGCCAATGACGGTAATTTCAGAAGTGACTGAAGATGGAAAATTAGGCTTCACCCCAACCATGCTCCTCACCGAAGGCGTGATTCAATACAGTTTTATTGACTGCATTCCAATTGGAGCCAAAATGGCTTTTGACGTAGTTTACTTGAATATTTTAGGCTTCTCGAAAATTTTTAAAGGTGAAGTTTCGGCTACGAATGCAGTGAGTGGCCCTATTTCCATGGCGGAGGATTTATATGGTGGCGTTTGGGATTGGGTAAATTTTTGGAGAATCACGGGCTTGCTTTCTATGGTGTTGGCGTTTATGAACTTCTTGCCAATCCCAGCTTTAGATGGTGGTCACGTCATGTTCTTAATCTACGAAATAGTTAGCGGACGAAAACCATCGGACAGATTTTTGGAAAACGCCCAGAAAGTTGGCATGGTGATGTTGTTATCACTCATGGTTTTTGCCGTTTTCAACGATGTTTTCAAGCGAATTTTCTAAATCCATCGCTTTAAAAATTTGGCTAAATTGTTCTTTGTATAACTTATCTTTGGTTTGAAATCAACAGATTATGTTTTCAGCCAGATCTATCAGGTCTATTTTTTGGCAAGTAAAACCGACTAAAGTTTTATTACTAGTATTGTCTCTTGCCATTTTTTTGCAGAGCTGCCTGGAAGACCCCGAAGGCATTGCGAAGTCGAAAAGAGAGTTGTTGACCCAAACAACCTGGCGGGTAAACAAAGTAACTTTAGATGACCGGGACGATCCAAGCACCAACGATGCTCTAATTGGATTGAGAGCTTCTTTTTCTCAAAACGGCACCTATTCCATTACAAAAAATGGCACACAAACTGGAGTCTGGCGCTTTTCTTCAGATGAACAGGCTATTTTGCTTGACGCCGTTCAGCAATCAGATGACACCTGGCTCATCCGGTCGCTGGAGAATAGAAAATTTGAAGCCTCTTACAGAGAAAACAACGAAACAATTCAGCTCTTCATGAGTCCAAATTGATGAAATTCTATTGTTTAATTTGTCTTATTTTAATCGCTTCTCCTGGTTTGATTTTTGCCCAAGTGGAGGAGAGAAAAACATGGATTGCAAGTTTATTTCATGACTATTTTCCTTTTGATTCAAGCTATGTAAGCAGCTACCCCACTAAACCGTTATTGAAATTTGTACTAAACAACAAGTCTCACGATTTTTATATTCGTTCTACTAACAGCAATACGATTCATTATAAACCAGGCAGGGCAAATGGTTATGGGTTTGGGTTAGTGTACCATCAACTAGCCATGGAATTGAGTTTTACTCCACCACAAAAATTTGATATAAACCATGCAAGCCCCAATGGCCGCATAGACATCAACACAACGTTGTTCAACAATCGCTTCGGGCTAGATCTTTTGTTTCAAAACTACAGAGGCTATGTCCTGTCGAGGCCGGAGCAAATCATTAGAAACTGGGATGGTCAGTCATACATTCGCAATGACCTGGCATCCACATTTATTGGGATCAATTTTTTCTATGTACAGAATGCCAAAAAATACTCCTTGCGTTCTGCCTTTGTTGGCGACCAAATTCAGCACAAATCATCGGGTTCTTTGCTTTACGGGGCATATTTGAACACCCTAAACATCCAAGGCAAAACCAACATTGTATCCGATTCTGCCCAAACATTCAACGAAGATGTCATTGGTGTAAAACGCATCAGCAACATTTCTTTGGGGTTTATGATGGGCTTTGGATATAATATCGTTTTACCTAAAGGTTTCTTCATTGGTTTGGTGGCTATTCCAGGTATGGGCCTGGCTGTGGGTGGCAAAAGCCAGAACAGAAATTTACCGCCAGAGCCACAGTTATTCCCGCAGGTGATGATCAATGCAAGGGCATCATTTGGCTTTAACCACACCAAATGGTACACTTCGCTGCAATGGAGCGAAAATTTAGGCGCTTATGAATTTGGATCGGAAAGCAGGGTATCCATTAACCAATCCAAACTCAAAGCCACATTTGGGTATAGATTTCAAAAATCTTTGAAATACAAAAACAAGCTACTTTAGGCCTGCTTTTTCAACAAATCTCTGATTTCTGCCAGCAAAATTTCTTCTGTAGTTGGGGCTGGCGGCGCTGGAGGAGGTACAGGAGCTTCGGCTTCCTTCTTTCTATCTGCCAGTTCCCTCATTTTATTGATGCCTTTCACCACGACAAAAATGGCAAATGCGATAATGACAAATTCCAAAGAAATTTGAAAAAAATTGCCATACTTAATCAGAACAGGCGCAGCATCATCACCGCCAATACGTAATGTTAAGTCTTTAAAATCCACACCACTTATCAATAATCCTATCGGTGGCATGATGATATCTTCTACCATGGAATTGACAATTTTGCCGAAAGCACCACCTATTACAACACCCACTGCGAGGTCGATTACATTGCCACGCAAAATGAAAGTTCTGAATTCTTGAAGCATAAAATTTAAAGTTTGTGATGCGATTTACGGTGCATTTATCAATAAAACCAAAAACAAGTCTTTAAAACACAATTTAATGAAGTACTTCTTTCAATACTTCAATGGTTTGTAAGGACTTAAATCCTTCCACGTGCCATTGGTAAAAGGGCAAAAAAAGGGCCATAAGATGTAGTCGCTCTTGCCTGCTCAGGTTTAAGTCAGGCAGATTTTGTGTCAACTGCAAAAAGGCTCGGTCAAGTGCTAAATTGTTTGGTAGCAGCTGATTTTCAGCAAGTTCTTCCAGCGAACACGGCTGAAAACCAAGATGTCCGCTAAGCTCATATAAAAACTGTAACGGAAAAGTAGCTAAGTGCTTAGTCTCTTCCAGGTTAGCAACCTGGTCAGTCATAAAGTCATATACTTCTACTTGAGAATCGCCTTCGTGCAAACTTTTTTGGATTACTTCGACCATAAATCCTGAAATGGCCATTTTCAATACATCGGCCTGACTCTGAAATGGCACTGATATGAGAGAGGCTTCTTTGAGTCTGCTCAATCCTTTCTGACTAAAATAGGCTAAAATCTCCAGTTCATTCAGCGGCAAAAAATAGGATGCTTTGAAGGTGGACTTAGGCTTTCCCACACTTTGAACAAGCACACTTTGAACACCCTGGGTTCGGGTGAAAACTTTTACTATCAATGAGGTTTCCTGATAGCGGAGAGCTGATAAAACGATTGCTCTGGTTTTGAGTAACATGGGGCAAAGGTACCCCTAAAAGCTAAGCTACTTTCACAAATTGCGTGTAGTAGTCGTGTGAAACTTTGTGAAGGATGGGCTGGCTCAATGGCTTCATTACATACTTTAACACATGCGCATTTTCAATAATTCGCTCAATTTCAGCTTGGTTGTCAGAACTGCTCAAAATAACAATTTTAGCTGCTTTTACCAGGGTTGGCGCCATTTTTTCATATTCGAACAGAAACATAAACCCATCAATGACTGGCATGTTGATGTCTAAAAATATCAAATCTGGCAAAAGGGAACTGTTGCTTTCATTGGCTCTCAAAAAATTTAAACCCGCAGTGCCCGAGTTTTTGATGACGATATTGTTTGAAAATCCGGAAAGTTCAATGATCCTTTTGCTGATCAGGTTGTCGGTATCATTGTCATCTATGAGCAAGACAGCAGGATTGTGTTTCATGGAGTCCATGGGAATTAGAATCATTGCTCAAAGGTAACACTTTGTGTAGCGTTCAAAAAGGATAAATACCTGCAAATCCCAAGCAAGTAATATTTGCCCCTTACCTGTTCCAAATAAAAAATGAGGCTAAATGGAAGATGCACAAATACGAAGCTCGATTCTTGATTGAAAAAAGTTGAAAAACAGTTTTGAAGTTAAAAATCGTTATACATTTGCTTGTGAACAGAAACATCACAACCGTTATGGAACAAGAACTTTTAAACGCAATCCCATCTCTTGATTTGGCAGATTTCACGTCAGGAGATCCTGTAAGAAAACAAAAGTTTGTAAACGAATTAGGGGCTGCATTTAACAACATTGGGTTTGTAGCCATCAAAAATCATGGACTAACCGATGAATTTACAACCAATTTATATGACACTGTTAAGGCATTTTTTGCCCAGGAAGAAGAAATAAAAAGATCGTATGAAATCCCAGGAATAGCAGGTCAGCGAGGTTATGTGAGCAAAGGAAAAGAACATGCCAAAGGACGCTCTACAGGTGATTTAAAAGAATTTTACCACGTAGGACAAGAAGTGTTGGACGGTGATCCCATTAAAAACGAATACCCTGACAACGTGTTGGTAAACGAAATTCCGGAGTTCAACACCAACATGCGCCAAGCCTACACAACCTTGGAAAATGCAGGAAGAACCATGTTGAAGGCCATTGCCTTGTATTTAAACCTCGACGAGAATTACTTTGAAGACAAGGTAAAAAATGGAAACAGCATTCTAAGGGCCATTCACTACTATCCTATTGAAAACCCTGATTCCATTCCAGCTGATGCAGTAAGAGCTGCTGCCCATGGCGATATCAATCTGATAACTTTGTTGATGGGTGCAAGTGCCGAAGGTTTGCAAGTGCTTCGTCGAGATGGAGAATGGATCAGTATCACTGCTTTGCCGAACCAAATAATCTGCAATGTGGGCGATATGTTGGACAGACTTACAAATCATGAACTCAAGTCTACCATTCACCGAGTGATCAATCCACCAAGAGAAAAAATGAAATCTTCCCGTTTTTCCATTCCTTTCTTCATGCACCCCCGTTCTGAAATGGATTTAACAAGTCTCACTTCTTGTATCAGCGCTGAAAATCCCAAGAAATATACTGATATGACAGCCGGCGAGTTTTTGGATGAAAGGCTTTTAGAATTGGGCTTGAAAAAATAAATGATTTATAACGCGCCCAACCAACGCTCTGCCAAAAACTTGACAGAGCGTTTCTTTAAGATATGGGGCCACTACTTTCCATTTTTCGCAGCACTGCACCACCTTTCGCCAACCGGGAAAAGGTAAAGTATTTGCGGATTTTAGGTGAAGTGTTCAAACTGGCCTGCACTTCGTTTGGTGGCCCCATGGTGCATTTGGCTATGTTTACGGAGGTGTTTGTGCAGCGCAGAAAATACCTTGCTCAGGCAGAATTAATAGAACTTTTCAGCCTTTGCCAAATATTACCCGGCCCCACTTCTACCCAAACCATCACCGCTATTGGCTTTCGAATAGGTGGACCGAGATTGGCGTTTCTTACCTTATTGGTGTGGATTGCACCTGCGGTAATCCTTATGACATTGGCTGCTTTTATGGTGGACAGGTTGCCAGCACAATTTATTTCATTACGCTTCATTCAGCCCATGGCAGTAGCGTTTGTGGCCTTGGCAGCTTTCAGGTTGGGCGAAAAAGTGATCAAAAAGACAAGCTCTGTGGTGCTATTGGTCATTTCTGGTGCTGTTTCATTTTTTTATCAGGAACCTTATGTAGCGCCTTTGTTACTGCTGGGAGGTGGTATGCTTACCGCATCCAAGTTTAAAGAGAAACAAATCGATAAAACCAGAGAACCACTCCAAATCGATTGGGCCAATTTCATTTTATTCACTGCCATTTTTATTGTGGCTGCATTATTAGGGCATTTTACAGATTCTAAAATATTAAGGTTGTTCGAAAACTTTTATAGGAATGGAAGCTTGATTTTTGGAGGCGGGCAGATGCTTATTCCCTTGATGTTTAAAGAGTTTGTGCAGTTCAAACAATACCTTACTGCGGAAGAATTTTTGTCAGGATATGCACTCGCTCAAGGAATTCCAGGGCCTGTTTTTGCCTTTTCCAGCTACATTGCAGTGTTGTCTATGCGGCCGCTTGGTGGTTGGTGGCAGTTGCTGAGCTCATTTGTGGCTGCGGCAGGCATATTTTTACCAGGCACCTTGCTCATTTTTTTCATCATCAGGTTTTGGAGCAGGCTGAAGAAATTCAGAATTGTGCAAGCGTCTTTAGAAGGAATTCAGGCGGCAAGTTGCGGTTTGATAGTATCGGCAGCTTTCGAAATGTTTCAGCCTTTGGAGCTCAACCAGCTGAATGTTCTCATCATTGCAGGTAGTTTTGGATTGCTCTACTTTACCAAAATCCCAACTTATTTGCTGATAGCGATAGGCTTGTCGGCAGGTGTGCTTTTTCCTTGAAGCCACTTGGGCAATGCAGGCAGGGAAAAGTCGAACAAATTGGAATCAGTTCGTGCTTTGTGGAGGAAAAATAAAGAAGACAACAACAGTACTACAGAAGCTCCAAACATGCCCACTTCCGGTGAAGTGACAGCTTCTTTAGTCCATTTTTCACCGGTAGTATTGAGTATGTAGAAAATAATGAAAAACACGATGGACATGATAACCGGCACGCCAAACCCACCTTTTTTTATTATTGAACCAACTGGAGCTCCTATTAAAAACAGTATCAGGCAAGAAAGCGGTTGCGTGAATTTTCTGTAAATTTCAATCCAATACAGCTTCACTTCTTTTTCCATGTAAATGATCCGCTCGAAATAGCCGGACGAAAAACTTTGGATGTTTTTGGCATTGTTTTGTGCCATACTTAAAATCTGTTCGGCTTGCTCGACGCTTGTAGTTCGCATATGCAGAATCAATGAATCAGCATAAGCTTTTGAAACATGCCGACTCATGGTGTCGGGTTTTGTGAGGTAGCTAAAATAGCTATTCAAATTTGGAACCATGTTGCCTCGCACCATGGTAATGTCTTTACTCACAGAGTCTTTGTCGACAAACAATTGGTCAATCTTTCGCATGATGCGGTTGTTAGCAAACAACTCGATTTGTGTTCGGGTAAGCTCAAAAGAGGACAGACTAAAATACAGCTTGGTTTCGGCGAATTCGTTCACTACAAACTCAGTAGAAGCTTTATCATTCTGGCTACCTTCACTAAAATTTTTACCGCTAAACAACTCAAGCACCAAATACCTTTCCCCTAAAATGGTGTACATTTTACCGGAATCAGCTACAATTAAACTCTTATTCCCCTGCCCTTCCTGGTGGTCGTAAATCATTACTTCCTTTATCCGATTGTTGCTTTCCTTCTTGTTTACTTTCACACTGTAGCCGGGTAATCCATTGTAAAATGCGCCTTCTTTTATATTTAAGGCAGCTTTTTTTGTCCTGATATCATACAGCAAACTATAGGCCTTCAAATTGCTGAAAGGCAACACATGGTTGTTGAAAAAGTATGACCCGATTGAAATGCCTACCACCAAAACAAACACCGGAAGAATAACCCGGGTGAGAGAAATGCCAGCGCTTTTGATGGCCGTGAGCTCGTTGTGCTCGCCCAGACTACCAAAAACCATGAGTGAAGAAAGCAGCAGAGAAATGGGCAAAGCCATGGGCATCATGTTGAGTGTGAAATAGGTAAACAACTCAAAGTAGACCCACCCATTCAGGTTTTTGCCAATAAAATCATTAAAATAATTGATGAGAAAATGAGAAAGAAGAATAAAAAGTATGACCGACAGTGTGATAAAAAATGTAGGCAAAAAACTAAATATAATAAGCCTGTCGAGCCTTTTCATCAGGTTCCCATTATTTTTCTCAAGTGGTTAATGAGCGAATCCCAAAGATTGTTCCATTCTTCTTCATCGTTCATTTTTGAGTAATCAGTTACCGTGAGAAAATTGCTTTTGGTAACTGTAGTTTGGTTGATTCCTAATTCAATAAAAGCAGGATCTGAAGGGGCATCTTCGTCTGGAAATTCGAACCGAATGGCTTTGGATGGTTTCAACAACGTAATTCTGCATTCGTGGTCTGTGTCGTCCCAAACGAGGTTCATTTCTCTATCGTTGTGAACAACAATTTCATCGCAAAACCAAAGTTTTAAATTATTTGGCTCACTCACCAGTTCAAACAACACTTTGGGTGGTATCTGAAACTCGTACTCTCTTTGAAACCTGGTTTTTGGCATGTAAAAAAACTGAGTAATACAAAACGGGGTGCAAAAGTAAAAAAAATATCAGTCAGTTTGTTAGTTCAATCGAAAATCCCGTCTTTTGCGGTCTCTTTGATGGCGGGGTAGCTCAGATGGTTAGAGCACAGGATTCATAACCCTGAGGTCGGCAGTTCGATCCTGCTCCCCGCTACAATATGTAAGGCCTCCTTTTTGGGAGGCTGTTTTTTTGCCTTTATTTGCAGCCATGGCAATGATGTCTGCCTTGAAGCGCCCACGTTTCCCCTGGGCTGATGACGTCTACAATCGGCAAATTGTCGTCAAGTTTTAGTATCAAGGCAGTATGGAGCAAAACTCATTTGTATCAAAGTTCAAATTATCAGAAGTATTATCGCTTTTGCCTTTTTTGGGTAAATGGTTATTCTTTTCCCTGGTAGTAGGTGCCATTTCTGGAAGTGCCTCTGCTTTTTTTCTGGTGACTCTAGACTGGGTGACGAACTACCGGGAAGCCAATCTTTGGATCATCGCTTTGCTACCCTTGGGCGGACTTGTGATTGGCCTGGCTTATTACTATTTGGGAAAAAGCGTAGTAAAAGGCAATAACTTGATTTTCGAAGAATATCACGATCCCAAAGCGGTTATACCTTTCAAAATGGCTCCATTGGTGCTTTTCAGCACTTTGGTCACACATGTATTTGGAGGTTCTGCAGGTAGAGAAGGAACTGCTGTTCAAATGGGGGGAGCTCTTGCAGACCAACTTACGCATGTCTTCAAACTCAAAGCCCATGATCGAAAAATCATTTTGATTATGGGTATAGCGGGAGGTTTTGCTTCCGTATTTGGTACTCCACTTGCTGGTGCCATTTTTGCCATCGAAGTATTGGTAATTGGCCGCATGCGCTACGAAGCCATATTTCCCGCTTTACTCACTGCACTTGTAGCTGATTTTATTTGTACTGCCTGGCAAGTGCATCACACCATGTACAGCATTGATTTTGTACCTCTCCTTTCTCTGTTGCATTTGTTCTGGGCGTTGGTGGCAGGCATCGTGTTTGGCTTGGCAGCCAAAGGTTTTTCAATAGCCACCCATGCATGGAGCCGTTGGTTTGAAGCCATGATTGCTTACCCTCCCTTTCGCCCTGTAGTTGGAGGAATCATCCTTGCATTGGCCATTTGGGGCATGGGAAGCACCAGGTATATCGGACTTGGAATTCCTGTCATTGTTGAGTCATTCCAAGTACAGGTCGGCCATTTTGATTTCCTGTTGAAAACCATTTTCACCTCTTTCACTTTGGGTGCAGGATTTAAAGGTGGAGAAGTAACTCCCCTATTTTATATCGGTGCTACACTTGGCAACACACTCTCGCAATGGATAGATTTACCCATGGCGCTTCTGGCCGGAATGGGTTTTGTGGCGGTATTTTCTGGAGCTACCAACACGCCCATTGCCTGCACCTTGATGGGTATCGAATTGTTTGGCAGCGAATCTGGAACATATATGGCAATAGCATGCGTGGTTGCTTTCATGGTGTCGGGTCATGCAGGAATATATAGTTCGCAAAAATTGAAAGGCTTTAAACATGCGCCTTTTTCAAACAAGTCGGTTTTATCAGAATAGCCGAATTTAAACCGTTTTAACATTCGGTGCCTGACAAGAGGATCCATCTTGTTTCCAAATTAAATTTTTTCCAACATCAATTCTGCAAAAATTTCTTTTGCAAATGCCGGACAATCCAAGGCAATTCTGTATTTTTCACTATCCTTGCGACCTTGTTTCAAAATTGAACATCAAAAAACCAATTTAACAACACTATGGAGAATATTTCCCCAATCGACATCATTGTTTTTGTTGCCTATTGCGTGGGTGTCATCAGTGTGGCACTTTGGGTTTCCCGAACAAAAAAGGGTGTTGAAAAAACTTCACAAGATTACTTTTTAGCGGGCAATACCCTTCCGTGGTGGGCAATAGGTACTTCCTTGATTGCAGCCAACATATCGGCAGAGCAACTCATAGGAATGACCGGCTCCGGATTTGCCATTGGCCTTGGAATAGCTACTTACGAATGGATGGCAGCGGCAACTTTGATCATCGTGGCCAAGTTTTTCGTTCCCATATTTCTGGAAAAGAAAATCTACACCATGCCCCAGTTTTTGGAAATCAGATTCGACCACCGGGTTAGAACGATTTTTGCCATTTTCTGGGTTTTTTTGTATGTGTTTGTAAACCTTACTTCCATTATTTACCTGGGTACAGTGGCCGTGAAAGGCGTTTTAGGCATTGAAGATACCGTTCAAAACACTTTGATGATTGCTGCGCTGGTGGCAGGATTCTCGACCATTTACACCCTTTCAGGAGGTTTAATGGCCGTAGCATGGACTGATCCGATTCAGGTGTTTTTCCTGGTTGTTGGTGGACTGATTACAACCTATCTGGCGCTAAACCACTTGGGTGGAGATCAAGGTTTTATTGCAGGATTTCAGGAATTGTACCACCGGGCACCCGCCAAGTTTGACATGATTTTAGAACCAGGTGCCATCATGATTCCAGATGGAAGTGGGGGTATGAAAGATGCCTACATGGACTTGCCGGGTATTTCCGTTTTGGTTGGAGCCATGTGGATTATCAACCTGAATTACTGGGGTTGCAATCAATACATTACCCAACGTGCCCTAGCTGCCAAAAGCTTGAAAGAAGCACAGCGAGGCATGGCATTCGCCGGATATTTGAAGCTTCTTATGCCATTGATTGTGGTCATTCCCGGCATCGTTGCTTTTGTGTTAAACAACAGCCACGACCCTAAAATGGTGCATGAAATCACCAAACCAGACGAAACTTATCCCATCTTGTTGAACTCGTTTTTATTTCCTGGCGTGAAAGGCGTTGCATTTGCAGCTTTGTTTGCAGCCATTGTAGGGGCGATTTCATCCAAAACCAACTCCATTGCCACCATTTTTACCATGGACTTGTACAGGGAGTTGATCAACAAAACTGCCTCGGAAAAACAGTTGGTGCGCATGGGCCGGATTGTTACGGTTGCTTCATTGGTGTTGGCCATTCCTATGGTGCCACTATTGGGTAATTTCGACCAGGCGTTTCAGTTTATTCAAGAATACACAGGCTTTGTAAGTCCTGGCATTTTCTGTATTTTCTTCTTTGGCTTGTTTTGGAAACGAACTACTACAAACGCCGCTTTGTGGGTAGCCATTCTCACGCTTCCTGTTGCCATTTCGTTTAAGTTTTTGATGCCAGGTCTACCGTTCATTGATCGCATGGGGCTTATTTTCCTCATTCTTTCACTTGTGCTCATCATCATTTCATTAGTTGAAACCAAAGGCGGCAAGGATCCAAAAGCCATTGAAACCAGCAAAACATTGTTCAAAACTGATCCTGTGTTCAACGTTGCTGCTGTAGGCATTTGCCTTGTTTTGGCAGTGCTTTACGCTGCATTCTGGTAAAAACAATTCACTTTAACGCAAGAGCACATCCGAAAGGGTGTGCTTTTTTTATTCTGGTGTTTCGTGTTTACCAGCATTGTGATTGCAGGTTTACCTGTGGTTTTTAAACACATAGGCAAATAGGGGATAGAGCATATCGTTGGGAATTGCCGTGGCTACAGAAAAAGAATAGTGCTTTCTTTTGCCGGGTCTCAGGCCTACGAATTATTGGGAGTACTAATAATCGGTACAGGTGGTCAAATACGTTTTTTTGACTTTCTTATTGAGAATAAAGGCTGAATTGTAAAACAGACACCACACGCACCCGCTTTTCGCCATTTGCCATGTCGAAACCCTATCGTAGGTTCTGTAAACCGGCTCAATACTCCACTCCTCCCCGTTTCCACCAACAGCACCAAACCCCCACCTCCAACCAATCTTTCTTTAGTCTGCTTACTGTCACTTATCAGGGTTCTCCGGATTCTCGCCTTTAAGGGCAAACAGGAGTAGGCCGGCAGGGTTTGAGAGATGAAATTATGGTTTTATCTTGCCTGCGTTAAAAACGCAGAACTCGATTGTCCCTCTTGCAAACTAAGGCGATTGAGAGCGTGAGGAAGACTGAGTAAAGATTTTGTTATAAATGGAAATTTGCAAATCATTTGGTTTTTTAATGCACGAACTAATTGCGAAACTATTAATTTGCATTATGAATTTGATCACTTTATTGTGGGTTAATTTTCTAACTGATTTTTTTGAAAACCCCAATGACAACAAGTATCTCATAGTACTTTTTGCTGGCTTATTAACTATCGGAGTTAGTTCTGTTATCCATCATATCAAGCACCTTCATGATAGGAAAATATTTAATCAGGTATTTGAGGGGGAAACCAACGACATAAAGAGACATTTAAAGGCAAATCTTGGAATTTTACGTCAAATAAATAAAAAATTACAAGAAGAAGGATTTTACCCAAATCGGGTACACTTTGAAAAGATGAAGATTCAAGAAGATATCGTATTATTTTCCAATGATATTGCAGTGAAACTTGAACCTAATCGAATTAGTAATTTGTCAGAATTAAGAAAACTGATAAGAAACTTAAATTTTGAACTAGAACAAGCAATTTTGGCAACAGATAATCAATCAGATTTCCTTGAAAAAATCATACAATATATAATAGACAAACATGATTTGTTGATAAGGGAGAGACTACAAAAAATAATTGATGATTTTTCAAATAATATTCCAAATGAATATGCGTCGGTTAATTCGCCAATAGAAGTATTGCCTGTGATAGCAAACCAAAGAAATGGTGATCAAATTAAAAAAATCCCTGGGGCACAGAAGTCAAATTATGATGACATTGACAATAATTTACAAACAGAAAAAAATGAAGACGAAGATGATGGAAAAGAACAAAAGATAGAATGATTCCGCTTTTCGCCATTTGCCAAGTCGAAACCCTATCGTAGGTTCTATGAACTGTATTCATACTCCACTACTCCCCATTTCCACCAACAAAACCAACCCCAACTTCCAACCAATCTTTCTTTTTAATATTATGGCCGGAAGAAAGCAAAACGCCCAACTCGCACCTGTTTGCAACAGGCATCGGTTTAGAAGACAAAACAAACTGACAAGTAAAACATAAAAAATGGTAAATTTGGAAGCAGGAAAGCTTCAATATTAGTGAGACAAAGAATTTAGATAGGGTCTACTGAAAAAGTAATTTCCCATTTTCGCGTATTTTAAAATACAGAATCACATGGTTAATGAGAATCCAGAAGCTTTCACTCCACGCTGAATAAGTTGGCCATAGGCAAAGGGGTGCTACC